>Ga0153981_1000016_pt1 | contig 53404 bp, 37 predicted proteins | sample TSGA065MetaG_FD_104714 | JGI IMG/M metagenome (GOLD analysis project Ga0153981, IMG submission 104714) | Attine ant fungus gardens microbial communities from Georgia, USA - TSGA065 MetaG | ecosystem: Host-associated > Fungi > Mycelium > Unclassified | place: USA: Georgia, Magnolia Springs State...
GCCGTAAGGTGAATTTCTCCTACGTTGACGGCGATGAGTACATCTTTATGGATGACGAAGACTTCACGCCTTACACCTTCAATAAAGCGCAGATTGAAGAAGAACTGCTGTTCATTCCTGAAGAGGGTTTACAGGGTATGCAGGTTCTGACGCTGGACAGCCAGCTGCTGGCGCTGGAAATGCCACAGACAGTGGATCTGGAAATCGTTGAAACCGCGCCAGGTATCAAAGGTGCGTCTGCAAGCTCACGTACCAAACCTGCTGTGATGGCTACCGGCCTGAATATTCAGGTGCCAGAATATCTGAGCTCCGGCGACAAAATCCGCATTCATATTGCTGAACGTCGTTATATGGGCCGCGCAGACTAAGGTCAGTTGCCCCGCTTTTTAAGGGAACGCCACGGCGTTCCTTTTTTTTGCCCCGCATTTCTCATCACAAATATCTCAGACACTCGATCTGTATCACAAAACGAGTGGCTGTCTGGACTTACCAATTCCCCTTTCTATCATATGACTTTACACTCTAAAGCCTGATTTCGGCTTAAATCGTCGCTTTATCCAGCATACTTTTCAGTTTACGGGTAAACAGCCCCAATTTGGCCTGACCAATTTCATTATTTCTGACTTGCCTGGAGTATTGCATGAAAACTATTGCCACAGCGTCCCTGCCAGCAGCAGTGTCATTACCTGGTTATGATCGTGACGCATTGAAAAGCCGCATTGTTCATCTCGGATTTGGTGCTTTCCATCGCGCCCATCAGGCATTGCTGACCAACCGGGTGTTAAACCAGCAAGGTGGCGACTGGGGGATCTGTGAAGTCAGCCTGTTTGGCAATGAGTCATTAATCAAAAGATTACGCGGGCAGGATCATCTTTTTACCGTGCTGGAAAAAGGTGCCGAAGGAAATCAGGCCATTATCGTCGGCTCAGCGCATGAGTCGGTCCACGGCGGGATTGACGGGCTGGATGCCGTGCTGGCGAAACTGACCGAGCCACAAGTAGCAATTGTTTCACTGACCATCACCGAAAAAGGCTATTGCATTGAACCCGGCTCCGGCGAGCTGGATCTGCAAAATCCAAAAATTCAGCAGGATCTGGCCGGTGGTCAGGCGCCCTGCACAGCGCCCGGCGTGTTAGTGGAAGCCCTGCGTCTGCGTCATGAGCGCGGCCTGCCTGGCTTTACCGTACTGTGTTGCGACAATATTCCTGAAAATGGTCTGGTGGTCAAAAACGCCGTTCTGGGTATGGCGAAAGCCCGCTCATCTGAACTGGCGAAGTGGATCACTGAGAACGTTTCTTTCCCAAGCACCATGGTTGACCGTATCGTTCCGGCGGCCACGGACACCACGCTGGAAGAAATCACCGAAGCGCTGGGCGGCGTGACTGACCCGTGCGGCATTGCCTGCGAACCGTTCATTCAGTGGGTGGTGGAAGATCACTTTGTTGCCGGCCGCCCTGACTGGGAAAAAGCCGGCGCTCAGATGGTTTCCGACGTTCTGCCGTTTGAACAGATGAAACTGCGGATGCTGAACGGCAGCCACTCATTCCTGGCCTATCTCGGTTATCTGGCCGGTTATCAGCACATCAACGATTGCATGGAGGATGCGAATTATAAAGCAGCAGCCCATCGCCTGATGCTGTCAGAACAGGCACCGACGCTGAGCGTAGAAGGTGTCGATCTCACCGCTTATGCCGACAGCCTGATTGCCCGTTACTGCAACACGGCGCTGAAACACCGCACCTGGCAAATCGCCATGGACGGAACAATGAAGCTTCCGCAACGTATGCTCGACTCCATCCGCTGGCATGTGAAAAACGGCGGTTCTTACGAGTTACTGGCGCTCGGCGTTGCGGGCTGGATGCGTTATATCGGCGGAACGGATGATGCGGGTCAGCCTATCGAGATTAAAGATCCAATGGCTGAAACTCTGGCTGAAATCGTGTCGTCTACCGCAGATGGCGAACCGCGTGTGAAAGCGCTGCTTGCGCTGACGGGCGTATTCGGTGAGCAATTGCCGCAGGAAGAAAAAGTGGTGCAGGCCATCCTGAATGCTTACGCCGACCTGCAAAGGGTTGGCGCGAAGAAAACCGTCGCGAAATACATGGGCTGAAAATCCACCGTATAAAAAAACGGCTGCTCCGGCAGCCGTTTCTTATTGTAGAGCAGAATCAGTCATTCAGTTCCGAAGGCACTGACGAAAAAAGGAAGCCGTCAAAAGACGGGTCATCGGCATCCGAGACTTTCAGCAGCATATCTTTTACATTTTCCAGATGCTGCCACATGGCCTGTTTCGCGGCTTTGGCATCACGGCGTAAAACCGCCTGAAGGATCGCCTGATGGTCCAGCAGCCATATCTGGCTGTAGTTTTTATCCCCGACGTGCTGGTGGATCCCTTCCCACATAGAGCTGCGCTGGCGAATCTGCCATAAATCGTCCACCAGTTTTACCAGTACGCTGTTTTGCGATGCCTGCGCCAGCAGGGCGTGGAAACGCTGATCTTCCACATCATCCGAAACACCGCGCGCAATACAACTTCGCTGCGCTTCAATCGCATCACGCATTTGAAGAATGTCGGTTTTGGTGGCCTGCATGGCCGCAAATGCCGCCACTTCACTTTCCAGCAACTGCCGCGCCTGCAACAGTTCAAACGGGCCGTAACCCCTGTCTGCATCTTCCTGCGGCAACACATCGGTCTGGTGCAACACGTAAACGCCGGAACCTTTGCGGACATCAACGACCTTCTCAAGTTCCAGCATAATCAGTGCTTCACGCACTACGCTGCGGCTCACCGAGTAAAACTCAGCAATATCACGTTCCGGAGGAAGGCGGTCGCCAGGGGCGTATTTTCCGGCATGGATATCACGGCGCAGATGGCCGCCAATCTCCTGATAAAGTCGCATAATGTCGCCCCGCTGGTGATGCTATGAAATTGGTCCGACACCTGAAACGGCTTTTTTCAGCGCTCCGGATGCCTGATACAGGAGGGGAAATTATAACATGTGGGCACAAAGGGGAAGAACCAGAGGGGAAAACTGACGACCCGATCAAAATTGGGTCAGCCAGTTTTCAAAGTTGTCGGGCCACTTAACGCTGATACTGTCTGTGCAGAAATGACCGGTGATGAACTAATCAGAAATGCTCATCGTTTTTCACAAATTCAGTTATACGACACCGTCATCAGCGCCAGATGAGGATTGTTGTTCACCTGTTGTGTCGTCACGTGGCCTAAAGACAGTGGCAGGCTGAAAGAAAGTGGATTCGTCGCGCTGATCTGACGCGCCTGCGTGACTTTCGCAGCGCCCCGCTCACAACTGCTGACAAGCTTATTTCCACCGGTTTTGAAGTTACAGCCACTTTCAACAATTGCGCCATAAAAATGGATAGTACCGGTTGATCCCGCGCTGGCGTACTGCATCATCCCTGAGGCCAAAACTCCCAAAAACAGTACCCATTTGATCCTGTTCATGGCAACACCTCATTTGAATTTACATTTTTAAAATTCACGATACATCCATTTAACATTAATACATCTAAACCAATTAGCACCTGTCCGCTAAAAATAATTGAGTGCCGCGACGTCGAAACTAAGCAATCCATGTTATCCATCGGCACAACGCTGGATTTTCTTAAGTCGTCATTGCACATTGGCGTGTAAATTTATTTAAAGGATGCATGAAAATGACCAAAACCAACCTGATCACCGGCTTTCTGGGCAGCGGCAAAACGACGACGCTGCGCCATCTGCTGGCTCAGAAGCCTGAGGGAGAAAAATGGGCTGTATTGGTAAATGAATTTGGGGAAGTCGGGATTGACGGGGCATTGCTGGCGGACAGCGGCGCAGTGCTCAAAGAAATTCCCGGCGGATGCATGTGTTGCGTGAACGGCCTGCCGATGCAGGTGGGTCTCAATATGTTATTGCAACAGGCAAAACCTGATCGTCTGCTGATTGAACCTACCGGGCTGGGCCATCCGAAGCAGATCCTTTCTTTATTAACGTCTGAGGTTTACAAAAACTGGCTGACGCTCAACGCGACGTTATGCCTGATAGATCCCCGCCAGTTAAGCGATCAGCGCGTCATCGGTAATGAAAACTTCCGCGATCAGCTCGCTTCAGCAGACGTCATTATTGCCAATAAATCCGATGTGGCACAGGCGCAGGATAATCAGGCGCTGGAAGCATGGTTTAGCCTGAACGGCGGCGGACGTCAGCTGGTGACTGCGGTTCAGGGTGAGATTGACCCGGCGCTGCTCGATTTACCGCGTCTGAATCAGGCCGAATTACCCGCGGGTAAGCATCATCATGCGCATGCCCCGGTGCGCGGGCTGGCCGCACTGAGCCTGCCGGAAACACAGCGCTGGCGTCGTGCTTTGAACGAAGCCGACGGTTACACCAGCTGCGGGTGGATTTTTGATGCTGAAACCGTCTTTGATACCGCGGGTATTCTCGACTGGGCGCGTCAGGCACCGGTTGACCGTGTGAAAGGCATTCTGCGTATTAAAGAGGGGACGTTACTGGTAAATCGTCAGGGTAATGACCTGAGAATTGAAACCAAACCAATGGCGCCCTCAGACAGCAGAATTGAGCTGATTACTCGCGATAAAGCACAATGGAACACATTACAATCCACTTTGTTGAAGGTTCGTTTAAGTTCAACCGATTAAGTTAACGCTGACTAAATTAATACTTATCCTGCTAACAATAGGGCTTCCTGCTATGTGGCGCCGAAATATTCCAGCAATCCTGATACTCAACGTATTAGGCGTTGCTCTTTTCTTATCTTTCTATTTACCTGCAAACCACGGTTTCTGGTTCCCGATTGATAAATCGATTTTCTTCTTCTTTAACCGTCACCTGACGACGGACGCCTGGTTCCTGCATCTGGTCGCGGTGACCAATAACCGGGCTTTCGACGTGATTTCCCTGCTGGCAATGGGGGTGCTTTATCTGAGCTACTTCCTGAAACAAGACACCGCCGGCCGCCGCCGTTACATCATTATTGGTTTTGTGATGCTGCTCACCGCCGTGGTACTCAATCAGCTCGGGCATTTGCTGCCGGTCAGCCATAAGAGCCCGTCGCTGAGCTTTGAGGGCGTTAATCGCGTCAGCCAGCTGACCGGGATCCCGACCAAAGATTCGTCCGCAGACAGCTTCCCGGGCGACCACGGCATGATGCTGATTATTTTCTCCTGCTTCATGTTGCGCTATCTGAGTAAGACGGCATTTGTGATTGCACTGGTGATCACCGCCATCTTCTCGCTGCCGCGCGTGATGATCGGGGCGCACTGGTTTACGGATATCGCGGTAGGTTCACTGTCTGTGGTGCTGGTCGGGGCAAGCTGGTGGCTGATGACGCCCGCCAGTGATTTGCTGATTAACTGGCTGGAGAGAAAACTCCCCGGTAAAAAAAGTCCTAATACGCCAGCCTGATTTTTCCATACATATAATTTAATTATGATCATGCAGAACGTTTTGTTCTGCATGATCTTTTTTCCAGACAATTCCCAGATATACTTTGCTAAATTATGGCTTGAAAACCCGCTTGCGATGCGGATTTAACCCAAATTAGCATAAAAATCACCCATCGTTTTTAACATCTTTACTTACATCAGCTTACATCACAATTTCTTATAAAAAATCCCGTAAAACCTCTCGCAATCCCTAATTCATTACGGTAATCTCCAAAACGCTTGAACAGAAATGTGGCAAAAACACCCGGTTTGAAGGAAAAAACGTGCTCTGACGCACATTTTGCCCGTTAGGTGTTTGTCCCATCTGATCGCGGCAGGTAGTCTCGCTTGGTTTGGTAATTTTAATAACGATTTCATCGTTAAGGACAGCAAGGGATAACAACAATAATGGTCAAGTCTCAACCGTTTCTGAGATATATCACGCGGCTGATTCCCGCGATTGGCGCAGCAATTATTCTTTCTGCGTGTAGTGGTACACATTCTTCGAACACAGAAAACGCACAAACTGATATGCGTGCAGTAAATGACAAAGACGGTCTTCTACTGCAAGCCTCTCAGGATGAATTCGAAGCAATGGTTCGTAACGTCAACGTTAAATCCAAAATTATGGATCAGTACGCTGGCTGGAAAGGCGTTCGTTATCGGTTAGGCGGTGACAGCAAGCGTGGTATCGATTGCTCAGCGTTCGTCCAGGTAACATTCCGCGAACAATTTGGTATGGACCTTCCACGTTCGACGTATGAACAGGAAGAAAAAGGTAAGAAAATCCAGCGTTCTAAACTACGCCCGGGTGATCTGGTATTGTTCGGTGCGGGCTCAACAGGGCGCCACGTCGGAATTTATTTAGGTAATGATCAGTTCGTTCATGCTTCCACCAGCGCAGGTGTGATGATTTCGAATTTGAACGAGACTTACTGGAATAAACGGTACCGCGAAGCAAGAAGAGTTCTGGCTAACGGCTGATTCCGTTACCCCATGATTTAATTCTTGTTGTCCTATACCAAGCGAATAAAAAAACGTCATCTCCGGATGGCGTTTTTTTATGCCTGTAATAAAGTGTATTAAGGGTCTGGTGTTTTTTAACTACGTTATACTTTTATTTCTTTGGCGAGAAAAAGGGCAAAACACATGGGTTTACGAACGGCGCTGACACACACCGTATTGCCCAAGCGCCGTTATTTGATACGAAGCCTCCTTTTTTCAGTGTTGTTCTTTATTCTGTTTATTATCGTCACGCTGACCGTGATCAAAGCCAACAATGCCCGCGAACAGGGGCAGATTGCCGAAAGAACCTCAGAATTCAGTTCCCGCTATTTTCATCAGCTCACCGACACAATGCGCAGGATTGGTCTGCTGACGTCGGAATCCTGCCCTTCCGTTGCCAGTGAAATTAACCGCGAGGCCGCATTCAGCATTGCTGTCCGCGATTTCCAGCTGGTGCGCAACGGCATGGTTTTCTGTTCTTCTGCTTCAGGTAACCAGAACATTTCGGCCACACGTTCACTTCACGATATTGATTTCGATAAAATGATGAGCATCGACCTGCAAATGGGCACCCCGGCAGTGCCCAATCGGCCAGTAATCATTGTCTGGCAGCGTAATCCCGGCATATCGAACGATGGCGTGATTGCCACGCTGGAACTGACTCTCTCGCCTTATATGCTTTTTGCGTTGCCCGGCACAGGTTATCGCGGTTTTGCACTGCTTATCGGCGACAGCGCGCTGATCTCTTCCGAGGAAGGGCTGGTTCCGGTCAGTAAGCTGCCTCAAAGCCATTTCACTGAAGTGAACCCCGGCGATCTCCCGTTCACGCTGCGCCTTTACTCCCCTTCCCTGACCGGCGACAACATTCGTTTCACCCTGCTCGGCGGATTGCTGCTCAGCCTGCTGGTGTGCGCGCTGATCTATTTCAGCCTGCTCAACCGGCACAACGTCGAACGTGAAATTCTCCGCGGCCTTAAAAACAAAGAATTCTTCGTGGAATACCAGCCGGTCATTGAATCCAGAAGTTTGAAAGTTACCGGCCTGGAAGCCCTGTTGCGCTGGCAGCATCCGATTGAAGGGCGCATTCCGCCGGATATCTTTATCGGTTACGCCGAAACGCAGGGTCTGATTGTCGAACTGACCCAGCATATGATGTCGATGGTCGCCGCCGACGCACACCAGCTGCAACACGCTTTACCTGAAAAATCTAAACTCAGCATTAATATTTCCCCGCACCACATGAGCAGGGTCAGCTTCCATGACGACGTGCTGAATTTCATCGAGGCATTACCGGAAAACGCCTTTCAGGTGATTTTTGAAATTACCGAACGGGGAATGATCGATACCGAAGGCGCACTGCGGGAATTCAACTGGCTGCGCCACCACAACATTGAGATTGCCATTGATGATTTCGGCACCGGGCACAGCGCCCTGATTTATCTGGAAAAGTTCACGCTTGATTACCTGAAAATTGATCGCGGATTCGTGATGTCCATTGACCAGAAAACGCTGATTGCGCCAGTGCTGGATACCGTCCTCAAGCTCACCGAAGAGCTGAAACTCAAGACCGTGGCAGAAGGCGTTGAAACCGAGTTGCAGTCGCAATATCTGCGCAATCACGGCGTCACCTATCTTCAGGGGTATCTGTACAGCAAACCGCTGGGCGTCGGTGAACTGATGAATTTCATCCGCGATTTCAATGAGAAAGAAGCGACTTACCAGATTTAATCTGTATCAGCACTGTACTTTTTGTTCCATTTTTCTCTTCGCTGTCTGCCCATGAGTGTGATAAAAAGGCCGAAATCAGGGATGAAACCTGAGGCTGATGTGTTACAAGGTCTTAGCGATCAATTGATTACCACTGAACAATAGCCTGCGGCAATCATGTCCGCGCCATGCTGTCGTCATCACAGGAGTGCAGATCCAGGATGTTTTCTCGCGTGTTTGCCGTTGCGCTGTGCCTGCTGAGTCTCAGCGCACAGGCCGAGGTCATACAAGACAGCTACGCGTTCGCAATTTTAGGCGAACCGAAATATGTCTCAAACTTCACTAGTTTTGACTACGTCAATCCCGCCGCGCCGAAGGGAGGGCAGATCACGCTGGCTGCCATCGGCACTTATGACAATTTCAACCGTTTCGCTTCCCGCGGTAATCCGGCGGTGCGCAGCGGTTCACTGTATGACCCGCTTTTCACGACATCAAGTGATGAAATCGGCAGCTACTATCCGCTGATTGCCGATTCTGCCCGTTACGACAGCCAGTACCGCTGGGTCGAAGTGGATATCAATCCCCGCGCCCGTTTCAATGACAACACGCCGATCACCGCCAGCGACGTCGAATTCACGTTCAAAAAATTCATGACGGAAGGCGTTCCGCAGTTCCGCGTGGTTTACAAGGGTGTGGAAGTCAAAGCCATATCGCGGCTGACGGTACGCATGGTGCTGCCGAAGGCTGACAAAGACATGATGCTGGGGCTGCTCGGCCTGCCGATCCTGCCCAAAGCATTCTGGGAAAAACATAAATTCAATGAGCCGCTGAGCACGCCACCGCTGGGCAGTGGCCCATATCGCATTAGTGATTACAAGCTTGGCCAGTACATCACTTACTCGCGCGTGCCGGATTACTGGGCCGCCAATCTTCCGGTTAACCGGGGTCGTTATAATTTCGATACGATCCGCTACGACTACTATCTTGACGATAACGTCGCCCTTGAAGCTTTCAAATCCGGTGCATTTGATTTCCGTATGGAAACCTCACCAAAGAACTGGTCTACGCAATATCAGGGCGGTAATTTCAGCAAAAACTTTATCGTGAAGGCCGATGAGGAAAATCAGGCGGCGCAGGATACGCGCTGGCTGGCGTTCAACATTCACCGCCCTCAGTTTGCCGACCGCAAGGTGCGCGAAGCCCTGACGCTGGCCTTTGATTTCGACTGGATGAACCGGGCACTTTACTTCGATGCCTATCAGCGCGTTGACAGTTATTTCCAGAATACGGAGTACGCCGCGAAAGATTACCCGAACGTAGCAGAACTTGCGTGGCTCGGGCCGCTCAAGAATCAGATTCCGGCTGAAGTGTTCAGCACGCTGTATAAGCCGCCGCGCACTGACGGCACCGGTAATGACCGGGAAAATCTGCTGAAGGCGACGGGGCTGCTGAAAGAAGCCGGCTGGGAAGTCAGAAATCAGGTGCTGGTCAACAGCAAAACCGGCAAGCCGTTTACCTTTGAACTCCTGCTGCCCGGCGGCGGTAACTCGCAGTATGTCCTGCCGTTCCAGCATAATTTGCAGCGTCTGGGCATCAAAATGTCGATTCGTGAAGTCGACAATTCTCAGTTTGTTCGCCGCATGCGCCAGCGCGATTACGACATGATCCCGACGGTTTATCCGGCGATGTCTTACCCGAGCAGCGATTTACAGATTTACTGGAACACCAAATATCTGGATTCCACCTACAACAAACCGGGGGTCAGCGATCCGGCCATCGACAAACTCACCGATGAGATTGCCGCTAACCAGGGTAAACCGGACGCGCTGCTGTCGCTCGGCCATGCTTTGGACCGGGTGCTGACCTGGAATATGTATATGATCCCGATGTGGTATACCCATCACGAACGCTATGCCTATTGGGATAAATTCTCGATGCCTGCGATCGCTCCGGCCAACGGTCTGGAGCTGGATACGTGGTGGTATGACATGAACCGTGCAGCGCGTCTGCCTGCACAACGCCGTTGAGGAGCACAATGTGGCCGCTTATCTCTTAAGACGACTGCTTCTGGTGATCCCAACGCTTTGGGCCATCATTACAATCAACTTTTTTATCGTGCAAATTGCGCCCGGCGGCCCGGTAGATCAGGCCATAGCGGCGATAGAAATGGGACAATCCAGCGGGCTGCCGAATTCTGCCGGTAACAGCGGTAACGGAAAAGCGTCACCCGGCGTGGCCCAGTTTGGCGAAGGCCAGTATCGCGGTGCACGCGGGCTGGACCCTGAAGTTATCGCAGAAATTACCCATCGCTTTGGGTTTGATAAACCACTGCACGTCCGCTATTTCGAAATGCTCTCCAGCTATGTGCGCTTTGATTTTGGCGACAGCCTGTTTCGCGGTTCAACCGTCATGGGGCTGGTGAAAAGCGCGTTGCCGGTGTCTGTCAGTATTGGTTTGTGGAGCACGCTGATTATTTATCTGGTGTCGATCCCGCTGGGGATCCGCAAAGCGGTGCGCAACGGTTCACGGTTTGATACCTGGAGCAGCTCCTTTATTATCATCGGCTACGCCGTGCCTTCGTTTTTGTTTGCCATCCTGCTGATTGTTCTGTTTACCGGCGGCAGTTATCTCGACTGGTTCCCGCTGCGCGGCCTGACGTCGCCTAATTTCGACACGCTGCCGTGGTACGGGAAAATCACCGACTATCTCTGGCATGTCACATTACCGGTGCTGGCGACGGTCATTGGCGGCTTCGCGACGCTGACCATGCTGACCAAGAACTCCTTTATGGATGAAGTGAGCAAACAGTACGTCGTGACCGCGCGGGCGAAAGGGCTGAACGAAAAACAGATCTTGTACCGCCATGTCTTTCGCAACGCCATGCTGCTGGTGATTGCCGGTTTTCCGGCCACATTCATCAGCATGTTTTTCACCGGTTCCCTGCTGATTGAAGTCATGTTTTCCCTGCAAGGCTTAGGATTGCTGGGCTATGACGCCATCGTCCAGCGCGACTTCCCGGTGATTTTTGGCACGCTTTACGTTTTCACGCTGATTGGATTACTGCTCAATATCGTCAGCGACATCACTTACACGCTGGTTGATCCGCGTATCGACTTCGAGGGCCGTCACTGATGACCGTGAGACTCTTCAAACTCAGCACAGTCACTCAGGCGCGCTGGGCACGTTTTTGCCAAAACCGGCGAGGATTCTGGTCCCTGTGGATCTTTATGGTTTTGCTGGTTCTGGTGCTGCTGTCCAACGTTCTCGCCAACGACAAGCCGCTGCTGGCGCGTTATCAGGGGCACTGGTATGTGCCTTTTATGGTGAATTACAGTGAAACCACGTTTGGCGGTGAGCTGGAAACGCCGGCGGATTATCAGGATCCGTTTGTGCTCAAACAGCTTGAAGATCACGGCTGGGCCATCTGGGCACCGGTGCGCAGCAGTTATAACTCGATTAATTTCTCGACCACGCAGCCCTTCCCTTCACCGCCTTCGGCGAAAAACTGGCTGGGCACCGACAGCAACGGGCACGACGTGCTGGCGCAGATCCTGTATGGCTTACGGATTTCGCTGTTCTTCGGCATTTTTCTCACCGTCCTGACCTCGGTGATCGGCATTATTGCCGGTGCCACGCAGGGTTATTACGGCGGACTTATCGACCTGCTCGGGCAACGTTTTATCGAAGTGTGGTCCAGCATTCCGACGCTGTTCCTGATCATTATTCTGGCCAGCGTGGTGCAGCCCAACTTCTGGTGGCTGTTGCTGATTACCGTGCTTTCGGGCTGGATGACGCTGGTGAGCGTCGTGCGCGCCGAATTCCTGCGCACCCGTAATTTTGATTACATCCGCGCCGCGCAGGCGATGGGCGTCAGCGACCGGGCCATCATGTGGCGTCATATGCTGCCCAATGCAATGGTCGCCACGCTGACATATCTGCCGTTTATTCTTTGCGGTTCCATCACCACGCTGACGTCGCTGGATTTCCTCGGTTTCGGATTGCCGCTGGGTTCGCCTTCGCTGGGCACATTACTGATGGAAGGCAAAAATAATTTGCAGGCACCGTGGCTGGGCATCAGCGCATTTGTCGTGCTGGCGTCCCTGTTGTCCTTGCTGATTTTCATCGGTGAAGCGGTCCGTGACGCCTTCAACCCTTCTGCACATCACGGCGAGGCGCTCTGAGATGACGGACTCTTTACTGCAAATCCGCAACCTGAGCGTGGCTTTCCGTCAGGGAAATCAGCAGCGTGAAGTGGTCAGCGATGTTTCCCTGAATATTCATGCGGGCGAAACGCTGGCGCTGGTGGGAGAATCCGGTTCTGGCAAAAGTGTGACCGCGCTGTCCGTGCTGCGCCTGCTGCCTTCTGTCGCCGTCTATCCGCAAGGGGATATTCTCTTTAAAGGCCGGTCGCTGCTCAAAGCCGATGGCTCGACCCTGCGACAGATCCGTGGCAACCAGATTTCGATGATTTTTCAGGAACCGATGGTTTCACTCAATCCGCTGCATACACTTGAAAAGCAACTCACCGAGGTGCTTACGCTGCATCGTGGCCTGCGGGGTGATGCGGCGCGGAGCGAAATCCTAAGCTGCCTTGATCGTGTGGGTATCCACCAGGCGGCTTCCCGTCTGCGGGATTTCCCGCATCAGCTTTCAGGCGGCGAACGCCAGCGTGTCATGATCGCCATGGCGGTACTGACAAAGCCAAAACTGCTGATTGCCGATGAACCGACAACGGCGCTGGACGTGTCCGTTCAGGCCCAGATTTTGTCCCTGCTCGACGACCTTAAGCAGGAAATGGGCATGGCGATGCTTTTTATCACCCACAACCTGCGCATCGTGCGGCGTCTGGCGGATAACGTTGCCGTGATGCAACAAGGGCGTCTGGTGGAGCAGCAACCGCGCGCCACGCTATTCAGCCAGCCTCAGCATCCTTACACGCAACACCTTTTACAGGCCGAACCGCAGGGGCGCCCGCAGCCGCTGAAAGGTGAACCTGCCGTTTTGCTGGACGTGAAAAACCTGGATGTGGGCTTTCCCGTCAGGCGCGGCCTGCTGCGCCGCACCGTCGGCGTTAAACACGCCGTTAATCAGGTGAGCTTTCAGCTGCGTCGCGGAGAAAGTCTGGGCGTGGTGGGTGAATCAGGTTCAGGGAAGAGCACGACCGGGCTGGCGCTTTTACGCCTGATGAAATCTCAGGGCGAAATCTGGTTTGACGGCCAGCCGCTGCACACATTTTCGCGCAAGCAAATGCTGCCCTTCCGCAGCCGGATACAGGTCGTGTTTCAGGACCCTTTCTCAGCGCTGAACCCGCGGTTTACCGTGGAGCAGATTATTGCGGAAGGTTTGCTGGTTCACCGGAAAGTGAGTGCGCAGGAGCGCGAACAGGAAGTGATACGGGCGATGCAGGAAGTCGGACTGGATCCGCAGAGCCGTCACCGTTATCCGACTGAATTCTCCGGCGGTCAGCGCCAGCGTATTGCTATCGCCCGCGCCCTGATTTTACAGCCTGAAATGCTGATTCTGGATGAACCGACATCGTCTCTGGATAAATCGGTACAGGCGCAGATTCTGGCGATCCTGAGCGAACTTCAGCAACGCCACGGCCTGACTTATCTGTTTATCAGCCATGATTTGCATGTCGTCCGGTCTTTATGTCACCAGCTTTTGGTGCTCAGGAACGGGGAAGTGGTCGAACAGGGAGATTGCGAGCAGATTTTTACCGCGCCGCAGCAGGCTTACACCCGTGAATTGCTGAGTGCGTCAGATGCGTTCGATTCGCAGGAGCAAACCGCCTGACGTTGTTATCAGGCGGTTCAGAATGGATAAAGTGCGGTGACAGATTCCGCGATCGCCGCGCCGATATTTTTCAGGCAGCAAAGGGTCGCGCTTTCATCTTCACGATGGACGAATAAACACGGTTCGCCGTCGATTTCAACAATCGCCGCTTTAACCTGAATATCTTCTAAGGCATCAGTTAACTGATGCATCACCTGCCAGGCGAATTCACCCTCATGGCTGAGCAGTTTCAGGCCGATCAGATTGTTATCTTCATCGTTACCAGGCAGCGGAATCGGTTCAACTTTGATACCGGCAAAACCTGACAACCAGCGATAACTTTGCGGCAAACGATGTACTACCGAAAGTTGAATATTATTCACGTGGTTCCCCAGACAATGATGTTAACCAATCATCTACACGATATTTTTACAAAATAGCTACAACTACACGGATTAAGTTATAGCCGACAGACTTTGCTTTGCCCACCTCTTGCTCAAATAATTAACATTAAATTAACGTCATTCCAGTGCAAGCTCACAGACCCAGCTATTTTTATGTCTGCTCCCCATGAATCTGAGAGGCAGATCTCATTTTGGTTTATTTGTAACCTTTTTAGTCTTGATTCACAACCATTTTAATCAAATGCCGCTACTTATTATTGCATTTTTATTTACATTTAATATACAAACCAATGTTATTAGTTTTCTCATTAACGTCAATAAAAAGCATTAAATCAGCCAGTTAAAATCAATCCTGACTTTTCACACCGCTCCTGGTGGTGTTAATTTCATTTTGAAATGAACCAGTTGGTTACAAAATTAACGGCGTCGCATCATACGTTAAAATCTGGATCTAATGTTAATAAATCCGCACAATTTGTTTGCACAATTTCTTCTTCTTTGGCTTATCATCCGCATCGTTATTACTGGTATACCCTATCGCAGAGACCACAGGGCATCATCAACCTGCTGATAAGTCTCGACATTAGCGACATATAATAAGAATCAGATAAGCAAATCCTGAGTTATTTAGCTCACACCCAATCCCAGCGAGAAATGAGATGGAAAACGATCCTTCAATCATGGCAAGCAATAACACCGAAAATGGAACCGGTTTCAGTCGTCGCGAACTGCTGAAAGGGCTGACCTCCGCGATGGTCGCAACAACCCTTCTCGGCTTTCCCTTCCTGAGCCAGGCGGAGAAAGAAACAGCCACGCAGTCGCCGGTCATCTTCGGCCAGTTCTATCTGGTATCACAGGCCATCACCGAGCATAAAAATATCAGTGAAGGAACGTCAGCCCAGATTTTCAATGCCTTCTTCCGCTCTCAGCCTGACTTCCCGGCTCAGGTCAGCAAACTGCATGCACTGGTTAAACCGGGGCAGGCTGCGAAAGATTTGCAGAAAGCCGCGCAGCAGAACGGTCTGGGCGAACTGGTGACGAGCATCGTCACAGCCTGGTATACCGGCACGGTCGGCCATGGAACCGATTCCATTTTGATTTCGTATAAAGATGCGCTGATGTATCGCCCGGTGAGCGACGGCCTGATTGTGCCGACTTACTGCGGTAACGGCCCGCTGTACTTCACCGCCGCGCCGCCTGATGCCGCGATGCCTGAGTCCATGAACGCCGATCGTTTTACCCGTATTTCTGAATCTGATGTGAGCAAAGCCTGATGAAAAAACCCGTATTTACCGCAGACGGCGATGCGTCTGCTGATGTGATTGTTGTCGGTTCCGGCGTCGTAGGCGGCATGATTGCCGATCAACTGGTCAGCGAAGGTTATTCTGTTCTGGTGCTGGAAGCCGGTTTACGCATCGAACGTGCGCAGGCCGTCGAAAACTGGCGCAATATGCCTTTTGAAAACCGTGCAGGTTCAGATTTCCAGGGACTGTACCCGCAGTCAGAAAATGCCCCGGCCCCGCTGTATTTCCCGGAAAATAATTACGTTCATCTGACCGGACCCAGTGCGGGCAGCTTTAAACAAGGCTATCTGCGTACCGTAGGCGGCACGACCTGGCACTGGGCGGCGTCCTGCTGGCGTCACGTCCCGAACGATTTCAAAATGAAAACGCTGTACGGCGTGGGCCGCGACTGGCCGATTTCGTATGACGAGCTCGAACCTTATTACTGCCGCGCAGAAGAAGAAATCGGCGTTGCAGGCCCGAACGATCCTGAACTGCAATCCCCTTCTGAACGCAGCAAGCCTTACCCGATGGAACAGGTTCCTTACGGCTATGGCGATACGCGTTTTGCCGAGATTGTGAACCCGCACGGTTACCGCTCGGTGCCAATCCCGCAAGGACGCAGCACCCGTCCGTGGAATGGACGCCCGACCTGTTGCGGCAATAATAACTGTCAGCCGATCTGCCCGATAGGCGCGATGTACAACGGTATCGCACACGTCGAACGCGCCGAAAACAAAGGCGCCGTGGTGCTGGCCGAGGCCGTGGTTTACAAGATTGATACCGACGAAAATAACAATGTGACGGCGGTTCACTGGCTGGATAATCAGAAAAAATCCCACAAAGCGACCGGCAAAGTGTTCGCGCTGGCTTGTAACGGCATCGAGACTCCGCGTCTGCTGCTGATGGCAGCCAACGACAAAAACCCGAACGGCATCGCCAACTCCTCTGATCACGTGGGCCGTAACATGATGGACCACTCCGGTTTCCACTGTACGTTCATCGCTAAAGAACCGCTGTGGATTGGCCGTGGCCCGGCGCAAAGCAGCTGTCTGGTCGGCCCGCGCGACGGTGATTTCCGCAAAGATTATTCCGCCAACAAAATGATCCTCAACAACATCAGCCGCGTGATCCCGGCAACGTCCAAAGCGTTGCAGATGGGGCTGGTGGGTCAGGAGCTGGACGAAGAAATCCGCCGCCGTTCTATCTTCGGCGTGGACTTGTCCATCAGCCTGGAGCCGTTGCCGGATCCGGATAACCGCCTGACGCTGAGCAAAACCCGTAAAGATCCACACGGTTTACCTTGCCCGGACATTCATTACGACGTCGGCGATTACGTGCGTAAAGGCGCGGAAGCGGCGCATAAACAACTTGAGCACATCGGCTCGCTGTTTATGGCGGAAGAATTCAACATCACCACCAGCCTGAACGCCAATAACCACATCATGGGTGGCACGATTATGGGCAACGATCCGAAGGATTCCGTGGTGAACGGCGATTGCCGGACTCACGATCATGCCAACCTGTGGTTACCGGGCGGCGGCGCAATCCCGTCGTCCAGCGTAGTGAACAGTACGCTAACCATGGCTGCGCTGGCGCTGAAAGCCGCAGACGACATGTCGAAAAAACTGGCAGGTGCAGCATGAAAAAACTTCTCACCGCCTGCCTGTTAACTGCGTCCCTGAGCGGTTTTGCCGTTGCACAGGACAATGAGGCAGAACTCGTCCGCCAGGGCCAGCAAGTCGCGACGGCCGCAGACTGTCAGGCTTGTCATACGGCACCTGAGGGTGGAAAGCCGTTCGCGGGCGGATATGAAATCCATTCGCCGATGGGCACGATTTACACCACCAACATCACGCCGTCGAAGCAGTTTGGTATCGGGAATTACACCGAAGAACAGTTCACCCGCGCTGTGCGCGAAGGTGTGCGTCCGGACGGTGCAAATCTGTATCCGGCCATGCCGTACACCTCTTACAGCCATATGAGCGATGCCGATATGCACGCGCTGTATGTCTATTTCCAGCAAGGTGTGAAACCGGTCGAACAGCCGAATACTGAAACTGCCCTGCCGTTCCCGTTTAACATGCGTATTGCGATGGCGGGCTGGAATCTGATGTATCTCGACAGCACGCCGTTTAAGCCGGATCCGACCAAAAGTGAGCAATGGAACCGGGGTGCGTATCTGGTGAACGGTGCCGGACACTGCGACACGTGCCATACGCCGCGTAATCTGATGATGGGTTCGGTGACGGATAAACCGCTGGCGGGCGGCATGGTCGGCCCGTGGTACGCGCCGAACATCAGTTCTGATCCGGTCAGCGGCATTGGCAACTGGTCGCAGGCTCAGCTGGTGGAATACCTGAAAACAGGCCGGACCGCCGGGAAAAATCAGGCCGCGGGCGGTATGGCGGAGGCGGTGCAAAACAGTCTGCAATACATGTCTGACACCGATCTGAACGCAATTGCCTACTACCTGAAAAACAGCACGCCGGTTCGCGATCCGCGCGATACACAGGCGGCAGACACCTTCGGTAAGCCGGTAAATGTGGAAGACGGCCTGCGCGGCGCACATCCGTTTAACGCGAATAAAACCATCGACAACGGCGCGGCATTGTTCAGCGGATATTGCGCCAGCTGCCACCAGCCGGACGGCTCAGGCAGCAAAAATCAGGCGTATCCGTCGCTGTTTAACAACACCGCGACCGGCCTCGGAAATGCGTCTAACCTGATTTCCGCCATTCTTTACGGCGTCGATCGCCAGGTGGGCGACCATCATGTTCTGATGCCAAAATTTGGCGTGGGTTCGTATGTCGGTCAGCTCGACGATCAGCAGATTGCGGATATCTCCAACTATGTGTTGAAAAACTACGGCAACGCAGGCGTTCAGGTCAGCGCGCAGGATGTGGCGGTATTACGCGCAGGCGGCCCGGTGACACTTCTGGCAAAACTGCAACCTTTCATGGCGCCGGCGATGATCATCGGCGTGATCATTCTGCTGGTGCTGATTTTCTGGCTCGGCAGAAAGCGTAAAGTCAGAAAAGCATAATCACGAAAGATGAAATGCAAAACGGCCCGATTCGGGCCGTTTTTTTTTGAATGCGAAAAGCGTTACCCCCGTCCGACCAGCGGCATCGCGCTGGCCATCACTGTCATGGTCAGAACGTTGGTGCCCGGCGGCAATCCGGCCATAAAAGCCACGGCTTCACCGACGCGCTCCACCGCAATGACCGGCTCTTCGGCAATATGCCCGTCGGCCTGCATCCGGCCTGCCAGCGCTTTGTTGCCCATATCCGTTGCGGCGTTGCCGACGTCAATCTGTCCGCACGCAATATTGAATGCGCGGCCATCAAGTGCCGTGGATTTGGTCAGGCCGGTAATGGCGTGTTTGCTGGCGGTATAAGGCGCGGAATTCGGACGCGGCGACAGCGCCGAAACAGAGCCGTTATTGATAATGCGGCCACCCTGCGGAGACTGCTGTTTCATCAGTTTGACCGCCGCCTGCGTACACAAAAATGCGCCGGTCAGATTGGTGTTGATCACCGAAAGCCAGTCTTCCACCGCAAGCTCCTCAATGGGCACATCTTTCACGTTATTTCCGGCGTTATTAAACAATAAATCCAGCCGCCCGAAGGTTTCCTGAATATCCGCAAACAGCGCGGCGACCGACTGCGGGCTGGTGACATCCAGCTGACGCGCCACCGCTTGTCCTGGTGCAAACTGTGCCACGGCCTGCGCCAGTTTTTCCGTATTGCGCCCTGCCAGAATGACCGTAAACCCAATACCCGCCAGCGATTTCGCGGCGCTCAGCCCGATACCGCTGCCACCGCCGGTGACCAGTGCGATTTTGCTCATAATTTTCCTATACTAAACGGCGGCCAGCATGCCGCCATCGATAAAGAGTAAATGACCATTCACGAAATCTGACGCCCTGGATGACAGATAAACCGCACCGCCGACCAGCTCTTCCGGGTTGCCCCAGCGCGCGGCTGGCGTGCGTTTGCACAGCCATTCGGAAAACTCTTTGTTATCGACCAGCGCCTGCGTCATGTCGGTTTTGAAATAGCCCGGCGCAATGCCGTTCACCTGAATATTGTAGCGCGCCAGTTCAACGCACATCCCTCGCGTCAGCATTTTCACCGCACCTTTAGAGGCAGCGTACGGCGTGATGGTGTCGCGGCCCAGCTCACTTTGCATCGAACCGATATTGATGATCTTGCCGCGCTCACGCTGGATCATGTAACGCGCAACTGCCTGCGACACCAGGAAAACAGACTTCTGATTCACCGCAATCACGTCGTCCCAGTCTTTTTCCGGGAAATCGGTAAATTTGTGGCGACGCTGGATCCCCGCGTTATTCACCAGCACATCAATCGGGCCAATGGCCTTTTCGATATGGTCTATCGCCTGATTCACCGCCTGGCTGTTCGTGACATCAAATGACACGGCGTGTGCGATAACCCCTTCCGCACGCAGCGCTTCAGCGGCCTTTTGTGTCGATTCCTGCTGCGTGCCGTTGACGATAATTTCCGCCCCGTGCTGCGCCAGCCCTTTCGCCAGCAGGAAACCCAGACCGCGCGTAGAACCGGTGACCAGAATCTTTTTATTATCCAGGGAGAAGAGATTTGTCATGACGTTGGCCTTATTAAAAAGCTGCTTATGAAAAGTTAGCCCCACTACAACGGTTTACCGGCGGCCAAACTGTGATGCAGATCACCTTGGAGGATGTTAAAAAACCCTGTTACTCCCGATGTGATCATCATCATTTTGATAACAATCTCCGGCGCTTTCTGTTTCAATAATCGGGTATATTTTGGGAAATAATCAGGGAAACCCGCATGAGAAACCAGCGCGTGACATTACAGGACATCGCCCAACTGGCGGATGTTACCAAGATGACGGTCAGCCGTTTTCTGCGCACGCCGGAAAAAGTCTCTCCTGAAACCCGCGAACGCATCACCAAAGTCATGGAAGAAGTCGGTTATCCGCTGGAAGAAGCCCGCGGACCGGCCAAAGCGCCGCGCATCGGCATTCTGGTGCCCTCTTTTAACAATCAGATTTTCTCCGATTTGCTGGCCGGTATTGAGTCCGTGACGTCCGCGCAGGGCTACCAGACGCTGGTGGTGAATTATGATTACAGCAAGGACCGCGAAGAAGAGCACATTATCAATCTGCTCGGTTATCAGCTGGCAGGGCTGATCCTCACGGATTCCGTGCATACGCTCAAAGCCGATAAGTATCTGAATGCGGCTGAAATTCCTGTCGCTCAGGTGATGGATCTCGACGATCAGAATGGCCGTATTGCGGTAGGTTTTGATAATCAGCAAGCCGGATATGACATGGCGAATACGCTGCTCGCCAGCGGCAAGGAGCATGCGGTGTATTTCGGTTCGATGTCAGACGCGCGTGACCAGAAACGCTATCAGGGCTACAGCCGGGCAATGACTGAACGCGGGCTGACGCCGGTGCATATCACCCCGAATAAGGTTTCATCGGTGTCTATCGGCGCCGGAATGTTATCGATGGCGCGCCAGCTGTATCCGCACACCAATGCAATTTTGTGTACCAACGACGATATTGCCGTCGGCGTGTTACAGGAATGTCTGAAACTGGGCATCCGCGTCCCGCAGGACATGGCGATTTCAGGTTTTCACGGGCTGGATATCGGGCTGGCGACCACGCCGTTGCTGGCCAGCGTTATTACTCCGCGCTTTGAAATGGGCAAGGTTGTCGCCGAAATATTGCTCAAAAAAATCAAAAAACTGCCGACCATTGAGCGTGTCGATTTGCACTACCGGATTTCCCTCGGCGGCACGATTTAACGTGCCCTTTTCTGCTATTTCCTTCCTGTCATCCTGCATGCCAACTACGGTGCAGGATCACGTTGCAGGTAACACCTTTTCTTAACATAATTCAACGTGACACCTGTCACGAAATACTTTCCTCAAAATGCTTTTATTAGGTCATCGCCGGATACAAGCACACAGAGGAAAGACGATGAATAATAAAATTCCTAAGGCCCGCTGGTTACGTGTAATAGCCCCAATACTTATCGCCTGTATTATTTCCTTCATGGACAGGGTCAATATTAGTTTTGCCATGCCCGGCGGAATGGATGCCGAATTAGGTATCACCGCATCAATGGCCGGTCTGGCTGCCGGTATCTTCTTCATCGGGTATCTGTTTTTACAGGTGCCCGGCGGAAGCCTGGCGGTACACGGCAGCGGCCGTAAATTCATCGCCTGCTCGCTGATTGCATGGGCGGTGATCTCCATTCTGACCGGCTTTATCACTAACCAGTATCAGCTGCTGTTCCTGCGTTTTGCGCTGGGTGTGGCGGAAGGCGGGATGTTGCCGGTGGTGCTGACGATGGTCAGCAACTGGTTCCCGGATAAAGAACGTGGCCGGGCCAATGCGTATGTGCTGATGTTCGCGCCGCTCGGCGGGATGATTACCGCGCCGCTGTCCGGCCTGATCCTGGATACGCTCGACTGGCGCTGGTTGTTCATCATCGAAGGGGCATTATCTTTCGTGGTGATGCTGTTCTGGTGGTTCACCATCAGCGACCGTCCGGAAGAAGCGAAATGGCTGTCTGAGCGCGAACGCGATTATCTGGTCACCGAATTAAACCGTGAACGCGAAGCACTGCGGGCGCTGGCACCGGTCAATAACGCGCCGCTCAAAGAGGTCTTTCGCAATAAATCTATCGTCAAACTGATTGTCATTAACTTCTTCTATCAGACCGGGATTTACGGCTACACGCTGTGGCTGCCGACTATCCTGAAAAACCTCACCGGCGGCGACATGAGTTCAGTCGGCATGCTGGCGATTATCCCTTATGTGGGCACCATGCTGGGGATCCTGGCGATGTCCGTGCTGTCCGATAAAACCGGCAAACGCCGCATGTTTATCGCCCTGCCGTTGTGCGGTTTCGCCGCCTGTCTGGCCGCATCCGTGGCGTTTGGTCACAATATTATGGCGGCCTACGGTTTTCTGGTCGGTGCAGGGTTCTTCCTGCAAGCCGCGACCAGCGCCTTCTGGACCATTCCGGGCAAAGTCACCACGCCGGAAGTGGCAGGCAGCGCACGCGGTGTGATTAACGGTCTGGGGAATCTGGGCGGTTTCTGCGGTCCGTATCTGGTCGGCGTGTTAGTCAGTCTGTACGGTCAGAGCACGGCGATTTATGCACTGGTCGCATCCCTGCTGATTGCCGCGCTGGTGACTACGCTGTTGCCGAAAGAGTGCGATATGGCGCTGATCCCGGGGGCAAAAGCCAAGGCCATGGCGGATGAATATGCCCGCGCCAAAAAAGCCCGCAAACTCCAGCAAATGGAAGCGCAGGGCGTGAACTGATTACTTTTGGATCCCCTGATGCCCGCCATATTCTGACGGGCATTTTTATTTAAGCCTTCAGGCTTCTTCCCGCGTAATAATTCCGTAGTGATGGAATTTATTCAGTACCGCTTCCATCGCTTCACCGGACAGAACCGGTACTTCCGGCGTCACCGGCAGCAGCATCAGATAAAGCCTCGCCAGCACTTCAACTTCCTGCGCCAGCCAGAGCGCTTTCTGCAAATTACTGCCGCAGGCAATCATTCCGTGGTGTTGCAGAAGAATCGCTTTGGATTGTCTGATCGCCGCTTCTGTATGATCAGACAACGCCTGCGACCCGAAAATCGCGTACGGCGCGCACGGGATCACCGTACTGCCGGTCGCCGCAATCATGTAATGAATGGCCGGAATGGGCCGGTTAAGAATGGAAACCGCCGTGCAATGTACCGCGTGGTTGTGAACAACGGCCTGTGCGTCGGGTCGTGCGCGATAAATGGCCTGATGGAAACGCCATTCGCTGGACGGTGTTTTGGCCGGATCGTGTCTGCCGTCTTCGCTGACCTCGACGATCTGCCGTGGCGTCAGCTCCTCATACGGGATCCCGGTTGGCGTAATCAGCATTCCGTCGCCATAACGCACGCTGACATTGCCGGACGTTCCCTGATTCAGCCCCATGCGCGTCATTTGCAGGCAGGTTTCTATAATTTGTTCAGCCAGCTGTTCTCTTTTCATGTTTGCCCCGTCGGTTTTGGTCTGCGTATTGTTGGTTTCTGTCACTTTATTTTGTAACGCAGGCGGCGCTGACCGGTGGCCGGGCGGTAAAAATGTGACTGGCTTCTGATTATCCCGTATTCAGGGAACGATTCGCGCAAACCCCCACGCATTGGCGTGTCCGTTTCAGCGCAAAATGTTAAAAACGGTCAATCGGGATTGCCGTCATTGCCGGGAGAAAAATAAAAAATGAAAGCTGTGCGTCATCAGGCCATCCTGCAACTGATCCGCGAAACGGGCAGCCAGAGCACGGAAAATCTGGCCAGCCATTTACAGGTCAGCAGGGAAACCATCCGCCGCGACTTGCAGGAATTACAAACGCAGGGCCAGCTGATCCGCCGCCACGGCTGGGCGAAGATCGTTAAACGGGAAACGCAGGACAGCGGGGATTCTTTCCGCGTCCGGCAAAAAAGCCATCAGAGCCGGAAAGCGGACATTGCCCGGCAGGCGCTGTCGTGGATTGATGAAGGAATGGTGATTGCGCTCGATGCCAGCTCGACCTGCTGGTCGCTGGCGCGGCAGTTGCCGGATATCGGCATCACCGTGTTTACCAACAGCGCCCGCGTGTGCCGGGAACTGTCCAAACGCCAGAATATTCAGCTCATCAGCTCCGGCGGCCGGCTTCTGCGCAAATACGACTGTTACGTAAATCCGGCGCTGTTCTCACAGCTGAAAACGCTGGAAATCGATCTGTTTCTGTTTTCCTGCGAGGCGGTGGACGCCGCTGGCGCTATCTGGGATTCCAACGACAGCAATGCGGAATACAAAATCGCCCTGCTCCGGCGCGCGGCGCAGAGCCTTTTATTACTTGATAAAAGTAAACTGAACCGGACCAGTGAAGTGCAGATTGGGCATCTTGACGATGTCACTCAGGTCATTTCCGACCTGAGTGATGCAGAGCAGCAAAACGAAAAACCTTAGTCGGCCAGCGCATGCGCCGTGACTTTCGCCGGACGGCTGGCGTAGAGATACAGCAACGTGGCAGCAATGACGCAAAACGCCATCGAACCGACCATCGGCCAGGCGCTTTTAGCGGTAAACAGCGAAAGCACGGAACCCATTGCCGCACCGGTGCCAAAACGAATCGTTCCGGCCAGAGAGGCCGCGGTGCCCGCCATGTGCGGGAAGTCATCCATGATGACCGCCATCGCGTTGGAGGTCACCATCGCAATCACGCCCACATAGCCCGCCACACCAATCACCATCGCCCAGAACGGCAGCCCGAACGCGCACACCACCAGCAGCCAGATGCCCATCGTCAGCTGAACAAACAGGCCGAAACGGAACATTTTCACCGCGCCCGCACGGCGCACGTTGCGGCTGTTAATCAGCGTCAGGATCACCAGCGCCACGATGTTCAGCGCAAAGTAGAAACCGAAATGCTGCGGCGAAACGTGATTGAGTTCAATGTAAACAAACGGTCCGGCGCTGAGGAAAGAGAACATTCCGGCGAACGAGAAACCACTCGCCAGCATGTAGCTCAATACGCGCTTGTGGCGGAACAGGGAGACGAAATTGCCAACGGTGGTGCGCAGATGGAATTTTTGCCGCCGCTCTTTGGGCAGCGTTTCCTTGATGTAAACGCCCACCAGCGTGGCGGCGATTAACGCTGCAATCGCCATCGCCCAGAAAATCGCGTACCAGCTGAAAATCGCCATCAGCAGACCGCCGAGCATCGGTGCGAGCAGCGGCGCAACGGTCATCACCAGCACCACAAAAGACATCATTCGCGAGAATTCATCTTTGGTAAACATGTCGCGCATCAGCGCGTTAATGACCACACTGGCCGCTGCCGCCGCTAAACCGTGCAAGAAACGCATCCACACCAGCTGTTCGACGGACTGCGCAAGCGCACAGGCACCGGCCGCCACAGCAAAGATAAGCACGCCCCAGAAGATAACCGGCTTACGCCCGAGGCTGTCGGCCATCGGTCCGTAAAACAGCTGCCCTATCGCAAAACCCAGCACATATGCGCTGAGCGTCATTTGCACGCTGCCCGCCGCCACACCATATTCCTCGGCGATAACGGGCATGCTTGGCAGATACATATCGATAGCCAAAGGCATCAGCATCGATATCAATCCCAGGATGAAAATCAGTCCGATGTGGGATACCGGTTTTTCTTGCACTTTCAGCTGCTCCAGTTAACAGAAAAAACTATCGCGAGGGAACGCCAACGCTGGCAATTTCCTGCTCAGTTAAAGGCCGGTACTGGCCCGGTTCCAAATCTTCATCCATCACGATTTCGCCGATCCGCTCACGGTGCAGCGCGACCACGTGGTTACCGACTGCCGCAAACATACGTTTCACCTGATGGTAACGGCCTTCGCTGATGGTCAGACGCACAAGATTCTCTTCGATTTGCTCGAGTTTGGCCGGTTTGGTCAGGGAATCTTCATTGTGCAGCTGTACGCCCGCTTCAAACTGCGCGGCGGTGCCGTCAGCCAGCGGATTTTCGAGCGTAACCAGATAGGTTTTCTCGCAATGATGGCGCGGCGAAGTGATGCGGTGCGACCACTGGCCGTCGTCGGTCATCAACACCAGACCGGTGGTATCGATATCCAGACGCCCTGCGGCATGAAGCTTGTACGCCACCGGCTCTTCGAGGAAGTACAGAACGGTCGGATGATCCGGATCATCGGTGGAACACACGTAACCCTGCGGCTTGTTAAGCATGAAATAACGCGGGCCGGTGATGAGATCCAGCACATTGCCGTCGAACTCGACGCGCTGTTCAGCGCTGATTTTCATCGAGCCGGTTTTGACGATTTCGCCGTCAACGGTGACACGTTTGTTGCGCAGCTCACGTAAAACGAGCGCACGGCTTACACCTAATTGCTGAGATAGAAACTTGTCCAGACGCATTGGATAGTCTTGCCTTCATGGCGATCTGAGTGATCGCGTTACTGATAAAACACAAGACCCCGCCGCTGCAACAGGGCAACTGACAGGGTTCAGGGTTGTTCGATTCGTAATACTTTCAGTTCGTATAGCTGCAACGAGTGATTATTACTTCGAGGGGGCAGATTCACTGCCGCATTGAGCGCAAGAGTATAGCTGTGCTTGGCGGCGCATCCTAGGAGGAAGAGGAAAAATAAGCAGGCTAAACATTCACGGCAGGTGATTTGATTGCAGATCGCCATGAAGAGGATTTCTTGGCATACTTCACCACTGTAGTTATTAACAGTGATCATTAATAACAAACTTTTTTAATAAGTCAGTCTGAGGTGATTCTCCCCGTGACCGCTTTTACCCTTCGTCCCTATCAGCAGGAAGCCGTTGACGCTACGCTGCGTCATTTCCGCCAGCACGATGAACCGGCGGTGATCGTATTGCCTACCGGTGCCGGAAAAAGCCTGGTGATTGCCGAGCTGGCAAGGGTGGCGCGCGGGCGCGTGCTGGTTCTGGCGCACGTCAAAGAACTGGTCGCGCAGAATCACAGCAAATATCTTTCTTACGGGCTGGAAGCGGATATCTTCGCGGCGGGCCTGAATCTCAAACAAAGCAGCGGTAAAGTGGTGTTCGGCAGCGTGCAGTCCGTTGCGCCCAATCTGGCAGAATTCAGCGGTGAGTTTTCCCTGCTGATTGTCGACGAGTGCCACCGAATTTCCGACGACGATAATAGCCAGTACCAGCAAATTATCGGCCATCTTAAAGCGCAAAACCCGCGTCTGCGGCTGCTCGGGCTGACGGCAACGCCCTATCGTCTGGGCAAAGGCTGGATTTATCAGTATCACCATCAGGGCATTGTGCGCGGCGATTCCAACAGCCTGTTCCGCGATTGTATTTACGAACTGCCACTGCGTTACATGATTAAAAACGGCTTTCTGGTGCCGCCGGAACGGCTCGATATGCCGGTCGTCAGCTACGATTTCAGCCGGTTGCAGGCCAACAGCAACGGGCTGTTCAGCGAGGCGGATCTTAACGATGAGTTGCGTCAGCAAAAACGCATCACGCCGCACATCATCAGCCAGATTGTTGAGTTCGCGCACGACCGCAAAGGTGTGATGATTTTTGCCTCAACGGTGGAACACGCCGGTGAAATTTTCGGTTTGCTGCCCAAAGGCGAAGCGGCGCTGATCAGCGCGCAAACCCACGCCGTCGAACGCGACCGGCTGATCACCGCCTTTAAGCAGCAGGAACTGCGCTACCTGGTGAACGTCTCGGTGCTGACCACCGGCTTTGACGCGCCGCATGTGGATCTGATTGCCATTTTACGCCCGACCGAATCCGTCAGCCTTTATCAGCAGATTGTCGGGCGCGGGCTGCGTCTGTCGCCGGGCAAAACGGATTGCCTGATCCTCGATTACGCCGGAAATCCGCATGACCTGTTTACGCCGGAAGTGGGCAGTCACAAACCGGCAGGCGACAACAAACCGGTGCAGGTTTTCTGCCCGGCCTGCGGTTTCGCCAATATCTTCTGGGGCAAAACCACCGAAGACGGCACGGTTATAGAACATTTTGGCCGCCGCTGTCAGGGCGTGCTGGAAGATGACGACGGCAACCGCGAGCAGTGTGATTTCCGTTTCCGCTTCAAAAGCTGCCCGCACTGCGGCGCGGAAAACGATATTGCGGCGCGGCGCTGTCATCAGTGTCAGGAAATTCTGGTCGACCCGGACGATATGCTGAAAGCCGCGCTGCGCCTGAAAGATGCGCTGGTCTTACGCTGCGGCGGCATGAACCTTGAACACGGGCGCGACGACAAAGGCGAATGGCTGAAAATCACCTATTACGATGAGGATGGCGCGGACGTTTCCGAGCGTTTCCGCCTGCAAACGCCCGCCCAGCGGATGGCTTTTTTGCATAATTTCCTGCGTCCGCATCAGCGCGCACCGGGCGTGCCGCTGGAATGGAAGTCCGCCGCCGATATCGTGGCGCAGCAGGTTTTACTGCGTCATCCGGATTTTGTTGTCGCGCGGATGAAAGGCCAGTTCTGGCAGGTGCGCGAGAAAATGTTCGATTATGAAGGGCGTTACCGGCGCGCCAATGAGCTGCGCGGGTGAGTAAATAACCTGAAACCGGCTATTTATATTGCTGCAACTGCCCTGCTCCGGTATCATACCGCCCGCTTTCGCCTTGTGTGGAAGCTTGTAGTACTCAACTCGTCACTCGGTCGCAGGTGGCGGGGTAAACTTTTTTATATAGAGAAACATACATGTTCACTATCAATGTAGAAGTACGTCCACAGGACGAGCAGGGCAAAGGTGCGAGCCGCCGCCTGCGTACAGAAAACAAATTCCCAGCTATCGTTTACGGTGGCTCAGCTGCTCCGGTTTCTATCAAACTGGACCATGATTCTGTTAAGAACATGGAAGTTAAAGCGGAGTTCTACTCTGAAGCTATTACTCTGGTTATCGACGGTAAAGAAACCAAAGTTAAAGTTCAGGCTGTACAGCGTCACCCGTTCAAGCCAAAACTGGCTCACATCGACTTCGTTCGCGTTTAATCGCTGACTGAGTTGTTGCGCATCGGGACGCCGTGCGAGAACAAATAAAAAACACCGCCCCGGCGGTGTTTTTTATTGGCTGCGATCCAGGTTTTATTTGCCGGATTTTCGCTGCAATTGATCCCGCAGGTTCGGCGGCGTGCCTTTAATAGTCAGCGTATCGGTCGCCGGATCCCAGAAAATACGTTCGCCCATTAACATCGCATCGAAGTTAATACTCAGGCCACCGCCGCTGCCGGCAAATTTGGTCAGCTGGCGAAGCGTGCTGCGATCGGCCGGGAACGTTTCTTCCAGCTGATAACCTTGTTCCTGCGTGAATTCTTTGAATTTCTTGTCATTCCAGGGCGGCAGCTCTTCGGATAAATCATCCAGCGCAATTTCTTCGCCGGCCTGCAACTGCTCGTTGCAGTAGGTGTACACCTGCTGACGATAGTTCTGGCGCTCGTTTTTATCGAGCTGCGCTTCAGTACAGAAATCATCTACCGCCTGCAACAAACCGCGGTTTTGCGCTTTGGTATCCAGGCCTTCAGAAGCGCCCAGGAAATCCATGAAGAAGTCAGAAACTTTGCGCCCGACGCGGCCTTTCAGAAACGTCAGGTAGCGGGAAGATTCAGGATTGGTTTCCCATTCGGTCAGATCAATACGCGCCACGATATCGGCGTGATTGATATCCAGATAATGGATGCTGCTGACGTCGAGCTGTTCGTTGACGCGCATGCTGCTGCGGCTGTTAAGCACCGCAACCAGCAAATACTCCACGGCCAGGAAACGGTAATGACAAAACAGCACCACGCCGCCTTCTGCGAACGGGTATTTTGCCAGCTCATCACGAAGACGTCCGGTCGCGGCACGGCTGAATGACAGGAAATCGTCGTCCCCTTTACGGCAACTGCGCAGCGCCGCTGACAGTTCGCTGTCTTCATTGAACAGGCCATAGGCTTTGCTTTTCGCGCTGTAAACACGGTGCAGTTCAGCCATCATTTCATCAACGGCGGCATTCGGGGTCAAAAGCGTATCGCGCAGCACAACATCCAGCGTTTGCTCATCACGTTTATTCAACTGGTGCAGAGCGATCTGCTCAATATCCAGACTCATGGGGACTTTCTCCTGTAAGAATTGCAGCCGTGTAAGAAGGGTCTGCCTGCGGGGCGTATTCAAACACCGAAGCGGCAAAGCCGCAACCTGTTCCAGCCTCTGAAATACTGATTCACAGATACGATCACGACCCCGACACGCCCCCCGTTATAAAAATGCGGAAAGTGGTGGCGTGATCGGCTAAGATATTGGACTTTGTCAGATCAAGAAGCACATTACTCTATGGCACAATCATCCCGTTACAGTGACGAACACGTTGAACAGATCCTTTCCGAGCTGGCAACTGTTCTGGAAAAACACCGCGCCCCGACCGACCTTTCTTTGATGGTCCTGGGCAATATGGTGACAAACCTTATTAACACCAGCGTCGCTCCTGCACAACGCAAAGCATTGTCCCAATCTTTTGCTAAAGCTTTGCAAGCGTCGATAAGAGAAGATAAAGCCCATTAATTCACTCATTGCCCAGACCCTCTCATGGTGACAAATAGTCAGCGCTATCGCGAAAAAGTTTCCCAGATGATCAGCTGGGGCCACTGGTTCGCCCTCTTCAATATCCTGTTGATTCTTGGGCTAGGCAGCCGCTACCTGTTTGTTTCTGACTGGCCTTCCTCTCTGGAAGGGCGTATTTACGCGCTGGTCAGCTGGCTTGGACATTTCAGCTTTATCGGTTTTGCCGCCTACTTACTGATTATCTTCCCGCTGACGTTCGTGGTGATGTCGCAACGGTTGTTGCGATTCTTATCCGCGATACTGGCAACCGCCGGGCTGACGCTGATTCTGGTCGACACCGAAGTGTTTACCCGCTTCCACCTGCATATTAATCCGGTGGTCTGGGAACTGGTCGTTAACCCGGGTCAGGGCGAAATGGCGCGCGACTGGCAGCTGATGTTTATTGCCGTGCCGGTTATTTTCCTGCTCGAAATGTTATTCGGCACCTGGGCGTGGCAAAAGCTGCGCAGCCTGAACCGCCGTAATTTCGCCAAGCCAATCGTTGTGCTGTTTATCGTGAGCTTCTTTGCGTCGCACCTGATGTACATCTGGGCGGATGCAAATTTCTATCGTCCGATTACCATGCAGCGCGCGAATCTTCCGCTGTCGTATCCGATGACGGCGCGTAAATTCCTCGAAAAACACGGTCTGCTGAATGCCGAGGAATACCAGAAGCGACTGATTGAGCAAGGGAATCCGGAAGCGCTGGCGGTGGAATATCCGCTTAACAGCATCAGTTTCGCCAAAACCGGCTCGAAATATAACCTGCTGATGGTCGTGCTGGACGGCGTGCATGAAGCGACGCTCGATCAGGACATGCCTGCGCTGGCCGATTTCGCCAAGCACAATATTCGTTTTGACCAGCATTTCAGCTCCGGCAACCGTAATGACACCGGCCAGTTTGGCCTGTTCTACGGAATTTCGCCGACCTATATGCAGGGCATTCTGGCCGCACGTAAACCTTCTGCGCTGGTGACATCGCTGGAGCAACAAGGTTACGAATTTGGTCTGTTTGCTTCGGACGGCTTTGACAGCCCGCTGTACCGGCAGGCTCTATTGACCGATTTCACCCTGCCTGCGCCTGTAAAACAGTCGGATGCACAAACCGTTTCTCAGTGGCAGCAATGGCTGAATGTGCGCGGCAACGGTCCGTGGTTCTCGTACGTCAACCTGAATGGCATCAGCACCTCATTGCGTCAGGACGGCGACAGCGTTCCGGTCGGAAATACGTTTATTCATCGCTATCAGCACGGCGCGCAAAGCGTTGATCAGCAAATTGCGGTCATGCTGCAATCGCTGAAAGATCGCGGCGATCTCGATAAAACCGTGGTGGTGATTACCGCTTCGCACGGTATCGAGTTTAACGAGAACGGCACCTGGGGTTCGGGTAACGCGATGAACCGCCGCCAGTTGCAGGTTCCGCTGATTATCCACTGGCCGGGCACACCGGCTCAGAGTATCAGCAAGCTTACCGATCACGCGGATGTGATGACCACGCTGATGCAGCGTCTGCTTCACGTCACCACGTCACCGGCAGATTATTCGCAGGGCGAGGATTTGTTTGCCGCGAAACGCCGTCACAACTGGGTCACGACCAGCGACGACGGAACGCTGGTGATCACCACGCCAGACCAGACGCTTGAGCTGGAAAGCGACGGGGATTACCGCGCCTTCGATAATAACGGTAAACGGATTAAAGATCAGAAGCCGGAACTTGGCCTGCTGTTACAGGTTCTGACCGACGAAAAACGCTTCCTGGCCAATTAATCGTTTTGCAGGACACCTGAAAAACCAACCTTAACCGGTTGGTTTTTTTATGGAATCATCCCTTCCGCTTCCCGTCAAAATCCCCTTCAGTTTATTTGACCTTCTTTTTGAAAATTATGTCGTTTATGAACTCATACAAAACCGCTACGGTAAGTTCATCAACAATAATAACGTTATCGGAGTACAGCCATCGTGTCGGGACTGGTCAACGGAAAATGGGTAAGCGGCGACGTCGCTAAAGAAGAAATTAAAAACGGCGCCTTTCATCGCGAGGAAACCGCGTTTCGTGAAACACACATCGAGCCGCAGGCAGGCCGTTATCAGCTTTTCGTTTCTTATCTTTGCCCGTGGGCTTCGCGAACCCTGATATTCCGTCATCTGAAAGGGCTGGAAAAGTTTATTTCCGTTTCCATCGCACAACCGGTCATTGGCGAAAATGGCTGGACGTTCGACGAGCCTCAGGATGCCGGAGATAAAATCCCGGCCATCCGCCACGTTCATGAGCTGTATACCGCCAGCGATGCACATTACACCGGCAAAGTTTCTGTACCCGTTTTGTGGGATCGCCAGGCAGGTCGCATCGTGAACAACGAATCAGCCGACATCATCCGCATCCTTAACCACACTTTCGACGCCCTCAACGGCAATCAGGATGATTTCTACCCTACCCCGCTGCGCGAGGAAATCGACCGCTGGAACGAAATTATTTATCACGACGTCAATAACGGCGTGTACAAAACCGGCTTTGCGAAAACGCAGGAAAGCTACGACGTGGCCGTCACCCGGCTTTTCAGCACACTTGATATGCTGGAAGCCCATTTAGACAGCCACCGTTATATCGCCGGGGAGTACCTCACAGAAGCCGACTGGCGTTTGTTCGTTACGCTGGTGCGGTTCGACAGCGCATATCACGGCGCTTTCAAATGCAATATCCGCCGTATTGAAGACTATCCTAATCTTTCAAATTATTTGCGTGAACTCTATCAGTGGCCGGGGATCAGTGACACCGTCAATCTGGCGCACATCAAACAAGGCTATTACGGAATTCTGTGGCTGAATCCGACCGGAATTGTCCCGGCGGGCCCGGAACTGGATTTACGACGCGCCCATAACCGTGAACGGCTGGACAGTCTGGGCATCATCCAGAAACTACGCTAAAAATTGCTTGGACCCGCAAAGATAACACTGTATATTTCAACAGTTATTTTTCTCCCCCAGCCAGAAAACGAGGAAAGCTATGCGGGTCGAACTGATTTTTGACAAACGGAATGTCTCAAGGATCCCAAATGCCAGTGAAAAAATTGAGGCAGAACTGGTTAAGCGGGTACACCGCATGTTCCCTGACGCTGAAGTAAAAGTGAAACCGATGCAGGCCAACGGGCTGAATACGCACGGAGCCAGCAAGCAGGAACGTTCGCAATTAAACCAAATGCTGGAAGAAATGTTTGAAGAAGCCGACGAATGGCTTTCGGTCGAGTAAAAAGGTGCGTCTCGGTTGCACTTGGTTACAAAGAGCAATTGAATTAAACAACCCATAGCTATCGCTTAATATAAGATGTGAACGTTATATAAATTCATTATCTTTCAGAGCGATGAGCCGCCGTTTTATCGGGCACAGTCTGGATTAATTTCATCCGGCTAACTGCCTTCGCGTCATCGCTTTTCGCTTCAAACGCGTCAACGACTTTGCGAAATAGCCATGCCACCGAGCCCAAGAAAATCCAGCGCCCAACCTCATTTTTACACCAAGCGCTTTGCGCTGATCTGTCTCGGCATTGTCTGCTGTCTGGCACTTCTGCTGGGCCGCGTAGGCTATTTACAGCTGCTCAATCAGCCCATGCTGGAAAAAGAAGCGGATTCGCGTTCACTGCGTTCCAGCATTATTCCCGCCGGGCGCGGCACGATTGCCGACCGCAACGGGCACCCTCTTGCGCTCAGTGTGGCGTCAAAAGATATTATTGCTGACCCGTTCCGTATTCTGGAACTACACAGCGACCTCAACAGCCCGAAATGGCAATATCTGGCTTCTGCGCTGAATGTCCCGCTTTCGCAATTACAGCAAACCATCAACAGTGATCCCCAGCGCCGTTTCGTTTATCTCGGTCGAAAAATCGAAGAAGGGATTGCCGGTGATATCGGCCAGTTGCACCTTGGCGGTGTCTCCAGCCAAAACGACGACAGCCGCTATTATCCGATGAGTGAAGCTGCAGCGAACCTCGTCGGCGTGGTCGGTACCGATAACGAAGGCCTTAATGGCATCGAAAAAGGTTTTAATGCCTTGTTGCAGGGCAAACCCGGCATGCGCGAATACCGCCAGGATCGCCACGGCAACGTCATCGGGATTTTGAAAGAAGTCGCACCGCAACAGCCGCCGACCATTAACCTGAGTATCGACAGCTTTATGCAGTACGTGTTGTATTCGCGGCTGCGTGAAGGCGTATTGCTCAACCAGGCAGAATCCGGCGCTGCCGTGCTGGTCGACGTGAGCACCGGTGAAATTTTGGGGATGGCCTCCTTCCCGTCTTACAACCCGAATAACTACGCGGGCGTTCAGCCTAAAGACATGCGTAACGTCGCCATCAGCGACAGTTTTGAACCCGGTTCGACGGTCAAACCGCTGGTGGTCATGGCCGGTCTGGCGCGCCGTATGATTCGCCCGGATTCCGTGCTCGATACCCATCCGTACACCGTTAACGGTCACCTGATTAAAGACGTTGGGCACTGGCCAGCGCTGACCATTACCGGCATCTTGCAAAAATCCAGCGACATCGCGGTATCACACATTGCACTTGCGATGCCTGCCAACGTGCTGGTTCAGCTTTATCAGTCGTTCGGGCTGGGTAAAGCCACTGATTTAGGGATCGGCGGCGAAAGCAGCGGTTACTTCCCGGCGCACCGTGACCGCTGGGCAGACATCGAACGCGCCACGTTCTCCTTCGGCTACGGCCTGCGCGTCACGCCGCTGCAAATCGCCCGTGAATACGCCACCATCGGCGCGGAAGGCATTTACCGTCCGCTGTCGATAACCAAGGTTACGCCTCCGGTACTGGGCACCCGCGTGATGTCCGCCGATGTGGTCAGGACGGTCATTCATATGATGGAAAGTGACGCCCTGCCCGGCGGCTCCGGCCTCAGTGCGGCGGTGCCCGGCTACCGTTTAGCGATTAAAACCGGTACTGCAGAAAAAATGGGTGCCAGCGGCAAATACGATGGCGGTTACATCAACTACACCGCCGGTGTTGCACCGGCCAGTAATCCGCGCGTGGCGCTGGTGGTGATGGTCAACAACCCGCAGGCCGGTAAACACTTCGGTGGCTCGGTAGCGGGCCCGATATTCGGGCATATCATGGGCGAAATTCTTAACCACATGAACATTGCGCCGGATGCGCTGGTGCCGGAAACACCGCCAACGACCGTTATCAATGGCGGTCAGAAAACGGATCTGGTGCGTAGACCGGCGACTGATGGTTAAACGAAGCGTAGAAAAATAGCGAAAAAACGCTGACACGCTGGATCTCACCGAAAGAAGCGGTTAACGTGCGGATGTTTTGTCAGTTGAAGTCCACGCGGAGGAAGAGCAGCGCGCTCTGTCAGAAAAAAATGAAACGGCTTCTTATCGTTTTTATCGTTTTTGTCGCGGTTTGTCTGGGCGTTATTGCCCTCAATATGCAGGGTAGCGGCCCCTGGTAAACAGCGTTCACGAGGGAGAAATCACTGTGCCAACCGGTAAGAACTTCGTCATTTTGATCGTTCTTATTCTCGTCGGGATTGTTGTGGTTGACGATGGCATAGCGCGGTTAATTCACTGGATCCTGCTACGTTAACATGATGGCTCGCCAGACGACGCGCGTCGTTCTGCCCACCGGGCCATTTCTGCAAGTTGTCTGCTCCGCCATCAACTGAGCAACACCTGCCACGCCATCATGGCGAAGTCGTGTATAATAGCGGTATTCAACCTTAATACAGACTGGTTATGGCTCAAGACATTCATATCGCTATCGTCTGCGCACTCAGCAAATGGATTGAAGGCCATCTTGGTCGCGTCATCCATCTTGAAGAACTGGCTGAGTATTCAGGCTATTCGCTTTGGCACATGCAAAAATTATTTAAAGAATCGACAGGCATTTCTCTGGGGAAGTACATCAGGGAACGCCGTCTGGCGAGCGCTGTTTATCAGCTGAGCAGCAGTGAAACCCCGATTTTCGATATCGCGATGGATTTCGGGTTTGGCTCACAGTCGCATTTTACCTACATGTTCCGTAAGCGTTTTAACATCACGCCTCATGAATTTCGCCAAAACCCAAACATCGAACTCGACGTTTCTCCCCCGCTTCATCTGATCCATCAGAAATCAGCCTGAGAATCGTAGCCTTACAGTGACAAAAAACGCGGCCATCAGAGGCCGCGTTCTTTTACTGCTTTTTTGACTGCTTGTACTCAAGTCTTGCAAAAACAAAGCGCTATTCTGTGTCTGAGAAAGGCACGCTTAGAACTGATACACCAGACCTACCGCGGTAACGTCATCAGTGTTGATACCGGCGTTATCGGTGAAGGTGCTGCTGTCGATCAGGTTGATTTTGTAGTCAACATAGGCCGACATGTTTTTGTTGAAGTAGTAAGTCGCACCCAGGTCGACAAATTTCACCAGATCCTGATCCTGGTAGTTGTTGCCCAGACGGTCGGTTCCTAAATCTTTACCGCGCGTTTGGTTATAGGCGACGAACGGACGCAGGCCGAAATCGAACTGATAGCTTGCGTAAGCTTCGAAGGCCTGTGACTGGTTAGCATAACCATAAGCTTCTGAATCGGTAGAACCGAAACGGGAAGCGTTGTAAGCCTGAGTAAACATCGCTGCAAGGTAAACGTTGTTAGCGTCATATTTCAGACCGCCGGTGTAACCTTCCGCTTTTTTACCGTCGCCCATGATGCCAGGAGCAGTATTTTGCTCATCAGTACGGTCAGAATTGAAGAAGGCACCCGCCACGCTGACGCCCGCGCCAATATCGTAGCTCAGGGACATCCCGTAACCGTCGCCGTTCTGCGTCAGCACATCACGTGTACCAGGCTCGCCGCCACCGCTGTCATTTTTGCCCTGATATTGCAGAGCGAAGTGCAGGCCATCCACCAGCCCGAAGAAGTTGTCATTACGGTAAGTCGCAACGCCGTTGGTACGCTGATAAAGGAACTGGTCAGCACCGTAGGTGGAACCATCGAACTCTGGCTGCATGTCGGTCCAGGCGGCTACGTCATACATGACGCCATTGTTACGACCGTAGTCGAAGGAACCCATATCGCCAAATTTCAGACCGGCAAAACCGTAACGGGTAAAGGCGCGGTCACCGTCATCTGAGCTTTCGGCCTGGTTGGCCTGAACCTGATATTCCCACTGGCCGTAACCGGTCAGCTGGTCGGTAATCTGCGTTTCGCCTTTGAAGCCCAGACGGATGTAGCTCTGATCGCCGTCATTGCCCGCGTTGTTTGAAAAGTAATGCAAACCATCAACTAAACCGTAAAGGTCCAGTTTATTACCATCTTTATTATAAACTTCTGCCGCACTTGCTGAGCCTGCAACCACTAACGCAGGGATCATGAGTGAAAGAACACGGAGTTTCATTTTTCTGTCCTCGATAGGTGTCGGGCCGTGCCACTGAATGTAAAGTACACGTTTTTTTACTGCTTTAGATATTGCATAACGCTTGTATGAATTTTGGCCCGACATGGCAAATCCATTCTCTGGATATAATTACTATTAATCCAGAAAGAAAATGATACGAAATTAGTTAAGACATTTCCTATTTATTAGAAGGTGTAACAATTTATTAAAATTGAGCATTTTTAGTGCCACTGATAATTGTTAAAATAAAGCACGCAAAGCTAATTCAATAAGAATTACAATAAAAACAATAAGATATACATGATACTTACCGCACTAAGTGATAAAGCAACTTCCTCCTAATAATATATACTCTCTCTCGCTATCATCATTATTTGTTATTCTATTACCCTCATTCCCCGTCTTGTGGAAACAACAGCCGACCCTTAGTGGTCGGTTTTTTTTTGATTTTTATAAGAAATAATAACTTAATGTGACATTCATCACTTAATTATATCGCGCACAACAAGTACTTTTCTCCATAATTACCTCACAGTTTCTCCATTATTCACACCCCGATTTTATTAATAGTTGATATCTAATCCTAGGAATTATTAAGGAATTTCCGGATTATTATTAATCGATATTGTGGAGAGGGTTTATTGGTCAGCGACGGTTCAGATCCGTTACTATAGATAAAGTCAGACCAATCCCGCTGATCGCCTCAGGGGAGATAGGTACACTGCCGGTGCCACGCAAGATCTTATTTTTCAACTGTTCAGGGAACCCCATGCCACAACAGGACCAGCCAGATAACATCTCCAAAGCCAGAATGCTTCTGGCAACCCGCCGTTTTCTCAAACTCGACGAGTGGCTGTTGTCACATATGCGTAGCTGGCAGAATCAGGGCGAAAGCCACAGCGATTACGGATTATTAATGCATCCGTCCACGCTGTTTGGCGGCACGGAGTTCCAGGCACTGAATCCGCTGGAGATCCTCAGCGACTGGGCGCAGCAATGTCCGCAGAGCTATCACGCGCATGTTTTACTGGGGATGGTCTGGCACGAAAATGCCTGGATGATCCGTCAGGCACCCAATGAAGAAGACATTGAAGATCACCAGTGGCTTGGTGCCCAGCTCTGCTGCGATTACGCCGTGCTGGCTTTCCTGAAAGCCATTGAGCTGCATTCCCGCCCGACCCACGCTTTCCGCCATATGATGAATCTCAGCGGCGGCTTCGGTGAACCGTACTGGCTTAAATCTTTATTCGCCGGTGAAATCCCCAAACCGCTGCATGAGAAGTTCTCGATTCAGGGCAGCGAAATCTGGCAGGCGGGTATCGCGCACATCCATGCGCTGGGTTTTGAACCTGCGACACACTGGCCGCAGTCATTGCCTGCCGCCCTGCAACAAACCCGCAAAGCGGACGACGAAGCGCTCAGTTACTGGCTGCGCATGGCGATGTCGGTACGCCACGCGGACGTCGGCACGATGGAATCCTACCTTTTATTCCATTCCGCATTCTGGGGCGGCAGCGATGATCAGCAGATGCTGATTATCGACGGCCCGCTCTGTGCGGAATTCAGTGACGATGAGCGCAACCAGTTCCGCGCAAATGCGCTGTGCGATGCTTTATCCGGCGAAATCGCGGACCGCGAATCCCCGCGAGCCGCGCAATTACAGCAACAACTGGCTGGTTTACTTGCACAACCACTGGAGCCCGCCACCCGCGTCCGTTTGCTGGATCTGGCCGGGATCTGCATGGCGTACTGGAAGGATGACGATCAGGCGGGGCTGGCGGTTTATCAGGATCTCTTCGCGGTTTCCCCACAGGCGATGCCCGGTCATTTTGCCGCGCTCTTTATTTCCCGTGCGGTGCTGGCGAATGGCCATCAGGAAGGATTGCCGGTTCTGACGCACTTGCTGACCCGTGCGCTGAGTCAGGCCACCGATCCGGTGCTGGTCAGCTTTGCCGCTGCCGCGTTGCAATATGGTTTGTACGGATTGCCCGCCAGACCAGAGCTGAGCAGCGGATTAATGGAACACGCCTGGTCTATGATGCAGCAATCCGGTGACGAACAGCCGGTGAAAGATCTGGTCACACTGGCGCACGACATGGCGATCAACGACGATCTGGACGCCGCGCATTTCCTGATGACCGAAATGGCCCGTCACGGCAGCGCCATTCACTGCTACGAACTGTACTTTTTCTACCGCAACGGCTGGCATCAGGATGTGCCGGAGCAATATCACAACGACAGCAACGCGATGGATTGCGTGCTCAGCGCCGCACGCTCCGGGCTGGTGCCCGCCATGTTTACCTGTGCCAACGCCCTGCGGGAAGGCCTTGGCGCAGAGCCGGATTACGAGCAGGCCATGCATTGGTATCAGCGCGCCGCCGACGCCGGACATCTTTCCGCCGCCTACTTCCGCGCCAGCTGTGCGCTGGATAACGGCACAGAAGCGGAAAAACGTCTCGCCACCGGCCAGTGGTTACCCGAAATTCTGCATAATCCTGCGCATCCCGATCGCGCCGAAGCCGCCTACACGCTGGGCATGGCGTGGCTGACAGGCACCGGCACAAAGAAAAACCGTTACACCGCCAGCAAGTTTATTGACTTTGCTCTCGAACTGAATCCCGAATCCGAAGCCACCAGACAGGTGCATCAGGATCTCAACGGCTCACTGCGGGCACGCATGAATTTATGGCAGGATAAACGGAAAGCCGAAGTGGAAGATCCGGTGGCGGAGTTTCGTTTGCAGGAGCCGCTGCAATAGCGGGTGATATTTTGGGCTCGCCGCCCAATCCGGGCTTAAATTCAAAAACGGAATGGATTTATCTTTTAGATAAGTTTATTGGCGTGCTCAAAAATGGCACCGAATGAATGGTTCGAGACCAGAGGCTCGAGCCGAGCGGAGCGAGACAACGTCACGTAGTGACGGCCCGAAGGGCGAGGCCGTAGGCCGAGTAAACCTGAAATTCGGGAATCGCGCAGCGATGACATTTTGCGCCACCCACAATTGCGTCAGAACATGTCCGTCGTGCCCGCAAAGCGCGCAGTGAAAGAGCCCGGGGGGGGCTTGGGGGGCGGCGGCGATAAGCCGTCCCCCAAGTCGGTGTGGGCCGACGCCCGCGACCTTGAAGTTGAAGTTGAAGCCACACAAGCAACGCCCTCCTCCTCACCGCTCCCTCAGAGACTCCTTCACTTTATTCAATGGTTTAATCAGGTAATCCAGAACACTTTTCTGCCCTGTTTTGATATCGACGTTCGCCACCATCCCCGGCACAATCGGGAACTGGCGTCCGGCTTTATTGGTCAGGAACGCCTTATCCGTCCGGACGTAAACACGGTAGTAATACTGATCGCGCTTCACTTCATCCTGCAAGGTGTCCGGCGATACGCCTTCGACTTTGCCTTCGAGGTCGCCATAAATCGACGAGTCATAGGCCGAGATTTTTACCGTGGCCGGTAATCCTGGCCGGATGTAGGCAATGTCACGCGGGTTGATGCGCGTTTCGATCAGCAACTGGTCTTCAATCGGGACAATTTCCATCAGCTTGCCGCCCGGCTGGAGTACGCCGCCGACGGTGGAGACCTGAATGTCTTTTACGATGCCGTGAACCGGCGAATACAACTCGGAACGGGTGACCTGATCCTCTTTACCCGCCATGACCTGCAACTCTGCATCCAGATCGGCGTTATTTTTCACCTGCTCTTCGCGCGCACGTACTGCGTACTGGTTGGTCGCATCGTCGATTTTGCCACGCAGTTCGCTGGCCTGACGTTTGAGGCGGATGACTTCCACCTGCCCCGCGGCACCTTTGGCGACCAGCGGCTGGGTCATGTTGATTTCGTCATTCACCAGTTTGAGGGACTGATTCAGGTTGGTCACCGTCTCATCACGGTTCTGTTTACGCGACAAATAAAGCTGACGTTCGCGCGCCACCAGTTCCGGGGATTTCATGGTTTCCGGGCTGAATTTCAGCGGCGCACCGGTCAGTTCCGCGCTCAGACGTTCAGAAGACGCGCGAAGGGTTCTGACGCGTGAGGCCGCTTCGCCGTAGTTTGATTGCGAACGGGTCGGGTCGAGTTGTGCCAGGAGCTGGCCGCGGCTGACGACCGAACCTTCCTGCACCATCAGTTTTAAAATCACGCCGCCGTCCAGAGAATCAATCTGCTGCGCTTTGCTCGACGGTGTCACTTTACCGGTACCTACCGTCACTTCATCCAGCACGGCAAAACGCGCCCAGATGAAAAAGACCAGCAGACTGCCGAGCGTCACCCAGATAATCCACGACACTTTCCGGCTTTCGGCTTCCAACTCATCATTCAATGTTACGTGTGCCATGCGGGACCCTTAGCAGCTCAGGCTGCGCCCTGTTTGGTTTCAGCCACCACCGCCGCGGCCGGAGCCGGTGTGTTGGTGGCGGCAGTTGCCAGAATTTGATCCCGTGGCCCGTCGGCAACCACCCGTCCGTTATCCATCACCACAATTCTGTCAACCAGTTTGAGCAGCGCCGGACGGTGGGTGACAACAATCAGCGTGCGTCCGACCAGCCAGGCGTGAAGCTGGCGGATCACGTAATCCTCAAGCTGTTCATCCATCGACGCGGTCGGTTCATCGAGCAATACCACCTGCGGATTTCGTAAAATCATGCGGCTGAGCATCACCATCTGGCGTTGACCGCCGGACAATCCGCGCCCGCCTTCGTTGATGATTTTGTCGAGGCTGGAGGCATCGGCCTGCACCATCGACAACGCGCCGCTGATGCGCAGTGCCTGCAACATTTCCTGATCGGTCGCATGCGGATACCCGAGCATCAGGTTCTGGCGCAAGGTGCCGAAGAACAGCCGCGAATCTTGCGACAGATAACCAATCTGGCGGCGGATATCTGCCGGTTCGACTTTGGTCATATCAACGCCATCAATCAGGATTTTGCCCTGCGACGGGCTGGCCTGGCCGGACAGCAATTTCAGCAACGTCGATTTCCCTGCCCCGACTTTGCCCAGAATCGCCACGCGTTCGCCGGGTTTGATTTCCAGCTGACCAATGCCGAGCACGTTCGGCGAATTCTCTTTGTCGTAGGTGTATTGCAGATTGCGCACGTTGAAATGACCGCTCAGCGTCGGGCAATGCGACAGCTCCGCATCAGCGGGCCGGTCAACCGGTTTTTTCAGCAGCTCATCCAGCCCGCGCATGGCGCTTTTCGCATGCTGCCAGCGGGAGAAGACCATCGTCAGCTGCATTAATGGCGCGATGGTCCGTGAGGAAAGCATGCTGCTGGCGACCAGCGTACCGGTAGTAATATCACCGCTCAGCACCAGATAGACCCCGAACACCAGCATGCCGCCGTAGGTCAGTTGCTGAACCGTCGATGCCCAGCCGGTCAGGCGCGCGCCCCACAAACGTTGCTTCATACCCACGGCGGCGCTGACTTCATGAGTCTGCTCCCACTGACGCTGGAAATACGCTTCCGCCTGCAAGGCTTTGATGTCTTCAATGCCTTCGATGGTTTCCACCAGCACGGCGTTGCGCAGCGCACTTTCACGCATGCCTTCTTTCGCCAGTTTTGCCATCGGCCACTGGATCAGAATGCCGGGGATAACAATCAGCGGGATAGCCAATAGCGGGATGATCACCAGCGGGCCGCCGATGAAAAACATGATGCCGAGAAACAGCAGGACAAACGGCATATCGGCGGCGGCGCTGACCGTGGTGGATGTCAGCAGTTCGCGCACCTGATCGATTTCACGCAGCTGGGAAATAAAGGAGCCGGTGGATTTTGGCCGGTCGTCATTTTTGATGCTCATCGCCCGCACGAAAAACAGCGATGAAACCTTGAGGTCAATCTTTTTGCCCATGAGATCCGACACCAGCGTACGCATCAGGCGGATGATGTATTCCATCCCCGCCGCCAGCACCACGCCGAAGAACAGTACCCACAGCGTCGGGAAAGATTGCGCCGGGATCACCCGGTCGTAGACCTGCATGGAGAACAAAATCCCCGCCAGTGCCAGCACGTTACCCAAAACAGAGGCTAGCGAGATTTCTGCGATTTTGCGCCCGGAACCGCGGAAGTTTTCCCAGAACCAGTGTTTTTTATGCGGCTGAACAAACTGGTCGATACGCTGATCGCGCCCGCGCGGCGCGACGCCAACCAAAAAGACCGGGCCGTTGCTTTGTTCAAGCAGCGTTACCAGCTCGGCCGAACGCAGTAAATCGCCGCCGTCGCTCAGCCAGTAATCAACGTTGCCGTCGTCATGCAGCTGTTCAAGAACCGCAATACCGCCCTGCGCCAGCGTAATAACGGCAGGCAAAACTTCCTGCCGCCAGCGTACCTGATTCCAGCTGACCATGCCGATTTGCAATCCCATCAGGCCGCTCAGGCGATCAAGCTGACGGCGTAACGGCTGATGTTCGAACCAGCGCATTTGCTGGCGAAGAAAAAGAGGATCTGCTGGTTTACCGAATGTTTCGGCCACGCGCCCCATGGCGCTTATCCAGACGTCGATCGACAAAGGTGTTGCTGCTTCATTGCTCATTTCAACCTCGTTATCGAATGCTTCTGGCTTCTCCCGGCGGCTCTGTTTTTACAGCGCCGGGAGGGTGTCACCGGATTGTTTCTGGCGGTCAATGCCCAGCATATCGACCAGATTATCGACCGCTGCGGCGTAACGCACCGTTGCGTCCCAGCCGTCGTACAGCGCGCCAATACGCATGGTGTCAGCCTGAAAAACGTCCTGCTCCACGCTGAGCAAATCGTTCAGGCTGCGCTTGCTGAGTTTGTATTCATCCTGATACACGCTGCGGGTGTGTGTGGCGCTGGAATACTGTTCCTCACCCGCCACCTGCCGCTGCTGGCCGCCAATCATGTCGGCATAGGCGGTGGAGGCTTTCTGGTTGATATCCAGCTTGGCTTTTTCCACATCCGCCTGCGCCGCCTGACGCTGACCTTCCGCCGCACGGACTTTGGCGCTGACCGCACCGCCCTGATAGACCGGCGCATCCACCGCCAGCTGGAGCTGATCGTCCCAGTACGAACCGCTGCCACCGTTATTGTCATAACGCGTGCGCCCGGCCTGGACTTTCACTGTCGGCCAGTGCTGCGCTTCGGCCTGATTGACCTGCTCAATCGCCGCCTGCTGCTTGGCCTGCGCCGCGCGCACCAGTGTGCTGTTTTCATAAGGGATTTTGTCGAGAGTGACTTTCTGATTGAGCAGACTTTCAGGCAGATCCGGCAGGTCGCTGGACACCACACCGGTCAGTACGGTCAGCTGCGCCTGTGAGGAACGCGCCTGCGCACGGTATTGTTCGACGGTTGCCCGCATCCCGGCGATGCGGGTTTCCGCCTGCAAGACGTCAGACTGAGAACTCAGCCCGGCGTCGGCGCGCAGTTTAGCGGTATCCCTGACGCGGGTCAGCGATTCGATATTGTCCTGAGACGCCAGAACCAGCGCCTGATAGCGTTTGACCGACAGATAGGCCTGCATGGTGCTGAGCGCCACATCGGTCATCGTGCTGTAAAGTGAAAACCGGTAAGAGTCCGAAAGGTACTCCTGCTCGCTGATACTGCCGTTGGTTTTCCCGAAATCCCACAGCAGCTGGCTGAGCTGAATGCCCGCCGACCCGTTGCTGCTCTGATCTCCGGATGCATACGTCTGACGGGATTTCCCGCCCGCCCCTTGCAATGAAACCTGCGGATACCACGCACTTTTCGCCGCATCCAGATTCCCGCCGCCTACGCGGATTTGCGCCGCCGCCTCCGCGATTTGCGGATTTCGCGCAAACGCCCGCAAGATGGCATCCCGTAATGTCAGACTGGCGCGCATCTCTTCCGTCGGTGCCGCCTGCCAGTTAAATTCCGGCTGTTTAACCGCCGCCACAACCACATTGAAATTCCCTGTTAACCCGGTCAGGCACAACGTGCCCAAGATAACGGCCAGGGGCCGTATCACTTTCTTATTTTTCATTACCGACACCACTTAATTACGCCGATTGTTTTGGTGTTGCGCCTCCCCCCGCTAAAAGGGAGGCGCAGGTCTGACTTAGCTTTGCTGGACGTGTAAACCGTGTTGCACCAGTACGTCTCCCAACGTGTTGGATGTATCGAGTGAAGCGTTGTGATAAACGTCGAAGGTCAGGCCATCCACCGTACGTTGCCCGGTTTCAGCCCATGCGCCGTCGGTACCCATTTGCAGGTTCACCAGGCTGCCTTCGCCCCCTTTGATGATCACTTCATCCGTCGGGTTGTCCTTCACGTTCAGCGCCTCGTGCAGATTCAGCGAGATGCTATTGGTGCCGGAAGTGCCCAAATCGAAGATGTCGATATGTTCAACTTTCAGCCCGAGCAAAGTCAGATCCAGATGCTGATTGGTGCCCGCCAGCAACAAGGTATCGACACCGGTTCCGCCGTCGATTTGCGAGAAATCAAGGGTATGAACCGAGATGGTGTCGTTACCGGCGCCGCCGATCGCCACGCCGTCCGTTGCCGTCAGGTCGATGGTGACACCACCAATCGAGAACGCCGTGTCCGCATGAGATGTGGTTTCCGACGTTGCACTGGTCGAGGTGCTGGTGGTGGACGAACTGGTGTCCGCCGTGACCAGCGGATCGGTCAGCGTACTGGTGGTGTGGGTGGTGGTGTCTGTGGTTGAACTGCTGGTATCGGTGGTGTGAACCGCCGCCAGCGTATGGGTGTCCTCTACCGCCAGAGACTGTACGGCGAGCGTCTGGGTGTCAGCCGGCAACGTTGAACCTACGGTCAGACCGACATGTGCATCAAAACCATTACCTGCCACATCGACGGCTTTAAGTTCAACAACCGCGCCAAGTAATGCCGCCAGCAACCCGGTCAGTCCGTAACTGCTCAGCAATGCGCTGCTGAACTTAACCGTCCATGAACCATCGGCCTGTACGGTGCCCGCCAGCGTATTCCCCAGCAGGGTCACGCTGACCAGACCGCCTTGAGCGATGTTGCGGCTGGTCCCGCTCAGCGTCAGCCCCTGTCCGCCCAGAATACCGCCCACCACGCCAAGGGTCAGGCCGAGCAACGGATTCAGCGCGACCAGTGGCAGTTCATGAGTCAGTACGGTCAGCAGGTTCGAAGACGTTGCAATGTTGCCCACGGAGTCCGTGACCACCACAGAAACCTGTGTCGAACCGTCGGCCAGCCCTTTGAGTTCTGCAGAGGTAAACGGCACGCTCCAGACGCCGTTCGTGATGGTGCCGGTATGCGTCACCGTCCCGACGGTCACGCTCACCGTACCGTTCGTCAGGTTGGACGTCCCGGTAATGTTGGTATTCACCCCCGCTTCCGCCGCATTCAGATAATGGTCGCCACCGAACAGCGTGTTGACCACCAGCGATGGCAGCGTATGAATCCCCACCGTCGCCGTTGCGTTGCCGCTCACCGCATTGCCTGCGGCGTTAGTGACGGATGCAGCCACGTTCAGTGTGCCGTCGAGCAGGCTCGAAAGCGTCAGTTGCGGGATCGCGACACTAAAGGTGCCGTCGGCTTTCACCAGCGCGGTCAGGATATTACCGCCGACGTTGATGCTGACTGTCGAACCCTGCGCGTTAGTGGTAGTCCCGCTGATGGTCTGGGTGAGCAGCGCATCGGCGGCGTTGAGCAGGCCATCGCCAAACAGCGGGTTGAGGGTAATGGTTGGCAGAGACTGCGCGACTACGCTCAGTACACTGGTCACCGACGCCGGGTTGCCGGTGGCATCCGTCAAACTGGCGACCACGTTTGGCGAGCCATTGAGAATGGTCTTCAGATCCACCACCGGAACGGTGACGCTGAATACGCCGCCGGTACCGGTTGTCGCCACGTAGTTTTTACCGTTGAGGCTAATCTGTACCTGAGTTCCCACCGCCACGTTGCTGGCGACACCGCTGATGGTCTGGCCCGTCAGCAGGTCAACCACGTTAAGCACGCCATCGCCAAAGATCGGATTAAGAACAATCGATGGCAGATTGTGGATACCGACGTTGATGCCGACAGTATTCGATGCGGTGTTGCCCACCGGATCGGTCACCGAGGTGACGATCGTCAGGCTGCCGTCAAGCAATCCGGCCAGTTGCAACGGCGAAAGTGACGCGGAGAATTTGCCGTCACTGCCGACGACCGCGGTCAGATTCAGCAAGCCATCACCAATGTTGATGTTGACCGTTTCACCGACGCGTCCGTTGGTCACCGTCCCGCTGATGGTCTGCGTGAGCAGCGCTTCAGCAGCATTAAGAATTCCGTCACCGCCAAAGATCGGATCCAGCACAATTTTCGGTATCGCGTTGACAATGGACGTCAGCGAACCATTGACCGTGGTGGTGTTGCCACCGCTGTCCGTGACAGAAACGCCGACCACAAAGGTGCCGTCGCCCAGTGCTTTCAGGTCACCCGGTTGCAGGGTGATGCTGAAGGCACCGGTGTTGTCGGTCACGCCGAGGAAGGTTTTCCCGCCAAGCGTCACCTGAACCTGCGTGCCGGTCGCCACACCCCCGATCGTCCCGCCAATCACCTGGGTAGTCAGGGCGTCAGCGGCGCTGAGCAGCCCGTCACCCAGCACGGAAGTGAGGTTGATGACCGGCCTGACGAGGTCGAGTACGGCGTTGGCAGCCGCAGTGCCGACGTTACCCGCCGCATCCACAACGCTGACGCTCACAGCCGCTGTCGTACCGGCCAGCGTGCTGAGAATATCCGGTGTAACGGTGACCAGGAAATGCCCCGTCGCATCGACCACGCCATTAATAGTCTGTGTACCGACCTGCACCGCAATCGCCGTTCCTTCTGCCACGTTCGACACGGTTCCGCTGATCGTCTGATTGACCAGCAAATCGGCGATATTGAGCACGCCGTCGCCAAACACCGTGTTAAGCACGACGGTTGGCAGGTTGTGGATCGCAATACCCACCGGAATCGTAGTGCTGGTGGAGTTGCCCGCCGGGTCTGTCAGCGTAATGCCTATGTTCAGATTGCCGTCGAGCAGCGTGGCCAGGTCACCCGGCAGAATGCTGATGTTCCAGGCACCCGCCGTCACCGTTGTATTGTAGGTTTTACCGCCCAGCGTGACGGTCACCTGCGTGCCATCCACTGCCGTTGCCACCCCGCCGATAGTCTGTGCGGTCAGTGCTTCGACCGCATTCAGCAGGCCGTTGCCGCCAAAGATCGGGTCAAGCGCACCCAGCACCGGCAGGGTTTTTATGACGTCGATGTTCAGCGGTTCAACTTTGACGTTACCGGCAGCATCAGTGATGGTCAGGTTCAGAACCTGTGTGCCATCACCCAATGCACCCAGCAACGTTGCCGGAATGGTGAAGGCCCATGCCCCGTTGGCGCCGACGATGGCAGACAGTGTCGTGCCGTTAATCACGGTAGACACCACTGAACCCACGCCTGCGCCAATTGCCGTACCGCTGAGGATTTGCGCGACCTGAGATTCCGCCAGACTGAGGTAACCGTCGGTTAGTCCCAGTCCGCTGGCCACGCTCACATCGAGCAGTTTGTTGAAGAAAATATCCAGACCGGCTGAGACGCTGGTGGTGTTACCCGCCGCATCGGAGACCGTCGCCGCCAGGGTCAGGGAACCGTCGTTGAGTAGCAACATCTGCGCTGGCGTCAGGTTCAGAGACCAGGCGCCGCCCGGCTGAATGAGTGCCGTCCCGATGGTTGCACCACCGAGTGTCACCGTCACCGTCTGACCATCCGCACCGGAGGACGTCCCGCCGAGCACGACGTTTACCAGTGATTCAGCCAGATTAATGATGTTGTTTCCGGCAACCGCATTAAGGGCGAGCAGCGGCGCGGAAGTATCGACAGTAATCGGATGTGGCGTCGCAGCCCCGAGGTTACCGGCAGCATCCGTGACCGTTGCGGTAATGGTGTTGCCGGTGCCCTGCGGCAGCGCCTGCAAATCGGCGGCCGGTACGCTGACCGACCAGAGACCGCCCGCCAGCACGGTCGTGGTGTAGGTTTTACCGTTGAGCGAAACGGTCACCACACTGCCCACATCGTTATTGTTGTTATCAACCACCGTACCCGAAATGGTTTGCGCCGATTTCGATTCAAGGTTGTTGATAGTGTTGTCCGCAGTAAAGTCGTTGATGGTCACCACCGGCGCGCTGGTATCGACCACGACAGTTTGTGTGGCAATGGTCGGCGGAAGAAGGGTGGTTGCGGTGACCGTTGTATTGGTGCCGTTCACGAATTCAGAAGCCGCCACAGAAACTGACCAGATCCCCCCGGTGACCGTCGCCACATGCGCATTGCCCCCCACCGTCACATTCACCGGCGTGCCGTCCGGCACGTTGATGGATTTACCAGAAACGGTGATGTTGGTCGGATTGTTATCCGCCACGTTGATGACGTTGTCGCCGGTAACCGGATCAATCGTCAGCGTTGGCGTGACTGGCGGCGTCAGATCCACGTTGACCGGCAGGGAAACACCGTTAGCCAGGTTACCGGCCAGATCGGAAACTTGCGCAGTGATAATTTCACCGGTGGTCAGCGTAGCCAGTTCCGCCGGGGTCAGCGTTAATGTCCATGAGCCATCACCGAGTACCGTTGCCTGATGGGTAATGCCGCCGACAGCCACGGTCACCTGTTGCCCGGCCTGCACATTCACGGTGGTACCGGTAATGGTTTGCGGGTTCTGGCTTTCTGCATAGGTCAGGTCAAAACCGGTACCGGCAAACGAGGTGACTGCCACTGATGGAAGCAGGGTGACAGCAATGCCGACATCGGTTGAGGCCGAACCGGTATTACCGCCGCCGTCCGTCGCGGTCACGCTGATCAGCTGCGGTCCCTGCGGCAGATCGGCGATTTCCCCCGCGCTCAGAGAAACCGTCCAGTTACCGTCCGCATCTACCGTCGCGCCCGGAATTGCGATACCGCCGACAAGTACCACCACGCTTTGCCCGGCACCCGTCACGCCCGTCGTCCCGCTGAGGATGACTGGCGTTGTGGCAACCGCGGCTGCTTCGGCGGCACTCAGATAACCATCACCAAATGGCGTGTTGATGGTGACATCTGGTGCGGTGAGATAGCTGGTGAATGGCAGCGTCGCTGGCGCACTGTTGCCCGCCGCATCCGTAACCGTCACGTTGATATCATGCGTACCACTGCCCAGAGAATTCAGTACGCCCGCAGGCAGGCTGACAGTCCAGTTACCTGTGAGCGGATCGACAGTCGCGGTATAGGTGGTGCCACCGACGTCGATAGTCAGTTTAACGTTCTGGTTGTCGCCGGTGATGCCGGTGTTACCCGTGATGATGTTCACACCTGCGGCTTCAGCGATATTCAGGTTGCCGTCCGCGAAAGGTTCATTAATGACCGGCACCGGCCCGGACAGGTGGGAGGTAAAGCTTACCGTTGCATCATTATGGTTACCGACAGCATCGGTCGCGGTGACTGTGATGGCATGCGTTGCCGTCGCCAGCCCCAGCGTTGCCAGCTGGGCAGGCGTCAGGTTAAGACTCCAGACGCCGGTTGCCGCATCCACCGTTGCCGTAAACGGACTGCCCGTGATGCCCGCAATAGCGACGCTGACGGTTTGCCCTGCGCCGATCACTCCGGTTGTACCGGTAATGGTCTGCCCGCCGGTCGCCACAGAGGCTTCCGTAATATTCAGCGTGCCGTCACCGAATGGCAAATCGATGGTTGGCGCAGGCAGGGAATGAATCTGTACCCCGACAGAAACTGGCAGCACCGAGGAGTTTCCGGCGCTGTCGGTCACGGTCACGACAACCGGCCAGGTGCCATCCTGCAAGGACAACAGCTGGGCAGAAGTGAGTGAAACGCTCCAGGTTCCGTTCGCTGCATCAACCACCACCGGCACAGCGTTACCGTTGATGACCACGGTAACTGTCTGGCCTGCACTGGTGATCCCGGTGGTGCCGGTGATGACCTGTCCCAGCGGATCAGATGCTTCATCGAAGTTCAGAATGCCGTCGGTAAATGGCGTGTTGATCCCGGCTACCGGCAGTGTGTGCGTGAGGGCGGTGAAATCAAGGGTTCCGGCAGTGCTGACGTTGCCCGCACTGTCGGTGGTGGTCACGCTGATGGTGTGTGTCGCATCCGCCAGCCCCTGTAACAGACCGGAAGGCACGGTGGCCGTCCAGACACCGTTATTGCCGACTGTTGCCAGCACCGGTGTGCCGTCAATCGTCACCAGAACGGTCTGGCCCGGACCGGTAATGCCGGTAGTACCGGTAATCAGCTGAGTGGCTGCCGCTTCGGCGGCGTTCAGAATGCCGTCGGTGAACGGCGTATTAATCGTCGGCACCGGCGGTGCGCCCAGCTCGATATCCAGACTGGCGCTGGAAGACGCCGGGTTACCGGCCACGTCCTGCGCCGTCACGGTGACCTGCACCACGCCGCTCGTCAGCCCGCTGAGCGCACCCGGCTCAACGGTTGCAGTCCAGCCAAGTCCGTCCGGATTGACCGTCCCGGATACCGGCGTCGCCAGCCCCGGAATGGTCACCAGAACGGTCGACCCTGGTGCCAGCCCGCTGCTGGTGCCGGTGAGCGTGATCCCTGCGGTTGCTTCACTGATATTGAGCACACCATCGCCGGCCACAACGCCCAGCGTCAGCACCGGCAACGCATGGATTGCCAGCGTAAAATCAGCAGAGTTACTGGCGGTGTTTCCGGCCGCATCGCTGACGCTGACGCTGACCGTTTTGTTGCCGTCCGTAGTGATGGCCTGAAGATCCACGCCCGGAATATTCAGCGTCCACACACCGGATCCGTTGGCCGTACTGAAGTAATCCTTACCGTTAAGCGTGATTTTGACGACCAGATTCGGGTCAGTCTGACCGGTAAGCGGAAGGCCTGCCACGGCCTCAGCCAGATTGATGTAACCGTCACCGCCGGTATTCACCGTGACACTCAGCGTCGGAGCAATCAGGTCTACCGTGACGTTTTGCGTCGCAGTCGCCACATTTTGCGCCACGTCATCCGCCGTCACGGTGAAGGTGTTATTGCCCGCTGGCAATTCCTGCACCTGCGCCGCCGTCAGCGGAATGCTCCAGCTACCATTGGCCTGCACGGTCGCGGTATACGTGTGGGTATAACCTTCACCGGTGATGACCAGCGTGATAATTCCGCCCACAGGAACACGGGTTGAGGTGCCGGTAATGGTTGTCGCCTGGTTGTGTTCGATGATGTTGAAGTTGCCGTCGCCGGACACCGCGTTAATGGTCACCGTTGGCAAATCACCCGGCTGGGCAATTACGGTAGCATTGTGCGACGCCGTGGCCGGGTTCTGCGCCACATCGGTCACGGACGCCGTA
>Ga0153981_1000017_pt1 | contig 52474 bp, 50 predicted proteins | sample TSGA065MetaG_FD_104714 | JGI IMG/M metagenome (GOLD analysis project Ga0153981, IMG submission 104714) | Attine ant fungus gardens microbial communities from Georgia, USA - TSGA065 MetaG | ecosystem: Host-associated > Fungi > Mycelium > Unclassified | place: USA: Georgia, Magnolia Springs State...
TGGGTGGTTGAGGTTTTGTTACGTTCAGCGTGTCACGTCCTGTTGAGACCGGTAGCACGCAATTAAAATTTTTCCCGCAAACGTGTGCTAAAAGTACTGGAAAGCACAGAATGAGATGTTAGAATCCTTTTTTAAGCAACCTGGTGATTCTTGAGATGGGTAAGAACGTCGTCGTACTCGGCACACAATGGGGTGATGAAGGGAAAGGCAAGGTCGTAGACCTGCTTACTGAACGGGCTAAATATGTTGTGCGCTATCAGGGCGGTCACAACGCCGGTCACACTCTGGTTATCAACGGTGAAAAAACCGTTCTTCATTTAATTCCGTCTGGCATTCTGCGTGAGAACGTGATCAGCATCATCGGCAACGGTGTTGTTCTGGCACCTGACGCTTTAATGAAAGAAATGGGCGAACTTGAAGCTCGTGGCATCCCTGTACGCGAACGTCTGTTACTGTCTGAAGCTTGCCCGCTGATCCTGCCTTACCATGTCGCACTGGACATGGCGCGCGAAAAAGCGCGTGGCGATAAAGCTATCGGCACGACCGGTCGCGGCATCGGCCCGGCTTATGAAGATAAAGTTGCCCGTCGCGGTCTGCGCGTTGGCGATCTCTTCAACAAAGAAACTTTCGCTATCAAGCTGAAAGAAATCATCGATTATCATAACTTCCAGCTGGTTAACTACTACAAAGTAGAAGCCGTTGATTTCCAGAAAACGTTGGATGATGTCATGGCTATCGCCGACATCCTGACGGCTATGGTTGTTGACGTGTCTGAGCTGCTGGATGGCGCGCGTAAGCGTGGCGATCTGATCATGTTCGAAGGCGCACAAGGTACGCTCCTGGACATCGACCACGGGACTTATCCGTACGTAACCTCTTCCAACACCACCGCTGGCGGCGTTGCTACCGGTTCAGGCATTGGTCCGCGTTACGTAGATTACGTTCTGGGTATCGTAAAAGCTTATTCCACCCGCGTGGGGGCAGGTCCGTTCCCGACTGAACTGTTCGACGAAACCGGCGAATTCCTGCGTAAGCAAGGTAACGAATTTGGTGCGACCACCGGTCGTAGCCGTCGTTGCGGCTGGCTGGATATCGTTGCCGTACGTCGTTCTGTGCAGATCAACTCCCTGTCTGGTTTCTGTCTGACCAAACTGGACGTGCTGGATGGACTGAAAGAAGTGAAGCTGTGTGTCGGTTACCGCATGCCTGATGGCCGCGAAATGACCACCACCCCGCTGGCTGCAGAAGGCTGGGAAGGCATCGAGCCAATCTACGAAATCATGCCTGGCTGGACCGAAACCACCTTCGGCGTGAAAGAAGTCGAAAATCTGCCGCAGGCAGCGCTGAACTACATCAAGCGTATCGAAGAGCTGACTGAAGTTCCGGTTGATATCATTTCGACTGGTCCGGATCGTAGCGAAACCATGATCCTGCGCGACCCGTTTGACGCATAACAGCCTGAGCTGATTGTGTAAAAACGTCATAACCGGGCAAATTTGCCCGGTTTATTTTTTTCTGACCTTCCACGCTTGTTTACTTCCCGCGAAGCATCCACTATCTAAATGATTAGCTGCAAAGTTCGCGGCTGGTTTATCATCAAAGTGTCATAATAAACAATCATCTTCACCCTGTTGTCATTGCTGACGTGGAAAGACCGGGTAAACAACTACCCAGAGGTATGTGTGCAGTTAACGAGTTTTACTGATTATGGTCTGAGAGCGTTGATTTATATGGCATCCCTGCCAGGCGATCAGATGACCAACATTTCGCAGGTCACCGAAGTTTATGGTGTATCGCGCAACCACATGGTGAAAATCATTAATCAGTTGAGCCGTGCGGGCCTGGTCACCGCTGTCCGTGGAAAAAACGGGGGCATTAAACTGGGGAAACCCGCGGAAACAATCCGCATTGGCGATGTGGTTCGCGAACTCGAGCCGCTTTCACTGGTTAACTGTGACAGTGATTTTTGCCATATCACGCCCGCTTGCCGGCTAAAACAAGTCCTGCACACTGCTGTAGAACATTTTCTTGATGAGCTGAATCAGTACACTCTGGCCGATATGGTCAAAGATAACTCAACGCTCTACAAATTATTGCTTGTTGAATGAAAGACTTTCAACAAACTGCTGATGACAACGGAGGAACCGCTATGTCACAAGATCCATTCCTGGAACGAGAAGCAGAAAAATACGAATCACCTATTCCAAGTCGTGAATTTATTCTGGAACACCTCGCCAAACGTGAAACCCCGGCCAGCCGGGAAGAGATTGGTAACGAGCTGAATCTGTCCGGCGAAGAAGCGCTGGAAGCCCTGCGCCGTCGTCTGCGCGCGATGGAGCGTGACGGACAGCTGGTCTTCACCCGCCGCCAGTGCTATGCGCTACCGGAGCGTCTGGACCTGCTGAAAGGTACGGTTATTGGCCATCGCGATGGTTACGGTTTCCTGCGTCTTGAAGGCGTTAAGAAAGACGACGTATACCTTTCTGCTGAACAAATGAAAATGTGCATCCACGGCGACGTGGTACTGGCACAACCGGTTGGCACCGACCGTAAAGGCCGCCGCGAAGCGCGTATCGTGCGCGTTCTGGTGCCGAAAACCAGCCAGATCGTGGGCCGTTACTTTACTGACGCCGGTGCCGGTTTTGTGGTGCCTGACGACAGTCGTCTGAGTTTTGACATTCTGATCCCGGCCGACGCCATTAACGGTGCGCGCATGGGTTATATGGTGGTGGTCGAGCTGACACAACGTCCGACGCGCCGCACTAAAGCGGTCGGTAAAATCGTTGAAGTCCTCGGCGATAAAATGGGCACCAGCATGGCGGTGGATATCGCGCTGCGTACTCACGAGATCCCGCACGTCTGGCCACCACAAGTTCTGAAACAGGTCGAAGACCTGAGTGAGCAGGTGCCGGAAGAAGCCAAAAAAGGGCGGGTGGATTTACGGAGCCTGCCGCTGGTCACCATTGATGGTGAAGATGCGCGCGACTTCGATGATGCCGTATATTGCGAGAAAAAACGCGGTGGCGGCTGGCGCCTGTGGGTGGCTATCGCTGACGTGAGTTATTACGTCCGTCACGGCACGGCGCTGGACGACGAAGCACGCAGCCGCGCCACTTCAGTCTACTTCCCGTCGCAGGTTGTCCCGATGCTGCCGGAAGTGCTGTCCAACGGCCTGTGTTCCCTTAACCCTCAGGTAGACCGACTGTGTATGGTCTGTGAGATGACGATCTCCGCGCAGGGCAAGCTGACCAGCTCTAAATTCTACGAAGCGGTGATGAGCTCCCATGCACGTCTGACGTACAACAAAGTCTGGCGCATCATTGAAGGCGATCCTGAGCTGCGTGAGCAGTACAGCCCGCTGGTTAAGCATCTGCTTGAACTGCATACCATGTACAAAGTGCTGGATCAGGCACGTGCGGAACGGGGTGGTATCGCATTCGAAACTGAAGAAGCCAAATTCATTTTTAACGCCGAGCGCCGCATCGAACGTGTCGAACCGACCGTGCGTAACGACGCCCACAAGCTGATTGAAGAGTGCATGATCCTGGCGAATATCGCTGCCGCACGTTTTGTTGAAAAACATAACGAACCTGCGCTGTTCCGCGTACATGACCGTCCAAGCGATGATCATATTTCCGCGCTGCGAAGCGTGCTGGGTGAACTGGGTCTGGTCATGGGCGGCGGTCTGAAGCCTGAACCGAAAGATTATGCGCAGATCATGGATGAACTGGCGGATCGTCCTGACCGCGAAATGCTGCAAACTATGCTGCTGCGTTCGATGAAACAGGCGATTTATGACCCGGAAAACCGTGGTCACTTTGGTCTGGCGTTGCAGTCCTACGGGCACTTCACGTCACCAATCCGTCGTTATCCGGATCTGGCCCTGCACCGTGCGATAAAATACCTGCTGGCGAAAGAGCACGGCACGCTGAAAGAGCGCTGGACGCCAACCGGCGGCTGGCACAGCGATTACGAAGATATGTTGCAGCTCGGTGAGCATTGTTCGATGGCAGAACGTCGTGCGGATGAAGCGACGCGTAACGTGGCTGACTGGCTGAAATGTGACTTCATGCAGGATCACGTCGGCGAAGTCTTCACCGGCATTATCGCCAGCGTGACCGGTTTCGGTTTCTTCGTGCGCCTTAACGATTTGTTCATCGATGGTCTGGTGCATGTGTCCTCGCTCGACAACGATTATTACCGTTACGACAACATCGGTCAGCGTCTGGTCGGCGAATCTTCCGGCGCAGTTTACCGCCTGGGCGATACTGTTGAAATCCGTGTTGAAGCCGTACATATGGACGAGCGTAAAATCGATTTCGCACTGGTTTCCAGCACCCGTAAAGCGCGTGGTGAAGGCAAAACCGCACGTGACCGCGCCAAAAAAGGCGGTGAGCGTTCCATGCGTTCCACTGCGCCTGCCAATGCGGGGCGTCGTCGCACCGGTAAGAAAAACGTGAACTTTGAGCCGGACAGCGCCTTCCGTAAAGATGACGCGAAACCGGCCAAACCGAAGAAAGACAAAGCGGTCGGCGCAGTCGGTAAAGACGGCAAGCCGAAGAAAGCCAAAAAGCCTTCTGATAAAACGGCAAAAATTGCGGCGGCCACCAAAGCCAAGCGCGCGAAGAAAAAGTCGACTGACAGCTAATCCTTTCCGGCGATTCTTCTATGGTAGAATCGCCTGTAACCTTATTAAATTGCGGACAGCTTGCTGTCCGCAAGTCTATTTTAAAGAGCATCATGAGCGAAATTATCTACGGTATCCATTCCGTTAAAGCCTTACTCGACAACGATCCGCAACGCTTTCTGGAAGTTTTTATTCTGAAAGGCCGCGACGATAAACGCCTGAAACCGCTGATCGATGAACTGGAAGCCAGCGGGATCGTGATCCAGGTGGCGAGCCGCCAGTGGCTGGATGAAAAATCCGAAGGCGCAGTGCATCAGGGCATTATCGCGCGCGTGCGCGAAGGCCGTCAGTATCAGGAAAATGACTTGCCGGCATTGCTGGAAAGCCTCGATTGCCCGTTCCTGTTGGTGCTGGACGGCGTCACTGACCCGCATAACCTCGGTGCTTGCCTGCGTACCGCGGATGCGGCCGGTGTTCACGCGGTGATCGTGCCTCGTGACCGTTCTGCCAAACTGAATGCGACCGCCAAAAAAGTTGCCAGCGGCGCGGCTGAAAACGTGCCGCTGATCAACGTGACCAATCTGGCGCGCACCTTGCGTGTATTGCAGGAACACAATGTCTGGATCGTCGGCACTGCCGGTGAAGCCGATCATGACCTGTTCCAGAGTAAAATGACCGGCCCGATGGCGCTGGTGATGGGCGCAGAGGGCGAGGGTATGCGCCGTCTGACCCGCGAACATTGCGACGAACTGATCAGCATCCCGATGGCGGGCAGCGTGTCTTCACTGAACGTTTCAGTTGCAACCGGTGTTTGTCTGTTCGAAGCGGTACGTCAGCGTGGCCTTAAGAAAAGCTGATTACTGCTTTCTTTGTTGCTGATGAAACGGGAGCCTCAGGGCTCCCGTTTGCATTTCTGCCTTTGTGATCTGCCCGCCTGTTAATTCCCCGATTTTTACCATACTTACGCCATGTCCTTTGAACAGGGAGCAGGCGATGAACTGGGAAACACACCGGGTTTTTAATCAGCCCAAACCACTGAGTAACAGCAATTTATTCCTTTCCGACACTCCGCTTCGCGAGGCGGTTTCCCGTCAGCAGGCTGGCTGGGATGCTGATGTACTGGCGTCGCTCGGGCAACAGTTAGGTTCTGCCGAATCGCTGGAGCTCGGAAGGCTGGCGAATACTCATCCGCCAGAACTTTTACGTTATGATCCTTGCGGTGAACGCCTCGACGATGTGCGTTTTCATCCGGCCTGGCACTTGCTGATGCAGGGGCTGATTGCCAACCGCGTGCATAATTTGCCGTGGCAGGAGGATGCACGCATCGGCTCGGCGGTCGCCCGTGCAGCGCGCTTTATTCTTCACGGCCAGGTTGAAGCGGGAACGTTATGCCCGGTGACCATGACCTTTGGGGCGATCCCTTTACTGCAAAAAACGCTGCCAGCGGAATTCAGCGGCTGGCTTAAACCCCTGTTATCCGATCGCTATGATCCGCATCTGCAATCCGGCGACCAGAAGAAAGGCGTGCTGATCGGCATGGGCATGACGGAAAAGCAGGGCGGATCCGATGTGCTCAGTAACACCACACGGGCGACAGCGCTGGAAGGGCGTGGCAGCGGAAAGCCTTATCATCTGGTCGGTCATAAATGGTTTTTCTCCGTACCGCAAAGCGATGCGCATCTGGTACTGGCGCAGACTGACGGCGGGCTGTCCTGCTTCTTCCTGCCCCGAATTCTGCCCGATGGAACCCGCAATGCGGTCCGCATTGAGCGCCTGAAAGACAAACTGGGCAACCGGTCGAACGCCAGCAGCGAAGTGGAGTTTCAGGATGCCACCGGCTGGCTGCTGGGCGAAGAGGGCGAAGGCATCCGACATATCCTGAAAATGGGCGGCCATACGCGCTTTGACTGCGCGCTGGGCAGCCACGCCATGATGCGCCGGGCGTTGTCGGTTGCGCTGTATCACGCCTTCCAGCGGCAGGTTTTTGGAAAGCCCCTCATCGAACAACCGCTGATGCGCCAGACGCTGAGCCGCATGGCGCTGATGCTGGAAGGTCAGACGATGGTGCTGATGCGACTAGCGGCGGCGTCCGGCGCACAGGATACTCCTGCGGAAATCTTACTGTGCCGGTTGCTGACACCCGCCGCTAAGTTTGAAGTATGCCGTCAGGGGATGCCTTTTGTTGCTGAGGCGATGGAAGCGCTGGGCGGTCTGGGTTATTGCGAAGACAGCGAGTTACCGCGTTTGTACCGTGAAATGCCGGTCAACAGCATCTGGGAAGGGTCGGGGAATGTGATGTGTCTGGATGTTCTGCGCACGCTCAAAAAATTACCCGCCAGCGGAGAAATGCTGCAACAGGTCTTGTATCAGGTGCGCGGCCAAAACCGCATATTTGACCGGGCATCCCGCCAGTTTTTACAGCGCCTGCGCTCATCGGAAGAAGCGCATGGCCGCTGGCTGACAAGTCAGTTGTTTAACCTGATGACAGCAACTCAGATGCTGGAATTTGCTTCGCCACCGGTGGCAGACGCCTGGTGCAGAATGGTGCTCGATCCGCGCGGTGAAACGCTGTTGCCGGAACGTTTGTGCCAGCTGTTGCTCAACCGCGCGATCGGCGCTGAATAATCAGCGTAGAGTGTGGCCTGCGAATACCAGCGGCCGGGAATAATGGTTTCGCTGTTAAACATGATGACGTAATAATGCGCCCCCGCCGCATCGGCGCGGCGCTGAACTTCTGCTTCTGCATCCATCGGGCTGCCAATCACATCGACGGTGATGCTGCCAATTTTGGTGAGAGTGGAGGTCTGCGCACGGGTAATTTCCTGCGCTTTAGCTGTTATGGCAGGCGGCGCAACCGGCGTGGTTTGCATCAGATTACTGCAACCGCTCAGCGCAACCAGTAACAGCAGCGCAGCGGAGATTCGGAGGGATTTCATTGTGATATCCGGTAAAAGGGCGATGCCTGAAGTGTAGCCCTTTCACCGGTCTGCTGGCGAGTCTGCGCGGCGTTTATTGCCGCGCATTTCACGTCTTACCGTTCGGAAATTTTAAAGACGCTCACCAGTTGTGAGAGATGACGCCCTTGTTCGCTGAGCGCCGCCGCGGTTTGCTGTGAATTTTCCACCAGCGTGGCATTTTCCTGCGTCGCTTTACCAATCTGCATGATGGCAATGTTCACCTGCGAAATGCCGGAAGACTGCTCGTGCGAAGCCACATCGATATCGCTCATCAGCACTTTCACCTGGCGGATCCCTTGCAAGATATTGCTCATATTCGCCTGTGTTTTTGCCGCGCTCTGATGGCCATCTTCCACTTTACTCAGGGAATCGGCCACCAGCATTTCGATTTCTTTCACCGCATTCGAACTGCGCTGTGCCAGTGCCCGCACTTCCGAGGCGACAACGGCGAAACCACGACCATGCTCACCCGCTCTGGCGGCTTCTACAGCGGCGTTCAGAGCCAGAATATTGGTCTGGAAGGCGATGCCTTCAATCACCGTGGTGATATCCGCAATGCGCGTTGAGGCATGTCTGATGGCTTCCATGCTTTCGACGGACTGATTCACCGCATCCGCGCCGACCGTGGCGGCTTTATCGGTTTGTTGCACCAGTTGTGTTGCCTGTGAGGCGTTGTCTGCGGTGTTCTGCACGGTGGCGGTAATTTGCTCCATGCTGGCGGACGTTTCTTCCAGACTGCTGGCCTGCGTGCCGATCTGCTGATTAATCTGCTGGCTGTCGTGCGCCAGCCCCTGCGTGTTGAGCATGATTTCAGACGAAACCTGCCGTACCTCGCCGACAATCTTCTCCAGACCATGACCGATGCCGTCGATGGCGTGCATCAGCGCGCCGATTTCGTCCACACGCTGCGTTTGTGCCCGGGCGCGCAGATCGCCGCTGGCATATTGCTGGGCGATATGGACCACGTCACTGAGCGGGCGGCTGACCAGTTTGCGCGTCAGCCAGATGAAAAATGCGGCAAAGCACGCCAGCGCCAGCAGGCTTATCAGCAGGAAGTGATTACGGGTGCTGTTCACCTGCTCCATCAGGCTGTCTTTATCCGTGCTGCCGACCACGACCCAGTGCCATGCCGGAACACTGGCATACACCATGAATTGCTGGTGCTGGCTGGCAGTGTCTGTGTACTCGCGCTGGCCTTTTGGCTGCGCCATCACCTGTTGCAGTTCGCCTTCAGGCCAGGCCGGTGTTTTGCCTTCATCAGTGGAATGCACCAGATATTTACCGAGATCTTTACCGGGCGCGCTATTGAGCACAAAGAAATACCCATGGTCACCAATGCGTTTGGAAAGAATTTTTTCCCGCATGTTTGCATATTCTTTGGTGATATCTACCCCGACAAACAGGATGCCAATCACGCTGCCTTGCGCGTCGCGAACCGGCTGATATTTGGTGATGTATTTTTTGCCGAATAGCGTCGCCAGACCGCTAAAAGATTGTCCTGCCATAATTTGTGCGTAAGCGGGGCTGGTATTGTCGAGCAAAGTGCCGATGGCGCGGTTGCCGTCCTGCTTTTTCAGCGAAGTGGTCACGCGGATAAAATCATCGCCACGGCGGGCGAAAACCGTAGAGATCGCGCCGGTGCGTGCCAGAAAATCATCGGGGATACGCGTATCAAGATTCAGGGGATTGCCGCCTGCTTTAATGACAGGGGCAGACTCACTGCCGATCATCACCGGGCTGGCGGTATCCAGCTCGAAATTCTCAGGCAGAAAATGGCTGAACAGGCGCGTGTAGCTGTCCACTTCGGCATTCAGGCTGGCGTTATACATCTCAATCATGTCAACGACGCCGGTCACCTGTTCTGAAATGGCGTTAACGGCCAGTGCATTAACCTGTCTGCCCGCAGAGTGTGTCAGTGACAAAGTGAAAATAATAAACAGGGTGCCGACCAGCAGCGAAGCGATACTGGCCAGTTTTGCGCCTATGCTCCAGCGGCGAAATGAGCGTTTTGATGCCGTTTTCATGGTGTTTTTCCGTTTGCTTCTGATAGCGCACTAACGGCGGCAAACGGGAAAGGATTAACGTTCAAATGTAACCGGTTATTTCATAAAAATTGATCTGAATCAATGAAATCATTCTCGATGTGTGAATTTTCATTTTATGAAAAGAGCTGATTTTACTTTCACTTCAGTAAATGGTTATAAATCATACGAAAAAGGTTGTGGTCGGCTGGCCGCAGGCCGGTAAAATGAAAACCAGACCGAAGCCAAATTCATTTGCCAGAAAGCGTAAAGGGAGTATCCGATGGTTGAGATGTACGAAGAAAATATTGACGGGATCCAGGTTGTTCACGCCGTTCCTGCCCGGCAATATCAGCAGCAGCTCCCGACGATATTTTTCTATCACGGTTTTACCTCTTCGAAAGAAATTTACTCCTATTTTGGTTACACGCTGGCGAAGGCCGGTTTTCGCGTTATTTTACCCGACGCCCGCCTGCATGGCGCACGCGCGGACGGGGATGAAGCCCGGCTGCTGGCGAATTTTTGGGGCATTTTGCAGGGTAACGTCGAAGAGTTACCGGTCCTGAAAGATCACTTCGTCGGCAAAGGTCTGGCTGATTCTGAAAGATTGGGCGTCGGCGGCGTGTCGATGGGCGGAATGACGACGATGGCCGCGCTGGTAAAATTCCCGTGGGTAAAAGTGGCGGCTAATTTGATGGGTTCCGGTTATTTTTCAAAATTATCGCACCATCTTTTTCCGGCTTACGACACGCAAGACACCGCGCAACGCGACGCGTTTGAACGTGAATTTGCACCGTTACTCAGCCTTGATTTCAGCGGGAAAGCGGCTTTAATTGCCGGTAAGCCGTTGTTTGTCTGGCATGGTGAACAGGATGATGTCGTCCCGTTCGGCGAAAGTCAGCGCCTGCGGCAGGAACTCGCAGAGAATAGCGCGGATGCAAACCTGACGTTTATTTCAGAAGCGGATGCGAAGCATAAAGTGTCGGTGAATGCGCTGGCGAAAAGTACGGCATTCTTCGCCGCAAAGCTGTAGAGAAATTAATCTGCCTTTCTCCTTGAGTTTCCCACAGGCTGTACATATAATTGCGCGTCATTTTTTCGACCGCACAACAAACACGTTCCTTGCTTCCATGGGCCGCGGTTGACCCTGACAGGAGGCTGAATAATCCGTAAGGAGCAATTCGATGCGTCATTACGAAATCGTTTTTATGGTTCACCCTGACCAAAGCGAACAGGTTCCGGGCATGATCGAGCGTTACAGTGCAGTAATCACTAACGCTGCTGGTCAGATTCACCGTCTGGAAGACTGGGGCCGCCGTCAACTGGCTTACCCGATCAACAAACTGCACAAAGCTCACTACGTTCTGCTGAACGTTGAAGCTCCGCAGGAAGCGATCGATGAGCTGGAAACTAACTTCCGCTTCAACGACGCCGTTATCCGTAGCATGGTTATGCGTACTAAACACGCGGTAACTGAAGCATCTCCAATGGTTAAAGCAAAAGACGAGCGTCGTGATCGCCGTGAAGACTTTGCTGAAGCTAACGATGATGCTGAAGCTGGGGATTCTGAAGAGTAATTGCCGTGACGGCGAATCGTCTGGTGTTGTCAGGCACTGTGTGCAAGACCCCCATTCGTAAAGTCAGTCCTTCGGGCATTCCTCACTGCCAGTTTGTGCTTGAGCACCGCTCGCAGCAGCAGGAAGCCGGATTTAGCCGACAAGCATGGTGCAGAATGCCCATCGTTGTCAGCGGACAAGCGTCACAAGCATTAACTCACAGCATAACGGTCGGCACGCAACTCACTGTTTCCGGATTCATTAGTTGCCATCAAGGGCGCAATGGACTGAATAAAGTGGTGTTACATGCCGAGCAGATTGATTTGATAGATTCTGGAGACTAGCCTAATGGCACGTTATTTCCGTCGTCGCAAGTTCTGCCGTTTCACCGCGGAAGGCGTTGTAGAGATTGATTACAAAGACATCGCTACGCTGAAAAACTACATTACCGAAAGCGGTAAAATTGTCCCGAGCCGTATTACCGGTACTCGTGCAAAATACCAGCGTCAGCTCGCTCGTTGCATCAAGCGCGCACGCTACCTTTCTCTGTTGCCATACACTGATCGTCATCAGTAATCGGCAACTGTCAATTAACGACTCTGAGAGGATAAGGTAATGCAAGTTATTCTGCTTGATAAAGTAGCAAACCTGGGCAGCCTGGGTGATCAAGTTAACGTTAAAGCGGGCTACGCTCGTAACTTCCTGGTACCACAGGGCAAAGCTGTTCCTGCTACCAAGAAAAACGTTGAGTTCTTCGAAGCACGTCGTGCAGAACTGGAAGCCAAACTGGCTGACGTTCTGAACGCTGCTGAAGCTCGCGCAACTAAAATCAACGAACTGGGTTCAGTAACCATCGCGTCTAAATCAGGCGACGAAGGCAAACTGTTCGGCTCTATCGGTACTCGCGATATCGCTGATGCAGTAACTGCTGCTGGTGTTGAAGTTGCTAAAAGCGAAGTTCGTTTGCCGAATGGCGTTCTGCGTACCACTGGTGAACACGAAGTTGAGTTCCAGGTACACAGCGACGTATTCGCTAAACTGAACGTAGTTGTGGTTGCTGAAGCGTAATACGCTGCAGTTAACCTGTAAAACGCCGGCCTTGTGCCGGCGTTTTGCTTTTCTGCGTCCGGCAAAATACGCTAGTCTGAAAAGGCATTCATGGAGCGATTCGATGGCAGACATTACTCTTCAGCGCGTTTACGATTTCCACGGTCCGGCACAACAACATTGCTATCTGACGGATCGTTTATGGCCGCGTGGTATCAGCAAAGAAAGATTGCAGGGCGTCGTCTGGCTCAAAGAGGTAGCACCGAAAACTGAGCTACGTCAGTGGTTTCATCATCACACCGATCAGTGGGATGCGTTCACCGCACGTTATCGTCAGCAGCTAGAAGTCAGTGAGCACTGGAAGGGATTACTGGAGATAGTGCAGCAAGGCCATTCGCTGACCCTGCTGTTTGGCAGCAAAGACGTACACCATAATCAGGCCGTCGTGCTGCGCGAGTTTCTACTGGAAAAACTGCATAAAAAGCTCAATGCTTAACCGCCGCGCTGGAAACTGCCGTCCGGCTGGCGCGTAAACGTCACCGTCACATTCTGATCCGTCGTCACCTGTAATGCGGTGACCACGCCCTGCGCATCACGCTGAATCTTCACCTGCTGACCCGTTTTGAGCGTGCTCAGCGGCTTGTCAGCACCTTCAACGCGCGCCATCGCGAACACATCATTCACGGCCATATTATTATCGCGGAACAGCTGAGCCAGCGTTTGCCCTGACTGAACCTGATAATTGCGCCAGGTGCCGGTGCTGTCGTTCACCTGCGGCTGTACCGGGTCCGGTTCAGCCATTTGCGTGGTCCGGCCCTGATCGTTACGCAAATCGGCCTGCATCGGAATGCTGGTCGGCTGCTGCGGTTGTGAAGGCGCGTAGGTATTTTCCGGCGTATAAGGCCAGAGCAGTGCCAGAAGGATCACCAGTACACTGATAATCATGCCACGGCGGTGCGCATAAGGCAGGGGCGACATCCAGTGGAAATCGTCGCTCATATGCCAGATTTTGCTGAGCAGCGTTTTGCTTTTCGTCACCGCAGAAGAAGCGCGACCGGTTTGCCCGACGTTTTCTTCCTCTTCGTTTTCAGTTTGCGCTGTCGTGTCTTGCATCGGCCTTTTCATAATGGCAATCCAGGATCTCAACATGGGTTGATAAATACGGACGGCTTTCCTTCTCCTGGGCGGGATTCTGCCCATGACAACCTCTCTTTTTCACTGTCACAATTTCGACTGCCTGTTGCTGCCTAGTATAGCTGTTTAACTGCTTGATGCGGAAAGGGGCAAAGCATAAATATCACTCAAACGATGTGTTAAATAGCGGCAAATACGAAAAATTTATCGAAAAGTGGAAGGAACTGCGTCAGGCGTCAAGTTGCCTCACAGAGAATTTTACCCAAAAGCGTTGCGCTGCTATGCTGCGCGTTCGACATTTTTAAGAGCTAAGGAAAATTCATGACTACCCCTTCATTTGACAGCGTAGAAGCGCAGGCAAGTTACGGCATCGGCCTGCAGGTCGGTCAACAGTTGCAGGAATCAGGTTTGCAAGGCTTAGAGCCTGACGCACTGCTGGCAGGCTTACGTGACGCGCTGGAAGGGAATACGCCAGCCGTTCCTGTTGATGTGGTTCACCGCGCACTGCGTGAAGTCCACGAACGTGCTGATGCTGTTCGTCGTGAACGTCAGGAAGCCCTGGCTGTTCAGGGCCAGGAATTCCTGGCTGCAAATGCACAGCGCGAAGGCGTGAGCAGCACCGAATCTGGTCTGCAATTCTCTGTTATCACTCAGGGTGAAGGCACTATCCCGGGCCGTCAGGACCGCGTACGTGTTCATTACACCGGTAAACTGATCGACGGCACTGTGTTCGACAGCTCCGTACAACGTGGTGAGCCGGCTGAATTCCCGGTTAACGGCGTGATTGCTGGCTGGATTGAGGCACTGACTCTGATGCCAGTGGGTTCTAAATGGGAACTGTACATCCCTCATAACCTGGCTTATGGCGAACGTGGTGCGGGTGCTTCCATCCCTCCATACAGCGCGCTGGTCTTCGAAGTTGAGCTGTTAGAAATTCTGTAATTCCGCGTGGAAACCAGAAACCAAAAGGGCGCATTTGCGCCCTTTTTTCATCTTTGACTTTTAGGGCGTGTCACTTACGGATAGCGAAATTACTCGCCGCGTAATGCCCGCGGGAACAGCAGATTATTTTCCAGATGGATATGTTCCATCAGGTCGGTAATAAACTCGTTAATCCCGGCATACAGCGCACGCCAGGTGACACAGGCGCCTTCCGGCGGCGTCACGTTATTGGTCAGTCGTTTGATCTCTTCCAGAATAACGCCCGCATCATCATGTTCACTTTCCATCACTGAAATCGGACCGGCGGCCTGACGTCCCATTCCGCTGCGGATCATCGGGAACAGGATCTGTTCTTCTTTCATCATATGTTGGGTCAGTTCGTCGAGGATTCGTTGCAGCTGGATCGCCAGACCGTGCGGGCAGGGCAGTTTGTCACCGTGAACGCATTCGACTTTTTCCGCCATCAGTACCAGTTCCGGCAACTCCTGACGGTGACGATCGTGATAACGCGGAATAATGAAATCGATGATCTCTGCCAGCGGCGCGGTTTTCCAGTCCGTCGAAGTGTCCGGTTGCTGTGCAATTTCAGCAAGTTGCTGTTCGATCGCATCAATATCCAGCTCTTTTTTGGTTACGGCGCGCAGAAGCGTTTGTTTGCCACCACAGCAGAAATCTAAATCATACTGACGAAAAAGACGGGTTGCGCGCGGAATGGCAACAGCCAGAGCGCCAAGAGGTTGGTCGCGATAGTCCATGATGAAGCCTCGTTAAATGAATTAATTTATAACATGCATTGTAAATGCATCTTTAAGGCAAGGCTATAGCTCAAAAGAAGTACAGAAAGAAAAAACGCCCCCGGAGGAGCGTTGAGTGAAGGGCTATTTTTGCAAATCGACCTGATAAACCTCGAAGCCAATATCGTCCGTGCCTTTGGCGGTGACCGGATATTGCGCGTGAGATTTGATGAAGGCTGCGGCTTTGTCGCCCGGCGATGTCTCGAAGCGGATATCCAGCGGCTGCGGCGCTTTAATCGTTGCCAGCTTCCAGTTGTTGTCCGCCGTTGGCGTAACGGCACCGTGCTTTTTGGTTTCTGCGCCGATGTATGCAGCCACTACAGAACGGTTCTCATCCGGCGACGCGAAGGCAATATGTTTATCGCCGGTGCCCGCAAATTTTCCGCCATAGGCACGGTAGTTGTTTGTGGCAACCAGGAATGTCGCTTTCAGATTGATAGGCTTACCGTTAAACGTCAGGTTTTTAATGCGCTCAGCATCTTTGTTGATGAGCGTACATTCGCCGTCATATTTCGCCGGCTGGCTGACATCAATCTGATAATTCACGCCATCGATCACGTCGAAGTTATAGGTACGGAATCCGTCCCAGTTGATCAGCGACTGCGGTTTAGTGCTGTTCACGTCAATCTGATTAAACTGACCCGCAGAGCATTCCAGCCAGTCTTTCACTTCCTGACCGGTGACTTTCATCACCACCAGCGTATTCGGATACAGGTATAAATCTGCCGCATTACGGAAGGTCAGCTCACCTTTTTCCACTTCAACATAGCTGGCCGGATCGTTTTTACGCCCGCCCACTTTGAACGGTGCTGCAGCGGATAATACCGGCAGATTCGCTAAATCCGGATCACCCTGAATGAAATGCTCGGTATAGGCCTTCTGCGCATTATTGACGATTTGCACGGTCGGGTCATCCTGAACCAGGGCCAGATAGCTGTACATGTTGTCATTAGATTTGCCGATCGGCTTGCTGACAAATTCGCGTGTGGCATCGTGAGAATGCGCGAGGACTTTCACCAGCTCCTGATCTTCAGCGGCCAGCGATTTCTTCTGCACCTTATCATAAATCGGGCGCGCTTCGGCCTTCGCGGTTTCAACTTTCCAGCCGTTGCCGTCGTTATTTAAAACCATATCCACCACACCCAGATGGTCGCCCCACATGCCCGGCATCACCGCAGGAATGCCATTCAGCGTCCCCTGTTTGATGTCAGCGCCTTTGATATTGGCAAACTCTTCGCTGGGGAAAACAGCATGCGCGTGACCGAACATAATGGCGTCGATGCCTTTCACCTGGCTCAGGTAATACACCGAGTTCTCGGCCATCGTTTTATACGGATCGCCCGACAGGCCGGAGTGGGGGATGGCGACAATGATGTCTGCGCCCTGTTTACGCATCTCCGGGATCCACTTTTTCGCGGTTTCGGTGATATCGGCGACCGTCACTTTGCCTTGCAAATTAGCCTTGTCCCAGACCATGATTTGCGGAGGTACGAAACCGATATAACCGATGCGCAGATTATGCGTTTTGCCGTCGCGGTCTTTGACTGCGTTATCGGTTATCAGGAAAGGTGTGAACAACGGCTTACCGGTTTTGTCGTCAATGACGTTGGCATTCACGTACGGGAATTTCGCCCCGGCCAGCGCTTTCTTCAGGTAATCCAGACCATAGTTGAACTCGTGATTCCCCAGGTTACCGACCGCGTAATCCAGCGTGTTCATGGCCAGATAAACGGGATGAACATCGCCCTGTTTCAGCCCTTTTGATGCCATGTAGTCGCCCAGCGGGCTGCCCTGAATGATGTCGCCATTATCGACTAACACAGAGTTGGTCACTTCGTTACGCGCCGCGTGGATCAGGCTGGCGGTGCGCACCAGCCCGAATTTGTCCGTCGGTTTATCTTTGTAGTAATCGAAGTCCATCATGTTGCTGTGCAGATCCGTGGTTTCCATGATGCGCAGATCCACCTGTGCCGCGCCCGCAGATGTTGCGATCACCGTAGCCAACAGGGATAACGTCAGATGACGCTTATTCATTGCCTTGCCTCCAGAGAACGGGCGACGCCCGGAAAAGAAAAACCGGATATGTATCTCAAAATTTGCTGAGACTGTAACCAGTTGCCATAAATAAATGTGAGTTGTAACAACTTTATGACGTCTTTAAACCGTCATTACGCTGGCCCGGTAACATTACGGGATGGCTATTCACGGTAAAAAAAACTAGGCTTGAGAAATGAGAATCAAAGCATTGAGGTAAAAGATGTTAGAACAAATTTGTCAGTTAGCGCGCGAGGCGGGCGACGCCATTATGGCGGTCTATGACGGCGAGCAGCCGCTCGATGCGCGTCATAAAAAAGACGATTCACCGGTCACGGCGGCCGATATTGCGGCGCATAACGTGATTAAGGCCGGTTTGCAAAAGCTGGATCCGCAAACGCCGATGTTGTCGGAAGAGGATCCGCAAAGCTGGAGCGAGCGTCAGACATGGACGCGCTACTGGCTGGTCGATCCGCTGGATGGCACCAAAGAATTCCTGAAGCGTAATGGTGAATTCACTGTGAATATCGCGCTGATCGAAGACGGTGTTCCGGTGCTGGGCGTGGTGTATGTGCCGGTAACCCGAGTGATGTACAGCGCAGCCGAAGGCAAGGCGTGGAAGGAAGACCAGGGCGAGCGCCGGCATATTCAGGTGCTCGAAGCGCATCCGCCGCTGGTGGTTGTGAGTCGCTCACATTTCAGTAATGACCCGGAATTGCAGGATTATCTGGCGCAGCTGGGCGAACATCAGACCGTGGCTATCGGCTCATCGCTGAAATTCTGTCTGGTGGCCGAAGGTTCTGCGCAGCTTTATCCACGCTTCGGGCCGACCAATATCTGGGATACTGGCGCCGGACACGCCGTGGCGCTGGCCGCCGGTGCGCAGGTGCATGACTGGAAAGGGCAGACGCTGACGTATACGCCGCGTGAGTCTTTCCTGAATCCGGGCTTCCGGGTTTCTCTCTTCTGATACAAAAACTCCGGTTTCACGCCGGGGTTTTCTTCATTACTCTTTCACCAGCTGATCTACCAGCGTAATCACCTGCTGCACTTCCTGCGACGTCAGTTGCCCGTCTTTGGCAAATTTGATCACGCCATTTTTATCCAGCACGACGACCGCCGAACTTTCCGGTTGCAGTTCCCATGCTTTTTTCACTGCTCCGTTGCTGTCGACAATCACCTGTGACCACGGGAATTCACGCTTGCCGCTTTCAATGCTTTTACGCACGAACAGGCCTGTGCCGATGATTGCGTCGTCAGTGTTAACGATAGTGGTGGTCTGGTAACGATCGTGCGGCAAATTTGCGGCGCGGATGGCGGTGATCAGCGGTTCATTGAGCGCTTTGGCGCTGCTTCTGCCCGCCATGTGCTGCACGATGCGGACTTTGCCCGGCAATTTCGCGCTGTTCCATTTGCTATAGCTGAACTGGTCATTGACGTCACTAAGCTCGCCTTTATTGTCTACGCCGACAGGAGCCACGCGCTGGCCGACGGTAAAATTATGAGCGGAAGCAAAAAGCGAAAATGTCATAAAAGTGATCACAAAAAGACTTCTTAAAAGCATAGATTCTCCGGGGCGCAAATGAACAGTCCACTCCATCATAGGATCGCCCAAGTGGTCTGTCCTGTTGGGTTGTTAAATTTGTGTTGCAGGTTACAAAATTGCCACATAAAGCAGGGTTATACTGCCATTTAGCGTCAAGACTTAGGACAATACTGAAAAGCAATGTAAAAGCAGTTAAATACACTGGCAATACCTGACTGCCCTGCTATGTTATAGGTCTCTTCACTGCAATCGACCTTTTTCTGCCCCAGTATCTGTCGCCTTGCGACGTGGCTGGTGCATGCAGTGATTTAACGGAGAAAAGTAGAAAAATGAGAATCTTCCAGCGTTACAATCCGATGAAAGTCGCAAAGTACGTCAAGACACTGTTTCGTGGGCGTTTGTATATTAAAGACGTCGGCGCGTTCGAGTTTGACCAAGGCAAAATCCTGTTGCCAAAGGTCCGGGATAAGCGCCATTTCAGCGTGATGTCTGAAGTTAACCGCCAGGTGACGCACCTGCAGGCGGAAATGGGCTGACAGCCCTGCGCGTTGTCGCTGCCGCCTTTTGCGAGCAGCTTGCGCAAACAATAACGGCCCCTTTTGGGGCCGTTTGTCTTTCCGGAGAACAAAGAACGGATGGCGTTACGCCTGTGCCTTCTTCTCGTCTTTAATTTCCTGCGGTGTTTTTGGCAGCAAAGGAGCAGCAGGCTGATCGATAATCCGTGTCACCAGCAGCTGATCAATTTTGTAGCTGTCGATATCCACGACTTCAAATTTATAACCAGCGAATTTCACGAAATCCGTACGCTTTGGAATTTTACGCAGCATGAACATCATGAAGCCGCCAATGGTTTCATAGTTGCCGGACTGCGGGAATTCTTCGATATGCAGCACGCGCATGACATCTTCAATTGGCGTACCGCCTTCAATCAGCCATGAATGCTCGTCACGGGCCACAATCTGCTCTTCCATGCCCTGACCGACAAGGTCGCCCATCAGCGTCGTCATCACGTCATTGAGCGTGATAATACCCACGACCAGCGCGTATTCGTTGAGGATCACCGCGAAATCTTCGCCTGCCGCTTTGAAGCTTTCCAGCGCTTCGGAAAGCGTCAGGGTATCCGGCACAATCAGCGCATTACGGATTTGCACGCCGCTGCTCAGCATCAGGCTCTGATTGCCCAGCACGCGGTTCAGTAAATCTTTGGAATCGACATAGCCGACGACCTGATCGATATGACCATCGCAAACCAGGAATTTGGAATGTGGATGCGTGGCGATTTTCTCTTTAATACTTTCTTCGCTTTCGCGAAGGTCAAAATAGATCACGCTTTCACGCGAGGTCATGGACGACGGAACGGTACGCGATTCGAGTTCAAACACGTTTTCAATCAACTCATGTTCCTGTTTACGCAGCACGCCAGCCAGCGCACCGGCTTCAAACACGGCATAAATGTCGTCTGTCGTAATATCGTCATTACGAACCATCGGCAGTTTGAACAAACGGAAAATCATGTTTGCCATGCCGTTAAAGAACCAGACCATCGGGCGGCAAATCATCAGACAGAAACGCATCGGGTTGACTATACGGACGGCAACCGACTCAGGTGAAATCATACCGATGCGCTTCGGCGTAAGGTCAGCAAACAGAATAAACAGGCTGGTGACCAGTGCGAATGAGCAGATGAAACTGATTTGATCCGCCAGTTCAGGCGACATAAAGCGAACAAAGAAAGTTTGGAAAGCGGGGGAGAACGCGGCATCACCGACGATACCACCGAGGATGGCGACGGCATTCAGGCCAATCTGAACCACCGTAAAGAACAGGCCAGGGGTTTCCTGTAATTTCATTACGCGTGCGGCATTGACGTCTCCTTCGTCTGCCAACTGTTTAAGTTTGATTTTGCGGGAAGCTGCCAGCGATATCTCTGACAGCGAGAAAAATGCACTGATCGCGATGAGTAAAAGAATCAGTAAAATACTGTTTAACATAATCTATCCGTTTAACACCGGGGTAAACCGGCAGGGAAAGGCTCTCATTATTTTTGTTGCTTAAAAGAACATCTTTTTAAATGAAGCCGTAAAAAGCAGTTCATAAGAAAAAAGCGTAAGGATGAAAAACAAAGATAATTGCCAGAAATAGTTTTAAAGGGCCACATTTGTGACCCGCATAGTATAGCAGCAGCACTGAGACTGCCGCCAGCGCTTAAAAATCCCGCATTATTGCGGCGGTAAACAGACGCCGATGCCGCCTAATCCGCAATAGCCTTCCGGGTTTTTATACAGATATTGCTGATGATCGTCTTCTGCATAATAGAACGGCAGGGCTTCAGCAATTTCTGTGGTGATGGTGCGCTTATCGTTCGCTTCATCCATCGCCTGCTGGAAACTCGCCAGGCTGGCCAGCGCCTGATCCTGCTGGTCTGCGCTCAGCACATACAATGCAGAGCGATATTGTGTCCCGATATCGCCGCCCTGACGCATCCCCTGAGCCGGATCGTGATTCTCCCAGAAGATTTGCAGCAACTTCGCGTAGCTGATAACTGCCGGATCAAACACCACGCGGACGACTTCGGCGTGGCCAGTCTGGCCGGTACATACTTCGCGGTAAGTCGGGTTCGGTGTGAAACCGCCGCTGTAACCGGAGGCTGTGCTGTAAACCCCATTCTGCTGCCAGAATAAACGCTCAACGCCCCAGAAGCAGCCCATCGCAAAGATGGCGACTTCCATATTATCAGGCACATGCGTCATTGAATGGCCGTTTACTGCGTGAATCGTTGCAACCGGCATCGGGGTTGTACGGCCAGGTAACGCATCCTCATGACTGACGGGTTGCGCTTTATCGGAAAGTTGCACCACGGAAAACTCCAGTTGTTGCTTTAATGAACAAGGTTTGTAACTAAAGGTCTTAGTGAATATCAGTGACCAACAGGCCACTCTTAGTTGTATCTGATTGCGTCTTTGCACACAATACGGGGAACGTTGCTTCGTCGTTGAACATTTTCAGGGTATTAGCACTAAAATGCTGTCATCTGACTTTGGAAAGATGAATCTGCCAGAAACGAACAGATACGCCCCGGCGGGTAACGAATTTTTTAACAGGACAGCAAAATTAGCAGGAGTGCGTGTGCCACGATATCGTGAACTGGGTTTGTTATGTGTACTGCTGGCCCCCTCACTCTCCATGGCAGCGAAAGTGCGTTTGCAGCTGGAAGGCCTGGATGGCGATTTGGAAAGGAACGTTCGCGTTCGCTTATCTTCAATTCAAAGTGATGAAGTCGGGGCTAACGGGCGGTTTCGCGCGCGTGTCAGCGCCGCCATTGAGCAGGGGTTGCGGCCATTAGGCTATTATTCGCCAACAATCGATTTCGATTACCGCGAAACCCCTCCGCCGGGCCGCCCGGTATTGATTGCCAAAGTGACGCCGGGTACGCCGGTAAAAATCGCTGGCACGAATGTCGTTATTGAAGGGCAGGCGGCCAAAGATGATGAGTTTGAGAAACTGAAGAAAGAGCAGGTTCCTGCGGTAGGCACCATTCTGAACCACGGCACCTACGACAGTTTTAAAAGTTCTCTGACCGGCGAGGCCGTGCGCAAAGGGTACTTCGATGCCAATATGCGCAAAAGCCAGCTGGGCGTGATTGAAGATGAACACAAAGCGTTCTGGGATATCCAGTTCGACAGCGGTGACCGCTATCGCTTTGGCGGCGTTCATTATCAGGGCTCGCAAATCCGCGATGAATATTTGCAAAATCTGGTGCCATTTAAGCCGGGTGATTATTACACGTCTGCGCAACTGGCTGAGCTTAACCGCCGCCTGTCCGCCACGGGATGGTTTAACTCGGTCGTTGTGTCACCAGATTTTACTGATGCCAAAGCCACAAAAACGCTGCCGCTGAATGCGCTGGTGTCACCGCGTACCGAAAATACGATCGAAACCGGTGTCGGTTTTTCCACGGATATCGGTCCGCGTCTGACGGCTAACTGGAAAAAACCGTGGGTTAACGATCGCGGTCAGAGCTTTGAAACTTCCACGACGCTCTCCGGCCCTGAACAATCGCTGGATCTCAGCTATAAAATTCCGCTGCTGAAATCGCCGCTCGAACAGTATTACCTGGTTCAGGGCGGCTTCAAACGTGAAGACCTGAACGACACCAACTCCGATTCCACCACGGTGAATCTGGCCCGTTACTGGGATTTGTCCAGCGGCTGGCAGCACGCTGTTAACCTGCGCTGGAGCCTCGACCACTTTACCCAAGGCAGCGTCACTAACACGACGATGCTGATTTATCCGGGTGTGAGCCTGAACCGTACGCGTCAGCGCGGCGGACTGATGCCGACCTGGGGCGATTCCCAACGTTATTCTCTGGATGTCTCGGATACGACCTGGGGCTCGGACGTCGATTTCGCCGTGATTCAGGCGCAGAACGTCTGGATCCGCACGCTGGCTGAAAAACATCGTTTCGTATTCCGCGGCAATCTGGGCTGGATTGAAACCAATGACTTCGAGCGCGTGCCGCCGTCCCTGCGATTCTTTGCCGGTGGTGACCGCAGCATTCGTGGTTACAAATACAAATCCATTTCCCCGCGCGATGATGACGGCAAACTGACGGGTGCCTCCTACCTGGGCACCGGTTCGGTGGAATATCAGTACAACGTGACCGGAAAATGGTGGGGTGCGGTGTTTGTAGATTCCGGCGAAGCGGTGAACGACATCACGCAAAATGATTTTAAAACCGGTGCGGGCGTAGGCGTGCGCTGGGCTTCACCGATCGGTCCGGTGAAATTAGACGTTGCCGCCCCCGTTGGCGACAAAGATGAGCATGGATTGCAGTTCTACATCGGTTTAGGTCCGGAATTATGAGTGTATTTAAGAAAATCTGCCTGGGTTTCCTGATCTTCCTGCTGCTGATCATCAGTCTGGTGGCGTTTTTAGTCGGTACGCAAACCGGTCTGCATCTGATGATCAATGGCGCGAACCGCTTCGTGCCGGGGCTGAATATCGCCAGCACCGAAGGCGGATGGCGCGATCTGACCCTTAAAGGTGTGCATTACGAAATGCCGGGCGTTGACGTGAAAGCGGGAGAATTCCATCTTTCGCTCGATTTTTCGTGCCTGAAAAACAGCGCGCTGTGCGTTAACGCGCTCCGCGTGAAGGACGTCAATGTGGTGGTGAACACCAAAGAAATGACGCCGGCGGCGGAGCAACCTCAGCCAGAAAACAGCGAGCCGCTGACCAATCTCAGCACGCCCTATCCGATTACGCTGCGCGTGCTGACGCTGGATAATATCAACGTGACGCTCGATGACCGGGCGATTTCTCTGGCGTCATTCCGCACCGGCGCGCACTGGGAAGGTCGGGCGATTCAGCTGATGCCAACGCATATCGGCGGGTTGCTGATTGCCTTGCCGAAAACGCCGGTCAATCCGTTACCGGAAGTTGTTCAGGCGGCGCAGGACAAAGCGGTCGAAAAGGCTACCGGAAAACCGGCGGAACCGGCCGTTATGGTGCCTGAAAAACCACTGGGTGAGACTTTACAGGAGCTTTTTGCCAAACCGCTGCTGCCTGAATTACCGGATTTCCGTCTGCCGGTCGATCTCGATATTCAGCAAATTCTCGGTGAAAACCTGCGTCTGACCGGTGACACCGATGTGCTCATCACCCGTTTCGAACTGAAAGCCAGTACGCAAAATCAGATCGTTAAGCTCGATAAATTGCAGGTGCGTTCGCCACAGGGTTCGCTGGACGGCATCGGGCAGGCAACGCTGAATCAAAACTGGCCGGTGGATATGACGGTTAATACCGCCGTGAATCTCGATCCGCTCAAAGGCGAGAAGATCAAACTTAAAATTGCCGGGGGGCTGCGCGACAAGCTTGATGTGGGGCTGAACCTTTCCGGCCCGGTGCGTGCCCAACTGGCGTTGCAGACTCAGCTGGCGGAAGCCGGACTGCCGCTGGATCTGAAACTCAGCAGCGATGCATTGCAGTGGCCGCTGACCGGCACGCCGCAGTATCAGGTGAAAGGCTTCAAACTGAATTTCAGCGGTAAAGCGACGGATTATGCGCTTTCGCTGCGTTCTGATTTCAAAGGCGATCAGATCCCGCCCGCCACGCTGACCGTTGACGGTAAAGGGAACGTGGAGCAATTCAAACTGACGTTGCTGCGCCTGGCGGCGCTGGAAGGCAATACAGACCTGACCGGCGTGGTCGACTGGAGCAAAGCAATAAGCTGGAACAGCGAACTGAAACTGACGGGGATTAACACCGCCAGACAGTGGCCGGACTGGCCTGCGAAGTTGCAGGGTAAAATTACCACGCGCGGCAGCCTGTATGGCGGCACGTGGCAGATGCAGGTTCCGGTGCTGGATCTGACCGGTAACGTCAAACAAAACGCGGTCAAAGCGCAGGGCAACGTACGCGGAAACAGCTACGGGCAGTGGGATATTCCACAGCTGCACCTTGAGCTGGGGCGCAATAATCTGGACGTGAAAGGCAAGCTCAGCGACACCTGGAATCTGGATGCTAAAGTGGATGCGCCGCATCTTGATGGCGCATTGCCGGGACTGGGCGGCGTGGTGAAAGGGATGCTGCAACTGCGCGGTGATCTGAAAGCGCCGAAGTTGCTGGCCGATCTGACTGCCACCGGCCTGAAATGGCAGGCGCTGACGGTGCGTCGCGTGGATGTGAAGGGCGACGTCAGTTCCACCGATCAGATTCAGGGCAATCTTGCCGTGCGCGTCCAGCAACTTAAGCAGGATGCGCTGGATATTTCAGATATCAATCTGGAAGCCAAAGGCAATGAAAAGCAGCATCAGCTGACGCTGAAAGTGGAGGGCAAACCGGTCTCGGGGCGCCTGGCGCTGACCGGCAGTTTTGACCGCGCAACCGAAGAATGGAAAGGCACTATCAACAATACGTCGTTTGATACGCCTGTCGGGCAGTGGCGTCTCAACCGTTCTATCGCGCTGGATTATTTCAATAAAGAGCAGCGGATCACCGTCGGGCCACACTGCTGGCAAAATCCGAATGCAGATCTGTGCGTACCGAAAACCATTGATGCCGGTGCCAGCGGGCAGGCAAGCGTGGTGCTGAACCGCTTTGATCTGGCGATGATCAAACCTTTCCTCACTGACGATACGCAGCTGAGCGGGACATTCAGCGGCAAAGCCGACGTGAGCTGGAAAGCCGAAGGCGGTCTGCCGCAGGCCAGCGTTTCGCTGGTGGGTAAAGGCGTGAAAGTACAGCAACTGGTGCAGGGGAATCCGCTGCCGGTCGCGTTCGATACGCTGAACCTGAACGCCGGGCTGAACAATGGTCGGGCAAATCTCGACTGGCTGATCAAAATTACCCACAACGGCCAGCTCGACGGCAATATCCAGATCGCCGATCCGCAAGGGAAACGTAATCTCAGCGGGAACGTGAATATCGCCCGTGTTTCTATGGCATTGCTGCAACCCGCACTGATGGATGGTGAGAAAGCCTCCGGCATCCTGAATGCGAATCTGCGGTTGGGCGGTGATGCGCAAAAACCGCAGGTCTTCGGCAAACTGGCGCTGACAGGCGTCGATTTCGACGGGCAATTTATGCCGTTTGATATCACGGATGCCAATATCAACATCAACTTCAACGGCATGTCGTCGATTATGGAAGGCGTCATCAAAACCGCTCAGGGTCAGCTGGAGCTGAACGGTAACGCCGACTGGAGCGAAATCAACGCCTGGCGCGCCCGTATTGCCGCGCGCGGGAATAAAGTCCGCGTTTCGGTGCCGCCGATGGTGCGGCTGGATGTTTCGCCGGACCTGGTGTTTGATGCCACGCCGCAATTGTTCTCCCTCAACGGCACTGTCGATATTCCTTGGGCGCGCATTACCGTGCAGGAACTGCCGGAAAGCGCTGTGGGCATTTCGTCGGATGAAGTGATGCTTAACGATCAGCGTCAGCCGATCGCACCCGTTTCGGCTTCGATTCCGATCAATAGCAACCTGATGGTCAATATCGGCCCGGATGTGCGTCTGGACGCGTTTGGTCTGAAAGCCCGTCTGGAAGGTGCGCTGAAAGTGGCTCAGGACAGCCGCGGGTTGGGTCTGAACGGACAAATTAATATTCCGTCCGGGCGTTTCCATGCGTACGGTCAGGACTTAATTGTGCGCAAAGGTCAGCTGTTATTCTCCGGTCCGGCGGACCAGCCACTGTTGAATCTGGAAGCCATCCGTAACCCTGAAGCGACAGAAAATGACGTTGTAGCCGGTTTACGCGTTACCGGCGAGGCAGATGCACCTAAACTTGAAATATTCTCAGATCCGGCGATGTCGCAGCAGGAAGCCTTGTCCTACCTGCTTCGCGGGCAAGGATTAGACAATTCTGGCGGTGACAGCGGTGCTATGACCTCAGCTCTTATCGGGTTAGGGGTTGCGCAAAGTGGTAAACTTGTGGGTAAAATCGGCGAGGCATTTGGCGTCAGCAATCTGGCGCTGGATACTCAGGGCGTGGGAGACAGTTCTCAGGTCGTGGTCAGTGGCTATGTTTTACCGGGTTTACAGGTGAAATATGGTGTCGGGATATTTGACTCGCTGGCAACCCTGACATTGCGCTATCGGTTGATGCCGAAGCTTTATCTGCAGGCGGTATCGGGCATCGATCAGGCATTGGATTTGCTCTATCAGTTTGAGTTTTAATTCATGTGACTTTTACTATACGAATATAAACATGCGAATAATTGTTTACGGTAGTCTGCGACGCAAGCAAGGCAACAGTCATTGGATGACGAATGCTCAATGGTTGGGTGACCATGAGCTGGAAGGGTATGCGCTTTATAATCTGGGGCACTATCCGGCAGTCATTCCAGGGGACGGGAAGGTCTATTGCGAAGTTTACCGCATTAACTCGTCAATCATGGCTGAGTTGGATGAGCTGAAAAGCAATACGAAAGATTATCGTCGCGAGCTGATCTCGACGCCTTACGGCAGTGCCTGGATTTACCTCTACATTCGCTCACTGGATGGTGTGCCGAGAATTGAGGGTGGCGACTGGGTGAAGCGTAACGAACCGGTCAGCGAGTAATCTGAGCAAGGTCGTCAGAAATAGTCGTTGCTAGCCAACGCGTTATACATAAAAAAACACCGCCCAGTGGACGGTGTTTTTTTTCGTGTCGCAGAAAACAATTACTTGTTTTTAGCGCGCTCGAAGGAGCTCACGATTTCAGCTTTTGCAGCAGCGGCATCAGCCCAACCTTCAACTTTCACCCATTTGCCTTTTTCCAGCGCTTTGTATTGCTCGAAGAAGTGAGTGATCTGGCCGCGCAGCAGCTCTGGCAGGTCGTTCACATCTTTGATGTGATCGTATTCTTTGCTCAGTTTGGTGTGCGGAACCGCAACAACTTTCGCATCTTCACCAGATTCGTCAGTCATTTTCAGAACGCCAACAGGACGGCAGCGGATCACAGAACCTGGTTGCAGCGGGTATGGCGTTGGAACCAGTACGTCAACCGGGTCGCCGTCCAGAGACAGGGTATGGTTGATGTAACCGTAGTTCGCAGGGTAGAACATTGCGGTAGACATGAAACGGTCTACGAACAGTGCACCCGTGTCTTTATCAACTTCGTATTTGATAGGATCCGCGTTTGCCGGGATTTCGATAACAACGTAGATATCTTCTGGCAGTTCTTTGCCTGCCGGCACGTTCAGTAAGCTCATTGTTGGTTTCCTTCATTGAACCAGGAATAGAGTGCCGCACATTATAGCCAACTCTCCCGTGATTTCCCGCCCTTTTCGTCGTATCGCCTTTGCCAATTTTCCGGCATGACCTGCTGCTGAGGATTGGCAAAATCTTCAGAATCGGCAGTAAACATTACGCATGTACCTCTTTACCGTGTAACTGGCTGTTTTTGCTTTTCTTATCAAGAGATTCAGTGGATTGCCGATAACAATATTCATACAAAAAATCAGGCAAACCTGATCCCTACCTCATTCGCAGTTTCTCCTTTTCACCTGAATAGCTGGATAACACCGTATGTTGAATAAGTTGAGCGTAAAAGCCGGTCTGATTGGCTTACTGGTCGTGATGACGTTGATTTTGTTGCTGGTTAGTGTCCTTGGCGCCAATGCCATCCGGCAAAGTGCCACTTCACTACAGAAAATTAACCAGCTTCAGGGAGATGAACTGGGATCGCTGGCAGACAGCTACAGTTTCTCGCTGCGCACGCGTGTTGCCAGTGGTGTTGCGGTGCGTCAGCTTGAAATTGGCATGATGGACGACGCCAAATCCACCACCGACCGGATTACCGGTTACATCAAACAGGCTGATGCAGATCTGGCGAAATTCAACAGCATTCAGGATGACACCGAGCGGGGCCGTGAATTATCGGCGGCGGTCAGTAAAAGCTACGAAGCGTATAAGGCTAACGGCCTGGTGCCACTTCTGGCCGCACTTCAGGCGCAAAGCGCCGACGGTTATTACGACGTACTGGAAAATAAAATCACGCCGTACAGCAATGCTTACGACAAAGCGCTGGCAGATTTCCGGGCGTACGCCACCGATAATACGGCCCGGAGAATCGAACAGGCACGTACTAATGCCCGCATTCAGGTGACCGTGATTGTGATCGGTTTTCTTATCGCACTGGCGATTGCGCTGATCGCCTGGTTTGCTCTGCAAAAAATTATTATGCATCCGCTGAATTTCTCTATAGCGCAGCTCGAATTCATTGCCAAAGGCGATCTGACGCATGAAATCGATGATTCACGTAATAATGAAATGGGACGCCTGCTCAAGGCCATGAAACAAATGCAGGATTCGCTGGTGCTCTCAGTCGGGCGCGTCCGCGATGCCGGGAATCAGATTGATGTAGGCTCCCGCGAACTGGCCGCCGGTAACGTTCATCTGGCGCAACGTACGGAAGAATCCGCCGCTTCTCTGGAAGAAACTGCCGCCAGTATGGAACAGCTGACATCAACGGTGCGCATGAACGCGGCGAATTCCGAGCAGGCTAATCAGCTGGCGCAAAGCGTCTCCGTCATTGCCGATAAGGGCAGCGAAGTTGTCCATCAGGTGATGGATAAAATGCAGGGGATCACCGACAGTTCGAAACGTATCGGTGACATTATCAGCGTGATTGACGGCATTGCATTCCAGACCAACATTCTGGCGCTGAACGCCGCAGTGGAAGCCGCCCGCGCCGGTGAGCAGGGGCGGGGTTTCGCGGTGGTGGCCGGTGAAGTTCGCAGTCTGGCGCAGCGCAGTGCGCAATCCGCCCGTGAAATCAAAGAGCTGATCGGAGATTCAGAAAGCCGCGTGTCCGAAGGTTCGGCGATGGTGAAATCTGCGGCGGATACGATGGTTGAGATTTCCAGCGAAGTAACGCGGGTGACCAGCCTGATGCGCGAAATTTCCATCGCAACTACTGAACAGACGCACGGCATCGAACAGGTGAATGTGGCGATTACGCAGATGGATCAGGTTGCGCAGCAGAATGCGGCACTGGTCGAGCAGGCCACGGCGGCCACGCGTTCTCTGGAAGAGCAGGCGCAACTGCTGGCGGAAAGCATGGCGGTGTTTAAGCTAAACCGCGCTGAGCATTACTAATACGTTGAATGTGACGTTGAAGACAATAAAAAGGTGGCTTTAAAAGCCACCTTTTTGCGTTTGAGAAACGCTAAGTTACAGAGGTATCACGTTCATTCTTAGATGATTTTTGAGTCGGGTACTGGTTTATTCATCGGGGAATTCAGCGATAAAGCGTTCTGCATCTTCAACCATTGAGCTGTTACCGACGAAGAACGGCGCGCGTTCGTGCAGTTTTTGCGGAATGATATCCAGAATGCGGTTTTTACCGTCACTGGCTTTACCACCAGCTTGTTCGGCCAGGAATGCCATCGGGTTGCATTCATACAACAAACGCAGTTTTCCGTTCGGATGGCTGGCTGTGCTCGGATAAATATAGATGCCACCTTTCAGCAGGTTGCGGTGGAAATCTGCAACCAGTGAACCGATATAACGTGAGGTGTAAGGGCGTTGCGTCGCTTCATCCTGCTCCTGGCAATACTTGATGTATTTTTTAACGCCGAGAGGGAATTTGATGTAGTTGCCTTCATTAATGGAGTACATGTTGCCCTTTGCAGGGAAACGGACTTTTTCGTGAGAGAGGCAGAATACACCGAGTGAAGGATCATAAGTAAAGGCATGAACGCCTGCGCCGGTGGTGTAAACCAGCATGGTGGAAGAGCCGTAAACCACGTAACCTGCGGCAACCTGACGGTTCCCCGGTTGCAGGAAGTCTGCTTCCGTTACGGGCTGGCCGAGCGGAGAAGTCCGGCGGTAGATCGAGAAGATGGTTCCGACTGAAACGTTCACGTCGATGTTTGAAGAGCCGTCTAACGGATCCATCAAAATAACGTATTTCGCATTTTCAGCACGTTCGCCATCGAAAATGACAATTTCATCTTCTTCTTCAGACGCGATACCGGCAATTTCTCCACGTGCTTTCATCGCCGCTTTCAATTTTTCATTTGCGTACAGATCGAGTTTCATCTGTACTTCACCCTGCACATTTTCTGCACCGCTGGTGCCGAGAATGTCAACCAGACCCGCTTTGTTGATATCGCGGTGAATGATTTTAGCGCCGAGTTTTATTGCTGACAGCAAGGCGGTGAGCTCACCGGTTGCATGAGGAAAGTCTTGCTGTTTTTCAACAATAAATTCGCCTAACGTTTTCATAACACGTTCCCTGAATCTAGGATGGATAACGGTTCGTTAATAAAACCTTCACAAGAGCATGGGCAGTTTAGCCCAAATATATGGACGAATCATAGGCAAATCCATTTCTTCTGGGCGATTCTGAGCGGTAGAATAGCGGCTGACTTAAAGGCATTAATGGAAAATATATGCGCATTCATATTCTTGGGATTTGCGGCACGTTTATGGGCGGGCTGGCGATGCTGGCACGTGCACAAGGGCATCAGGTAACCGGTTCGGACGACAACGTTTATCCACCGATGAGTACGCTGTTGGAAAAACAAGGGATCGCGCTGATCCAGGGTTACGATCCGGCTCAGTTAGATCCTCAACCGGATCTGGTAATTATCGGCAACGCGATGACGCGCGGAAACCCGTGTGTCGAAGCCGTGCTCGAACTGGGGATCCCGTATGTCTCCGGCCCGCAGTGGCTGCACGATCATGTTCTGCCGGAGCGCTGGGTTATTGCTGTCGCGGGTACGCACGGCAAAACCACAACGGCGGGAATGGTTACGTGGATCCTTGAAGCCTGCGGCTACGAGCCGGGCTACGTCATTGGCGGCGTGCCGGGCAACTTCGAGGTTTCTGCTCGTCTTGGAAACAGCCCGTTTATGGTTCTGGAAGCGGACGAATATGACTGCGCGTTCTTTGATAAGCGCTCCAAATTCATTCACTACAGCCCGCGGACGTTGATCCTGAACAATCTCGAATTCGATCACGCGGATATTTTCGATGATCTGAAAGCGATCCAGAAACAGTTCCACCACCTTGTTCGTCTGGTGCCAGGTAAAGGTAAAATTATCCTTCCTGAGCATGACACGCCGCTGAAACAAGTGATGGCGATGGGCTGCTGGAGCGAACAGGAATTTGCCGGTGAAGCAGAAAATTGCGCCTGGGATGCAAAAAAACTGACACCAGATGCCAGCGCTTTCGAGGTTTATCTTCATGGCGAAGTGGTCGGTCAGGTGAACTGGAATCTGGTGGGCGAACACAATATGCATAATGCGCTGATGGCGATTGCGGCTGCGCGTCATGTTGGTGTGAAACCTGAAGATGCCTGCAAGGCACTGGGTGATTTTATCAATGCCCGTCGCCGTCTTGAACTGCGTGGCGTTGAAAATGGCGTCAGCGTGTATGACGATTTTGCGCATCACCCGACGGCTATTCTGGCAACTCTTTCTGCATTGCGCAGCAAAGTGGGCGGGACGGCACGTATTCTGGCTGTTCTCGAACCGCGTTCAAATACCATGAAAATGGGCATGAGCAAAAATGAGCTGGCGCCTTCTCTCGGTCGCGCCGATGAAGTGTTCCTGCTTCAGCCGCAGCATATTCCATGGCAGGTTGCTGAAGTGGCAGAGCGCTGCATCCAGCCTGCGCACTGGAGTGCGGACGTCGATTCACTGGTCGATATGGTGATCAAGGCTTCACAGCCGGGCGATCATATTCTGGTGATGAGTAATGGCGGTTTTGGTGGCATTCACGGGAAGTTATTGACGGCGCTGGCTGCCAAAGCGGAAGCCGCTCAGTAACAGTTATACCCGCAGCGTATAAACTGAAAGCACAGCGATGGCTGTGCTTTTTTTTGCCTGGGATTTGGCTATGCGGCGATTTGCAGACAAAAAAAGGCCCTCAAAAAGTTTGAGGGCCAAAGGGTGTCGTCGGACAGGACGACGAGGGTTACGTTAGCAAGAGAGCGGCAGTGGCAGTGTCTTCTCTCTTCCCAGCCTCAACAGCGCATTAATTTTCGCTGGTATGTGGCTGTTGAAACCCGGTAACGCCAATTCAAATACTCAGGCAGTGGTTTTGTATCAGGGACTGACTCAGAAATCTTATTGATAGATTTCTGCGGTTGCGTGATAAGCACCGTCGTTATGTGCTTCGATCACACGATAAGATTTTGCGCCCTTGCTGTCGGCTTTATCGGACAGCTCCTGGCGAATGTCTGTCGGGACGCCATTGACGCCGCTGACGCTGATAGTGCCCATAGGCTGAAGATTCTCTGCCTGCTGATTAGAAACCAGTTGTGCGGCAGACGCGCCGAAAGAAACAGCAGACAGCAGGCTAAGAGCGGCAATAGTGGTCATGATTTTCATGATAATTTCCTAATTTCATAGACGTTGATGTTAAAAAATGAGAGAGCAACGCCGGTTGAGATTTGGATTCATCAGTTCTGGAATATCTGAGTCCGGCAACGCGAAAAGCGTGGAGGAACGTTGATGATGGCAGAGACAAATCCGTCTTGATGCGCTTTGCGCGGGCCTGAATCATTCAGGCCCCTTCGCTTCATTTACCCAGGTTTATTGGTAAATTTCTGCGGTAGCGTGGTAGTTACCTTCTTCACGCACTTCGATAACACGAAATGCTTTAGCCCCTTTGGCATCCGCTTTATCAGACAATGCCTGACGGATATCAGAAGGTGCACCGGCAACGCCGCTTACGCTGATCATCCCGTGTGACTGAAGATGAGCGGCCTGATCCTGAGAAACAGGTTGTGCTGCAAAAGCACCGAATGACAGAGCAGATAGAATGCTTAATGTTGCAATTTTAGTTTTAACGTTCATGATTTTGACCTCGTCGATTTTATTATGTTTTCAACAACTGGTGTTTCACACCACGGAAATGAGTATACATCTAGTCACTCGGAATATTAATAGTTTGCTAATAGTTATTTTGGTGGTTATGTGGGGGCTATTTGAATTTTTAATAACAAAAAGGAATAAAAATTGCTCGAAAATCGATCTTTTGGTGTTAATTTTTCGTAAAATCAACGGATTGAGTGAATTTGACTATTTGTGCTTAATTTTGCAGTCAATCACACCATGGAAATGTTTATGTGACGGGAAAGTGCTTCGTGTGAACAGAATTAACAGGGATAACGACGTGAGGCGTGTATTTAAAACGACGGTATAACGTTAGAGAAGGGTAACTGATAGTTGGATAAGGCAAGGAAGGCTGAGGCCAGAAATTATTTTCTTCTGACCTCAGGCACAGAACTGAAGCAGGAAACAGCGCAATATATCGCCGTATCAGAGTTCCTGTTCAAACAAACTGAGGATTGCGTCGTGAAGTTGTCTGACGCTGAAACCCCGTGCGGGCGTGGTAAAAATTGTGTCATCGCCGGCAATGGTGCCCAGTATCCCTTCGGATTTGCCCAGAGAATCAAGCAGGCGCGCGATCAGCTGTGCCGCGCCCGGACTGGTGCGGATAACGACGACGGCGTCGTTATGGTCAATATCTAAGACCAAATTCTTCAGTGGGCTGGTCGTTGTCGGCACGCCGATTTCGGCAGGCAGGCAATAAACCATCTCCATTTTTGCGTTGCGGGTCCGCACCGCGCCGAATTTTGTCAGCATCCGTGAGACTTTTGACTGATTGATATTATCGAAACCGTCTTCCTGAAGTGCGACGACAATTTCGCCCTGAGAGCTGAATTTCTCTTCCTTCAACAGTGCTTTGAAGGCTTTGATCAAATCTTCCTGTTTAGCAGGATTACGCATTTTGCACCCTGGTCTCTGTATCATCGTTTTGTTGATTATGCAGATATTTGAATTTTTATGCAACACGGGGTCGGCACGTAACATAAGAATTGTGCACTCAGACGGGTATGACAGCGGCGAAGTATACATCTGGACGTCATGAATATGCCGAAATAGTGCATCGCGGGGAATGATTCGCCGGATTGCTGTTAATCAGATGATCTCGATTCAGCTCTCACATTGAATTGAATTTAACCATTTTTTAACCTGGCGGGTTTTGTGGTGCTACTTTTAAGGTGTAGCTTTCCGATAAAAAGTCATAAAAGACCGGAAAAATGGCGCTAAGCGGTGTTTTTTTACTTTCTTAACGACCAAGCTCAGTTTCCCAGCAGTTGAGCGATTGTTTTTAGCTGTATAAGTGATTAAGGTCACACCCAAAATAATTCCACGACACTTATAAGTTAGTGATAAAAAAGGAGTATAGGATGAAAGTTGCAGTTCTAGGTGCTGCGGGCGGTATCGGTCAGGCCCTCGCGCTTCTGCTCAAGACCCAGCTACCTTCCGGTTCCGAACTGTCATTATACGATATCGCACCTGTTACTCCGGGTGTCGCCGTCGATCTGAGCCATATCCCTACTGCAGTAAAAATTAAAGGCTTCTGTGGCGAAGACGCAACGCCAGCGCTTGAAGGCGCGGATATCGTTTTGATCTCTGCCGGTGTGGCGCGCAAACCGGGTATGGATCGTTCCGACCTCTTTAATGTTAACGCCGGTATTGTACGTAATCTGATTCAGCAGGTTGCGAAAACCTGTCCGCACGCATTAATCGGTATTATCACCAACCCGGTCAATACTACGGTTGCTATTGCTGCCGAAGTTTTGAAAAATGCAGGTGTGTACGACAAAAACAAACTGTTCGGCGTCACCACGCTCGATGCAATCCGCTCGAACACATTCGTGGCTGAACTTAAAGGTAAGCAGCCTGAGGAAATTGACGTGCCCGTGATTGGCGGACACTCTGGGGTGACAATTCTTCCTTTATTGTCTCAGGTGCCTGGTGTGGTATTTAGCGATAGTGAAATCGCTGCGCTGACCAAGCGTATTCAGAATGCAGGAACCGAAGTGGTCGAAGCCAAAGCGGGTGGCGGTTCTGCTACTTTGTCTATGGGGCAGGCGGCAGCACGCTTCGGGCTTTCACTGGTTCGTGCCCTGCAAGGTGAAAGTAACGTTGTTGAATGCGCCTATGTAGAAGGAAAGGGCGATTATGCCCGTTTCTTCGCACAGCCTGTTCTGTTGGGTAAAAAGGGCATCACTGAGCTCATTGATATTGGCAAGCTCAGCGCTTTCGAACAGCAATCACTGGATTCGATGCTGGATATCCTGCGTAAAGATATCGAATTGGGAGAACAGTTTATCAATCACTGATAAGCCTCAAGTGAAGCCGCCGGTATCTCCGGCGGCATTCTCTATTGGCATCATTTATGCTCATTGGGAATGCGGCACCGGCGTTCGATGATCTGAAACGTGGTGGCATCAAAGTAACGGCTTGGCCAGATAATTGACGGGTGAACGCCCAGCGCCCCGGCGATGAGCAATTCTCCTTTTGGCCAGGGCCGGGAGAGTGCATTAGAAAGCGTTGAAGAGCTCAATCCGGCGGATCGTGACACCGCTGCGAGTGTCGTCCCTTTCTTTCTCAGGGCTGCGATAATATCAGCCTGATGCCAGTCATCATTCCTTGTCATCATGGTATTTTCCTTATTTTTAAATCGCTTTTATAAGACTTTCTTTGAAAACATATATTCAATGATTGCTTAGTTGCGTCCAGTTCAATCCTATCAATGTTTCCTAAAAAATATTTTCTGCTCGGATTAAGAAAATACATTCTTATTAGAATTAAAACAAACAAGTAAATTCAGTTTGCTTTTTTGCCTGATACTCTTTTTTTATCCTATTTTTCGAGTTCATTTAATACGAACGCGTTATTGAAGTGTTGATAATTTGAACGCAATTATAGATCTGAATGATTTAAGAGAAGGAAATAACGATTTGGGTTAATGAATGATGAAGATGATATGCGCTTCACATAAGGTTAATGTGACATTATTGATTGTTTATTATAGGGTTTTCGTTTTATTGCGCATGCGGCCTGTCAATTTGATTACATAACTTTCTAAAAAAGACTTTCAAGGGAGATATTCTGTTGTTGATAAACATATTTCATGGAAACATTGTGCGGCAACAGTAGACTCATTCCGAAAAATTGAATATCTTCTTTCCGTTAAATAGGCGTTTTCCTAAATAGTCTGTTTTAATATCTTCTCTAAAATGGGCTTGCAGCGAAAAGGGAAAGCATCCGCAGAATTCTCATGGATTTATAACAGCAACCTTTCTTATTGGATTATATGAGAAAGACAAGGATCGTTATGAAAAAAGAGTGGTTTGCAGCAAAGGAACTGACCGGAAAAGATGGCCTTCCTACCTCTACACAGGGCGTGCACGGCATGGCGCGCAGATTATGTTGGATCAAACGGCGCAGACGTGGTGTCCAGGGACGTGCAGTGGAATATCACATTGACAGCCTGCCGGGTAATACCGTCGCCAGTCTCGCGATGAATGAACATTCTGCTGAATATGTTTACACGTCACATCAGGATCCGCTGGCGATCTGGATCGAAAGTTATAAGCAACTCAAGGAGCCTGAGCGGGAAACGATGATCTCTTTTATCGTGAGGGAAGGGGTATCGGAAATACTAAACAGGCTGCGTAAGTCTGACGATTCATAGATTTGCCAGAACTGACGCGCCTGTGCAGACAGGCACGTCAGGAAACATGAAACATCAGAAATCGCGTTTAACGGCCAGATGCGCCAAACCTTCAAGCGCGGAGCGATATTCAGATTCAGGCAGTACTTGAAGAGCCTGAATCGCTTTGTCAGCTTCTTCTTCAGCACGCTGACGAGTATAAGCCAGAGAACCCCACTGATGCATGGCGGCCAAAACGGGCTCCAGCAAATGGCGTCCGTTGCCTTCTTCGATAGCTTTGCGGATCATTGCTGACTGCTCAGCGTCGCCGTGTTGCATTGCATGCAGCAGAGGCAGAGTCGGTTTGCCTTCATCGAGGTCGTCACCGGTATTTTTGCCCAGCGTTTCGCCATCGGCGTCATAATCGAGCAGATCATCTATCAGCTGGAATGCCGTGCCCAAATAGCGACCATAATCCTGCAACGCCATGATTTGTTCGGTGTTCCCGCCAGCCAGCATGGCAGAAGATTGTGATGCCGCTTCGAACAGGCGGGCGGTTTTGCTATAAATGACCTGCATGTAGCTTTCTTCGGTGATGTCGGGGTCATTGCAGTTAATGAGCTGCTGCACTTCACCTTCTGCAATCACGTTCACCGCTTTGGCCATCAGAGCCAGAACCGGCAGTGATTCCAAATCTGTCATCATCTGGAAAGCGCGGGTGTAGATAAAATCACCGACCAGCACGCTTGCGGCATTTCCGAAAGCGGCGTTGGCCGTGGCTTTTCCACGGCGCATATCGGACTCATCAACTACGTCATCGTGCAGTAATGTCGCGGTATGAATGAACTCAATCAGAGCGGCGACTTTTATGTGTTTATCACCGTCGTAGGATAGTGCTTTGGCAGCCAGTACTGCTATCATCGGGCGGATACGTTTGCCGCCGCCACTGATGATGTAGTATCCCAGCTGATTGATGAGAGAAACCTCTGAATTCAACTGCTCAAGGATGGATGCGTTGACCGCAGCCATGTCATCCTGGGTAAGATCGATAATCTGTTCTAGGTTCATTGTGTTTTTTCGGCTGTTTTTCTCTTCGCCGCAATGAGGTCTGGCTCACATTGGCACATGGCGCTAACTGTAATGGGGATTGTACTTGAAAAACAGTGTAGATAAATGATATCGAAAGAACTGCGCTTTTTTTCTTCTTTTGTCGTCATTGTGCTCTTGTCTTATGCTGATTTTTTGCGTAGAATTCGCGCCCTATTGTGAATATTTATAGCGCCCTCTGGACTATACAAAGTTGAGTGCGCGGAAAGCGGAGTTTTATATGTACGCGGTTTTCCAAAGTGGTGGTAAACAACACCGTGTCAGCGAAGGGCAGACTATTCGTCTCGAGAAGCTGGACGTTGCAACTGGCGAAGCTATCGAATTCGATCAGGTTCTGATGATTGCAAACGGTGAAGAAATTAACATCGGCCTGCCATTAGTTGCTGGCGGTGTAATCAAAGCTGAAGTCGTTGCTCACGGTCGTGGCGAAAAGGTCAAAATCGTTAAGTTTCGTCGTCGTAAACACTATCGTAAGCAGCAGGGCCACCGTCAGTGGTTCACTGACGTTAAAATCACCGGCATCAGCGCTTAAGATTAGGAGAGCGGAACAATGGCACACAAAAAGGCTGGCGGCTCCACACGTAACGGTCGCGATTCAGAAGCTAAACGTCTGGGCGTAAAACGCTTTGGCGGCGAAGCAGTACTGGCAGGCAGCATCATCGTTCGTCAGCGCGGCACCAAATTCCACGCTGGTATCAACGTGGGTTGCGGCAAGGACCACACTCTGTTTGCTTTGGCTGACGGTAAAGTCAAGTTCGAAGTTAAAGGCCCGAAAAACCGTAAGTACATCAGCATCGAAGCTGAATAAGTTTTTCGCGTCTTAGTAAATAGATGTAAGCCCCGCAATTCGTTGCGGGGCTTTTTACATTCTGGTTAGCCCATTCTGGCGGGATATGGACACAAAATCACAGGCATCTGTTGGTATTCTGTTAGCACTAATTACTGCTATGAGCTGGGGTTCTTTACCCATCGCCATGAAGCAGGTGCTGGTGGTAATGGATCCTTTTACTGTGGTTTGGTATCGGTTTTCTCTGGCTGCAATTGTGCTGGGGTGCATTCTGGCAGTTAAACGGAGATTGCCGCCCCGAGCGATTTTTAGCCGCCCACGCTGGCTGATTTTAGTGTTGATCGCAACGTGCGGGTTGCTGGGGAACTTCGTCCTTTTTAGTTCCTCCTTGCAATTCCTAAGCCCGACAGCCTCGCAGGTTATCGGCCAGCTTTCGCCGGTCGGTATGATGTTTGCGAGTGTGATTATCCTGAAAGAAAAGATGCGGATCACGCAGGTTATTGGCGCCATTATGCTGATTTTCGGGCTGGTATTATTCTTTAATACCAGCCTGATTGAGATTTTTACCCGGCTGACAGATTACACTTTGGGTGTGATTTTTGGTGTCGGGGCAGCCTCGGTTTGGGTGATTTATGGTGTTGCACAGAAAGTATTGCTGCGCCAACTCGCCTCACCGCAGATCCTGTTTTTGCTGTACACTTTATGTTCTATCGCATTGCTCCCGCTGGCCAGCCCGGCGGTGCTTTCACAGCTCAGCGGCTGGCAGTTTGCCTGTCTGTTGTTTTGCGGCGCGAATACCTTAGTAGGATATGGCGCCTTAGCGGAAGCGATGGCGAGATGGCAGGCGGCCCAGGTCAGTGCAATTGTGACGCTGACTCCGCTGTTTACCCTGCTATTTTCAGATTTACTGGCACTTGCCTGGCCCGACTTTTTTGCTGCACCCGTGCTCAATTTTATTGGTTATATCGGGGCAATTGTGGTGGTGGCGGGGGCAATGTTTTCCGCAGTTGGCCATCGCTGGTGGCCGCGTCGGACAGGGCAAAACCTGGTAGCTAAACACTAGCTGCCCGGTGAATGATTTACGGAGACGGTACAAATGAAGTTTGTTGATGAAGCCACGATTCTGGTTGTGGCCGGTGATGGCGGTAACGGATGCGTCAGCTTCCGCCGCGAAAAATATATCCCTCGTGGCGGCCCTGATGGCGGCGACGGCGGCGACGGCGGTGACGTTTACCTGCTTGCTGATGAAAACCTTAATACGCTGATCGATTTCCGCTTTGTGAAATCTTATCGTGCTGAGCGCGGCACCAACGGTCAAAGCAGCGACTGTACGGGGAAACGCGGTAAAGATATCACCATTAAAGTGCCTGTCGGAACACGCGTTCTGGACCAGAGCACCGGTGAAGTGCTGGCCGATATGACTCAGAATGGCCAGATCAACATGGTCGCCAAAGGCGGTTTCCACGGTTTGGGTAACACCCGTTTCAAGTCTTCCGTGAACCGTTCTCCGCGCCAGAAAACAATGGGCACCAAAGGTGAGGAGCGTGATATCGCGCTCGAGCTGATGTTGTTAGCCGACGTGGGGATGCTGGGTCTTCCGAACGCGGGTAAATCTACATTTATCCGTTCAGTGTCTGCCGCAAAACCGAAAGTTGCTGACTATCCGTTTACGACTTTGGTTCCAAGCCTGGGCGTTGTGCGTATGGATCACGAACAAAGCTTCGTGGTTGCCGACATTCCGGGTTTGATCGAAGGCGCTTCTGAAGGTGCCGGCCTCGGTATCCGCTTCCTGAAGCACCTTGAGCGTTGCCGCGTTTTGTTGCACATGATTGACATTGCGCCAATCGACGAATCTGATCCGATCGAAAATGCTAAAGTTATTATCAACGAACTGAAGCAATACAACGCTAAACTGGCTGAAAAGCCGCGTTGGTTAGTATTCAACAAAGTTGATCTGATCGAAAAAGAAGAAGCAGAAGCACGTGCTAAAACGATCGCTGAGGCTTTAGGCTGGGAAGGTAATTACTACCTGATTTCCGCCGCGAACCGCGAAGGCGTTAACGCACTGTGCTGGGATGTGATGAAATTCATCAATGAAAATCCTAAGCACATGGCCGTTGAAGCTGCTGTGCCAGAGAAAGTTGAGTTCATGTGGGATGATTATCATCGTGAACAGCTGGCTGAAGTGGAATCTGAAGCCGACGACGACTGGGATGATGACTGGGATGAAGATGACGACGAAGGCGTCGAAATCATTTACGAACGTTAATCCCCTGCACTGGCGTTGTGCGTATAGCGAAAAGGCTGCCTGTTATGGCAGCTTTTTTAATGGTTTTTTTTCAAAGAGAAGGGAGAGTAAGCGAATTCTGTATTGCCACATGTGGCAACCAGCATTGGGCGCTGAGCCCTTTTGCCCCCAAGCGATTGCGGAGCGCCAGGGTTCCGCCATGTAAATTCGCAATGCGTATAACGATATTTAGTCCTAATCCACTGCCGCCATACCGCTGATCGCCTCGTTTGAAGGCTTGCGTCAGTTCACTGGCTTTGGCTTCATCGATCCCCGGACCTTCATCATTAATCTGTACCAGAAAGCCGTTGTTCTGAGGCTCAATCACGATGGCAATTTCGCTGTTCTCCGGCCCGTACCGGTAAGCATTTTCCACCAGATTTCGCACCATAAGCCGGAGCAGTACCGCGTCACCCTGAATCTCAGCACGGGCAGGCATCTGTATGATCAGCTGCTGCTGACGATCGGCAAGCATCTCACTCAGCTCTTCCCGGAGAGGTTCGACGACGTTACTCACCAGATCAACCTGCTGGTATTCACCTTTTGCAAAATTTTGCCCAGCGCGCGAAAGCATCAGCAATTGTTCGATGGTGTGCATTAACAAATCGATGCGGCTTATAAGCGTATCGCTGCCATCCACACCATTTTTTTGCATGATTTCAAGGTGCAGTCTGACGCCGGCCAGCGGAGTTCTCAGCTCATGTGCAGCATCGGCGGTGAACAGCCTTTCCTGCTGGATGGTATTGGAAAGACGGGAAAATAGTTGGTTGAGTGTGTTGGTCACCGCCACCACTTCACGGATTTCTGTATTGAGTGGCAGGGGCGTCAGGTTATCCGCAGAACGGGTTTCCAGGCGCTTTTGCAACTGATTAAGTGGCCGGATGATCCAACTGATGGCCCAGAAAGATAAAACCAGGGTAATCGTCATCATCAGCAAAGAGGGCGCAATGAGGGACGCGATAGCTTCCGCAATCTCTTTCTCAACGTGAGCATTGCGGACTTTTGCGGAAAGCGTGTCATTCACCAGCAGGTTTATCTGCTCCTGACTTTCATGCCAGAGCCAGAAAACGCTGGTGAGCTGGGTGACGAAGAGGATCAGGGCCAGCATAACAAGCAGGCGGCGGCGCATACTGGTCATGGTAAAACTTCCAACCGATAGCCAATACCGCGAACTGTGCGAATCAGCTCTTTACCCAACTTCCGCCGCAGATTATGCACATGAACTTCCAGCGTATTGGATCCCAAATCGTCCTGCCAGGTGTAGAGATCTTGCTGAAGCAATTCGCGATTGACGGTCTGCCCGGCTCGCATCATCAGACGGGATAAAATGGCGAATTCTTTAGGTGTGACTTCTACCGGAGAATCGCCCAGATAGGCCTGCTGAGACGAAAGGTTAATGGTCAGGTTTCCGACAGATATCTGATTGTCGCTTTGCCCCTGATAACGACGAATGAGTGCCCGGACGCGGGCCTGCAATTCCACCAGAGCAAAAGGTTTGATCAGATAATCATCCGCACCGGCATCGAGGCCATCAACGCGGTCTTCCAGCGCATCGCGGGCAGTGAGAATCAACACGGGGAGGGAAATATTTTGACGTCGCCACTGACGCAACAGCGTTGCGCCATCTTTATCCGGCAATCCTAAGTCCAGGATCACCAGGCTGTACTGGCTGGTTTGAATCAGACTTTGCGCTTCAGCGGCTGTAGAAGCGCAGTCGCAAACATAATTATCACTGGTAAGTGCCAGAGATAATCCCTGCCGTAAAAGTTCATCATCTTCAACTATCAGCAGTTTCATCGTCTGGCACGGCTCCGTGGTTAATTATTTTGGTAGATGTCCCTGTAGAGACGGCTCTCAAAGCGCACCAGCGGAGCACGCCGTGTGCGCTGGTCTTCAGGCGGAACCGCGTAACCGGAGAGGAACTGGACAAATGCCATGCGTTGTCCGCTGGCCGTGGTGATAAAGCCCGCCAGATTATAAACGCCAGCAAGTGAACCGGTTTTCGCTGACACTTTGCCATCTACGCCCGCTTCATGAAGACCGCCGCGATATTGCAAGGTTCCGTCATGGCCCGCTAAAGGCAGCATAGAAATAAAGTCTAACTCTTTATCGTGCTGCGCGATGTATTGCAGCACCTGCATCATGGTAGCCGGAGACAATAAGTCATGACGGGAGAGACCGGAGCCATCAACCTGAATTGAGTTGCCCAAATCCACGCCTGCTTTCTGACGCAGAATCTGACGAACTGCATCCGAACCCGCACGCCAGGTTCCCGGAACGCCAAAACGCTGATGACCGATTGTACGGAAAACAGTATCGGCGATCATGTTGTCAGATTTTTTCAACATCTGATGCAGTAAATCATGCAACGGAACGGACTGCGTTTGAGCGAGCACAGTTCCGGCAGGGGTTTGCTGAGTCTGGCGTTTTAACGTGCCATCAATCTGGATATCCGCTTGCAGCAATTCGTCTTTCAGAATTGCGCCCGCATAACTGGCCCCATCCTGAATGGCGAATGCCAAAGGCAAAGGCTCGCTGCGCTGGGTCAGACAGCCTGTCAGGGTATAACGGTTAAACTCACCCGGCACTACGTCCAGCTCACAGTACTGGGCATCTGGCGAGCCTTTTGCCAGAGTGCGTACTTCGCTAAACATATGAACAGGGTAATAAGATGCCACGCGGATAAAGGCATTTTCGTCCGGTTTCGGGGCGCTGTAGAGGGACACGGAGAAACAGTTCCTGTCGACTATTGCCGCCGCCGGTGGTGCGCTGAAGCACTGGGTGATGTCGTTCCAGGGCCAGCCGGGCGCTTTATCGTGGCTGGCAAATACAGATGTGTTAATAACCACATCGCCACTGATCTCTTTGATGCCCTGTTTTTTTAGCACCGCGACCATATTCCGAATATTCTGACGTTTCAGTGTCGGATCGCCGGAAAAACGAGCAACCAAATCACCTTTCAGCACGCCATCAGAAACGGAACCCGGAGTTTCGAGTGTGGTAGTGAAGCGGAAATCGGGGCCGAGCTGCAAAAGAGCCGCCAACGCGGTGAGAATTTTCATTGTACTGGCAGGCAGAGCCATCTGCGAACCGTGATAATCAAGCACGGGTGCAGGGGCACCGATTTTCTGTACCAGCACAGCCAGATTCGTGCCGTCCGGCAGATATTCTGTGTAATTCTCGATCTGGGCCGCATTTGTATTCAGTACAAACGCGCATGCTAATCCACTGACAATTCGTAAAAAACGCATTATTTTGAGTAAAGGCTCTGGGTAACGGCAGGATAAAGTGGTGCCATACTACGATGCTACGAACCAAGGCGCAACGTGGCTGAAAGTAAACAATGATCCTCAAGGAACTCTACGTTAAAATACGAATCATAATGCAAAATGAATCCTGGCCTGGTGGCAACCCCGGGTGAGGTTTTTTTTGTTTTTCGCCAGAGAGAGTCGGTCAGAAGAGCTGGCTTAATTTCTTACCTGATTCAATCAGGACGGTGTTTACCGAAAGGACAAAGTTAGAGGTAATAATATATGAAACCGATTCCGATGACGTTGCGTGGCGCAGAAAGATTACGTGAAGAACTGGACCATCTGAAAGGTGTCCGTCGTCCGAAAATCATCGCAGATATTGCCACTGCACGTGAGCATGGCGACCTGAAAGAAAATGCTGAATACCACGCCGCCCGCGAGCAGCAGGGTTTTTGTGAAGGTCGCATCCAGGAAATTGAAGCCAAGCTTTCAAATGCTCAGGTTATTGATGTCACTAAAATGCCGGCAACTGGTCGTGTCATTTTTGGCGCAACAGTGAAAGTGCTGAATCTGGACACAGAAGAAGAACAGTCTTACCGCATTGTGGGTGATGACGAAGCTGATTTTAAGCAGAATCTGATTTCTGTGAACTCACCGATTGCACGGGGTTTAATCGGTAAAGAACAGGATGATGTGGTCGTTATCAAAACGCCTGGCGGTGATGTTGAGTTCGAAGTACTGAAGGTCGAATATCTCTAAAAATCTGCATTAAAAAGGGCGAAACACGTTGTTTCGCCCTGTAATTCTCACATTCATGCAGTGAATTGCTTCACAGTAAATTGAAAACTAAAGTAAAAAGGCCACCTGAGGCCTTTCCCTGAACGTGATTTCGTGGCACCTTTCCGAAAATCTAAAGCGCTTTTCGTTAAACCTTAACAGATTAACGCGGTAAGATAATTTTGCGGTCTTCGGTAGAAGGGCGATAAAGTACCAGCATATTGCCGATGACTTGCACATTACACGCCTTGGTTTCACGCACGATTGCGTCTACGATCAAGGTCTTCGTTTCGCGTTCTTCTGCCGCGACTTTTACCTTGATCAGCTCGTGATGCTGCAGCGCCTGTTCAATTTCGGCCAGCACGCCTTCAGTCAGGCCGTTGTTACCCAGCATGACAACCGGTTTTAGTGGATGTGCCAGACCTTTCAGGTACTGTTTTTGTTTATTGTTAAGATTCATCGTCTTTTTTGCTTAAGTTGGGATTGAAAACGGGTCATTCTACCGCCATCTCATGTATATCACCAACCCGGACTGCTCCGGGAAGGGAATTATACTGACTTAGCCATAGACGTCATGATGCTAACAGCTTGTTCCAAAAGCTCTAACTCAGGGTGGTTGGAAAACTATATGGTTATTAAATAATGTCTAATAAGAAGCGTTCTGCAAGTTCCAGTCGCTGGTTGCAGGAACACTTTAGCGATAAATATGTGCTACAAGCACAGAAAAAAGGCCTACGTTCCCGTGCCTGGTTTAAACTTGATGAAATCCAGCAAGGCGATAAGCTGTTTAAACCGGGTATGACAGTCGTCGATTTAGGTGCCGCACCGGGCGGTTGGTCGCAGTTTGCGGCGACCCAAATCGGCAACAAAGGGCGAATTATTGCTCTGGACCTTTTACCTATGGATCCTATTGTAGGAGTCGATTTCCTTCAGGGGGATTTTCGTGATGAATTAGTTCTCAAAGCGCTGCTCGAACGCGTGGGAGAAAACAAAGTTCAGGTGGTCATGTCCGATATGGCCCCGAATATGAGCGGTACTCCGGCAGTCGATATTCCAAAATCGATGTATCTGGTTGAGTTAGCGCTGGATATGTGCCGGGATGTATTAGCACCAGGCGGAAGTTTCCTGGTGAAGGTGTTTCAGGGAGATGGCTTTGATGAATACCTGCGGGAAATTCGCTCCCTGTTTACGAAGGTGAAGATTCGTAAGCCAGACGCTTCCCGAGCACGTTCGCGAGAAGTGTACATCGTAGCGACAGGGCGGAAAGAGTAGTACCCTAACGCTGTTTGTTAACACAGTTGTAATATGAGGTTAATCCCTTGAGTGACATGGCGAAGAACCTGATCCTCTGGTTAGTCATCGCGGTTGTATTGATGTCTGTATTTCAGAGTTTTGGGCCCAGCGAGTCGAATGGCAGTAAGGTGGATTACACTACCTTTACTACCGAAGTGGCCCAAGACCAGGTTCGTGAAGTACGTATCAATGGACGTGCGATTGACGTAACCAAAAAAGACAGCAGCAAATACACAACCTATATCCCGGTAAATGACCCTAAATTACTGGATACGCTGCTGAGCAAAAACGTGAAAGTTGTTGGCGAACCGCCTGAACAGCAGAGCTTCCTCGCAACTATCTTTATTTCATGGTTCCCGATGCTGCTCCTGATTGGCGTCTGGATATTCTTTATGCGACAAATGCAGGGTGGCGGTGGCAAAGGTGCAATGTCCTTTGGCAAAAGCAAAGCCCGCATGCTGACGGAAGACCAAATCAAAACCACATTCGCTGATGTTGCAGGTTGCGACGAAGCGAAGGAAGAAGTGAGCGAACTGGTAGATTACCTGCGCGAGCCGAGCCGTTTCCAAAAATTGGGCGGTAAAATTCCTAAAGGCGTTCTGATGGTCGGTCCTCCGGGTACCGGTAAAACCTTGCTGGCTAAAGCCATTGCAGGTGAAGCTAAAGTTCCATTCTTTACTATTTCCGGTTCTGACTTCGTTGAAATGTTCGTGGGTGTGGGTGCATCTCGTGTGCGTGACATGTTCGAACAGGCGAAGAAAGCCGCTCCATGTATCATTTTCATCGATGAAATTGACGCCGTTGGCCGTCAGCGTGGTGCAGGTTTAGGCGGTGGTCACGATGAACGTGAACAAACGCTGAACCAGATGTTGGTTGAGATGGATGGCTTCGAAGGTAACGAAGGAATCATCGTTATTGCCGCGACTAACCGTCCGGACGTTCTTGACCCGGCATTGCTGCGTCCAGGCCGTTTCGACCGTCAGGTTGTGGTTGGCTTGCCGGACGTTCGTGGCCGTGAACAGATTCTGAAAGTTCACATGCGTCGTGTTCCTTTGGCCACTGACGTTGATGCTTCTGTGATTGCCCGTGGTACACCTGGTTTCTCCGGTGCTGACCTGGCAAACCTGGTCAACGAAGCTGCGCTATTCTCCGCACGTGGTAACAAACGCGTGGTGTCTATGGTTGAGTTCGAAAAAGCCAAAGACAAAATCATGATGGGTGCAGAACGTCGTTCCATGGTTATGACAGAATCGCAGAAAGAATCGACCGCGTATCATGAAGCAGGCCACGCCATTATTGGCCGTCTGGTTCCTGAACACGACCCGGTGCATAAAGTGACGATTATTCCACGCGGACGTGCATTAGGTGTGACCTTCTTCTTGCCTGAAGGCGATGCCATTAGCGCCAGCCGTCAGAAACTCGAAAGCCAGATTTCTACCTTGTACGGTGGCCGTCTTGCTGAAGAAATCATCTACGGCGTGGAAAAAGTGTCTACCGGCGCGTCTAACGACATTAAAGTTGCAACGTCGATTGCCCGTAACATGGTGACGCAATGGGGCTTCTCAGAGAAATTAGGTCCGTTGCTGTATGCAGAAGAAGAAGGCGAAGTCTTCCTCGGTCGTTCAGTGGCGAAAGCTAAGCATATGTCTGATGAAACAGCCCGCATCATCGACCAGGAAGTAAAATCACTGGTTGAGCGTAACTATGTGCGTGCACGCACTTTGCTGATGGAAAACATGGATATCCTTCATTCAATGAAAGATGCCCTGATGAAATATGAAACCATCGATGCACCACAAATTGACGACCTGATGAACCGTACAGAAGTTCGCCCGCCAGCAGGCTGGGACGATGCAAACGGTAAAAATGGTAACGGCAATTCTAACGACGGTGGTGCGCCTAAAGCCCCAACGCCAGTTGACGAACCTCGTACACCAAATCCTGGCAACACGATGTTTGAGCAATTCAGCGGCAAATAAGCAGCTGGTTGGAAAATAACGCAGATAACACTCAACCCCGGGCTTGCCCGGGGTTTTTTATGCGTGCATTCTTTGTCTCGGAATTTGAAACTGCCTCACGAACGACCAGAAGGGACATGATTTATGCACCTCACAGCCAGAGAGTCGATACTGGATCTCACTTTTCCCCAGGTGATGGGGATCCTGAATGTTACCCCGGATTCTTTTTCCGATGGCGGGCGACACAACACGCTGGATCTTGCGCTTCGACACGCTCAGGCGATGGTTGATGCTGGCGCGACAATCCTTGATATCGGGGGCGAATCAACGCGTCCGGGCGCAGCTGAAGTGAGCGAAGATGAAGAACTGGCCCGCGTGGTACCGATCGTTGAGGCGATAGCCCGGCGTTTTGATGTCTGGATTTCTGTCGATACCTCGAAGGCTTCAGTGATCCGCGAATCCGCGAATGCGGGCATGCATTTGATTAACGACATTCGTTCGCTTCAGGAGCCGGGAGCATTGCAGGCTGCGGCAGAAACCGGGTTACCCGTTTGTCTGATGCACATGCAAGGAGACCCGAAAACAATGCAGCATTCTCCGCATTACGGGGATGTAGTTGCCGAAGTTGAGCAGTATCTTGCCGGGCAAATTTCGCGTTGTGTGAACGCCGGTATTCCTAAAAATAAATTGTTACTCGACCCCGGCTTCGGTTTCGGTAAAAATCTGGAACACAATTACCAGATGCTCGCCCGACTGGCAGAATTCCATCATCTGGGATTGCCGCTTCTGGTGGGTATGTCGCGAAAATCTATGGTGGGGCAACTGCTGCATGTGTCACCTGAAAAGCGGGTTACCGGGAGTGTCGCCTGTGCAGTCATCGCGGCTATGCAAGGCGCTCAGATAATCCGGGTACATGATGTCAAAGAAACCGTTGAAGCGATGCGTATCGTCGAAGCCACACTTTCTGCAAGGAATAAAAAATAACTATGAGCAACCGTAAATACTTTGGGACAGATGGCATCCGCGGAAAAGTAGGCGATAGCCCGATTACACCTGATTTTGTTCTGAAACTCGGCTGGGCTGCCGGCAAAGTGCTGGCACGACACGGTTCGCGCAAAGTTATTATCGGCAAAGACACCCGCATTTCCGGTTATATGCTGGAATCTGCACTGGAAGCCGGGCTGGCTGCGGCCGGTCTGTCGGCTTCTTTCACCGGGCCTATGCCAACGCCAGCGGTTGCTTACCTTACAAGAACATTCCGGGCAGAAGCGGGGATTGTTATCTCTGCATCGCATAACCCTTACTACGACAACGGCATCAAGTTTTTCACCATCGACGGTACGAAACTGCCTGATGAAGTTGAAGAGGCTATTGAAGCTGAGCTGGAAAAACCGCTGACCTGCGTAGAGTCTGCCGAACTGGGCAAAGCCAGCCGGATCGTTGACGCAGCAGGCCGTTATATCGAATTTTGCAAAGGTACATTCCCGAGCGAACTGAGCCTGAATAGCCTCAAAATTGTGGTCGACTGTGCCAATGGTGCAACCTATCACATTGCCCCAAGCGTGCTGCGCGAACTGGGTGCTAAAGTGATTGCGATAGGCTGCGAGCCTGACGGCATGAACATCAATGAAGAATGCGGTGCGACAGATGTACGTCAGTTGCAAAAACGCGTTCTGGCAGAAAAAGCTGACCTCGGTCTGGCATTTGATGGCGACGGTGACCGTTTGATCATGGTTGACCACGAAGGCAACAAGGTCGATGGCGACCAGATCCTTTATATCATTGCGCGTGAAGGTTTGCGCCAGGGGCAGCTGAAAGGCGGCGCCGTGGGCACGCTGATGAGTAATATGGGGCTGGAACTAGCGCTCAAACAGCTGGGCATTCCTTTCACCCGCGCTAAAGTCGGCGACCGCTACGTGCTGGAGAAAATGCAGGAGAAAGGCTGGCGTATCGGTGCAGAAAACTCAGGTCACATTATCCTGCTGGACAAAACCACCACAGGAGATGGCATCGTGGCCGGTTTGCAAGTGCTCACTGCGATGGTTCGCAACCATATGAGCCTTCACGATCTTTGCAGCGGCATGAAATTGTTGCCGCAGATTTTGGTGAATGTTCGCTTTGCCGGGGAACACGATCCGCTGGAATCCGACGACGTCAAAAAAGTGACTGCTGAAGTGGAAAAAGAGCTGGGTGGTCGCGGCCGTGTGCTGTTACGCAAATCAGGCACCGAACCGTTGCTGCGCGTGATGGTTGAAGGCGAAGACGCGGCACTGGTCGAAAAACTGGCGAACCGTATCGCCGATGCCGTAAAAGCCGTGAAGCCGTAAGCCGATAAAAAACGGTGAATTTTCATTTTTTCGCCGCCGCTTTATTTCTGGGGAGCGGCGTAAAATGAATCACTTTGGTTGTTTTGACGGATATTTGACGATTTTTTCCGCAAACGAACAATCTGATGAAAATTGGCCTTGCGCGGTAATACGGCTTTGGTTAGTATTCACACCCGCTTCAGTGGGTCCTTGAATGACCTGCTAAATTGGTGAGAAGCAATTGGCATGCGGTGAACCCGCGAGGATACAGGTACTACTATGTACGACGCTCTTCTGGTGATTTTCCTTATCGTAGCAATCGGCCTTGTGGCTCTGGTTATGCTGCAACAGGGTAAAGGCGCTGATATGGGAGCCTCTTTCGGAGCAGGTGCTTCTGGCACATTGTTCGGTTCGAGTGGTTCCGGTAACTTCATGACCCGCATGACAGGCATTTTGGCCGCACTGTTCTTTATCATTAGTTTGATTCTTGGGAACATGAGCACCAATAAAGGCCAAAAAGGTAGTGAGTGGGAAAACTTAAGTCAGCCAGCACAAACTGAGCAGACAACTGCACCGGCCGCTCCAGCAGCGCCTAACAGTGACGTTCCTCACTAAGCAGTAAACTTCTTATCAAAAGAAGCAGAGTTTTAAACAGTGGCTTGTGCTTGGACAGTATGAGCGATTGTGAAAAAAAAGAGTGCCGAGGTGGTGGAATTGGTAGACACGCTACCTTGAGGTGGTAGTGCCCGAATGGGCTTACGGGTTCAAGTCCCGTCCTCGGTACCAATCTTTATGATAACTTGCTTTTAAGCGGTTATCGGCGTAGTATTTGCCACGTTTTCGGACGCGGGGTGGAGCAGCCTGGTAGCTCGTCGGGCTCATAACCCGAAGGTCGTCGGTTCAAATCCGGCCCCCGCAACCACTTTCCCTAAGTGTTTATTTCAAATAGACTTTCAGTATCTTCCTGTGATGTTCTGCAGTTCCAATTTGAAAGCTTCAATTTGAAAATAATACTTTGCGAAAGTTGCACCGAAGCCGCCTGTGCGGCAAATAGGGTCCAGTTGCATAAAGCCCCGATTTATCGGGGTTTTTTGTTATTTGGCAA
>Ga0153981_1000018_pt1 | contig 51969 bp, 46 predicted proteins | sample TSGA065MetaG_FD_104714 | JGI IMG/M metagenome (GOLD analysis project Ga0153981, IMG submission 104714) | Attine ant fungus gardens microbial communities from Georgia, USA - TSGA065 MetaG | ecosystem: Host-associated > Fungi > Mycelium > Unclassified | place: USA: Georgia, Magnolia Springs State...
AATAATTCAACTAAATGAATTACTGCTTGGTCACTCTAAGACTTGATATTTTTTGCCACCGAAGTGGCTGATATCGTCTTGTGAGTGCCCACACAGATTGTCTGATAAATTGTTAAAGAGCGTACGTTGCGAGAATTAACTCAGCAACGTGGGAGGCAGATAATACTCTTTCTCCCTGAAGAGTCAACCATTTTCTTTTACAAGATGCGGCGTTTTCACCGGGTTGATTCTTCCTGACTGGGCGACTTGCTTCTCGTTAGAGGAGTCGTTGTTCCCGGTCAGTGGAGGCGCATTATAGGGAGTTCTCAGAAGGCCGCAACCCTTAATTTCAAAAAACTTTCCGAATGCTTTCTTTTTGTCCTAAACGTCTATTAAGCCCGCATTAGTGCGATTTTTTAAACGATATCTGCCCAAAATCTTTAGCGAATTTAGCCACCTGTTGCCAGTCAGTGTATTCAACTTCTTTACTCGTATCCGTTTCGCCACCTGTCATTCGCATAATCAGTTTGATCATCACCTTATCGAACCAGCGATAACGCGGATAACGTAATGCTCCGGCGAAGACACCGCAGATTGCCGGTTCCCACGGTGACGTCAGCAGGAACTTACGCACATAGGCATTCGTCTGCGGCGTTCTCTTCTCCGGCTTACGGGCTGTCAGGTTCACGCCGAAAAATGCAGAAGGCATTTGATTCAGCGTTTTCGAATGCGTCTTAACGAACTTATCCAGCACAGCATTAAAATGACCGTAGCGAATGGACGCGCCGATCATGACCTGGTCGTAATGCTTTAAATCAACGTGGCCCGCGTGAGCCAGATCGACAACATCACAGTTGCACTTCTCTTTCAGCTCATTTGCTATAAAGGAAGCGATGGCATGAGTCTGGCCGTCACGGCTTGAGTAGAGGATCAACGCTTTCATTCTTATTCCCTTTCAAAAACTCATTCGCGCCAGAATGTCGGCGTGAACAGCACTAATAATGTGAAGACCTCAAGGCGGCCAAAGAGCATCGTGACAATCAGGATCCATTTCGCCACGGAATTCATTGATGCGAAGTTATCTGCCACGACGCCCAGCCCCGGCCCCAGGTTATTGAGCGTGGCCGTGACTGCGGCAAAAGCGGAGAAGTTATCCACGCCCGTCGCCACTATTGCCAGCATGCTGACAATAAATACCAGCGCGTAAGCCGAGAAGAAACCCCATACTGCTTCAATAATACGTTCCGGTAATGCGCGGTTACCCAGCTTGATGGTGTAAACCGCATTCGGGTGAACCAGTCTTTTCAGTTCCCGCGTGCCTTGTAAATAGAGCAGCAGGATACGGATAACCTTCAGGCCGCCGCCGGTCGAACCCGCACAGCCACCAATAAACGCAGAACACAATAATAGAAGAGGCAGGAACAGCGGCCACTTGGAAATGCTGTCGGTGGTATACCCTGCCGTCGTTGCCATCGACACCACCTGGAAGAATGCCTGATTCAGCGTTTCCAGTCCTGAGCCGTAGGTATTATGGATCCACAAAATAAACGTACAGATCACTACCAGCGTAAATTGCACGCCGATGAACATCCGGAATTCCGGGTCACGCCAGTAGACTTTCAGGTTGCGTCCGCTCAGCACAGCAAAGTGGAGGCCATAGTTACAACCGGAGATAAGCAGGAAAACGGCGACAATCGTATTAATGGTGCCACTGTGGAAATAACCGATACTGGCGTCGTGCGTCGAGAAACCACCGATAGCAATGGTTGAAAAGCTATGTCCGATGGCATCGAAAACCGACATCCCCGCGCCCCAGAGTGACAGCGCACAGGCAATCGTCAGCAGCACATAGATAAGCCACAGCGTTTTGGCCGTCTCAGCAATTCGCGGGCGCATTTTGTTATCTTTCAACGGCCCCGGCATTTCGGCACGATACAACTGCATCCCCCCGACGCCCAGTATCGGCAGAATCGCCACCGCCAGCACAATGATCCCCATGCCGCCAAACCATTGCAGCATCTGCCGGTAGAAAAGGATCGCTTTCGGCAGGGAATCCAGTCCGACCAGCGTGGTCGCTCCCGTCGTTGTCAGACCTGAAAAGGATTCGAAGAACGCATCCGTCAGGGAAAGATTGGGTCGCTCGGAGAACAGAAACGGCAATGCCCCGACGCTGCCCAGCACCGTCCAGAAGAGCACGACAATCAGGAAACCTTCGCGCGGCTTCAGCTCGCTTTTTTGCTTACGGTTGGGCAGCCAGAGGAATAACCCAATGGCCAGAGCAACAAAGAAGGTCTGGCTGAACGCACGACCCGCGCCATCGCGGTAAATTAAAGCGACCAGGCCGGGAATAATCATCGTTCCGGAGAAAAGGATGACGAGCACCCCGACGATGCGTGTTATGGCACGAAAATGCATGCTGGTGCGTTCCTCAGCGAATTAACCATAGAAAAATTTAAGAAACCGGACGCAAGATGAGCGCGCCACGGCTGATATCGAAAAGATGACTGATTGCGGCCTGCGCCTGTGCGGCAGGCAAAGCCAGAACGAGATCGACCGAAGCCCCGTATTCACTGCGTAAAATATGCCCGCCAACCTGCGAGAGCAGCGTTTCCACCAGCTGTAACTGGCTGTAATCACACTGCACCGCGTACTCCGCCAGAGGGACTTTTTGCTGCACCACCAGCAGCTTTAATGCCTGCTGGACGCCGCCACCGTAGGCTTTCACCAGCCCGCCGGTGCCCAGCATAATGCCGCCGTAATAACGCACAACGACGGCGGTTATTTCTCCCACCCCGCTTCCCATCAGCTGGCTGAGGATAGGTTTGCCCGCTGTGCCTGCAGGTTCACCATCATCGGAAAAGCCCAGTTGCTGAGAATCATCCGGCGCGCCAGCCACAAATGCCCAGCAGTGATGACGCGCTGCCGGATGTTGATTTCTGACGTCCTGAACAAAAGCTTTCGCCGCCTCAACGCCTTCCGTTCTTGCCAGCAAGGTGATGAAACGGCTCTTCTTTATTTCTTCGCTGTAACTGACCGGTTCAGCGGGGACGGAATACGGCTGCATCAGGCCAGCTTCAGATCACGGGTCATGTTCTCGATACGATTGTCATGAATGACAATATTGTCTTCGATACGGATCCCGCCAAATGGCTTCATTGCATTAATACGATCCCAGGCAAAGTGCTTACTGAATTGCCCTTCGCGCCACGGCATAAGCAGCGAATCAATGAAATAGAGGCCCGGTTCGATGGTCAGAACCATTCGTGGTTCAATCACACGCGTACAACGCAGATAGGGATATTGCGAAGGCGCGGCCAGATGCGTGCCCTGATCATCTTGCATAAAACCGGCAACATCATGAACCTGCAACCCCAGCGGATGCCCCAGACCATGCGGCAAGAAAGGCCCGGTCAGGTTCTGTTCAACCATCGCGTCTTCGCTGATATCGACCACCAGCTTGTGCGCTTTCAGCAGTTTGGCGATGCGATGGTGCATCTGAACATGATAGTCGGTATAGCGCACACCGGATTTAATCGAATCAATTAACGCCAGTTGTTCGGTGTTCAGATCTTTAACCAATGCGCCAAAATCGCTGTCAGGTTTTCCAGCATAGGTACGCGTCAGGTCAGCGGCATAACCGTTATATTCTGCGCCCGCATCAAGCAGGAAACTGCGCATTTCGGCCGGAGGCTGGTTATCAAGCGTGGTGTAATGCAGCACGGAAGCGTGTTCATTGAGCGCCACGATGTTGTCGTAAGGCACATCAGTGTCGCGGTGACCGGTCGCGGTGAGATACGCGAGATTGATATCAAACTCACTCATCCCCGACAGAAACGCTTCTTTCGCAGCACGGTGACCGCTTACGGCGACTTTCTGCGCTTCACGCATACAGGCCAGCTCGTAATCAGTTTTGTAGGCGCGATGATAATGCAGGTAATCCAGCACCGTTTTCGGGTTCACGTTCGACGCCGGAACGCCCATGCTGATGGCGCGATCCTGGCTGGAGCCGATATAGCCCACGCGCTTCAGATCCACCGGCAACTGGCCTTTAATATCGTCCGCATTTGCCAGTGGCGTCAGCGAAATTTCTTTGGTCCAGAAACTCTCAGGCAATGGCTCATGGCTGTGCCAGTAATCCACCGGCGAATAGAACCACAGCTTCGGCGCATTAACGCCATCCACCCACAGCCAGCAGTTCGGCACTTTAGTGACCGGCACCCAAGCTTTGAATTGCGGGTTAACTTTGAAGGGATAACTGTGATCATCAAGGAAGGTCGTTATCAGTTCACCGGAGTGAATGAGTAACGCATCAAGCTGAGAACGTTGCAGAATTTCACGGGCACGCGCCTGCAGCGTGGCGATATGTTCTTTATAAAGCGTAGTAAGCGATTCCATCCAACTGTCCTTTTTTCACCGGAAAGACGATGCAGCATCTTACCACAGCCTCACCGTGACCATAGTCCTGGAAGGTTTGTGATCTTGCCTGCAAATAAAACACATCTCATTTGCAAATTATTAACATAAAAACCACACTCGAAAGCATCTGGTCATACCAGATCATCCCAGATGATTCAGGAGAGACACATGCTCTACCAAGGCGAAACATTACATCTGCACTGGCTCGATGGCGGTATTGCTGAGCTGGTGTTTGACGCTCCGGGCTCGGTGAACAAGCTCGATACCCAAACGGTCGCCAGCCTCGGCGAAGCCATTGCGGTACTGGAAAAACAGTCCGAGCTGAAAGGCTTGCTGCTCAGTTCAGCGAAATCCGCTTTCATTGTGGGTGCGGATATCACCGAGTTTTTATCTCTGTTTAACGCACCGGCGGAAAAACTGCACGAGTGGCTGAATTTCGCCAACAGCATTTTCAACCGCCTGGAAGATTTACCGGTTCCGACGCTTTCTGCCATCAGCGGGTATGCGCTGGGCGGAGGCTGCGAATGCGTACTGGCCACCGATTTCCGTATCATTACGGCTGACGCGCGCATCGGTTTGCCGGAAACCAGCTTAGGCATTATGCCGGGCTTTGGCGGCTCGGTGCGCCTTCCGCGCCTGATTGGTACAGACAGCGCGCTGGAAATTATCGCCGCAGGCAAAAATATCAGCGGCAAAGATGCCCTGAAAATCGGGCTGGTGGATGCGGTCGTTGATGCAGAAAAACTGCGCGATGCCGGTATCAGCGTGCTGCAACAGGCCATCGCGGGGAAACTGGAATGGCACAGCCGCCGCGAACCGAAACTTCAGCCTCTGAAACTCAGCAAGGTTGAAGCGGCGATGAGCTTCAGCGTGGCGAAAAGCATGGTCATGCAAAATGCCGGGAAGCATTACCCGGCACCGATGACCGCGGTGAAAACGATCGAAGCTGCTGCGCGCCTTGGCCGTGAAGAAGCACTTAAGCTGGAAACCGCCAGTTTTGTTCCTCTCGCGCAATCTAAAGAAGCACGCGCACTGGTCAGCATTTTCCTTAACGATCAGTTCGTAAAAGGCAAAGCCAAAAAACTGGCGCAGGACAGCGAAAAACCGGCGCAGGCTGCCGTTCTCGGCGCGGGGATTATGGGCGGCGGTATCGCTTATCAGTCTGCGCTGAAAGGCGTGCCTGTCGTGATGAAAGACATCAGCGAACAGTCCCTAACGCTCGGCATGAATGAAGCGGCTAAACTGCTGAATAAACAGCTGGAACGCGGCAAGCTGGACGGCATGAAGATGGCAAAAGTGCTGTCGACCATTCATCCGACACTGGATTACAGCGGCATCGAACGCGCCAAAGTGGTGGTCGAAGCGGTCGTGGAAAATCCAAAAGTGAAAGCGGCGGTACTGGCTGAAGCAGAATCCCTGCTCGGTGCCGATACCGTTCTGGCCTCGAATACCTCAACCATTCCTATCGATCAGCTGGCGTCCTCGCTGAAACGTCCGGAAAACTTCTGCGGTATGCACTTCTTCAATCCGGTTCACCGTATGCCGCTGGTTGAAATCGTACGTGGCGAGAAAACCTCGGACAAAACAATTTCGCGCATCGTCTCTTACGCGCTGGCGATGGGCAAAACACCGATCGTGGTCAACGACTGCCCGGGATTCTTTGTTAACCGCGTGCTGTTCCCGTATTTATCGGGCTTCAGCCTGCTGCTGCGCGACGGTGCCGATTTCCGCCAGATCGACAAAGTGATGGAAAAACAGTTCGGCTGGCCGATGGGCCCGGCTTATTTGCTGGATGTCGTGGGCATCGATACCGCGCACCACGCGCAGGCCGTTATGGCCGCCGGTTTCCCGCAGCGTATGGCACGCAATTACCGTGACGCCGTGGACGTCTTATTTGACAACCGCCGCTTTGGTCAGAAAAACCAACTGGGCTTTTACCGTTACAGCCAGGACAGCAAAGGCAAGCCGCGTAAAGACGTCGACGATCAGGCGATCAGCCTGCTGGCCGATAACCTGAAACCTGCACATTCCGATTTCTCACCGCAGGACATCATTGCCCGCATGATGATACCGATGATTAACGAAGTCGTTCGATGCCTGGAAGAAGGCATTATCGCCAGCCCGGCAGAAGCCGATATGGCACTGGTTTACGGCCTCGGATTCCCTCCGTTCCACGGTGGCCCGTTCCGTTATCTCGATACCCTCGGCACCGCCGAATATCTGAAAATGACCGAACAGTACGCACATCTGGGGCCGATGTATCAGGCACCAGAAGGGTTACGCGCCAAAGCGCAAACCAATGAAAGTTACTATCCGGTTGCAGCTCCGCTGGAAAATCTCAGCACCGGCAATCAGGCATAAGGACCGAAATCATGGAAAACGTAGTCATTGTTGATGCAGTCCGCACGCCGATGGGTCGTTCGAAAGGCGGCGCATTCCGCCAGGTCAGGGCTGAAGACTTATCGGCACATCTGATGCGCGCCCTGCTGGTACGCAACCCGTCGGTCGATGCCAAATCGATTGATGATATTTACTGGGGCTGCGTACAGCAGACGCTGGAACAGGGCTTCAATATTGCCCGTAACGCCGCCCTGCTGGCAGAAATTCCACACAGCGTTCCTGCGACCACGGTCAACCGTCTGTGCGGTTCTTCCATGCAGGCTCTTCACGACGCGGCCCGCGCTATTATGGTCGGCGACGCACAAGTCAGTCTGATTGGCGGCGTAGAACATATGGGCCACGTGCCGATGAATCACGGCGTGGATTTCCATCCGGGCCTGAGCAAAACCGTGGCGAAAGCGGCGGGGATGATGGGGCTGACCGCAGAAATGCTGGCAAAAATGCATCAGATCAGCCGTGAAATGCAGGATGAATTTGCCGCACGTTCTCATCAGCGTGCACATGCCGCCACGGTCGCCGGTCATTTCGCCAATGAAATTGTTCCGACCGAAGGCCATAACGCCGAAGGGGTGCTGACCCGTTATGATTTCGACGAGGTCATCCGCCCGGAAACCACGGTCGCCACGCTGGCAGCCCTTCGTCCGGCATTCGATCCGGTGAACGGCACCGTCACGGCGGGGACTTCTTCTGCCCTGTCCGATGGTGCATCATCGATGCTGCTGATGAGCGAATCCCATGCCAAATCTTTAGGACTGAAAGCCCGCGCCCGCATCCGTGCAATGGCGGTGGTCGGCTGCGACCCGTCGATTATGGGTTACGGTCCGGTCCCTGCAACGCGTCTGGCGTTGAAACGCGCCGGTCTGAGCGTGCAGGACATCGGCCTGTTCGAACTCAACGAAGCCTTTGCCGCGCAGGCGTTGCCGTGCGTAAAAGACTTGGGGTTGCTCGAAACGATGGAAGAACGCGTCAACCTGAACGGCGGTGCTATTGCGCTCGGACATCCGCTCGGTTGCTCCGGTTCGCGTATTTCCACGACTTTGCTGAACCTGATGGAACGTCGCGATGTGCAGTTTGGCGTCGCCACCATGTGTATCGGTTTAGGTCAGGGTATCGCCACCGTCTTCGAACGCATCTGACGTAAGTCTGTAAAAAAGAAAAAGCGGGCTAAATGCCCGCTTTTTAAATCTTGTTCTTCCCGTTTTAGTTGCCGTTTTCCCGCCTGTCAGGGGCGGGCTTTTTCATCTCTATCTCTAAATCTCAATCAGATGAAAGAGAAGGCATCGCCAAACAGACGGTCTTCCTGCGCACCGCGCTCCGCAACAAAACGTTCACGGGCAATTTTTGCCATTTCAAAACGACCGGCGATATAAATATCGTGCTCAGACAGTGATGAGAAATCTTCCATCACCGCACTCAGCACCGTTCCGCTTCTACCCTGCCAGCCCTCTTCCGGCTGTTCAACCACCGGGATTACTTTCAGGTTAGGATGGTTAATGCTCATCGCTTCCAGCTCGCCGAGATCATACAGATGCTTCAGCTCACGCCCGCCCCAGTAAATGGAGATATCACGGTGCGGTTGCTGCTCAAGTGCGGTAATAAGAATCGAACGGACGTAGGAGAATCCGGTCCCCCCGGCAATCAGCACCAGCGGACGCTCGCCATCTTCGCGCAACCATGCGTCGCCGTGGGGAATATCCACAGTAATCGCCTGTTCTTTCAGAATGCGATCCATCACTGCCATCGCGTACAAATTCAGCTCAGACGCGCCGATGTGCAGCTCAATGACGTTGTTTTCAGCAGGCGTCGAGGCCAGAGAGAACGGACGCTTATCACGCTCGTCCATTACCACCATCAGATACTGGCCCGCGCGGAAAGTAAAAGGCGCTTCCGGAACCAGCCGGACACGGTAAACCGTATCCGTTATCGCCTCAACCGAGGTCACTTTACAGCTCAATATTGTCATGCGTTCCCTCTGTGGGTCATCAAAGCAAAGCGTAGGACAAAGATTCGATTATTTTTTCGCATCGTCTTTATCATTAAGAATAGCGAGTTCTTCCCAGATGGCGTCGATACGCGCGGTGACTTCCGGATCTTTCACAATCGGACGCCCCCATTCACGCTGCGTTTCACCCGGCCATTTGTTGGTCGCATCCATCCCCATTTTTGAGCCAAGTCCCGAAACCGGAGAGGCAAAATCGAGATAATCGATGGGCGTATTTTCCACCAGTACGGTATCGCGCGCAGGATCCATCCGGGTAGTGATCGCCCAAATCACGTCATTCCAGTCGCGGGCATTCACGTCGTCATCACACACAATCACAAACTTGGTGTACATGAACTGACGCAGGAAGGACCAGACTCCCATCATGACGCGTTTCGCATGACCGGCGTACTGCTTCTTCATGGTAACGACCGCCAGACGGTAGGAGCAACCCTCCGGTGGCAGATAAAAATCAACAATTTCCGGGAATTGTTTCTTCAAAATCGGCACAAACACTTCATTGAGTGCGACGCCCAGCACCGCAGGTTCATCCGGCGGACGGCCTGTGTAGGTGGAGTGATAAATGGCGTCTTTACGCTGCGTCATGTGCGTAATCGTGAAAACAGGGAAACTGTCAACTTCATTATAGTAGCCGGTATGGTCGCCATAAGGGCCTTCGGGCGCCATTTCACCCGGTTCGATATACCCTTCCAGCACGATTTCGGCGCTGGCCGGGACTTCCAGATCGTTGGAAATGCACTTCACAACTTCGGTTTTATTGCCGCGCAGCAAACCTGCGAAAGCATATTCAGACAGCGTGTCCGGCACCGGCGTCACCGCGCCAAGAATGGTGGCCGGATCCGCGCCGAGCGCGACACTCACCGGGAAGCGTTTTCCCGGATTTTGCTGGCACCATTCCTGATAATCCAGCGCGCCACCGCGATGCGATAACCAGCGCATAATCACTTTGTTTTTGCCCAGAACCTGCTGGCGATAAATGCCGAGATTCTGGCGCGGTTTGTTCGGGCCACGGGTTACGGTCAGGCCCCAGGTGATGAGTGGCGCCGCATCTTCCGGCCAACACTGCATCACCGGGATCTTCGTGATATCAACCGCGTCGCCTTCCCAAATCTGCTGCTGACAAGGTGCGGAATGCAGCACTTTTGTCGGCATATTCAGCACCTGTTTAAACTTGGGTGCCTTATCGTATAAATCGCGGAAACCCCGCGGAGGCTCAGGCTCTTTCAGAAACGCCAACAATTCACCCACTTCACGCAGCGCGCTGACGTCTTCTTTCCCCATGCCCATCGCCACACGCTGCGGCGTGCCGAACAAATTGCACAGCACGGGCATGTCATAACCTTTCGGATTTTCAAACAGCAACGCCGGACCACCTGCCCGCAAAGTGCGATCGGCAATTTCGGTCATTTCCAGATAAGGGTCAACAGACTGGCTGATGCGTTTCAGTTGGCCTCTCTTTTCAAGTAACGAGAGGAAGTCACGTAAATCACGGTATTTCATGCTGATTCTGAGTCGCCGGGTTGAAGGAGGGCATTATAGAGCCTCTCCGGTGTTGTTGCTGTCTTTTTGTTATCAGCAGGTAAACACTGATAACGAAAAAGCAGTATAACCGCCAGACTTAAACGCTGCAGGTCGGGCGATGCGGATGTGGCTCAGCAACAGCGTTACTGACAGTTAAAAGGCACCAGCGGCTGTATGGCCTGAGTATCCTGATATTCCTGCGTTTCCTGCCCGTGGCGGAATACTTTGAAACCCTGCCCTTTCGCGCTGAAATAGCTCAGAGTATTGCCGGAAATCTGCAACAGGCTGCCTTCACGCAATGCCAGCACGGACTCCGACGGATTAACCGCACAGAATTCGGCAATACGCTCATCGCGCGTTTCCCCCATATGACCGCTTAAATGCGCGTCGATATAGTGCGGGTTAATCTGTACCGGGAAGAGACCCAGAGAAGGCAAAACCACAGAGTTGCGAACCGGCATATCATTGGTGGTGCGAATGCTGGGCGTGGCTACGTTACACCCCGCGCTCCAGCCGATGTAAGGCACATTGCGTTCACGCACTGCACGCTGGATCGGCACAATCAGGCCATTTTCATGCAGCAGCTGGTTGAGCATCCAGGTATTGCCGCCGCTGATCAAAATACATTCTGCGCTGGCAATGGCCTGGGCAGGGCTGGCGTCGTGATGAATGCTGTCTACTTTAATACCCAGCGCTTCCGAAAGCTCTTTCGCACGGGCGTCATAATCACTGCGGATCAGGGCGTAAGGAATCAAAACAGCAGAACGGATGTTTTTCGCCTGCAACATTGCCTGAATACGCTCTTTTGCATAACCCAGTAACTCGGATTCACCTGAGAGTTTACCGTTACTCAGCAAGAACAACTCCATGAGACTTCTCCTGATTAATTTAGGACGAATAGAGGGGATAAGACCGCGCTTTTCTTCGATAATAAAAGATAACGGGCCGACAATCAGCAAGCGTCTGCACTGACTTGCACTGTCTGTATCTCATGAGCGGCTTTTGGTATGCTGCCCCGCTCAACGTTTTAATGTGGGAAACTATGGAATCCTGGTACTTACTCTATTGCAAACGTGGTCAGCTGCTTCGCGCGAAAGAACATCTGGAGCGCCAGGAAGTTAACTGCCTGACACCGATGATCACATTGGAAAAAATGGTGCGCGGACGCCGTACGGCCGTCAGCGAACCTATGTTTCCGAATTATATGTTCATCGAGTTCGACCCTGAGCGGATCCATACCACGACGATCAACGCGACGCGTGGCGTCAGTCACTTCATCCGCTTCGGTGCAAAACTGGCGACGGTTCAGCCGGACGTTATCAAACAGCTGATGGAACCGCCTTCGGTTGAATACCGCGACCCCGAGACGCCGTATGAAGGCGACCATGTCGTGATTACCGACGGGATTTTCACCGGTATCGAAGCCATATATACCGAACCCGATGGCGAAGCGCGTTCACTGCTGATGCTGAACCTGATAAACCAGCCGGTCCGTCAGAGCATCGAAAATACGCATTTTCAGAAAATCTGATTTGCGTTCTTTGACGTCCTGATAAAAAAGCACCGGTAGCCGGTGCTTTTTTATTTCAGGGGCATTATTTCAACGCATCAATTTCAACGTACGGGCAGCGAAAAAAGCTTACGCGCATTTTCATCCGTGATATCTGCCAGCCATTGCGGGTCTTCATCCCGCCACATCGCCACCTGATTCACAATATGCGGCAGGAAAGCCGGTTCGTTACGGCGATTCTTCGGCTTATTTTCCATATCACGCGGCAAGAGATAAGGTGCATCAGTTTCCAGCATCAGTCGGTCAGCAGGGATCAGCGGCAGCATTTCGCGCAGTTCCAGCCCGCGACGTTCATCGCACACCCAGCCGGTAATACCAATCGACAACCCGAGAGCCAGATAAAGTTCCAGCTCTTCGCGCGTACCGGTAAAACAGTGGACTACGCCGCCCGGCAAATCCGGTAGCCAGGGTTTGATCAACGCGGCAAACCGCTCTCCGGCATCACGGCAGTGCAAAAATACCGGCAACTGCAACTCTTTCGCCAGCGACAGTTGCGCGGTAAACGCCGCTTCCTGACTGTCTGCCGGAGAAAAGTTACGGTTGAAATCCAGCCCGCATTCGCCGATCGCGACAACCTGTGGCAATGCAGCCAGCTCACGAATACTGCGTTCAATGTCTTCGGTCCAGTCACTCGCCTGATGCGGATGCACGCCCGCCGTCGACCAGCAGAAATCCGGATATTCCATCGCCATCTTCTGCGCTTCAACGCTTTCCTGTGCGGACGTGCCGGTGATCAACATACCGCTCAGACCGGCCGTTCTGGCTCTTTCAACGACCTGCGGACGATCTTTATCAAACTGATTACTGGTGAGGTTAATACCGATTTCAAACATGAAGAGTCCCAAAACAGAAACCGCCCAACAGGGCGGTTTTTTTCATCAAAGAATGTATTACGCAGGCTGATCCGGATCAGCTTCGCTATCGACATCAGCACGACGACGGCCACCTACATAGAACCGGGCAAAGAACACGCCGATCTCAAACAGCAGGTACATCGGAATGGCCAGCAGCGTCTGAGAGAAAACGTCCGGCGGGGTTAACAACATACCGACGACGAAAGCGCCGACTAACACATAAGGGCGCTTTTTCTTCAGATCTTCCGGTGTGGTTACGCCACTCCAGCACAGCAACACGATCGCAATCGGTACTTCAAAGGACACGCCAAACGCCATAAACAGCGCCATCACGAAATCGAGATAGTTGTTGATGTCGGTGGCTATCTGAACGCCAGCGGGCGCGGTTTTGGCAAAGAACGCAAATGCCAGCGGGAAGACGACAAAGTACGCAAAAGCCACGCCAAGATAGAATAACGCAGAGCTTGAGAACAGCAGCGGCATCATCAGACGACGTTCATGTTTGTACAGCGCAGGCGCTACAAACGCCCAGACCTGGTACAAAATAAACGGTGCAGAAAGAAATACCGAGACAATCATCGTCAGCTTGATTGGCGTGAAGAACGGCGATGCTACGTCAGTCGCAATCATGCTCGCGCCCATCGGCATCTGTTTGATCAGCGGAGAAGCGACCAACTGGTAGATATCATTGGCAAAATAAACCAGTGCCAGGAACACCACGATAATGCAGATAATGGCATTCAGCAGACGCTTACGCAGCTCAATCAGATGGCTGATAAGTGGTTGAGTATCTTCAACAGCCATGTTTAACGCTCACCTGTTGTTTGAGTTGATGAAACCGGTTTAACCGGTACTACGGGTTCAGCAACAGGGGCTTCAGCGGCGACAGGTTTCATTACCGGCGCAGAGGCAACAGAAGGCTCGTCAGCGGTTGATTCCGTTACCGAAGGGTCCGCAGAAGCGGCCAGCGTTTCAGCATGTTCTGCTGCTGCATGCGCCGTCTTATTGGAGGCCAGCGCAGCATCAACGGCACTTTGCGGTGCGGCAACAGGCGCGGAGGCTACTTTCTCAGCCGTGGCCGGAGAAATACCTGCATCATGATGCGCTTCGGCTTCATCCAGAACCGGGTTGTGTATGGTGTTGCCTTCAGCTTTGGCGTTTTCGACAGCTTTCTCCGCAGGGTTCAGCCCTGAGTTGATCGACTGCTTCATAGACTCAGCCGCTTCTTTCAGCTCATCCATAGACGCTTTGATTTCTGGCGTTAAATTCTTCAGTCCAGCTTCTTCAGCTTTTTTCAAGCTGTCCTGCAATTCCTGAAGCTTCAGTTCTTGCGAAAGCTCACTCTGAACAGAAGCCGCCATAGCACGCAGTGTGCGGATCCAGCCTGCTACTGTTCTTACTGCTACAGGTAAACGCTCCGGCCCAAGGACTACCAGGCCAATCACCAATACCAGCAGCAGTTCACTAAATCCAATATCGAACACGGCTTATACCTGCTCTTTGTTTTGGCTCTTGGTTTCATCTGCCTTGGCTTCTGGCTTGCTTTCAACAGACTTAGCGATGAAATCAGCATCAGAAGCAGAAGTGTCAGCATCTTTGTTAGTTTTCTGGCCTTCATCATCGCTCATGGCTTTTTTAAAGCCTTTGATGGAAGCACCCAGATCAGAACCCAGACCGCGCAGTTTCTTAGTACCGAACAGCAGTACCACGAGTACAACGAGAATCAGGATTTTTGTAATACTAATACCACCCATTATTTTCACCTCAAACAGGAAGGAACGACGTTCATTGCCGTTCGCAAACGGCATTCAATTTAACGCAAAGTATTCAGCTGGCGCGCTTCCATCCAATCAACCAGGAAATTGCACCCGCAATCATCAGGCATGCCGGATAAACCTTAACATCGCCCAACAGTAGAAGAGTTCCGCTCAACAGCAGCGTCGCACCAATCCCCAGAAGATAACGAGACTGCCCCTGACGGGAACTCTGGTTATGGATCTGGGAGGAAAGCTTCTCAATGTTGTATTGCAACAACTTATGCTGATGCAGGCTCTGGTAAACCAGATCCGGCAACTCAGGCATTTTCTCCAGCCAGAACGGCGCACGCTCTTTCAATGCACGGATCATTGCCGGCAACCCGACCTGATCGCGCACCCAACTTTCGAGGAAAGGTTTCGCTGTGGTCCACAAATCGAGTTGAGGATAAAGCTGACGTCCGAGACCTTCTACGTACAGCAACGTTTTTTGCAGCAACACGAGCTGAGGCTGAACTTCCATATTAAAACGGCGGGCCGTATTAAACAGATTCAGCAGCACGTTACCAAAAGAAATTTCTGCCAGCGGTTTCTCAAAAATCGGTTCGCAAACCGTACGGATAGCGAATTCGAACTCTTCGACGTTGGTATCGCGGGGAACCCAGCCGGAATCGACATGTAATTCAGCCACTTTACGATAATCACGGTTAAAGAAAGCGATGAAATTCTCCGCAAGATACCGTTTGTCTTCCTTGTTGAGCGAACCCACTATGCCGCAATCGATCCCTATGTAGCAAGGGTCTTCGGGCGTTTCATAGCTCACGAAAATATTGCCCGGATGCATATCGGCATGGAAGAAACTGTCGCGGAAAACCTGAGTGAAGAAAACCTGCACGCCGCGTTCGGCCAGCAGTTTCATATTGGTGCCCTGTTTCTTCAGCGCTTCAATATCAGAAACCGGGATACCGTAAATACGCTCCATCACCATCAGACGTTCGCTACAGTAATCCGGGTAAACCTCAGGCACATACAACATCGGGCTGCCTTCGAAATTACGGCGCAGCTGAATAGCATTCGCCGCTTCACGCAGTAAATTCAGTTCATCGAGCAGCGTTTTTTCATATTCGCGTACCACCTCACGGGGGCGCAAACGGCGACCATCGGGCAACAGAATCGGTAACCAGCCAGCCAGACGTGACATAAGACGGATATCCGCCACGATAGTCGGCAAAATATCCGGACGGATCACTTTCAGAACCACCGGCTTACCGTTTTCTTTCAAAATGGCAGTATGAACCTGAGCAATCGAGGCAGAAGCCAGCGGCGTCTGGTCGAACTCATCAAACCAGGTTTCCACCGGACCACCGAGCGCCACTTCAATTTGCTGACGCGCTTTTGCGCCATCAAAAGGCGGAACGTGGTCCTGAAGCAAAGCAAGCTGATCGGCAATCTGAGGAGGGAAAAGGTCACGGCGCGTTGACATCATCTGCCCGAACTTGATCCATACCGGCCCCAGTTCTTCCAGCGCCATACGCATACGCTCGCCCAACGGCTTTTCTTTATGACGATTAGGCAACCAGAAAAAAAGATAACGACCAATGCGCAGCGGCAGCGTTAAGCGGATTTTAGGGATGAGTTCGTCAAGGCCATAGATCAGAAACATGCGGATGATCAGATATAAACGTCGCATTTCCCTAGGCGTCACGGTTTACCCTCCAGTTTTTCGATACGTCTATCCAGCGCATCCAGTTCCCGCACCAGTGCAGAGACTTCATCGCTAAACCAGACCACTTCCAGCGAACCGGGTGCCATTTTCCACTCTTCGGTCAGGGTTTGCGCTAAATAGCTTTGCTGGTGCTTAAGGCCTTTTTGCAGAAAACGGAAACCGCCCTGAACCGCCTGACTTAATCCCTGAGAGGCAATATCACCGATATAAGGGGCCAGGAATTCTGCGGGCTCGAATTGAGCCATATCCAGCAATGCAGAAAACTGCTGAACCACGGAAATATCACCATCGACCACCAGTTCGCCACTGCGCATCATTGGCGACAACAGCTGGCGATCGCGTAATTTTTGCAGCGATGAAATCCGTGAAGTAACGGTGCAATCGGCCAAACCTTCCCATTGTCCGAGCACATCGATTTTTTGCTCGCTGAAAACAAACGTCAGCGGTGCGCTCAGTTCTTGTAGTTCAACACGTAAAACTTTGCCTGCCAGACGCGTGCGCGCCGCCTTCATGCTGCGATCTTTGAAAAGCAGAAAATTAAGCGGCGTCTCGATAGCGGCAGTCAGCAACGGCGTTAACAACATCGGCATACTCATATCAGAATTTGAAACCCCGATGCAGCGCAACAATGCCACCGGTCAGATTGTGATACGTCACATTCTCAAAACCTGCATCCGCCATCATGCCTTTCAGGGTTTCCTGATCAGGGTGCATACGGATGGATTCGGCCAGATAGCGATAACTTTCAGCGTCTTGTGCAACCAGTTCGCCAATGCGCGGCAAAATATGAAAAGAGTAGGTGTCGTAAGCTTTGCTCAGCGGTTTCAAAACCGGTTTGGAGAATTCCAGAACCAGCAGACGGCCACCCGGCTTGAGCACGCGGAACATCGAACGCAGCGCTTTTTCTTTTTCAGTCACATTACGCAGACCGAAAGAAATGGTGATGCAGTCGAAATAATTATCAGGGAAAGGCAGAGCTTCAGCGTTGGCCTGAACATAATTAACGTTGCCCACAATGCCGAGATTACGCAGCTTTTCGCGGCCCATCTTCAGCATGGAGTCGTTAATATCTGCCAGCACAACTTCGCCTTTTTCGCCCACCAGACGGGAGAACTTCGCGGTCAGATCGCCGGTGCCACCGGCCAGATCCAGCACACGCTGGCCCTGACGCACACCGCTGCAATCAATGGTGAAACGTTTCCAGATGCGATGAATGCCGAAAGACATCAGGTCATTCATCAAATCATATTTTGCCGCAACGGAATGGAAGACTTCCGCCACCATTTCCTGCTTCTCATCTTTGGCTACTGTACGAAAACCGAAATGGGTGGTTTCCTGCGTCTGCTTTTCCATTATTTATGCCTGCTTTTTCAGTCAAACTCTTGGGGAGAAGTGTACCAGAACCCGTTAGAAAGCCCCATCACCGATGGTGATTCAACATATTGCAAAGATTCACTTATTGAATCAGTCCGACCCAGTGGAAACCTTTGCCAGCTTTAATTATTCACGCGGGTTCAGCGCCTGTTCTTCTTCCGCATCAGAGATATCGGGCAGAGATGCGGTATCTTCCGGTTCATTTTCCGCTTTCGCTATCTCAGCCAGAGAGGGGCTGATAGGCCGTTTAACTTCGACCCCCAGAGCACGGAAACTTTCAACCTGCCCGATAAGATTACCACGGCCTTGCGTGAGTTTATTCATCGCGGAGCGATAACTTCCCTGCGCTTTGTCGAGGCTTTGTCCCATCGACTCCATGTCATCCACGAACAACCGCAGCTTGTCATACAAACGCGCGGCGCGATCGGCAATGCGTTTGGCGTTCTGGCTCTGATGCTCATAGCGCCATAAATTACTGATTGTACGCAAAGCCACCAGCAGCGTTGTCGGGCTGACAAGCATAATATTGTGACGCAGTGCTTCGCTGATTAATTCTGGCTCCCGGTCGATAGCCAGTAAAAAAGCGGGTTCAACGGGGATAAACATCAGGACGTAATCAAGGCTGCGCAAACCGGGAAGCTGCTGATAATCCTTACGACCCAGCAAACGGATATGGCCGCGAACGGACGCAATATGCTCATTCAGCGCCGCTTCACGCTCGCTGTCATCTTCACTGTTGAAGTAACGCTCGTAGGCCACCAGCGTCATCTTCGCGTCGATCACCACGTCTTTATTCTGCGGCAGACGCACCACCACATCGGGCTGCATTCGGCTGTTCGTATCAACCTGAACGCTGACCTGCGTCTGATATTCGTAACCTTCGCGCAGGCCGGACGCTTCCAGCACGCGGCTGAGCACCACTTCGCCCCAGTTCCCCTGCGTTTTATTATCGCCTTTCAGCGCTTTGGTGAGGTTCACCGCTTCACGTGCCATCTCAACGTTCAGCTGTTGCAGGTTACGGATTTCGTGCGCCAGCGTGTGACGTTCACGGGCTTCCTGACCAAAACTGTCCTGCACCTGACGGCGGAAACCATCAAGTTGCTCGCGCAACGGCAGCAGAAGTTTGTCCAGGCTTTGCTTGTTCTGTTCGTCGGCCCGGCGACCATTTTGTTCAAAAATACGGTTAGCCAGATTTTCAAACTGGCTGCTCAGGCGCTGTTCGCTGTTGATCAGCAGGCGCTGTTTGTCTTCTGCCGCCATGCGCGTTTCGTCCAGCCGGGTCGAAACCTCGCGCAACTCGGCTTCCTGAGCGCTGTTAATTTCACGCTGGGCGCGTAATTCCTGGTTCAGCTGCTCGCATTCATTTTGCCAGTGAGCCAGCAATTGCAATTTCTCCTGGCTGGCTGCCGCCGCGCTGTGCAATTTGCGCAGCTCAAGTTCCGCTTCACGCATTTGCTGCTGAACGGCTTGTCGCTCATTTTTGTGCGCGTCATTTTCCGCCTTCACTTGCTCCAGCGAATGCTCCAGCAACCGGCGCTGTGTTTCGTACTCCGCCTGCTGCCGCTGTTGCCGCAAACTGGCGACCAGCCAGCCGAATAACAGGCCGATTAGCCCTGCGCCCAGGGCGTACAAAATACTGATATCCACGCGCATTCCTTCTTAAAATCACTTGCGGTCACGGTAATAGCAGGCTGTATGGATGTCCAGTCTATTTTCAGGGGCATGACGCCTTTGCGAGACGTCTTCCAAAAAGGAATTTCTCCCGCCCGCGCCGCTTGAAGACTTCAGCGATGCAGCGCAGGATTCAGAACCAGCGGCTCAGCCATTGGATGCCAAAAGCGCCCGGCGCCAGAATGCCGAATGCCCAGATCAGTGCGGAGGTCACGTTGGCAATCTGGAAATATTTCTTTGGCATGCCACATATCCCCGCTACCAGCGGCACTACGGCGCGCAACGGACCAAAAAAGCGGCCGATAAACGCGCCCGGCATGCCCCATTTTTCAAAGAATGCATGCCCGCGGATCAGCATTTGCGGATGGCGGGAGAACGGCCAGAAGTTGCCCACTCTGTCCTGAAAATGGTTGCCGACCCAATAAGAAAGCCAGTCGCCGAAGAAAGCACCCGCCGCGGCAGCGGCCCAGATGGGCCAGAAAGGAATACCGGTTTCGCCAATCAGCGCTCCCAGCCCTAATAAGATAAACGTCGCAGGAAGCAACAGGGAAAGAAATGCCAGAGACTCACCAAAAGCCAGAAAGAAGACGATGGGCGCAGCCCACACCTGATGTGCGCGAATAAAGGTCGTTGTGTAATCCAGAATGTCGTGAACAGTCAAAAAGCAGTTCCTTTTGTCAGCGGTTTTGTGCCAGCGGCTTTTTATCAGCAGTTTTTTATCAGCAGATAAATAGCCGGATTGATAAATTATTCCAGACACTTTACTAACACGACCTTAACAGATCTGATTATCGGGACAAAAAAATGGGCCGCCAGAGGCAGCCCACAGATGTGATGTGTTTGTTTTAGTATTTTTTAGATCAGGCGACGAGCGGCTTCTACAACGATTTTCACCGCGTGGCTTTCGGTCTTTTTCATCGTTTCCGCGTCAGGAATTTCCTGCTGCGTGCGGTTTACGATAACACCGGCAACCATACCTGCGCGCAGGCCCTGGCTTGCACACATGGTCAACAGTGTGGCGGATTCCATCTCATAGTTCATCACGCCCATTTCCTGCCATTCTTTCATCGATTCTTTGAAGCGACGAACAACGCGGCCAGAGAAGGTGTCGTAACGTTCCTGACCCGGATAGAAGGTGTCAGAAGACGCGGTTACGCCGATGTGCGTTGCAGCGCCAACAGATTCTGCCGCCGCGACCAGCGCCGTGGTACAGGCGAAATCGGCGACAGCCGGGAATTCCATCGGTGCAAAGTGCAGGCTCGCGCCATCAAGACGAACAGCAGCCGTTGTGACCAGAACATCGCCCACATTGATGTGCGGCTGAATAGCGCCGGTCGTACCTACGCGCAGGAAAGTCCGGATGCCCAGCTGTGCCAGCTCTTCCACCGCGATGGACGTAGACGGGCCGCCGATACCGGTTGAACAAACGATCACAGATTTGCCGTCAAGCTCAGCACGCCATGAGGTAAATTCGCGATGAGAAGCCAGACGCACCGGGTTCTCCATCAGTTTGGCAATTTTCTCCACGCGTTCCGGGTCGCCGGGAACAATCGCCAGCGTGGCACCGTTTAAATCTTTTTTGGCCAGGCCAAGATGGAAAACTTCAGGCTGAGACATAACAAACTCCTCTGTATGTAAGGTCATTTATTGGCAGGAGGAACACCCGGCAACTGTACTGAACATTGTGACGTTATTTCGTGACGGCAGTCACTATGATGTAACAACAAGAATCACGCATACATTTAATTTGTGACATAAATCACAAATTAAATGTATTACGCCGAAATTTTAACCAGACTGATACTTTGCAGGATGAAGTATTTTCCCGAACGGAAAAATAAAAGCAGGCGTTGCCATATCACTGATGAATGACGCCGCCTGCCAGTGAGGCTGATAAAAATTCAAGTCAGGCCGGAACCGCTCCGGCTGCCGCACTACGCGACCAGACGCGATGTTTAGCCATTTCTTTCAGGAACTCTTTCAGCAATTTTCCTTCCGCCTTTTCGCCCTCGATAATCCCGTCCTCCGGTACGTCATCCGTCAGCCCAAGCAGCGGTTTAAAGCGACGGGCGTCTCCGCTCAGCCCGATAACTTTCAAATGTTTATAGGCTTCAAGCACATAATGACGGGAATCGCCGTTCATCAGCAAAGCATCAATGTGGCCGTGAGGCACAATAACAGCGTCCACGGTAATCGACGGCGAACCGGCAAACGTGGCGTCTACTGGCAATGCCGAACCATCATCGGCAATTACATTTCCCAAATGGCTGGCCAGAAGTTTGGGATGAACACCGGCAGCCTGTAACGCCTGCAAGGTTTCCAGCACATCAGCCGCGTTGACGCCTTCGCCCAGCAGCACGGCCACCTGACGCCCTTTTATCGTCCCTTTTCCGCTGGCGTACAAACTCAGTGATGGATCGGCTTCCAGACCATTAACCGGTTTCGGAGGCTTAACCTTTCTTGTCTGCGCGGAAAGTGTGATGCCCAGATTTTTCGCGACGATGGCCGCCAGAGTCTGGTCAACGTGCGCCAGCAAATCCACCACGCGTTCGCGAATATACGGCCGAACCACTTTGGACAACTCAAAGGAGAATGCTCCGGCGATATGATCCTGCTCCACTGGCGTCTGACTCAGCCAGAACAGGCGCGGATGCGCATAGTATTCTGCGAAGGATTCACTTCGCTGCCGAATTTTTTCAGCATCAATACGCTCAGGGTAACTTTCAAATCCGCCTCCGGACGCAGCCGGTGGCGTTTCTCGCGGCCAGTTATTGTTGATGGAATTCGGCTCGTAATTCGCCGGATTGGTATCTACATCCTGCCGGTGCATCCCGTCACGCTGGAAGTTATGGTACGGACAGGTTGGCCGGTTAATCGGGATTTCATGGAAATTCGGCCCGCCCAGACGGCTGATTTGCGTATCGGTGTAAGAGAACAAACGCCCCTGCAACAGCGGATCATTTGTAAAATCAATGCCGGGCACAACATGTCCCGGATGGAAAGCGACCTGCTCGGTTTCCGCGAAATAGTTGTCCGGATTACGGTTGAGCACCATTTTCCCGACAAGCTCCACCGGCACCAGTTTTTCAGGGATCAGCTTGGTCGGGTCGAGCAAATCGAAATCAAACTTGAATTCGTCTTCTTCCGGGATCAGCTGAACGCCCAGTTCATATTCGGGATAATCGCCGGCTTCGATGGCCTCCCACAAATCGCGCCGGTGGAAATCGGCATCTTTCCCCGCCAGTTTCTGTGCCTCGTCCCACAACAGAGAAGCCTTACCCGCCAGCGGTTTCCAGTGAAAACGGACAAACGTCGCTTTCCCTTTGGCATTCACAAAGCGGAAAGTGTGGATCCCGAAACCTTCCATCGTGCGGTAACTGCGCGGAATGCCCCGGTCAGACATCGCCCAAAAAACGTTATGCAGCGTTTCGGGCTGGAGGGAAACATAGTCCCAGAAGGAGTCATGCGCGCTGGCACCTTGCGGAATTTCGTTGTGCGGCTCGGGTTTTACGGCGTGGACAAAATCAGGAAATTTATGGGCATCCTGAATGAAGAAGACCGGCGTGTTATTACCGACCAGATCATAAATCCCTTCATCGGTATAAAACTTGGTGGCCCAGCCGCGAATATCACGAACCGTATCTGCTGACCCTTTCGAGCCCTGCACCGTCGAGAAACGCACAAAGACCGGCGTTATCTTTTTCGGGTCGGAGAGGAAACTGGCTTTCGTTAGCGCTTTCAGGCTGCGGTAAGGCTGGAAATAACCGTGCGCGGCGGCACCGCGCGCATGAACGATACGTTCAGGTATCCGCTCATGGTCAAAATGGGTAATTTTCTCGCGGAGGATGAAATCTTCCAGCAGCGTCGGCCCACGGCTGCCTGCTTTCAGCGAGTTCTGGTCATCAGCAATTTTGGTGCCCTGATTGGTTGTCAGCGGCTGCTTCTCGCCATTTTTTCTATGTCGCTCCAGCGCATCGAGTTTGGCGTTGGTGTTCTCCGGGCTTTTGGCACTGCCGGAGGCGGTCGGTTCTTTGCCGGGCGGCGTGGGTTGCGGTGAAGCCTGATAAGCGCTGTCGGATGGCGCGAGATTGCCCAGGCCCGGCTGAGAAGATTGACTGCCTGTGGCAGGGGCTCTGCTTACCGATTTTGACTCACTTTTCTTGGTCGTTTTAGACGGTGATTTCGACATTGAACATGACTCCTCATGAAAGATTCGGACGTTCTATGGTTCTTCCCTGACATATTTCCTGCATAACTTTTAACTATAGAACATCTGTTCTGCCTTGCTGTTCCAGCTTTCCGGCTATAGTTTTAATCCATAGAGCCAGATTTCCGTATGGACACTTGCATGGAGACCACGATGAAAAAAGAAGAAGAATTACTGACACTGAAACAGGCTCCGACCAGCTTTGCCCCTGCCGTGACACCGGTTGCCAGCACGACAATTCATACCGACACCGACGGGCTTCACGCCGGTCAGACAACCATTCCTTCGCAGGGTGAAGATCTTCCCGCCTATCTCGCCCGGCCGGAAAACTTCTCCGGAAAATTACCAATCATTCTGGTGGTTCAGGAGATTTTTGGCGTTCACGAACATATTCAGGATGTCTGCCGCCGGCTGGCAAAACAAGGATATCTGGCTATCGCGCCTGAGCTGTATTTCCGTCAGGGCGATCCACGCAATTACACCGAAATCAGCGAGCTGTTCGAAAAACTGGTCAGCAAAGTGCCGGATCAGCAGGTACTTTCCGATCTCGACCACACCGCGCATTGGGCATCGCAGCACGGCGGGGATATTTCCAAACTCGGGATTACCGGTTTCTGCTGGGGCGGCCGGATCGCCTGGCTGTATGCGGCGCACAACCCTCAACTGAAAGCGGGCGTGGCGTGGTACGGAAAACTGGTCGGCAACAAAACACTGACCAGCCCGACCAACCCGGTTGACCGTGCCGCCGCGCTTGATGCGCCGGTGTTAGGTTTGTACGGTGGTCAGGACACCGGCATTCCGCTGGATACAGTCGAAACCATGCGGCAGGCTATTCGCGCGGCCAATGCGACGGCGGAAATCGTGGTGTATCCGGATGCCGGCCATGCGTTTAATGCAGATTACCGCCCGAGTTATCACGCCGAAGCCGCCACCGATGGCTGGCAGCGTATGCTGGATTTCTTTGCACAGTATGGGGTGAAATAAAAAACACGGTGTGAAGTAAACAATCAAAAGTGAAACAAATAAAAAAACCCGGCCGGTTTTCCTGTCGGGTTTTTTGTTGGCTTTCAGAAGGTTATAACGACAACTTCCCGAAGGCGCCCTGCCAGTCCTGTTCAAATTTCTCGACGGCTGCCTGCACCGCAGGCGCGCTGATGAACTGCTCCGCCACGTCCACCGGCATGGTGACCGACTGACATCCCGCCAGCAAACAAGCCAGCACCTGGCGCGGCGTTTTAAAGCTGGCGGCCAGCACTTTGGCGTGCGGTGCATGAAGCGACAGCAATTGCTGAAGCTCAGTCACCATCGCAATGCCGTCGCCGCCCTGCGCGTCCAGCCGGTTAACATACGGCGCGACATATTCTGCCCCGGCCAGTGCCGAAAGCAGCCCCTGACCTGCGCCATACACGGCGGTTCCCAGCGTTGGAATTTTTCGGGTACGCAGGATTTTAATGGCTGCCAGCCCTTCCGCCGTGACCGGAACTTTCACCACCAGCCCAGGAACGCGTGAATGAAGCAATTCGGCTTCTTCAACCATTTGTTCAGCCTGATTTGCCAGCACCTGCGCAAACAGTTTTCCTTCTCCGCCTAAAGCATCACGCAGCGCGGGCAAAACTTCCCATAATGACGTCCGGGCTTTTGCCACAATGCTCGGATTCGTCGTCACGCCCTGCAACGGCAAAATACGGGATAAACGTTTTACTGCGCTGATATCAGCCGTATCCAGATAAAGTTCCATACCCTCTCCTGTCAGAGTTCAAGTTCTTGTTTGAGCAGTGCTTCTATCTGCGCTGCTGTCGTTGAATTCATCAGCGCGTCGCGGAAACTGTCGTGCATGATTCGTCGCGCCAGCTTTGAGAAAATCCGCATATGCTGGTCGCCCGAAGCATGTTTATTCAGCGTCAGCATGATGACAAACTGTGCTTCTTCCTCGCCCCACTGCACCGGTTCAGGCAACTTCGCGACGCTGATCGTCGATTGTTCGATATGTTCTGATTTGGTATGCGGGATAGCAAAACCGAAACCCAGTCCGGTCGAAAATACGGCTTCACGCGCCCAGACGTCTGCTGCCAGTTTTCGCGGATAGCGACAACGTCCGGCCAGCATCAGGTTATCGACCATGCCTTTAATCACTTCCTCTTTGCTGCGCCAGTCCGCATTGAGCGCTACGCATTCTGTGGTGATCAGCGGTGCATCGTTCACAGCCATACGGAACTGCGCCAGCAAATGTTCAACCTCAAGCGACGTGCGGCACTGCATCGCACGGTTGAGCAACTGACGGCATTCCCGGCTGTCGAGATTTGCCAGACGCGCTTTCGTCACCGGCACCGACGGCGCACTCATGCTGATTTCATCCAGCCCGAGGCCGACAAGCAGCGGCAGTACGGAACCTTTTGCACCCAGTTCGCCGCATAAGCCAATCCATTTCCCGTGGTGATGAACTTCGCGTACGACGTGGTCAAGACCACGCAGGAATGCCGGATTCAGGCTGTTGTAATGACGGGTAACCTTGGTGTTATCCCGGTCGACGGCAAGCAAGTATTGCGTCAGGTCATTGCTGCCGATACTAAAGAAATCAATCTCTTCACAGCACTGATCGATGATGAACATTACCGACGGCACTTCCAGCATGATCCCCAGCTGAATTTTTTCATCGAACGGGATTTGCTCACTGCGCAGCGACTGTTTGGCTTCCGCCAGTTTCTCTTTCACCCATAAAATCTCTTCCATCGAAGAAATCATCGGGATCATAATTTTCAGCGATCCGTGCGCGGAAGCACGCAGAATTGAACGCAGTTGCGTATGGAATAACGGCAGGAATTCCTGATAAATACGCACTGCGCGATAACCGAGGAACGGGTTATTTTCGGCAGGAATATTCAGATAATTGACCGGTTTATCGCCCCCGATATCCATGGTGCGGACGATAATGGTTTTGCCTTTAGCCGCTTCTGTTGCCTGGCAGTAAATGTTGTATAACTCGTCTTCGGAAGGCGCACTGGCGCGATCCATATACAGCATTTCTGTACGGAACAGCCCGACAGCTTCCGCGCCATTGTCAAATGCCGCACAGGCTTCCACCGAGTGGGCAATATTGGCCGCGACTTCAAGACGCACGCCGTCGGCGGTATAACCCGGTTTATCCAGATATTCGCTTTGCTGATTGCGCAGTGCCTGATGCACCGCCTGTTCCTGACGATAATAGCGCCTTACCGGCTCACTGAGCGCACAAGCCACCAGCCCGAGATCGCCGTCAATCTGCACATCCTGCCGCAGATATGCCTGTAATGGCTGCGGATCGACCCCAACCAGCGTGGGAATATTGAAAGACCGCGCGAGGATCACCGTGTGCGATGTGCTGCCACCGCTGCCGAGCAGTAATCCTTTAAGGTGTTGTTTATCCAGTTCGAGAAACTGGCTTGGCGTCAGTTCATCCGCCAGACAAATGCTCGCTTCACTCAGTTTTTGCTGGGATGCAAAACAATCCTCGCCATAGATTTGCTGCAACAGCTGGAAGCTGACATCACGAATGTCCAGTTCGCGTTCACGCAGATAGGCACTGGAAGATTGCGCCAGCTGTTGGCTGAAATGCTGAGCTGTTTCCACGATGCTTTGCGCGCAACTTTTTCCTTCCATGACATGCTTATGCAGCGCGTCACGCAGGCTGTTATCACGCAGCAAAGAACGATGCGCCTCCAGCACCGCGGTCACCGTGCCATTCCCTGCCATCAGCTGAAGTTCGATAGACTTCTCCAGCCCTGTCAGCCCGTGAGAAAGTAAACTCTGTTCTTTATCCGTACCTTGCGTCTCGGGTAAATCCGCCAGCGTCGCCAGATTCACGCGGGCAAGGCTGACCAGTTTCCCCAGCGCGCAGCCTTCACTGACGGAACGGGCGCGAAAGACCAGCGGAGAAAGATTTGCCAGAGATTCAGGAAGAGGTTCCCGCTCCGCCTGATCATCATGTTCAGGCAGGGCTTCATCACACAGCGGAAACTGGTGTTCAATAAAATGCGCCAGCGCGGCACAGGCGGCCTCTTCATCTTCCCCTTCCACGGTGACGTGACATTCATCACCCAGCAAAATATCCGCGCCAATCAGCGACAGAACACTTTTGCCATCGGCTTTGCGGTCAGAACGGACATTGTGCCAGTGAAAAGAAGAATCAAATCCATTGCACAGCGTTTCAATATGGCTGGCCGGACGGGCATGAACACCATTTACCAGTACGCAGGTGAAGCTCAACTTCTTGGTCATTTCTGAATCCTCATCCCAAATTCCGGCGGATAAACCGGCTCATTGCAGGATAAGAGTCGCGCGGGCCAACTTGCTACCAGACAAAAATGACAAACACTGGACAAATGTAATGTCCGTCGCTTTTTGCGAGGCAGCTCACATTGAGTGCTGACGTAAAAACCTCTCCCCGACTCGGGTTATTTGAACCTGCTCGCATTTTTGAACTGAGCTTACAAAAGTCCAGTAAAACACAAATTTGTCCACTATTAGCGCCCCTGACGGCGGCCTATTGTGGTCGTCAATATCCTTTCAGCTTCCGAGGTTTTGCTGAAAAGGACGTTCCGTTATTTTCGCCCGACACCGGAGCCCACCATGAAAGAATTGCTTAATATTCTGAAAAATACCCGTCAGCACCTGATGACCGGCGTATCCCATATGATCCCTTTTGTGGTTGCGGGCGGCATTCTGCTGGCGGTCTCCGTCATGCTTTACGGCAAAGGCGCCGTGCCTGACGCAGCCACCGATCCGAATCTGAAAAAACTGTTTGATATTGGTGTGGCTGGTCTGACGCTGATGGTGCCTTTCCTGGCGGCTTACATCGGTTATTCCATTTCCGACCGCTCTGCGCTCGCGCCCGCAGCCATCGGTGCCTGGGTCGGCGCTTCCTTTGGTGCGGGCTTCTTCGGCGCGATCATCGCCGGTCTTCTCGGGGGGATCATCGTCTTCTATCTGAAGAAGATCCCGGTGCCGAAGATCCTGCGTTCCGTGATGCCGATCTTTGTGATCCCGATTATCGGTACCTTACTGACGGCGGGCATCATGATGTGGGGGCTGGGGGAACCGGTCGGGCTGCTGACTTCCTCGCTGACCCACTGGCTGCAAGGTCTGCAGCAGGGCAGCATTGTCGTGCTCGCCATCATTATGGGGCTGATGCTGGCCTTCGATATGGGCGGGCCGGTCAATAAAGTCGCCTACGCCTTTATGCTGATTTGCGTGGCACAGGGCGTTTATAGCGTCGTGGCAATTGCCGCAGTCGCTATCGCCACACCTCCGCTGGGGCTGGGTTTCGCCACGCTGATTGGCCGTAAATACTATTCCACTGAAGAACGGGAAGCCGGAAAAGCCGCCCTGCTGATGGGTTGCGTCGGCGTCACTGAAGGCGCGATCCCTTTCGCCGCCGCCGACCCGCTGCGCGTTATTCCTTCCATCATGATGGGTTCTGCCTGTGCCGCCGTGACCGCCGCACTGGTTGGCGCGCAATGCTATGCCGGCTGGGGCGGGCTGATTGTTCTGCCTGTGGTGCAGGGAAAACTGGGCTACATCGGCGCATTGCTGGTCGGCATGGTGGTGACGGCTCTTTGCGTCAACCTGCTGAAACATCTGGCTGCCAAAAAACAATCCGCTAAAAAACATCAGGAATCCGACCTGGATCTGGATTTCGAAATTAACTGACCTCAGACGTAAAACCAAAGGTGAAGATCATGACCAAAATTATTGCTGTAACTGCCTGCCCTTCCGGCGTTGCCCACACCTATATGGCGGCGGAAGCCATTGAACGCGCGGCGAAAGCCAGAGGCTGGGAATGCAAAGTCGAAACTCAGGGCTCGATAGGCCTGGAAAATGAGCTGACCACTGCCGATGTCGCGGCCGCAGATATCGTGATCCTGACCAAAGATATTGGTATCAAACAGGAAGAACGCTTTAAGGGCAAAGTCACCGTTCGGGTCGCCATCAGCGATGCCGTTAAACGCGCTGATGCCATTATGGAAAAAATCGCGGCACATCTCGCCAAAGCCGCTGTCACGGACTGAAAGTAAGGAGAACAGGATGACTTCCCGCATCGAACGTCTGAAAAATGCGCTTTTCGCTAACCCGCGTGAAATCTCGCTGGAACGGGCTCTGCTGTACACCGAAAGCCACCGTACGACTGAAGGCGAGTCCACGCTTTTGCGCCGGGCAAAAGCGACGGCTTACATTCTGGACAACGTTGAAATTACCCTGCGTGAAGACGAACTGATCGCCGGTAATCGCACTGTAAAACCGCGAGCGGGAATCGCCTCTCCTGAAATGGACCCTTACTGGCTGCTTAAAGAACTGGATGCATTTTCCACCCGTCCACAGGATCGCTTTGCGATTTCTGAGCAGGATAAACAGATTTACCGCGAACAGCTTTTCCCTTACTGGGAATCGCGCTCGATGAAAGATTTCATCAACAGTCAGATACCGGAAGACGTCAAAGCGGCTACCAAAACACAGATTTTCAGCATCAACCAGACCGATAAAGGCCAGGGGCACATCATTATTGATTACCCTCGCCTGCTCAGCGGCGGTCTGGATAACTTAGTCGCAGAACTTAAGCAGCATGTTAACGACGCGCCGGATAATGCGTTTTATCAGGCGGCACTAATTTTGCTGGAGGCTTCGCAGCGGCATATTTTGCGTTATGCGGCTCTGGCAGAGCAGATGGCGCTGGCATGCAGTGATCTGCAAAGAAAGGCTGAACTCGAACGTATTGCCCGCATATCGCAGCATATTTCCGGCAATAAGCCGCAGGATTTCTATCAGGCCTGTCAGCTGTTCTGGTACATGAATATTATTTTGCAGTACGAATCCAACGCCAGTTCGCTCTCGCTCGGACGCTTTGATCAGTACATGCTGCCGTTCTATCAGCATTCCCTTTCACACGGCGAACAGCCGGAGTTTTTGAAAGAGCTGCTGGAAAGCCTGTGGGTGAAATGCAATGACATCGTGCTGTTACGTTCGACGTCGAGCGCCCGGTATTTCGCCGGTTTTCCCACGGGTTATACGATTTTACTCGGCGGTTTAACGGAGACGGGGCGCAGCGCGGTCAACGTGTTGTCATTTCTGTGTCTGGACGCTTATCAGAGCATCTGCCTGCCGCAGCCCAATCTTGGTGTGCGGGTCAACGAACTCATCGACCGTCCGTTCCTGCTGAAAACAGCCGAAACTATCCGTCTCGGCACCGGCATTCCGCAAATCTTCAACGATGAAGTGGTGGTTCCGGCCTTCCTGAATCGCGGCGTGAGCCTCGAAGATGCCCGTGATTATGCGGTCGTCGGCTGCGTCGAATTGTCTATCCCAGGGAAAACGTACGGGTTGCATGACATCGCGATGTTCAACCTGCTGAAAGTCATGGAGTTAACGCTGCATGAGAACGAAGGAAATTCTGCGATTAACTATGCTGAGCTGGTGGAACAGATCCGCCAGAAAATCAGCCACTACGTGAAACTGATGGCGCAGGGCAGCAATATCTGCGATATCGGCCACCGCGACTGGGCACCGGTTCCGTTGCTGTCGTCTTTCATTGAAGGTTGTCTGAAAAGCGGGAAAGACATTACTGCTGGTGGCGCGCGCTATAATTTTTCCGGCGTTCAGGGCATCGGCATCGCAAACCTCAGTGACTCACTGCATGCGCTGAAAGGGATGGTGTTTGATCAGCAACGCCTGAGCTTTGATGAACTGCTTGCCTCGCTGAAAGAGAATTTCGCCAGCGAAGAAGGCCGCGCGATCCGCGCCCGTCTGATCAACCGCTTCGAGAAGTACGGCAACGACGTCGATGAAGTGGATTTAATCAGTGCCGACTTGCTGCGGTTTTATTGCAAAGAAGTCGAACAGTACCGCAACCCGCGCGGCGGCCAGTTTACGCCGGGCTCTTACACTGTCTCTGCACATGTGCCGCTAGGGGCGGTCGTCGGGGCTACACCGGACGGGCGTTTTGCAGGCGAGCAACTGGCCGACGGCGGCCTTTCGCCTATGCTCGGGCAGGATCATCAGGGGCCAACCGCGGTACTGAAATCCGTCAGTAAGCTCGACAATATGCTGCTCTCAAACGGCACTCTGCTGAACGTGAAATTTACGCCATCAACGCTGGAAGGTTTGCAGGGTCTGAATAAGCTGGCTGATTTTCTCGGCGCCTTCACCCGGCTGAAGTTACAGCATGTTCAGTTCAACGTGGTGAATGCAGAACAGCTTCGTGAAGCGCAAAAGCGTCCGCAGGATTTCGCCGGATTAGTGGTCAGGGTCGCCGGATACAGCGCGTTCTTTGTCGAACTGTCAAAGGAGATTCAGGATGACATTATCGGTCGCACCGCACACCAGCTCTGACCTGCGGATCCCCATGGTCAACGGAGCTTGTGAAACCGCTGAAAAATCCCCGACGGGGCGCATTTTTAACATTCAGCGATTTTCTCTCAACGACGGTCAGGGGATCCGCACGATGGTTTTCTTTAAAGGTTGCCCGCACCGCTGCCCGTGGTGCGCTAATCCGGAATCCATGTCGCCCCGGATCCAGACCATCAAACGTCAGGCGAAATGCCTGAACTGCCGGACCTGTTTGCAGGATCCGCAGGAATGCCCGAGCGGCGCACTGGAATATGTAGGCGAAGACATTACGCTGCCAGCGCTGATGTCCCGCCTGCTCAAGGATGAAGTTTTTTTCCGGTCATCCGGCGGTGGCATCACGCTTTCCGGTGGCGAAGTGTTGATGCAACCGGTTTTTGCCCGCGAGTTGTTGAAGGAATTACAGGGCCTCGGGATCCACACGGCCATTGAAACCGCAGGCGATGTCCCGCGGGATCATTTGCTTTCGGTGGTTGAACACTGCGATCAGGTTTTATTTGATTTCAAAATCATGGACGCCACGCTGGCCCGCACCCTGCTCAACATGAATCAACCTCGGGTGCTGGAGAATTTTCAGGCGCTGACCCAGCGCGATGTGGAACTGCTTCCGCGCGTTCCCCTGATCCCTGGCTACACGCTGACACAGGAAAATCTGCGTCAGATCCTGGATTTCCTTAAACCCTTCAACTTAAATGAAATCCATCTGTTACCCTTCCACAAATACGGAGAAGCAAAATATCCGTTATTAGGAAAAACCTATTCGATGCACAAAACACTGGTGCCGGATGCCGTCGCACTTGCGCCATTGCGCGCAATGGCTGAAAGCGATGGGTATACCGTGACGATGGGCGGGTAAAATTTCCAGCTACGGGGAACGGCAAATGTCATTAAAACTGGTCGGAGTCACGGCCTGCATCAGCGGTGTCGCTCACACATATATGGCGGCTGAACGCCTGGAAAAGCTGTGTTTGCAGGAAAAATGGCAGGTGAAAGTGGAGACGCAGGGCGCGCTGGGTGTCGAAAACGCGCTCTCGGAAAGCGATATTGCTCAGGCAGATATCGTTTTGCTTATCACGGAGATCCAGCTGGAAAACAGTGACCGTTTTACTCACAGCCGCTGCGTACAGACAGGCATTCACACTTTTTTGCGCACGCCGGATAAAGTCATGGCCGCCGTGAAAAAGATCGCCTCATCTCCGCAGGGTACGCGCATCGTTCTCGCATAATAAGGGCCGTCAGCGCTTCTACGGCTCCAGACTCTCAAACTGGCTGCGATACTGGCGGCGGTATTCGGAAGGGGAACGTTCGGTGCTTTTCTTAAACTGGCGGCAAAAATAGTTGCTGTCGATGTACCCGCAGGCATGGGCGACTTCTTTCACTTTCATGTCATATCCTTTCAGTAGATTTTTTGCCTGCTCCAGCCGGACATAGTTCAGGTATTCGTTCAGCCCAATCCCGCCGCTTTTCTGAAACAAATGTGACAGATAATTCGGTGAAATATAAAACGCCTTGGCGACTGAATCGCGGGTGAGCGGTTCGCGGTAATGCTCTTCGATATGCTGGCGTACCGCGCCGAAGAGCGCCTGGCTGCGTGAGGCGGTATGCGCCGAGTAACTGAATAAATCCTGCGCATGGCTCAGTAACCCTTTCACCACGAACCGCGCCGTCAGCTGATCCGCCTGGTGCCACGCCAGTTCATTGAGCGCCTGCAACATAAAAGCGCCTACGCGCGGCCCGCGCCTGCCAGTATTGCCTTTTTCACGTGAATTAAACTGTTTGCCGTCCCAGCCGAGCAGGCTGAAACCCAGCTGTTGTTTGCCAAATAACAGGCTCAGGGTGCGAACCGGCGTTTGCCACTGCGGACTATTCCAGCCTTTTGCCGGCACAAATAGCACATCCCCCGCCTGCATGCAGACAACCTGACTCACGCCCTGCTCATTTTCCCATTCCATCATCTGCTCCCCTTCGAGGACGAGTTCCAGACGCGGAAAATCTACCTGATACGCAAGTGCCGGCACCGGATGCAGGGCACCGGCAAAAAAGACCTGCCGGACGCCTTCGGGTTGCTCAATTACCGGAGATAAAACGGAAAAAAGAGGATGCGTCATGTTCGGAATACCTGTCAGCGGAATCACGCCATCATAACTAACCTGCGACGCAGAAAGAAAAGGAAGTCACAAATTTGGGAGGAGTACCGGGAAATCCGGCCTGCCGGTGAAGCGGCGGGCCGGAAACATCAGCTTATACCCGCGGAGGGTGGAGCTTAAGCCTGCGGAGGCTGGCCGTTGGACGCCGACAAACCGCCATCGACCGGCAGGTTTACGCCCGTCACGAAGCGGGCATCATGGCTGGCGAGAAACGCAATCACATCCGCGATTTCTTCCGGCTCCGCACCACGTCCCAGCGGAATTCGTTCGGCAAATTTAGCCAGCAACGGCTTGTTGTCTTTAATTCCGGCCGCCATCTCCGTAAAGGTCAGCGACGGACACACCGCGTTAACACGCACGCCGTCTTTACCGTGGTCCATCGCAATCGAGCGGGTAAAGTTCGTCACGCCGCCTTTCGCTGCGTTATAGAAACTCATTCCCCAGTCGCCGCCGGTACCGGAAACCGAGGAAATGTTGACAATATTTCCCTTACTTTTGATCAATGCAGGCATGAAGAATCGCGTGCAGTAAAAGACGCCGCTCAGATCGATGGCGATAATTTTCTGCCAGTCATCAAGGCTCGCTTCGGTCGCTTTACCCTGCACAACCACGCCTGCGGCGTTAACCAGCACATCAACACGCCCGAATTTGTCTTCGATCACCGCCGCCATCCGCTCCACATCCTGCGCGGAAGAAACATCCGCCAGATGAATGTAATACTGCGTACTGCTTAGCGTTTTGGCGACTTTCTCCAGTTTCTCTTTCGTTCTCCCGACCAGCACGACTATCGCGCCTTCTGAAGAAAAACGCCGTGCGGATGCCGCACCCATACCGGAACCTGCGCCCGTTACTACCACGACTTTGTCTGTAAACCGGTTCATATTTTCTCCCTGTCTGTTGGGTAAAAAGAAAGTTAATCCTGATTTAAGCCTAGCGGAGAAAGGCGCAACGCGTGGAAACTGCCTGAGGCTGAGTGCCGTAATCGCGCTACAGCCGCCGTATGACGGGGGATGAAACAGACGTAACAAAGTGCGAATGTGCACCAAAAAAAGGGGCACCGGAGTGCCCCAAAACGTGTCAGCAACAACACAACGACTCTTTAATTCAGGCTTTCTCAGCGCGCAGACGCTTGGCGGCTTTAACCATGTTTTCCAGCGATTCGCGGGTTTCCGGCCAGCCGCGGGTTTTCAGGCCACAGTCCGGGTTGACCCACAGGCGTTCCGCCGGAATACGATCCGCGGCTTTACGCAGTAAATCCTCAATCCACTCCACGCTTGGCACGTTAGGTGAGTGAATGTCGTAAACGCCCGGCCCGATTTCATTCGGGTACTCGAAGTCTTTAAACGATTCCAGCAAGTCCATATCGGAACGCGAGGTTTCGATGGTGATCACGTCAGCATCCAGCGCGGCAATGGAATCCATGATGTCGTTGAATTCGCAGTAACACATGTGGGTGTGGATCTGCGTGTCATCGCTGGCAATCGCGGCGTTCAGTTTGAACGCATCTACCGCCCAGCGGAGGTAAGCATTCCATTCAGACTGGCGCAGCGGCAGGCCTTCACGCAGTGCCGGTTCGTCAATCTGAATGATACCGATACCGGCTTTTTCCAGATCTTCCACTTCATCACGCAGCGCCAGCGCGATTTGTTTAGCGATGGTTTCGCGGCTGACATCTTCACGCGGGAAGGACCAGCAGAGAATAGTGATCGGGCCGGTCAGCATGCCTTTCACCGGTTTTTCGGTCAGCGACTGCGCATACTTCGCCCACTCCACGGTAATGGCTTGCGGACGGCTGACATCGCCGATAATCACCGGCGGTTTCACGCAACGTGATCCGTAGCTTTGTACCCAGCCGTTTTGCGTGAATACAAAACCGTCCAGATGCTCGCCGAAATATTCCACCATGTCGTTACGTTCAGCTTCACCATGCACCAGCACGTCGATATCCAGACGTTCCTGTTCTTTAATGGCCTGCTTAATATGTTCGCTGATACCGGTGCGGTATTTGGTGTTATCCAGCCTACCTTGTTTAAAGTCCAGACGCAGGCCGCGAATTTCAGTGGTTTGCGGGAATGAGCCGATGGTGGTGGTCGGCCAGGCAGGCAGGTTGAAACGGGCACGCTGCGCTTTAGCACGTTCGGTATAAACGTGCTGACGCTCAATATCTGTGGCCGTAATCGCCGCCACGCGTTGACCGACTGCCGGATTATTCACACGGGCGGATTCACGGCGGGCACGGATGGGCGCGCTGTATTCGGCCAGTTTCAGTTGCGCTTCCGTAGTCGGATGGTTCAGCGCAGACGTCAACAGTGACAGCTCGGCACATTTTTGCAGGGCGAAGGCGAACCAGCTTTTCACTTCTTCATCCAGACGGCTTTCGACGCTTAAATCAATCGGACTGTGCAGCAGGGAACAAGAGCTGCCGATCCAGACGTTGCGCCCTGCAACCAGAGGTTTCAGACGGTCAAACCAGGTGCTCAGATCAGCACGCCAGACGTTACGGCCATTGATCACCCCCAGAGAAATCAGCCAGTTTTTTGGCAGTTTACTGATGACGGCTTGCAAATCATCGCGACCAGCGACGGCGTCAATGTGCAATCCCTGGACCGGCAGCTGGCGGATAGTCTCAAGATTATGCCCGACGCTGTCGAAATAGGTGGTCAGCAGCAGTTTGGTTTTGCTCTGTTCCAGTGCGGTATAAGCCGGTTTGTACGCGTCCAGCCATTCCTGCGGTAATTCCAGGACCAGCGCCGGTTCGTCAATCTGCACCCACTCAACATCGCGTTTTGCCAGTTCAGCCAGCACCTGCTGATAAACAGGCAGAATGTCGTTGAGCAGGGAAAGACGATCAAACTGTTCGCCTTTGACTTTGCCGAGCCACAGATAGGTCAGCGGGCCCAGCAGAACAGGTTTCACTTTGTGGCCGAGCGCCAGCGCTTCGTCCACTTCTTCCAGCAGTTGTGTCCAGGTCAGTTTGAATTTCTGCCCTTTCACAAACTCCGGCACCATGTAGTGATAGTTGGTGTTAAACCATTTGGTCATTTCCGCTGCTGCCGCCGGTTTACCGGTCGGTGCGCGGCCACGGCCAAGGCGGAATAAGGTATCAAGATCCACAGAGCCGTCGTCATTCTGATGACGTGCCGGCACGTTGCCCAGCAGGAGGCTGGTGGTCAGTACGTGATCGTACCAGGCGAAATCGCCCACCGGCACTAAATCCACGCCTGCTTCAGCTTGTTGCTTCCAGTGACGGGCGCGGAGTTCACGTCCGGTTGCCAGCAGTTCTTCCTGAGTGGAATTGCCTGCCCAGTAGCTTTCTTGTGCTTTTTTAAGTTCACGACGCAGACCAACGCGTGGAAAACCCAGAGTGTGATTCAGTATCGTCATCTTTTTAGTTCCTGTTTAGCCATCCAGATGTTTACACATCCATAATCCGCAGGTACTGTATAATCCACAAGCGCAAATTATTCATGACACAGTGAAGGACTCTCATGATCGAACTGAAACACCTGCGAACGTTGCAAGCACTGCGCAACACCGGGTCACTGGCCGCCGCCGCCTCGCAGCTTCATCAGACACAATCGGCCCTGTCGCACCAGTTCAGCGACCTTGAGCAACGGCTGGGTTTCAGGTTGTTCGTGCGGAAAAGTCAGCCTTTACGCTTTACGCCGCAGGGCGAAATCATGCTGAATCTGGCAGAACAGGTGCTGCCGCAAATCCAGCAGGCGTTGCAGGCGTGCAATGAGCCGCACCAGACTTCACTGCGCATCGCGATTGAGTGCCACAGCTGTATTCAGTGGCTGACGCCCGCGCTGGATAACTTCCACCAGAACTGGCCGCATGTGGTGATGGATTTCAAATCCGGCGTGACGTTTGACCCGCAACCGGCGCTGCAACAGGGCGAGCTGGATATCGTGCTGACCTCCGATATTCTGCCGCGCAGCGGTTTGCACTACTCCCCGATGTTCGATTACGAAGTCCGTCTGGTGCTGGCACCGGATCATCCGCTGGCGGCTAAAACCGTGATATCGCCGGAAGATTTGAGTACTGAAACCCTGATGATTTATCCGGTTCAGCGTCAGCGTCTGGATATCTGGCGGCATTTCCTGCAACCGGCAGGGGTCAGCCCGTCGCTGAAAAGCGTCGATAACACGTTGTTATTAATCCAGATGGTGTCGGCAAGAATGGGGATTGCGGCGTTACCGCACTGGGTCGTAGAAAGTTTTGAGCGCCAGGGCCTCGTCGTAACGAAGACCCTGGGCGAAGGTTTATGGAGCCGTCTGTTCGCCGCCGTCCGTGACGGCGAACAGCGTCAGCCGGTGACTGAAGCGTTTATTCGTTCGGCGCGCCAGCACGCGTGCGATCATCTGCCGTTTGTTCGCGACGCGGCACGACCCAACGCCGGTGTACCCACAGTGAGGACATAATCACTGCTGCGCCAATAATAAAGCTCGGCCAGTGCGGCTGCTGTTGCCAGATTGCCAGATTCACCAGCAGCCCCGCCGGGACGTGGAAGTTGTTCATAATTCCCAGCGTTCCCGCATCAACCTGCGTCGCACCGTAGTTCCACATGAAATACCCCAGCCCTGAAGCACCAATGCCCAGCCACACCAGAATGCCCCATTGCAGGTTCGTGGTCGGTAATTTTTGCGGATTGCCCCACAGGAACCAGGCCACCACCGCGCACAACAGTGCGCCGAGATAGAACCAGGAGAACGCCGTATGCTGCGGCATCGGACGGGTTTCCATCAGGCGTTTATAGCCCACCTGCCCGATGGCAAAACAGATGTTCGCCGCCTGCACCAGCAGTAAACCAATGATGAAATGTTCGCTGATGTGGTCGTAACGAATAATCGCCGCGCCCGCGACCGCCAGCAGGGCGCTCAGCGCATAACCGATACGGATTTTGCGGCCACTGATCAGGTCATAAATCAGTGTGACGTACAGCGGCGTCATCACCGTAAATAGCAGGAATTCCGGCACCGAAAGGTACAGATACGCTTCGAAGCTGATGAGATACATGATGCCAAGCTGCATCGCGCCCACCGCCATGTACAACAAAATGGTGGTGAGCTGATGACCTTTCCAGCGCAGGAACGGCAGGAAAACCAGCGCCGCCAGTCCTAAACGGACTAACACGGAGAACACGCTGTCAACCTGTCCTGCCAGATAGACGCCGATCAGGCTGAACGAAAAGGCCCACAAAATGGTGGTGATAATGAGTAAAGGCACGGCAGTTGAGCCCTAAAATGATAAAGATGCACGATTGTAACGGAATGAAGGAAACCGCGGTGCGTGAAGATGGTTTACATCTGTTCAATTATAGAGCAAACGAGAGCGACAGCACGCTTTGAGGGAAACGTGCGCTCAAAGGACACGTTCACGGCTGCGATGGCATACACTTAACAGATGACTGAAAACGGAGGATGAACTGATGAAATGTTTATATGGAATGCTCGCCGCGCTGCCGCTGCTGTTTGCTGTTCAGACCACCAGTGCAGTCGAAAAAGTGCCGAACCCTGACGATCCGCTGCTGAACAATCCGTCGCAACAACGCATGCAACAACAACAGCAGAACAATCAGCAGATGCAGAAACGTCAGCAAGAGCAGGACATGCGTAACAGTCAGCAGCAACAGCAGCTGAAGCTGAAATCGCAGATCCAGAGCAATCAGCAACGTTTACAGATCCAGCAGAATAACCAGACGCTGGGTCAGAAGCTGAATCAGACGCCGTAATCCCCCTTCAGGCGCGGTGTTCACTGCGCCTGATCCGCGTTACCCGCTTAAACGAAATCCGGCCCGATCACATCAATCTTATCGGTACAAATACAGTCCACGCCCCAGCCCAGTAATTCACGGGCGCGCGCCGGATTATTCACGGTATACACCAGAATATGCAGACCGGCGGCTTTGATTGCTTTCACGCGTTCTTCATCAAGCAGTTTGTGATTGAGATGCAGAGACGCACATTCCAGTTCGTCGGTCAGTGCTTTCCAGTTTTCGTGCCACGAGTCAATCAGCAGACCGCGCGGAAGCTCGGGGGCGGCTTTTTTCGCAGCAACCAGTGCGTCAAATTCGAACGAAGAAAGCAGCGGCGGCACGGCCTGGTTTTTCCACAATTCACGGGCGGCCAGCGCGACGTCGGTGCCGGTTTTTTCATCCAGCCCGGTGGTCGGTTTGATTTCGATATTCGCCATCATGGTGTGGCGCGCACAACGTTCGGCGACCTGCGAGAGCAGCGGGAGTTTTTCTCCTTTGAACTCTGCGCCATACCAGTCGCCGGCGTCGAGCCGTTCGAGTTTTTCCCACGGCAATTCACCTGCCACACCCCAGCCATTGCTGGTGCGGTTCAGGGTATCGTCGTGCAACAGGAAGATTTCCCCGCCCTGCGCCAGTTTGGCGTCAAATTCGATCATCTTATGACCGTATTTCGCGCCCATATCGATAGCCGCCAGCGTGTTTTCCGGTGCCAGAGCACCGCCGCCGCGGTGCGCCACAATGCGAGGATAAGGCCAGGCTTTCATGTTCATTCCATCCGTAATCCGGTGTGAGTATCGAAAAAGTGTAACGCTTTCGCCGGGAAAACCAAGCGCAACAGCGAACCGGCTGTCGGGAACACTTCATGCGATAAACGCACCACAACGCCGCTGCCCGCCAGTTTGCCGTGTGCCAGATTATCCGCACCCAGCAGTTCCAGCGTATTGAGCACCATCGGAATACCGTTTTGTGTGTCATCAGTCAGATGAATATGTTCAGGGCGAATACCGACCGTCAGCTCACGACCGCCCCACTCAGGACGCGCCACCGGCAGCGGCAGTTCAAACCCGCCTTCCATCACCAGCGACGTGCCGTCCGTGGTGAGCTGGCCCGGTAACAGGTTCATGGCCGGAGAGCCGATAAAGCTGGCGACAAACAGGCTGGCCGGACGGCGATAGACTTCCGACGGCGTGCCGATTTGTTCGGCAATACCTTTGTTCATCACGATCACACGTTCGGCCAGGGTCATGGCTTCCACCTGATCGTGGGTGACGTACAGGCTGGTGGTGCGCAGACGACGATGTAATTGTTGTAGTTCAAGGCGCATCTGGACGCGCAGTTTAGCGTCGAGGTTAGAAAGCGGTTCGTCGAACAGGAATACCGCCGGTTCCCGCACGATGGCCCGCCCCATTGCCACACGCTGACGCTGGCCGCCGGAAAGCTCACGCGGTTTTCGTTTGAGCAACGGCCCCAGTTCCAGAATGCGCGCCGCTTCCTCAACGCGATCGTTGATTTGCGCTTTGCCGAAGCCGCGGATTTTCAGGCCATACGCCATGTTGTCGTACACGCTCATGTGCGGATACAGCGCATAGTTCTGGAAGACCATTGCGATGCCGCGATCTTTCGGTTCCAGCTCGGTGACGCGCTGGTCGTTAATGTAGATATCACCGGAGGTCGTGCGCTCAAGCCCGGCCACCATGCGCAGCAGAGTCGATTTTCCGCAGCCGGAAGGCCCGACCATCACGATGAACTCGCCGTCGGCCACGTCCAGATCGATGCTCTGGATGATCTGGTTTTTGCCGTCGTAGGATTTGGTCACTGCCTGTAATTTCAAATTTGCCATTTCAGTTACTTCTCACTGTCTACCAGGCCGCGCACAAACCAGCGCTGCATCAGGAGCACCACCGCCAGCGGTGGCAATAAGGTCAGGATCATGGCCGCCATCACCTGATTCCATTGGGTCGAGCCGTCACCGGAGGAAATCATGCTTTTGATCCCCGCCACCGCCGTGCCCATCGAGGCATCGCTGGTGATCAGAATCGGCCACAGGTACTGGTTCCAGCCATAAATAAAGGTGATGACGAACAGCGCCGCCAGATTGGTTTTCGACAGCGGCAGCACGATGTCCCAGAAAAAGCGCATCGCGCCTGCGCCGTCGATACGTGCGGCTTCCAGCAATTCATCCGGCAAGGTCATAAAGAACTGGCGAAACAGGAAAGTCGCGGTCGCCGAGGCCATCAGCGGCAACGTCAGGCCGGTGTAGCTGTCGAGCATATGCAGATTAGCGATGACCTGAACGGTCGGGAAAATACGCACTTCCACCGGCAACATCAGCGTCATGAAAATCAGCCAGAAGAACAGGTTACGCAGCGGAAAACGAAAATAGACAATCGCGTAAGCCGAAAGCATCGACACCGAAATCTTACCGATGGTGATCACCATCGCCATGATGAAGCTATTGATCAGCATCCGTCCGAATGCCGGACTGCTGTTCCCTGCCCCCTGCGTCCAGATGGTGGTGATGTTTTCCCATAAATGGGTGCCCGGGATCAGCGTCATTGGCACATCGAAAATCTGTTTGTTATCCAGCGAGGCCGCCACAAACGCGACGTACAGCGGGAATAAAATCACCAGCACGCCAAGCAGCAGCATGATGTGGCTGAAGATATCCAGCCCTCTGCGGTTCTCAATCATTGGTAACGCACCTTACGCTCGACAAAGCGGAACTGAATGAACGTCAGGCCGCAAACCAGCAGCATCAGAATGACGGACTGCGCGGCAGAACTGGACAAGTCCAGACCGGAGAAACCTTCGCGATACACTTTATAAATCAGCGTGGTCGTCGCCTGTACCGGGCCACCGGCTGTCGCGGCATCAATCACCGGGAAGGTATCAAAGAAGGCGTACACCAGATTGACCACCAGCAGGAAGAAGCTCACCGGTGAAATCAGCGGTAATACGAGATTGAAGAAGCGACGTACCGGGCCTGCGCCATCGATAGCCGCCGCTTCTACCAGAGATTTTGGGATCGACTGCAACGCCGCCAGGAAGAACAGGAAGTTGTAGCTGATCTGCTTCCAGACCGACGCCAGCACCACCAGGAACATCGCCTGACCGCTGTTTTGCGCGTGGTTCCAGTTGTAGCCTATCGAGCCCAGGAAATGAGTAATCAGGCCCAGACCGGGGCTGAACAGAAACATCCACAAAACGGCGGCAACGGCTGGCGCCACGGCGTAAGGCAGGATCATCAGCGTCTGATAAATCCGGCTGCCGCGTACCACGTGATCGACCAGCGCCGCGAAAAACAGCGAAACGGCCAGTCCGATGAATGCCACCATAAAGCTGAATTTCAGCGTGGTATAAAAAGAGTCGAGATAGTACGGGTCCTGAAACAGCTGTGTGAAGTTAGTCAGACCGGCGAAGGTGCTGGATAAGCCGAAAGGATCCAGTGTCTGTACCGAATACCACAGCGCCTGACCGGCAGGCCACAGGAAAAATATCGCGGTGATCAACAGCTGCGGCAACACCAGCGCGTACGGCAACCAGCTGCAACCAAAACCGGGACGGTGTGAACTCATGATGGTTTACTCGTTAATGCGATGACGGGTTTGGCTCCTCCCCCTGCAAAGGGGGAGGCTGTTTTGCTCCCTCCCCTTCGCGGGGGGAGGTGCAAGAAAATTATTTGGCAGAAGCTTCGAAGCGACGCAGCAGCAGATTCCCGCGCTGTACTGCGGTATCCAGTGCTTCTTTGGCGCTTTTCTTACCGCTCCAGACGCTTTCCAGTTCTTCATCAACGATGGTACGGATCTGCGGCATGTTGCCCAGACGCAGACCTTTGGTGAACGGTAATGGCGGCTTGTTCAGCATCTGGCGGGTGGCAACGTCAGAACCCGGATTCTTCTCGTAGAAGCCTTCTTTTTTGGTCAGCTCATACGCCGCAGTCGTCACCGGCAGATAACCGGTTTTCTGGTGCCATTCGGCAGCGATTTCCGGCGTGGTCAGGAATTGCAGGAATTCGGCGACGCCTTTGTAAGTGTCTTTGTCTTTGCCGTTCATCACCCACAGGCTTGCGCCGCCGATGATGGCGTTTTGTGGTGCGCCTTTGATGTCTGCGTCGTAAGGCATCATGCCCACGCCGTAGTTGAATTTGGAATACTGACGGATGTCGGCCAGTGAACCGGAAGATGCGGTAGTCATCGCGCAGTCGCCGTTATAGAACTTGGCGGTGGATTCGTCTTTACGACCAAAATAGGTGAAATCACCTTTTTTGTTCATGTCTTCGAGCATTTGAATGTGTTTGATTTGCTCTGGTTTATTGAATTCCAGAACCGCATCGGTGCCGTCGAAGCCGTTGTTTTTGGTAGCGATTGGCAGACCGTGCCACGCGCTGAAGTTCTCAATCTGGATCCAGCCCTGCCAGCCGCTGGCGTAGCCACACTTCATGCCGGCTTCACGCAGTTTTTCGGTGTACGCGGCCATATCCTGCCAGGTTTTCGGCGGCTGATCCGGGTTCAGACCGGCTTTCTTAAACGCATCTTTGTTGTAATACAGCACCGGCGTGGAGCTGTTGAAAGGCTGGGATAACAGACGGCCTTTGGAATCGGAGTAATAACCGGAAACGGTCGGCACGAACTGGGAAACGTCTTCTTTGATGCCTGCATCACTGAACACTTCGTAGACCGGTTTGATGGCTTTGCTGGCCATCATGGTCGCGGTGCCTACTTCGTAAACCTGCAAGATAGCCGGAGCATTGCCGGTGCGATATGCCGCGATACCGGCCGCCAGGCTTTCGTCGTATTTGCCTTTATAGACAGGCACGATTTTGACATCAGGGTGCGTCTGGTTAAAACGGTCGGCCAGCGAGTTCACTTCTTTGCCTAATTCGCCGTCCATAGAGTGCCAGAAAGGAATTTCTGTCACAGCGAAGGCATTGGCGCTGAAAGCCAGCGTCAGCGCGGTGCCGATGACCGTTGTTTTGAGGTTGATGAACATGCCTGTCTCCTGAATTCTGCTGGTGTAAAAGGGGCAGAGATAAATGGGGTATTGAGAAACGTTTTTATGCGGAGGTAACATGACACGGCTAAATTACAGATAAATAACAGTTAAATGACATTAACGTTACAGCAGCATGAAGTGCAGGTGACGAACAGATGGCAAAAAAGAAGGCGCATCGGGTGAACGATGCGCCTTATAAAGAAGGGAAATCCGGGGGTTTTACAGCGCGCGTTTCAGGCGGGCAACCGCCTCCTGCATCTGCTCTTCGGTCGCGGTGGCGAACGACAGACGGAAGGTCGAGTGATCCGGGTTATCGGCATAGAAGAATTCGCCCGGCACAAACACCACGCCCTGCTCCAGCGTCTTTTTCATCCACTCAGCGCAGTTACGCGGCTCGCGAAAACGTGCCCACAGGAACATGCCGCCTTTCGGATATTCAAACGTCAGCACGTCGCCCAGTTCGCGTTCCAGCAGCTCGGCCATGACCTGGCATTTCTTTTTATACGCGGCACGAATGGTTTCGATCTGCTTCGGCAGACGGCCAAGACCGAGATAATATTCCGCAATGCTCTGCGACAACGCGCTGGCGTGCAAATCTGCCGCCTGTTTGATGATGGCGACTTTATGCAGCAGCCAGTCAGGCATAATCACCCAGCCCAGACGCAAACCCGGCGCCAGAATTTTAGAGAACGTCGAGGTGTAGATAATGTTATCCGCGTGACCGAACAGGGCTTTCGACAGCTCAAACAGCGTCGGCTGGCGTTCTTCGGTGAAACGCAGTTCGCCGTACGGATCATCTTCTACAATCAGGAATTCGTGCTGTGCCGCCAGTTTCACCAGCTGCTCACGGCGCACACGGCTCAGGGTCACGCCGCTCGGGTTACCGAACGTCGGCACCAGATACACGCCTTTAATCTTTTGTGTTTTCAGCAGTTCGGCCAGCTCATCGACAATCATTCCGTCGCCGTCTGAACCGACGGAGAGGATTTGCGCTTCGGCCAGTTCCAGGGTCTGCAAAGCGGCCAGATAGGTCGGGCGCTCCACCACGAAAATATCATCCGGGTTCACCACGGCGCGCATCACCAGATCCAGCGCCTGCTGGGATCCGGCGGTCACTACGATATCTTCAGGCTGCGCGACCACGCCACGTTCCTGACAAAGAGAAGCAATACGCTCACGCAGCGTATAACTGCCTTCTGTCAGGCCATACTGGAATGCGTGCTCCGGCTGTTCTGTTATCGCCAGCTGTGTGGCTTCACGCAGGCCGTCGAAATCAAAAAGCGCTGAAGAAGGAATACCACCCGCCAGTGAAATAACGCCTTCCATTTTGCTGTGTTTCAGCAATTCCCGGATGGCCGAACTTTTAAGCCTGACCATACGGGCGGCGAGTAAACCTTCTGTGTTCATGACATGTTCCTGATGATGTGCAAAGTTATAAGAATGTAAGAGATGTTAATTTATCGACAAAATAAAAACCGCAAAGCGCTTGCCGTGCGGTTTAGTAGATTTATCACAGATTTTTGAAATCAGAATCCAATTTATGCGCCGAGATAGGCCGCACGCACAGCTTCGTTGGCCAGCAATGCCGCGCCGGTATCTTCCAGCACCACATGACCGTTCTCCAGCACATAACCGCGATCGGCGAGTTTCAGCGCCTGATTGGCGTTTTGCTCGACCAGGAAGATGGTCATCCCTTCTTCGCGCAGTTGCTGGATAGTGTCAAAAATCTGCTGGATGATGATCGGCGCCAGCCCCAGCGACGGCTCGTCGAGCAGCAGTAAACGCGGCTGGCTCATCAGCGCACGGCCAATCGCCAGCATCTGTTGCTCGCCGCCGGACATAGTGCCTGAACGCTGAATACGACGCTCTTTCAGACGCGGGAACAGTGTAAACACACGCTCCAGACGGGCATGAAACTGGTCGCGCGTGGCAAAGAAACCGCCCATCGCCAGATTTTCTTCCACGGTCATGCGCGAAAACACACGGCGGCCTTCCGGCACTATTGCGATATCGCCGCGCATGATTTTGGCGGTCTGCCACTGTGTGATGTCCTGCCCTTCGAAAATAATCGAGCCGTTCGTTGCACGCGGTTCGCCGCACAAACTGCCGAGCAGCGTGGTTTTCCCCGCGCCGTTCGCGCCGATCAGCGTGACGATTTCCCCTTTGTTAATGCTCAGGCTGACTTCATGCAGCGCCTGAATTTTGCCGTAATGGGCGGATACCTGATTAAATGACAACATCTTGTTCTGTCCCTTAGCCTTCGCCCATTAACCTTCGCCTAAATAGGCGCGGATCACGTCAGGATTGTTACGAATTTCAGCCGGAGTGCCCTGCGCCAGCGGCGTGCCCTGATTCACCACGTAGATGCGGTCGGAAATGCCCATCACCAGCTTCATGTCGTGCTCAATCAGCAGCACCGACACGTTGTGCTGGTTACGCAGTTCGGCAATCAGCTGATTCAGCTCTTCGGTTTCGCGCGGATTCAGACCGGCAGCCGGTTCGTCGAGCATCAGGATTTCCGGGCGCGTCACCATGCAGCGGACGATTTCCAGACGGCGCTGCTGGCCGTACGCCAGATTACCCGCCTGACGGTTCGCCAGTTCGAGCAATCCGACACGTTCCAGCCAGTCGGCAGCGCGATCGAGCGCTTCCGCTTCGGCGCGACGAAATCCCGGCGTTTTGAACAGCCCCGCCAGCACACCGCTTTTCAGGTGCTGATGCTGGGCAACCAGCAGGTTTTCAATCACCGTCATTTCACGGAACAGACGCACGTGCTGGAAGGTTCGCACCACGCCCATGCGGGCGATTCTCTGCCCGGGCAATCCTTCCAGATGCTGGTCACGCAGTTTAATGGTGCCGCCGCTCGGTTTGTAGAAACCGGTCAGACAGTTAAATACCGTGGTTTTACCGGCACCGTTCGGGCCAATCAGCGACACAATTTCGCCCTGATTGAGATTCAGCGCCACATTGTTGACCGCCAGCAGGCCGCCAAAACGCATCATCAAACCTTCAACGGCTAACAGAGGTTGCGTGCTCATGCCTGTTCCCCCTGATCGGCGATTTGTTTCTTAGAGAGTTTCAGTTTGAGTTGCGGACGTTTCATCGGCAACAAGCCCTGCGGACGCCAGATCATCATCAGCACCATTAACGCACCGAGCAGTAACATGCTGTATTCATTGAGGTCACGCATCAGCTCGCGGGAAACTACCAGCAGAATGGCCGCCAGAATGACGGCAAACTGTGAGCCCATGCCGCCGAGCACCACGATAGCCAGCACAAAGGCGGACTCCGCAAAGGTGAAGGATTCCGGGCTGACAAAGCCCTGACGCGCGGCGAACAGCGTACCGGCGAAACCGGCAAACGCGGCGCTGATGGTGAACGCGGTCAGTTTGATCCGGGTCGGATTCAGCCCGAGCGAGCGGCAGGCAATTTCATCTTCACGCAACGCTTCCCACGCACGGCCCAGCGGCATGCGCAGCAGCCGGTTGATGATGAACAATGTCGCAATCACCAGCAACAGCGCCACCATGTACAGGAAGATGATGCGGTCGCTCGGGTCGTAGGTGACGTGAAAGAAGTTGCTGAAGGTATCCCAACCGCCGTCGCGTGGCGTGCGGCTGAATTCCAGCCCGAACAGCGTCGGTTTCGGGATCTGGCTGATGCCGTTCGGCCCGCCGGTCAGTTCGGTATTGTTAAGCAGCAGGATACGCACGATCTCTCCGAAGCCGAGCGTCACAATCGCCAGATAATCGCCCCGCAGCCGCAGCACCGGGAACCCGAGCAGGAAACCAAACGCCGCCGACACCAGACCGGCCAGCGGTAACGCTTCCCAGAAACCGATGCCGTAATAGTGATTGAGCAGCGCATAGGTGTAAGCGCCGATGGCGTAAAAACCGCCGTAACCCAGCACCAGCAGACCGGACAACCCGACCACCACGTTCAGACCGAGGCCGAGCATAATGTAGATAAGCGTCAGCGTGGCGATATCCACCGTACCGCGTGAAACGATAAACGGCCAGGCGATGGCGGCAATAATCAGCACCAGCGCCAGCAGCTTTTGTTTCGGCGTCGAGCCGTCAAAGCTCGGCAGTACCCAGCCCGGACCGGACACTTTTTTCAGGCCACTGCTGACCATCGGACGGAACAGCTGAAACACGAAAACGATGGCACAACCGATGGCAATCCACGTCCAGCGCACTTCACCGGCACCGTTGACCACCAGCTTTGTGCCATCGAGGCTCAGCTGTAATCCCATGATGAATGCAGCCAGTACCAGCAGGACGAAAGCGGAGACCAGCGCATTTAACAGATTCAGGCGCTTCATACTTTCTCAACCTCCGGACGTCCGAGAATACCGGTCGGCAGCACCAGTAACACCACGATCAGCAATGCGAAGGACACCACGTCTTTGTACTCGGTGCTCAGATACGCCGAGGTCAGCGCTTCGGCCACGCCTAAAATCAGGCCGCCAATCATCGCGCCAGGAATACTGCCGATACCGCCGAGAACCGCTGCGGTAAAGGCTTTCATCCCGGCCATAAAGCCAATGTACGGGTTAATCACGCCATAGAATTGCCCCAGCAGAACGCCCGCCACTGCCGCCATTAATGCGCCAATAACGAAAGTCAGCGAGATCACGCGGTCAGTGCTGATCCCCAGCAGGCTGGCCATTTTGAGATCTTCCGCACAGGCACGGCAGGCACGCCCCATACGTGAATAACGGATGAACAGCGTCAGCGCCAGCATGGCCACAAAGGTCACGATCCAGATAATCAGTTGCATGGTGCTGATTGTCGCGGCGAAACCATTCGCCTCGCCCAGTTTCCACTGGCCGGTCACCAGGCTCGGTAAAGCGAGGTCACGCGAGCCCTGAGTCAGGCTGACGTAGTTTTGCAGAAAAATTGACATCCCGATGGCAGAAATTAGTGCAATCAGACGCTTGGAGTTACGCACCGGCTTATATGCCACGCGTTCAATGCTCCAGCCGTAGGCACTGGAAATCACAATCGCGGCGATAAAACCGGCACCGATCAGCAACCAGCTGGCGTCGATACCCATCATCATCAAAGCGGCGATTACGATAAAAGAGACATAACTGCCGATCATATACACCTCGCCGTGTGCGAAGTTGATCATGCCGATAATGCCGTAAACCATGGTGTAACCAATGGCGATCAGCGCATAAGTACTGCCCAACGTCACGCCGTTGAACATCTGCTGAATGAAATAGAGGAACTGCTCTGACATACCCTATCCTTATTAATCAAGGGTTTGATAACTTGTGCTGAGACTGCAACCCGGCGCCTTTTATAACACCAGACGCCGGGCAGAGTAATGCGCTGTTCTGAAACATAATGCCCAAAATCATTCGTGTTGCCTCAAGGCGGCAACTGAATGAATCCCCGGGAGCTTACACAGGTAAGTGACCGGGGTGAATGAAGGCGGCCAACGCAGAGGCGGCGCGAAGGATGCCGGGCATTTATTTGATAGGGGTAGACGTGCCGTCCTTATGCCACTCGAAAATACCGAATTCGAATCCTTTCAGGTCACCTTTTTCATCCCAGCTCAGCGGGCCCATGACAGTGTCCACGGAAGCAGATTTCAGATTTTTAGCGATGTCAGCCGGTTCCATGCTGCCGCTGCGTTCCATACCGGTGGTAAGCGCCTGCAATGCGGCGTAAGTCGTCCAGACGAACGGACCGGTTGGATCCAGTTTTTTGGCTTTCAGGGCATCCACGATTGGCTGGTTAGCCGGAACCTGGTCATAACGTTTTGGCAGCGTCACCAGCATACCTTCAGAGGCATCACCGGCGATGTTAGACAGTGAGGAGTTACCCACGCCTTCCGGCCCCATAAATTTGGCGTTCAGACCGGCTTGTTTAGACTGGCGCAGGATCTGCCCCATCTCCGGGTAGTAACCGCCGAAGTAGACGAAATCGACGTTTTCTTTCTTCAGACGCGCAACCAGCGTAGAGAAGTCTTTATCGCCAGCGGTCACACCTTCAAACAGAACGACGTTGCCGCCCCCTTTTTTCAGCGCGTCCTGTACGGAACGGGCCAGGCCTTCGCCGTACTGTTGTTTATCATGCACAACAGCAATGCGTTTTGGTTTGATGGTGTCGAGGATGTATTTGGCTGCAGTCGGACCCTGGTCAGAATCCAGACCGGTGGTGCGCATTACCATTTTATAACCACGGGTGGTGAGGTCTGCGTTGGTTGCGGCTGGCGTAATCATCAGCACGCCTTCGTCTTCATAAATGTCAGAAGCAGGCTGTGTTGAGGATGAACACAGGTGGCCAATCACGTAACGGATACCGTCGTTGATCACTTTGTTGGCAACGGCGACCGCTTGTTTCGGATCACACGCGTCGTCATATTCGACGCCAACCAATTTATCGCCCTTCACGCCGCCTTTGGCATTAATGTCTGCGATCGCTTGTTTAGCCCCTGTAAACTCCATATCACCATACTGGGCGACCGGACCTGACATAGCACCAACGATGGCGACTTTGATATCTTTCGCGAATGCCGCCTGACTCATTGCTAATGCAATACACCCTGCCAGCCAGATCTTACCCTTTGTTACTTTCATCCGATTACCCCGTTTGATGTGTGTTGTGGTTTGCTCTTTGCCTGCCTGTTCAAAACATCATCACTTAAGAAATTTAGTATAAGTAATAATGAGTTACCGGCTTATTTCGCCTTATTTTCGAATAAGACTTTATAATTCATATCATTAAACAGGAATTTTCTTCTGCAAATCAAATGGCACAGTCAGAAATATGAGGTGTAAACAGAATTTTATTTGGATGGAAAATCGGTTCTCTTTTAAACAATCAGCCGTTAACGCTGGCATTATTGATTAAAGCCAACATTTATCGCTTATACAGGGATCGCTGAAAAAGTTTTCAACCTGTTACTGTACAAAAAAAGTTACGCCCGATTTTCAGACGGATCCGCTACACTAAACGCCTCTTTTTTCTGACCATCCACATCATGAAATTAACCATCCAAAAACTCACTTCGCTCAGCACGCAGGATCTCATCGATCTGGCAAAAGTCTGGCCTGAGCAAACGGAAAGTGACTGGCAAGGCAGCCTGAGCGAACACCACTCGCTGTTCGCCGCCGTGTTTAACGAGCGCATTCTTGGCGCGGTGAAAGTCCGGCTGAACGGCGACCACGGCGAGCTCAGGGATCTGCGGGTTCGCGAAGTGACGCGGCGCC
>Ga0153981_1000019_pt1 | contig 51293 bp, 53 predicted proteins | sample TSGA065MetaG_FD_104714 | JGI IMG/M metagenome (GOLD analysis project Ga0153981, IMG submission 104714) | Attine ant fungus gardens microbial communities from Georgia, USA - TSGA065 MetaG | ecosystem: Host-associated > Fungi > Mycelium > Unclassified | place: USA: Georgia, Magnolia Springs State...
CAGTTCGGCCAGACGCTTCGTGGATACTCTTTATCGATATCCGATCTTGCCAGCCCGATATCTTTCAGTTGCTCCGGGCTCAGCGCATGCAGAAGTTTGCGGCTGACGCGGCGCTCATTCCAGGCATGTAAAACACTGAACACCTGTTTTACCCATCCGCCCTGCTTAACCGGCATCTGTACCGGTGCAACAATTTCGGCACTACGCACTGACTCACAAGCGGCAAACTGCCGTTCTTCAATGGTATTTTTCATTTTCTGCTCCTGTTAACGACCTGTGATCAGGATCTAACATCCGGCAAAAACATTACAGATTCAGTTATTTTGTATTTCAACCATACAGATCTGGATCCAATGACAGATTCAGCGTTAGATTAGACGCATCTGTACTGCTCTTATTGCGCAGACGTTGAGGGAATGAAAATGAACCGTTACGAAAATCTGGCGAATGTACTGAGCGAACGCATCGAACAGGGGCTGTACCCGGCGGGGATCCGCCTGCCGTCGGTGCGCGTCTTAAGCAGCGAGCACGGCGTCAGCGTCAGTACCGTTCAGCAGGCGTACCGCGTACTGGAAGAAAAACAGCTGGTGGAAGCACGTCCGAAATCCGGTTACTTCGTCAGGGAAGCCCGGTTGCAGGCGGCGCTGCCGAGCGGGTGCCGTCCGACGCAGCGCCCGGTGGAAATTTCCCAGTGGGATCAGGTTCTGGAGCTGATCACCTCACCGCACCTTCCCGGTTTTGTTCAGCTGGGGCGCGGTTCACCGGACGTCACCGCCGCCACGCTCAAACCGCTCAGCCGTCTGATGGGCCGCGCCGGACAACATCAGAACCTCAATGCCTTTCACTACGACAGCATTTACGGCTCCGAAGATCTGCGCGAACAGATTGCGCGCCTGATGATCGACAGCGGCAGCCATATGGATGCCAGCAATATATTGATCACCACCGGCTGTCACGAAGCGCTGTCTATCGCCATTCGTTCCGTTTGCGAACACGGCGATATTGTGGCGGTAGATTCCCCGAGTTTTCACGGCGCGATGCAAACCCTGAAAGGCTTTGGCATGAAAGCACTGGAAATTCCGACAGACCCGGTCACCGGCATCAGCCTGGAAGCACTGGAAATGGCGCTGGAACAGTGGCCCATCAAAGCTATCCAGCTCACACCAAACTGTAACAATCCCCTCGGCTACAACATGCCGGATGACCGCAAGAAAGCGCTGCTGAGGCTGGCGCAGCGTTACGATATCGCCATTATCGAGGACGATGTTTACGGCGAACTGGCCTACCAGTATCCGCGCCCGGCGACCATTACCTCGTTTGACGACGACGGCCGCGTATTGCTTTGCAGCTCATTTTCAAAAACGCTCGCGCCCGGTCTGCGTGTCGGCTGGATTGCACCGGGCCGATATCACGACCGCGCACTGCACATGAAATACATCACCACCGGCGCGTCGGCCACGCTGCCGCAAATCGCCATCGCGGATTTCATCAAACAGGGCCATTACCTTCAGCACCTGCGCAGAATGCGTAATCAGTACCAGCGCAATCTGTGCACCATGACCGACTGGGTGATGAAATATTTTCCGTGTGGCACGCGGGTCAGCCGCCCTCAGGGTGGGTTCCTGCTGTGGATTGAGCTGGACGAACGCGTGGATACGCAGCGCCTGAACCGGCTGCTGGAAGAACATTTTGTGCAAATTGCGATCGGTTCGATATTTTCCGCTTCAGGGAAATACCGCAACTGTCTGCGTATTAACTATGCTCAGCCTCTGGCGGCCAAAACTGAACGCGCCGTTCAGCAGGTCGGGCAGATGGTTTCATACATGCTGGAAAGCTGCTAAACGCATCCCGGAGAACTCATCACTGTGCAGATAGAACCGTTACCGCCGCTCAACACCCTGGTGGCCTTCGAATGTGTGGCGCGTTATTGCAGTTTTTCCCGGGCAGCCGACGAGCTGAACCTCACGCAAAGCGCCATCAGCCGCCAGATTATTCAGCTTGAGGAAATGCTCGGCTGCAAACTTTTCCAGCGGGCGCAGCGCAAAACCGCGCTCACACCGCGCGGTGAAACTTACGCGCATCAGGTCCGGAAACTGCTCGGCGATATCTCGCTTTCGACGGCCGAAGTCATGGGCTGGAACGGTTTACCGCAGGTGACGCTGGCCTGTACCAGCGCCATGAGCGGCCTGTGGCTGTCATCGCGCCTGTCTTCTTTACGCCAGCTGATGCCGGATCTGCAAATCCAGATGAAAATTTCCGACAGCTTTTCTGAACTGAAGTCATCAGAATTTGATCTGGCTATTTTCTATCTGCGCGAACCGCCGCCCGGCTATCACGTGCAGGCACTGTTTGATGAAGTCTGTTATCCGATGTGCTCGCCGGAATTGTTCAACCGTTTGCCTGCCCGTGCCAGCGCGGCGGATTTGCTGGAACAAACACTGCTGATTCAGGACGATCCGCAACGGGAATGGACCGGCTGGCGCGACTGGTTCGCCTCACAGGATGTCACTTTCGTCACCCCGCGCCGGACATGGCGCGCCAACAACTACCCGTTTCTGGTGCAGTCAGCGGTGCTGGGCGATGGCGTTCTTCTGGGCTGGGAAGGTCTGGTACAGGATTACATCAACAGCGGACAACTGGTCGCCGCGCATCCGGGTAAACTGGCTGCTGCCGGAAAATGCTACATGCTGACGCCACAAGACCGGTTCCTGAAACCGGTGGTGCATAAAGTAATTAACTGGCTGAAACAGCCTTAAAAAACTCCTCCCCCTTCGCACGGGGAGGAGCCAATAATAATAATCTTATATGTTATTTATATATCAGCGGGCGGGATTTTATTTTTCTCCAGAACTCTGCGTTTTCTTGCAGAATTCATCCCGATTAATGTAAACAACAGCCAGCATGACTGTGAAATACAGGATGCAAGATTAAAATCATGGCTTAACGAATACAGGCCAAACACACCGCCGATTATATTAAGATAGGCGTAACTGTTAGCATCAACCGCTAGCCTGCGCATCTGAACCAGCGCATAGGCAAGAAGGTAGCAAAATACCCCAATTAAACCGACAACCGTATGCATCTCCACCGGCCACTTCCCTTTCCTGTCATTGATAGCTCAGAAAAATAAAGCTTTTCAGGGTGTTCTGCCGCGCATTTTTCGCATACCCTCATGATAAATTCTCATGCAAGTTCAACAGGGGGTTTTGATATAAATCATCAGGGCAATCCATTGCGCCAATTAGATACACCCGGGGTATTTCGCCTGCACCTATAAAATTCCAGCACGTACTATGGAGAAAATTAATGAAAGATAATAATTCCCCTTTGACGAAATTAATGCAGGATGCACAACTTAGCCGTCGCGGCTTTATTACCAGCGCTTCCGCTATGGGTATTACCAGTGCCTTAGGTTTTTCACCCTTCTCTGCTTTCGCTGCTGAACCAAAAAAAGGCGGCGTATTAAAACTGGGTATGTCAGGCGGAAATACCAGTGATACGCTCGACCCGACGTTATTCAGCGACTGGGTGCCGCTCAACCAGGCATATATGCTGATGAATGGCCTGATTGAAATTGATGAAAATAACAAAGCCACGCCTGAACTGTTCTCTGCGTGGGAAGCCAAACCGGGCGCAGCCGAATGGGTGTTTACCGTCCGTGATGGCGTCACCTTCCACAACGGCAAAAAGCTGGACGCCGACGATATTCTTTACTCCATCAACCTGCACCGCGGTGACAAATCCAAAAGCGCCATCAAAACGCAGCTGGCACCGATTACCGGCCTGACCAAACAGGGCGACAACCAGATTCTGATTACTCTCGACAGCGGCAACGCTGACCTGCCGTACCTGCTGGCAGATTACCATCTGGTGGTCGTGCCCGCGGGCTTCACCGACTGGTCGCACCCGATTGGCACCGGCGGTTTTATCTTTGATCAGTACGAACCGGGCGTACGCTCGCTGTTCAAACGTAACCCGAATTACTGGAAGCCGGATCGCGCCTTTGTTGACGCCGTGGAAGTGCTGGTGATCAACGACCCGACCGCGCGCACCAACGCCCTGATTTCCGGTCAGGTTCACGCGATCAACCGCGTCGATTTCAAAACCGTCGATTTCCTCAAACGCAGCCCGGCCCTGAACATTATCCGTTCCTCCGGCGGCCAGCACTTTACATTCCTGATGGATTGCAGCGTCGCGCCGTATAACAACAACGATGTGCGCATGGCGATTAAACACGGCATCGACCGCCAGAAAATTCTTGATACCGTACTGCGCGGTTACGGCTCGCTGGGCAACGATCACCCGATCCCGAAAACCGACCGTTTCTTCAACCACAGTCTCGAGCAGCGTGTATACGATCCGGACAAATCAAAGTTCTACCTGAAGAAAGCCGGATTAACCGACCTGAAAGTCGAGCTGTCTTCGTCTGACGCCGCCTTTGCCGGGGCGCTCGACGCCGCCGCATTGTTCCAGGGTCAGGCACAGAAAGGCGGCATTCAGGTCAACATCAAGCGCCAGCCTGCCGACAGCTACTGGGACGATGTGTGGATGAAGGCCCCGTTCAGCATGGGTTACTGGGGCGGACGCCCGACGGCTGACCAGATGTTTTCAACCGCGTACCAGTCCACCGCCAAATGGAACGACACGCACTGGAAAGATGAAAAGTTTGACGCCCTGCTGCTTCAGGCGCGTTCACTGCTCGATGAAGCCAAACGCGCTGAAATTTATGGCGAGCTGCAAAGCATCGTGCGCGACAACGGTGGTGCGATGATCCCGTTGTTTGGTGATTATCTCGATGCCGCCAGCAAAAAAGTCGGCGGGATCAAACCGCATCCGATGTTCAACTTCATGGGTGGTCGTCTGGCCGAGCGCGTCTGGCTGGAGGCATGATGAAAAAACGGATTTTACAGCGGGTCCTGTTGGGCATTATCACGCTGTGGCTGGTCTCTGTGCTGATTTTTATCGGCACAGAAATGCTGCCCGGCGACGTCGCTACCGCGATTTTAGGGCAAAGCGCGACGCCGGAAACCGTGGCGGCTCTGCGGCTGCAACTGGGTCTGGATGAACCGTCGGTGCTGCGCTATCTGCACTGGCTGGCAGGGATTCTGCACGGCGATTTAGGTCATTCACTGGCGAACGGTCGCGCCATCAGCGACGAACTTTTGCCGCGTCTGGCGAACACGCTGTTTCTGGCCGGATACGCCGCCGTGATCGCCATTCCGCTGGCGGTCGGTCTGGGTATCGCTTCCGCCATCTGGCGCGGTTCCGTGTTTGACCGGCTGGCAAATACCCTCACGCTCATCAGCATTTCCGTGCCGGAGTTTTTCGTCGGCTACATTCTGGTGATCGCCTTTGCTATCCGCCTGACGTGGTTCCCGAGTCTGGCGATGGTTGACAGTTCATCTTCGTTCGCCGACCGGCTTTACGTCTGCACCCTGCCGATGCTCACGCTGACGCTGGTCGTGCTGGCGCATATGTTGCGCATGACGCGTGCATCGGTGACGGCGGTGATGTCCAGCCCGTACATCGAAAGCGCGGTGCTCAAAGGCATTCCGCGATGGCGTATTGTGGTTTCGCACGCCCTGCCCAACGCTCTCGCGCCCATCATCAACGTCGTGGCGTTCAATCTGGCGTATCTGGTGGTTGGCGTCATTCTGGTGGAAGTAGTGTTCGTCTATCCGGGCATTGGCCAGTACATGGTGGACGCCGTCACCAAGCGAGACCTGCCGGTCGTTCAGGCCTGCGGTCTGCTGTTTGGCGGCACCTACATTTTTCTTAATACCACCGCCGATTTACTGGCGATCTGGTGTAATCCACGCCTGCGCCATGCGCGCTAAAAGAGGGACAGCATGAACCGGTATTTCATTAACATCCCGCTGTCGGCCTGGATTGGCATTGTGATTATTGCGGTGAATCTCTTCGCCGCCATTTTCGCGCCGTGGCTTGCGCCTCACAGCGAAACCGAACAGGTTGGCGATATCTGGCTGCTGCCGTCTTCCGCCACGCCGTTTGGTACCGACAGCCTCGGGCGCGACATGCTTTCGCGCATTTTATTTGGCGCGCGCACGACAATTGCCATCGCCCTGACCATCACCTTCAGCTCATTTATCATCGGCATCGTCACCGGTTTCACCGCCGCGATTTACGGCAAATGGGTGGATACCGTGCTTTCGCGCATCGTCGATACCGTGATGTCGATTCCGGTGCTGATTTTCGCGCTGATCGTATTATCCGTAATGGGCACCTCGATTCCGGTCCTGGTGCTGACCATCGCCCTGCTCGACGCCACCCGCGTGTTCCGTCTGGCACGTCTGGTGGCGCAGGCGATTGTCTGCCAGGAATATGTCGAAGCGGCGCGTCTGCGCGGTGAAGGGTTGCGCTGGGTGCTGTTCAAAGAAATTCTGCCTAACGCCCTGCCGCCGCTGCTGGCAGAGTTTGGTATGCGCTTTTGCTTTACCTTCCTGTTTATTGCGGGTCTGAGCTTCTTAGGATTAGGTATTCAGCCGCCGTATGCTGACTGGGGAAGCATGGTGCGTGACAACGCGCAGGCGATTAACTTTGGTCAGTTTGCGCCGCTCTATCCGGCGGCGGCGATTGCGCTGCTGACGATTGGCGTCAATCTGGTGGTTGACTGGCTGCTGGCCCGTAACAGCCTGCCGCAGGGAGATGAAGCATGACACGCACGATTTTAGAAATGCGCGGCCTGCGCATTGAAACCCTCGACGGTTCGCCGCTGGTGCAGGATATTTCGCTGAAACTGGCGGCGGGCGAAGTGCTCGGCCTGATTGGTGAATCCGGCGCAGGCAAATCCACCATCGGGCTGGCGGCGCTGGGCTATGCGCGTCAGGGCTGCCGGATTGCGGGCGGCGAGGTGATCCTCGACGGCACCAACATCGTTTCACAGCCTTCGCGCGTTAAACGCGAGTGGCGCGGCAAACGCGTGGCCTATGTGGCGCAAAGCGCCGCCGCCTCGTTTAACCCGGCGCTGACCATCGAAAAACAGGTATGCGAAGGCCCGATCCGCCACGGTCTGATGAACAAAGAAGAAAGCCGCCAGTGGGCTATTTCGCTGTTCCGCTCACTGGATTTGCCGGATCCGGAAAACATCGGCAAGCGTTATCCGCATCAGCTTTCCGGCGGACAGCTTCAGCGCGCAATGGCCGCGATGGCGATGTCCTGTAAACCGGATTTGCTGATCATGGATGAACCGACCACGGCGCTGGACGTCACCACGCAAATTGAAGTGCTGGTGATGCTGCGCAAACTGGTGCGTGAGTTCAACACCGCCGCGCTGTATATCACGCACGATCTGGCCGTTGTCGCGCAGCTCGCCGACCGCATTATGGTGCTGCGTCACGGCAAGGAAGTGGAAACCGGCAGCACGCAAACCATTCTGGAAAACCCGCAGCAGGATTACACCCGCAGGCTGGTCGCGGAGCGTGAACACGCGCTGGCGCCACTGACCGGCGGCCATGAATCGTCCGGCCAGCCGCTGCTGACCATGAAGAAACTCAGCACCGGTTATAACGGCAAACGCGTGGTGCATGATGTCAGTCTGCAACTCCCTCGCGGCAAAACGCTGGCGATTATCGGTGAATCCGGCAGCGGAAAAAGTACGCTGGCGCGGGCGCTGGTGGGTCTGCTACCGGACACCGAAGGCTCTGTGGACTTCGACGGCACGGCGCTTTCGCATAATTACCAGAAGCGCAACAAAGAAACCCTGCGCCGGATGCAGATGATTTATCAGCTTCCCGACGTGGCGCTCAACCCACGCCAGACACTGCTGGATATCATTGGCCGCCCGCTGAGTTTCTATTTCGGGATGAACAAAAAGCAGGTTCGCGAGCGCGTGGAAGAGCTGCTGTGCCTGACGGAGCTGCCGGTCAAGCTGATCGACCGTCGTCCCGGCGAGCTTTCCGGCGGGCAGAAACAGCGCGTCTGTATAGCCCGTGCGCTGGCTGCGCAGCCGGAACTGATTATCTGTGACGAAGCCACCTCCGCGCTCGATCCGCTGGTCGCTGAGGAAGTGCTGAATCTGCTGCGCCGCTTACAGGAACAGCTCGGTCTGTCTTACCTGTTTATCACCCACGATCTGGGCACCGTGAAACGTATCGCCCATCAGGTCGCGGTGATGTATCAGGGCCAGGTGGTCGCCAGTGGCGATACCGGCGTGGTATTCAGCGCGCCTATGCACAGCTACACCGAAAAACTGCTGACGTCCGTACCGGAAATGCGCACCCGCTGGCTGGACGACGTTCTCGCCCTGCGCAACGTTCCGCTTCCGGCTACAGCCATTCCTTCGACAGGAGTCTTATGAATACCAAACGCATCGTGACCGAATTCCCCCACGCCGTCACCGTGACTGAACATTTGTGGATACCGCTGAGCGATGGCACGCGCCTCGCCGCCCGCCTCTGGCTGCCGGACGACGCCGCAAGCCAGCCGGTTCCGGCGATCCTCGAATACATTCCTTACCGCAAGCGCGACGGTACCCGCACCCGCGATGAACCGATGCACGGATTCTTTGCCGGCAACGGTTACGCGGTAGTGCGTGTGGACATGCGCGGCAGCGGCGAATCCGACGGATTGCTGGCCGACGAATACCTGTTGCAGGAACAGGACGACGCGCTCGAAGTTATCGACTGGATCACGCAGCAAAACTGGTGCAGCGGCAACGTCGGCATGATGGGCAAATCCTGGGGCGGATTTAACGGATTGCAGGTCGCCGCCCGTCGTCCTGCGGCGCTGAAAGCCATCATCACCGTATGCTCAACCGACGACCGCTACCGCGATGACATCCACTACAAAGGCGGCTGCCTGCTTAACGATAACCTCTGGTGGGGCGGCATTATGCTGGCGTACCAGAGCCGTCCGTCTGATCCGGCGCTGGTCGGTGAAAGCTGGTACAAAGACTGGCTGAACCGTCTGGAAAACATGCCCTTCTTCCCGGCGTTGTGGATGGAGCATCCGCTGCGCGACGAATACTGGCAGCACGGCTCGGTGTGCGAAGACTGGTCAGCCATTGAATGTCCGGTGCTGGCGATTGGCGGCTGGGCAGATGCCTACAGCAATGCCGTTTTCCGCCTGATGGACAATTTACAGGTTCCGCGCCGCGCCATTCTCGGCCCGTGGGCGCATATTTATCCGCAGGACGGCACGCCGGAACCGGCGATCGGTTTCCTGCAGGAAGCGGTTCGTTGGTGGGATCACTGGCTGAAGGGCGAACAAAACGGCGCGATGGAAGGCCCGATGATTCAGACATGGTTGCAGGACAGCCAGCCGCCTTCGGCGATGCGTCCGGTCAGCAAAGGCGAATGGGTGGGATTTGATCGCGGCACCGCCAGCAATATTAATTACATGCCCCGCTGGCTTTCGCGCGGCCAGCTGAATACTCAGCCGGATGCCGGCGCGGGCGTCATCAATATCTGTTCGCCTCAGAATCACGGGCTGATGGCCGGGGAATGGATGGGCGCTGGCGTGCCCGGTGAAATGCCGCCGGATCAGCGCGTTGACGACGGCATGGCGGAAATCTTTGACGGCGAACCGCTGGCCGAACCGCTGGCCATCTTCGGCTTTCCGGAATTCACGGTGGAGCTGAGCAGTGATAAACCGGCGGCGATGCTTTACGTGCGCCTTTCCGACGTTTCACCGGAAGGTGCGGTAAACCGCGTCACCCACGGCTGGCTGAATCTGGCGCATCTGCACGGCCACGATAAATCTGTACCGCTCGTACCGGGGCAAAAAGTCAAAGTACCGGTACAGCTGGATGGCATCGCTCACCGCTTTGCCGCCGGACATCGCCTGCGGCTCTCGCTGGCAACCACTTTCTGGCCGATGATCTGGCCGATGGCCGAAGCCGCGACGCTGACGGTAGATTTGCACAGCGCGCAGCTCAGTCTGCCGGTTTGCGAACAGCCGGTACCGGTTGATGGCCCGATCGCCGAACCACAAAGCGCCCCGCTTACCCCGCAGACCGTGCTGTCACCGGGACGCGTTGATCGCAACATCACTTATGATTTCCTCACCGACAGCTGGACCAGCGTGACCCACGGCGTGGGTGGCGTATTCGGTGAAGGCGTTTACCGTTTCGATGATATCGATACGACCGTCGATCACGGTCTACGCCGCGAGCTGACGGTCAGTAACAGTGACCCGCTTTCCGCGCGCTATCTGCTGACGCAAACCATGAAAATGGGGCGAGAAGGCTGGTGGATGGAGGCGGAAATTACGCTCGAGCTGCGTAGTGATCTGACCCACTTTATCGTCAGCGGCGACATGGTGGTGAGTCTGAACGGCGAAGAAGAATTCACGAAATACTGGCACGAGAGGATTGCGCGGTAACGATTAGGGTTGGTAATTCCAGGTCAAGGTCAAAACCGTGGGTTGCCACCCACACCGGCCTTAAGGAGCGCCTTTCGCCGCGCCCCTTAAGAATCCCGGGCTCTTTAAATGCGCGCTACCGCTGGGACGATGGACATGTTCCGTTGCTGCGGCATGTGGCGCGAAATCTTGCCGCGGCGCGGTTCCTTCCCCGATGATTCGAGCCACAGGTCTCGAATCATCGGTCAGCAAAATTTCTGAGCGCGCCAGTAAGATTTCTCAAAATCCGATCAGTGCGAGATTTGGGGGATTATCGCCGTAATGTCCTGACTCTCCAGCACCCGCCCGTCCTGCGCACGTATTTCGAGTTTGCGCAGCGGCTGGCGGTTTTTGTTATCAACCAGCAGCGTGCAGGCTTCGCCTTCTTCAAACAGGTATTCACTTCCCCACTGCCCCAGCGCGACCAGCACCGGTTGCAGCGCCAGCCCTTTTTCTGTCAGCACATAATCCTGATACGCCGAGCCATCCGCCGCCGGTTCAACTTTCAAAATACCTTCCGCCACCAGCGCTTTCAGTCTCGTGCTGAGAATGTTTTTAGCCGCGCCCAGACTGCGCTGGAATTCACTGAAACGCGAAATTCCACGCATGGCATCACGGACAATCAGCAGCGTCCACCAGTCACCAATTAAATCCAGCGCACGGCCTGCCGGACAAGGCGTATTTTCCAGACGGGTTCGTTTCATGGCACTTCCTGCTCAATGCGGTTTAAATAATCTGGTTGCATTATAAAACCACTGGTGCTAAAAATCATCTGGTTTCATAATTAAACCACTTATTCAAACCCGAGGTTCTACTATGTCAGATTCTATTCGCTCCAAATCTGTTGCTTTGATCACAGGGGCATCCACCGGTATTGGCGCAACCTATGCCGATCGCCTGGCAAAGCGTGGTTACGATTTAATTCTGGTTGCCCGTGACGTTGAACGTCTTAATGCGCTGTCCGATCGCCTGCAACAAGAGTCAGGCGTAAATATCACCGTGCTGCCTGCTGACCTGACCCGCAGCAAAGATCTCGCCCGTGTCGAAGACTTCATCCGCGCCGCGCCGCAGATTTCCCTGCTGATCAATAACGCCGGGGCTTCACTGAAAGCCGGTTTTGAGAACAGTGACGCCGGGGCTATCGAGAATCTGATCACCCTGAATGTCACCTCAGTGGCACGTCTTTCCCGTGTCGCTTTCGACGGTCTGATTAAACATAAAGACGGCGCCATTATTAATATCGCTTCTGTGATGGCGCTGACGCCGGAGCTGCAATCGGCGGTGTATTCCGCGACTAAGGCTTTTGTGCTGACTTTCAGCCAGACGCTGCAATTTGAAATGGCAGAACGCGGCCTGTACGTTCAGGCCGTGTTACCGGCCGCAACGCGTACCGAAATCTGGGCGCGTTCGGGCAAAAATATCGATGAAGTACCGGGAGTCATGGAAGTCGGTGAACTGGTAGATGCCGCGCTGCTGGGCTTTGACCGCAAAGAAAAAGTCACCATTCCGCCGTTGCAGGACGAAAAACAGTGGGACGATTTTGACGCCCTGCGTTCGGCGATGGTGCCGAACTTCCTGCAATCTCACGCCGCGCCGCGTTACAAAGCCTGACAGTGAGACATTGACCAGTAACATAAATTTACTGGTCAATGTTGATTTGCTTTGCAAATATGTTAATTCGCCAACTTTGTGAAGTGAATACGATGACTGAATATGTAATTGCTACACCTGAAGTTTCCTCTCTTGCCGTCGAAGGCCAGAGCGCCCGTTTTCCGATACGCCGTGTGTACTGCGTCGGACGTAACTATTCCGAGCACGCCCGCGAAATGGGGCATGATCCGGATCGTGAACCGCCATTTTTCTTTGGTAAGCCGGCTGATGCGGTTATTCCTGCCAGCGGTAACGTGCCGTATCCGACACTGACCGAAGATCTGCATTACGAAGTGGAACTGGTGGTAGCGATCGCCGAGGGCGGTAAAAACATCGCCGCCGGAGACGCGCTTTCGCATGTCTGGGGTTATACCGTCGGCGTGGATTTAACCCGTCGCGACATCCAGGCGCAGGCCAAAAAGCAGGGGCGTCCGTGGGATTTCGCCAAAGGCTTTGATGATTCCGCACCCGCGAATCCGCTGCTGCCGGTCAGCCAGACCGGACATCCTGCCGCCGGTATAATCTGGCTGGATGTGAACGGCGAAAAACGTCAGCGCGGCGATTTAAGTGATCAGATCTGGCAGGTGGCGGATGTGATCAGTTATCTGTCACAGGCCGTTGAGCTTAAGCCCGGTGACCTGATTTACACCGGTACGCCTGCGGGCGTCGGCCCGGTTGTGCGCGGTGATGTGATCACCGGCGGGATCGAAGGGCTGAGCGAATTCAGCTTTACTATCGTTTAAGCGTCTATCCCTGCTGCGACGCCTGATTTCAGGCGTCCTTTTCTCCCGCCTTTCTTTCTGCCTCTTCCGTAACGAGCGGGATCAGCTTCTCAAATGCACAAGCGCTGGACGGATCAAACAGTGACAGCGTTTCTATCTGGCTGAGCAAAATCACCTTTCTGAAATTCAGTGCATTCACCGGCTGGGAAACAGGCGTCACGCCGTGTTCCTGATAATACCGGGCATAGTTGTGCTCAACGCGCAGCTCCAGTGTGTCTTTGTCGCGGTAGCCGCTGACCATCGGGATCACCACGACGTTATCTGATGATGAAGTTTCACAGCGCGCCGTGTGCACCATCCCGATATACACACGCCGTGACTGGAGCGTGATAAACACCATATCGCCCTGCTCCATGCACTGGTACAAAAGGCCTTCGACACCGTTGGCCCGGGTGAGCTGTTTGTACAGTTGCTTGCGTCCGGCGGTATTGAGCCGCAAGCCCGGCGACCAGGTGGTTCGCACCAGGCAAAGCATCACCGAAATGCCGAGCATGATGACAACCGGCGCCTGAATCCCTAAGAAACTCCAGTTGATAAAATCGCGGTGGTAATGAACGTTTTGATGCGCATAAACCGTGGCCGGAATGGCGTTCACGATTTCTGAAATGCCCCACAGCGCCATATACCCCAGCGCAATCATCAGCACGCCTTGCAGGACAAAAATGCAGCCGTAGAGCGCCACCAGAAAATAGACATCCCAGCCAAATGTCCGTTTGAGTTTGAAACGTGATGAGATGTCGCGGGTGGTGTACCAGTAACCGCAGACCATTAACACCATGAAAACCGCCGTCGCCATTACAGCACACCCATGCGTTTGACGTGCCGGGCGAAATCTTCCTGCATGTCCTGATTCGCCGGATTGACCGAGGCAGTACCGTTTTCATCAATCAAAATACGCTCCCCCTCCTCCAGCGTATTCTCAATATCCTTCGCACTGAACAGCCCCAGAAATTGCTCGGGGCTGGAAAAAATTTGAAGCAGATTCTTTAGCATAGGTTTCTCTCACAGCAAAAGAACAAGCCTAGTCAACGAAGGGCAATGCGGTGAAAAATCAGGAGAGTTTAGGAATGTTTACTTTCTGAAAGGCAAAAAAAAGGCCGCCCCGCAGGACGACCTTCTTTCACGGCAAACATTCTGCCCGGTTTACTTCATTTCCACGCTTTCGTGATGCGCTTCTTCGTGCGCTGCCTGCTCGGCATGCACTTCCGCCGCGCGCTTACGCAAGCCAATCCAGCCCAGAACCAGCAGAATGATCAGCACCGGAATAGTGGAAACCGTGAAGGTTCCGTTCGGGTAATCAAACGCCATCAGAATCAGTACGCCCGCCAGGAAGGCCAGCGTCAGCCATGAAGTAAACGGCGCCCACGGCATTTTGAAGGAGACGTCTTTCGCCCGACCTTCTTTGATGGCGGTACGCAGTTTCATCTGACACACGATGATGAATGCCCATGAGCTGAGGATGCCCAGTGACGCAACGTTCAGGACAATCTCAAAGACCTGCGAAGGCACGTAATAGTTGAGGATGACGCCTATTACGTAAATACCGACGGTCACCAGAATGCCCGCGTAAGGCACCTGCTGCGCGCTCATCTTCGACATGAATTTCGGCGCAGAGCCGCCCATCGACAGCGAACGCAGAATACGACCAGTGGAATACAGGCCAGAGTTCAGGCTCGACAGCGCGGCGGTCAGCACCACGATATTCATGATTGTCCCGATGTACGGCACGCCGAGCTTGCTGAAGAAGGTCACAAACGGACTCTGGCCCGCCTGATACGCATTCCACGGCAGCAGCAGAACCAGCAGCACGACGGAGCCGACGTAGAACAAAGCAATACGCCAGATCACGCTGTTGATGGCTTTCGGCAGCACTTTTTCAGGATTTTTCGTTTCGCCCGCTGCGGTACCGACCAGTTCGATCGCCGCAAAGGCGAAGACCACGCCCTGCACTAAAACCAGCGCCGGTAACAGGCCGTGCGGGAAGATACCGCCGTTGTCGGTGATCAGGTGCAGACCGGTGGTATTGCCGTCGAGCTGTTTGCCTGTGCCAAGGAACACCACGCCGACCACCAGGAAGATTGCGATAGCCGCGACTTTGATCAGCGCAAACCAGAATTCCATTTCAGCGAACCACTTCACGCCGATCATATTCATGGTCGCCACAATCGCCAGCGCACCGAGGGCAAACATCCATTGCGGGACATCACCGAAGGTTCCCCAGTAGTGCATGTACAGAGCCACTGCGGTGATATCGACAATGCCGGTCATCGCCCAGTTCAGGAAGTACATCCAGCCCGCCACATAGGAGGCCTTTTCGCCCAGAAACTCACGGGCATAAGAGACGAAACTGCCGCTGGTCGGACGGTGTAAAACCAGTTCACCCAGCGCACGCAGAATAAAGAACGAGAAAATACCACATACCGCATACACGATAGCCAGCGCCGGGCCTGCCATCTGTAAACGCGCACCCGCACCAAGGAATAAACCGGTACCGATAGACCCCCCAATAGCAATCATCTGAACCTGACGATTGCCCATGCTCTTGTGGTAACCGCTTTCGTGCGAATCCAGCCAGCGCCGTTTGGCGGCGTGTTTTGCCTCTGCCGATTTCTTATGAGACTTCATTATGACTTGTTCTCCAAAATAACCTTCACCTGACGCCGGTGCAGCAAGCAAACGATTGCAAGCCACGACGTTTACGTGGTTAACCCACTGTAGTTTTTTTAGCCGGAACTGTTTTTGATGCAATAACGGCGAAGGATGCTACCTGTTCTCATTAACCGAGGCAAAAAAAACCGTACTTAAAAATTGTGATAAGACATATTTCGCGGCGTGAATTGCGCATGCAACGACAGTTTTATGCATGATCTTGTGGTTTGCTCTCTTTGCGCACCCGCTCAATATTGATCGACAGGTACATGATTTCTTCCGTCGTCAGCCCGCGCTGGTACTGCGCCGTCAGGTATTCCCCGATCTTTTCTGCACACTGCCACGCCTGCGGGTAATTCTCTTTTACCGCCACATGCAGCGTCATATCGTCATCGGCGACCACGGTCCGGTTCAGCATCCGCTGGGCGAAGAATTTCAGGTGGGTAACGAACCGCTGATAACTCAGCGACTCTTCGTCATATTCCAGACGCAGCTGGTATTTCACCAGATTGAGGATTTCCTGCATCACGCGGGTAATGCGCGCCACTTCCGGCATTTCGCCGTTCAGCTGCGCGTTGACCAGATGCAGGGCAATAAAACCGGCTTCATCCACCGGCAACCGCACGCCCAGACGGGCATCAATAATGTCCAGCGCTTCCACGCCCAGAGCATACTCTTTGGGATACAGACGTCGCGTTTCCCACAGCAACGCATTGCTGATGGGCACACCTTTTTTCTGCCGTTCAATGGCAAAGTTGCAGTGATCGGTCAGCGCGATATACAGATTTTCCTGCAACTTTCCCAGCCGGGTTCGTGCCAGCGAAATGATCTGGTCGCAGGTCGTCATCACTTCCATCGGAATATGCGAGAGCAGTTCCGTCAGATGCGCGACCAGTTCGTCGTTTTGTAAGGCGAAGATTTTCTCGATTTTACTGTCATCAAGTTCATCTCCCGTTTTTTTCATAAACGCCAGACCACGGCCCATGACGACCTGTTCCCGCTGCTGATCGTTGACGACAACCACCACGTTATTATTTAAAATTTTGGCGATTTTCATTGTGATTCCCTGAAAAGAAAAACCCGATCGTCAGTGAAGAAGATCAGGTTTTGTCTGCCGCAGCATTGCGTATCTGCCTGATAATTCTAGCAGGTTAGATTAGCCACTCAATGCACATTACTGAAAAAGCGTGATAACGATCCCGGCTCTCCGGCCATGCCCGCACTCAGAAAGTGACAATGGCTTTCAGCCCTGTCACCCAGGCGTCCTGCGTTTCTTTCACGCCACCCGGACGGTACCAGTATTGCAAATCAGGTTGCAGGATAAGCCATGAACGCACTTTGATCTGATAGTACAAATCGGCATTAACCGAATGCCCGGACAGCGGCGTGTACAACGGATTGCCGTAATCATCCACCTGATAAATGGCGTTCAGGTTTTCCTGATTCTGCCGGTAGTGGTCGCTCATTTTAATGTACGTCATACCAAAACCCAGCCAGTCGTCAGGGCGCGCATCGAACAGACCGCGATAACGCATGGACGCCGCCTGCGTGTAATGCATGGCGTTGCTGCGCGGGTCGGCCAGACCGAGACTGTATGACACGCTCATGCCGCGGTTCGGATCATCGCCGCGCTGCGTCACCTGCTGGTTGAAACCGGTGTACATAAACCAGGTGCTGCTGTGGGAACGATAACCTTCCGGGTCGCTGGCGCCGACGCTTTGCGTTTTCCCCTCTGAAAGATCCTTCTGCGGCGAGTTGGTGTACAGCAGTCCGAAGTTATAAATGCCCGGCAAACCGTTGACCTTGGTTTTCAGTTCGGCTTCCATCGGCAGCAAAATCCCGCGAGCGCCTTTCAGCGAACCGCTCCAGGCGTATTTTCTATCTGACGCGTCCGGGTTTTGTTCCATGATGCCGGTTTTCAGCGTCAGGCTGTCCGTCAATTTGTACTGGAATGTGGTGCCCCAGTAATGTTTGTTCCAGTTGTACCAGGTCATCGAGTTAGCAGATTTGCCGCCGCACTGACTGAGCAACTGGAAATCGCACGGGATAATCTGATCGAAATCCTGATTCTTGTTCATCATGCCGATGCGCCAGTGCAGTTTGCGGTCATCAAAACTGCGACTGAAGGTCAGCCAGCCCAGACGCGTAATCGACTGCCCTCCCCAGCTTTCCTGCGCGATATCGTTAAAACCCACACGCGGATCTTGCGTACGTTCGGACGTCAGGTTGTCATCATGGTTACGGTTAACAATGTTCCCTTCAATCGCCGCATCCGGAATGCCGGTGTACATTTCCAGATCCTGCGTAAACGTCAGCGAGAACTGGTCGATGTACGCCAGTTTTTTATCGTGGTTATAACCGCCGCCCGCGTTGTAGGAAGATTCGCTCAGGTAACCGAGCTGATAATGGAAACCGTGGTCTTCAAGAATGGGCCGGATCCCCAGCATGTCGCCGAGCATCCCTTCGCCGGGTGCCTCAAAACCGAGCACGGTTCCGTTCCAGTCGCTGGCGGCCAGTGCCGGTTGGCTCCCTGCGCCCGCCAGACAAACGGCCAGCGCGAAATATTTATGATATGAACGAACTGCGGGTCGCATTTTATGCCCGGAATTATTATGTGCAGGTAATACAGAAATCTGAGAAAATTTCATCATTACATTCCCTTCGAATTATTGATTATCTTTTTATTGTTATTCGAATTCCTTCCCGCAGGCACAGATTGCCCTGCGGGTGAAATTTCGCATTATTAATTGAGGTTCGGTATGAAGTGGCCTGCTCATTCAGGCCACCGGATTACGGTTTGTTTATTTACGCTTTTAAAGAAGCACCATGAGTTTTAATCACGTCGGCATACCAGAAGAAGCTTTTCTTGCGGCGGCGTTCCAACGTGCCATTGCCCTGATCGTCGCGGTCAACATAGATATAGCCGTAGCGTTTGGAGAATTCGGCTTTCGATGCGCTGACCAGGTCGATAGGCCCCCAGCTGGTGTAGCCCATGACTTCCACACCGTCTTCAATGGCTTCGCGCACCTGCACCAGATGGTCATTGATATACTCAATGCGGTAATCATCATTAATGCTGCCGTCCGCTTCGACTTTATCGCGGGCACCCAGACCATTCTCAACAATAAATAACGGCTTCTGGTAGCGGTCATATAATTCATTCATTAAGAACCGCAAACCTTCCGGATCAATCTGCCAGCCCCATTCGGAACTTTTCAGATGCGGATTCGGCACCATATTTAATATATTGGCACGTGCTTTAATATTTTGTTCTGCATCCGTGGTTACACAACCGGTCATGTAATAACTGAAGGAAATAAAGTCGACCGTTTCTTTCAGCGCTATTTTGTCTTCAGCAGTAATGTTAATTTCCATACCGCGATCTTTAAAGAAACGTTTCATATACGCCGGATACGCGCCACGTACCTGGACGTCACCGAAGAATAACCAGTCGCGGTTTTGTTGCAGCGTTTCCATCATATCAGCCGGTTTGCAGGTCAGCGGATAGAGCATTCCGCCCAGCAGCATGTTACCGATTTTGCCGTCAGGAATGATTTCATGACAGGCTTTCACCGCTTTGGCACTCGCCACCAGCTGATGATGAATGGCCTGATAAATCGCCTGTTTGCTGCTGCCTTCCGGCAATCCGACACCGGTAAACGGCGCGTGCAGCGACATGTTGATTTCGTTGAACGTCAGCCAGTGTTTCACTTTATCTTTGTAACGCGTGAACACGGTGCGGGCGTAATTCTCGAAGAAACCGATGGTATCCCGGCTGCCCCAGCCGCCGTGTTTTTTCACGATGCCGTACGGCATTTCGTAATGGGAAAGCGTCACCAGCGGCGTGATGCCGTATTTTGCCATTTCATCAAACAGGCGGTCGTAGAACGCCAGACCGGCTTCGTTCGGGTGCAGTTCGTCGCCTTCCGGGAAAATACGTGTCCAGGCAATAGAAGTTCGCAGCACGGTGAATCCCATTTCGGCGAACAGTTTCATGTCTTCCGGATAACGATGGTAAAAATCAATCGCCACATCTTTGATGCCAAAATCGCCTTCCACGCGCTCCTGCACCGGACCGAAAACGCCCTGCGGTTGCAGGTCAGAGGTGGACAATCCTTTACCGTCGGTCAGGTACGCGCCTTCAACCTGATTAGCTGCGACTGCGCCGCCCCATAAGAATTCCTTCGGGAATTGCTTGCTCATGTGAATCTCCTGGTTCTGACTGTTATCGTAAAAGGGTAAGTAATAAAGCTTGTTCGCCGACGTCCTGGCCCGTGCTGGCCGGAATGACGTCGAGATAATCGTCGCTGTTGGTGATAAGCACAGGCGTAGTCAGGTCGTAACCGGCATCGGCAATGCCCTGGGTGTCGAACTCCAGCAGCAAATCGCCCTGCTTCACGACGGTGTCTGCTGCCACGTGCGGCGTGAAGAATTTGCCATCAAGCTTCACGGTATCGATACCCACGTGGATCAGGATCTCCGCGCCGTCTTCTGATTCAATTCCGATAGCGTGATGGGTTTTGAACAGGGAAACCACGGTGCCGTTGACCGGCGAAACGACACGGCCCGCGGACGGAATAATCGCTACGCCTTTACCCAGCAAACCGCTGGCAAATGTCGGATCTTTCACATCTTCAAGCGCCACGCAGATACCGGCAATCGGGCTGGTCACCAGGGTTTTGCCACGCGGCGCCTGGACGGAAGCCGGCGAGACGCTATCGGCCGTTTCACCCGCTTTCGCTTCTTCATTCATCCAGAAGAAGAACGTTGCCAGAGCGGCAAAAGCGAGGGCAAAAACGGTGCCGGCGATGGCGGCGGTAACCGTCTGGTCAAAACCCGTCGGTGGAATGATCTGCGTGAAAGTGAAGATGTTAGCGAAGCCGAAGGAGTACGCGGTAGTCTGGAAATAACCGAGGATTGCCGCGCCCAGCGCGCCGCCGACGCAGCCGAAAATAAACGGACGGCGGCGTGGCAGGTTAATGCCGTAAACCGCCGGTTCTGTGATACCAAAAATCCCGGCGCTGACCGCTGAACCCGCCAGTGCTTTGGTACGCGCGTCTTTAGCACGCAACATCACGCCGATTACAGCGCCAACCTGCCCCATCACGGCCGGTAATAACAGCGGCAGCATGGTGTCGTGGCCCAGAATGCTGAAATTGTTGATCATCAGCGGCACCAGCCCCCAGTGCAGACCGAAGATCACACAGACTTGCCACAGGCCACCCATAAAGGCCCCCGCGATGGCCGGGCTGATGTGATAGATAAACTGATAGCCGTTAGCAAGTTGCTGGCTGGCCCAGGTCGCGACCGGCCCGATGAGGAGGAAGGTCAGCGGGACAATTACCATCAGGCAGATAAGCGGCGTAATGAAATTGCGCAGGGAACCCGGCAGTAGTTTCATCAGACGTTTTTCCATCCAGCTGGAGGCCCACGCGGCAAGGATCACCGGAATAACCGATGAGGCGTAGTTGATGAAAACCAGCGGTATGCCAAAGAAATGTTCAGACGGTACGCCCGGCTGCTGAGCGTTAAATGCCGCCGTCATCAGCGGATGCACCATCGCGCCGCCAATCATCATCGTTACAAACGGATTGCCGCCGAATTTTTTCCCGGCGGTATAGCCGATCACCAGCGGGAAGAAGTAAAACATGGCGTCGCTGGCGGCGAACCAGACTTTATACGTGCCGCTTTCCGGATTCAGCCAGCCGCAGGCCAGCGCCAGTGACAGAAACCCTTTCAGGATCCCTGACGCGGCCATGATGCCGATAAACGGGGTGAAAATACCGGAAATGACGTCAATGGCGCGGGCGAACAGATTGCCTTTATCCTGCCCCTCTTCTTCATCACCGCTTTCCGAAAGTGCGCTGCCGCGCACTAAAGCGTCATAGACCGCGCCGACGTGGTTGCCGATCACGACCTGAAACTGGCCACCGCTTTCCACCACCATAATGACGCCGGGGTTCTTTTTTAATCCTTCGGCATCCGCTTTACTGATGTTTTTAAGCTTGAACCGTAAACGGGTGGCGCAATGCACCACGCTGTTCACGTTTTCCTTTCCGCCCACTCCGCGGAGAATTTCGTCGGCTAATGTTTTGTATTCCATGGTGTTATCTCATCAGAGTAATGGCGTCGTGCACGACATTGCCGTTGTATTTCAAAGGGGCGGCCGGCCCCTGAATTCAGGCCAAAAAAAAACCTAAACGTCCGGTCTCTTCGCGGCATGCGAAGAAACGAGAAGTTTAGGTTTTGCCTGTCAGACAGTAACAATCCTGCTTTCTGCAACGGATTCTCGGGCGAATCGTTGACAGAAACAAGTCGTAATATCAGCCGTGTGACGAAACTGTGATCGGCTTCAGACTTTGTGCTGAAGGAGGCTCGTCCCTGAGCATCTCCGGCAAACTAGCGCAGACCGGCGATGGTGAATCCGCCGTCTACCAGCAGATTTTGCCCGGTGACAAACCGCGCTTCGTCGCTGCACAGCCACGCAACAACGTCGCCCACGTCGTCGGATTCGCCCACGCGCCCTGCCGGTGTCAGCTGAACAAACGGCCTGAGCATCTCTTCATTCGCGCCCATCCGTCGTGCCATCGGCGTATCGATAATGCCTGGATTCACGTTGTTGATACGGATTTTATGCGCGCCGGTTTCCAGCGCAATGGCGCGGATCATGGCATCCAGACCGCCCTTGCTGGCGGAATAAGCCGCAGACCCGAAACTCGCACCGTGCGCCAGCCACGAGGACGTATTCACAATCGCGCCGCCGTGACCTGCGGCCACCATCGCCTCCAGTTCATATTTCACGGACAGCCAGACGCCTTTCAGATTGATGGCGATCACGCGGTCGAATTCGGCTTCCGTCATTTCGCTGACCGGCGCAAAACCTTCGACACCGGCATTATTAAACGCCGCGTCCAGACGCCCGAAATGCGCCAGCGTTTCCGCAATCATATGTTGAACCTGCGCGCTGTCTGAAACGTCTGCCGGCACCGCCAGCGCGTCGCCGCCCTGTTCATGGATCAGCGCAACGGTTTGCAAAAGTTCCGCCTCACGACGCCCGGCGACCACCACTTTTGCGCCGTCGCGTGATAAAGCCAGCGCCGCGGCACGGCCAATTCCGCTTCCTCCGCCAGTGACCAGCGCCACGCGGTTATGCAGACGAAGGGGCTGAATATGAAGATGTGATCCCTGAAGATGTAATTGTTGTGACATAGAAACCTCTGAGAAATATGTTGACCAGAACCTGACTATAAGAGGATTAATTGTTGTGGATAAGCCGTCTTATATCGCATGATTTACTGGTTCATATTCATCAATGAGAAAAGAAATGCGGACTAACGAACTGGGTGAACTGACCGCCTTTGTCGCCGTGGCAGAAGAAAAAAGCTTCCGTAAGGCGGCGGCGCGGCTGAATTTAACCCCATCCACCCTCAGCCATTCTTTACGCGCGCTGGAAGAACGGCTGGGCGTACGGTTACTGAACCGCACCACGCGTACCGTTTCGCCGACCGAAGCGGGGATTGCGCTGCTGGCCGAAATTGCGCCTGCGTTTGCGGCGATTGCCGGTGCAGTTGAGAAAGTGAATACCTTCAGGGAAACTCCGCAAGGCACGGTGCGCATCAATACGCCGCGCATTGCGGCAGATCTCGTTTTTATGCCGCAGCTGAAGCAATTTAATCTGGATTTCCCGGACATCCGGCTGGAACTGGCCACCAACGACGGTTTCGTGGATATCGTTACTGAAGGATTTGATGCCGGAGTGCGTATCCGCGGCGACGTTCAGCAGGATATGAGTGCGGTTCGCCTGACGTCCGATTTTCATTCGGCGGTTTACGGCTCGCCTGAATATTTCGCGCGGCATGCGAAACCGCTCTCACCAGCCGATTTGCAACATCACGCCTGCATCGGGCGACGGGAAATTACCGGCGGTGCGTTGTATCGATGGGAATTTGAAAAAGAAGGTAAACAAATTGCGGTACCGGTCCGCGGCCCGCTGATTGTCGACAGCGTAACGATGATGACTCGCCTCGCTCTCGACGGGATCGGGTTGGTCTACACAGCCTGCAGCCCGGAACATGACGCGCTGGTCGCACAGGGTTTGCTTATCCGCGTACTCGAAGACTGGTCGGTCACATTTCCCGGTTTCTTTCTCTATTATCCCGGTCACCGCCAGCTTTCTGCGGCGTTAAAAGCCGTGATCAGCAGCTTTCGTTTACCGCTGCGGGATCACTAATTTGCTCATTTAACGTCAAGAATTTAAAGGCACTCCTAATGCGGTGTTGGTACACGTAAGCCGTTACGTTATAATTCCCCCGTTACGGCAAAATCCGTAACCAGGATTCTCAACCTGAATGTTTACTGGCGACATGGAGTGCATAAGTGCATTTCACGTTTGAGTCTGCGCATGCCTATTGCCTGTACAAACAACAAGCAATATCTCAATGGTGGCTCAGGCGGGGCTGACTACGGTCAGGCCGGTATCCAGTAGAACCGGTGTTGAGAACCCCGTCAGGGCTACCACCAGTGAGATTCTCAACTCCGGTGGTCGCTGTAACATTAAACTACTGGACAATGAACCATGAACGACAAGCCAAGGCAGGCATTACTTCCTCCCCCACTGTTGGTTTATGCTCCCGTTTGTTACGGAGAGAGCATATGAAGAACACCCGTGAAGACTGGCATCCCGCCGATATTATCGCTGCAATTCGCAAAAAAGGCTCAACGCTGACGGCACTCTCGCGTGATTCCGGACTGGGCGCATCAACCCTGTCCAATACGCTGTCGCGACGCTGGCCTAAAGGTGAGTTGATTATTGCGGCAATGATCGGCGTTCCGGCGTGGGAAATCTGGCCAAGCCGTTATTACAATGCCAACGGGGAGTTGGTTGTTCCTAAATTGCGGAACCCTAAAGCGGAGAGTTAATCCGTAACAGCGGTGGGAGCCTGGCTTTCACCGCATTTTGAAAAGTCTCAGACCGGCGAATTTTTAAATATTCATGCCGTTACCGCAAAGGTTTCCATCCATTCGCAAGAGACCGCATACCGTTCGCTGCGGGCTTTTGCCGGCCAGGCCTCATTCTGTTTGATCCCGTTCACAAATAAAAAAACAAAATCAAAAAACGTAAAGTGGCGGGACGCCGATTGCATTCCATTTCGGCGCGAAATACCCGTTTGGTTACGGGCTGAGCGGCACCACGTTCCGGTATCACGATTTGCAGCTAAATCAGCAGCCAGTCGTCATCGAAAACGGCGAAATTTCCGTACAGATTCAGATAACCAATAGCGGTTCGCGAGCAGGCAGCGAAGTGGTTCAGGTTTATCTGCGCGACTGCGTGGCTTCTCTGGTGCGGCCGGTGCACGAACTGAAAGCATTCCAGCGCGTTGAACTGAACGTCGGAGAAACCGCCACGCTGAATTTCAGTATTCCAACCGACATGCTGAATTTCACCAACGCCGCGCACAAACACATCGTTGAGCCGGGCTTTATTGACGTTCAGGTCGGGGCTTCCAGCGCTGATATTCGCGCTAACGGTAAGGTGACACTGGCCGGAAAAGTGCGGGAATTGCCACGTAACTGGCGGATGGTCAGCCGGTGTGAGGTGAATCAGTAAAGGCTACTCGCAGATCACAAAATCAGAAAGCAAAACGGACGCTTCAGCGTCCGTTTTTACAGGGTTCAGATAGGCTGTTATTCAGTTTCCCGCGTAATGCCGAAATGCTTATACGCGTGGTTGGTTGCCATACGTCCGCGCGGCGTTCGCTGGATAAAGCCCTGTTGGATCAGGAACGGTTCGATCACGTCTTCAATCGTTTCACGTTCTTCGCCAATTGCGGCAGCTAAATTATCCAGCCCTACCGGCCCGCCGGTGAATTTATCGATAATCGCCAGCAGCAGTTTGCGGTCCATATAATCGAAACCTTCCGCATCAACGTCCAGCATGTCCAGCGCGCCATTTGCTACATCACCGTTGATCGTACCGTCGCCTTTCACTTCGGCAAAATCACGCACGCGGCGCAGCAGGCGGTTGGCAATACGCGGCGTGCCACGCGAGCGGCGGGCAATCTGATGCGCCCCTTCTTCCGACAATTCCAGCCCGAGGCAGGACGCACTGCGCCCGACGATATGCTGCAAATCGGCGACCTGATAAAATTCCAGACGCTGCACAATACCGAAACGGTCACGCAGCGGAGACGTCAGGGAACCGGCGCGCGTCGTGGCACCAATCAGGGTGAACGGGGGTAAATCAAGCTTGATGGAACGCGCCGCCGGGCCTTCGCCAATCATGATATCCAGCTGATAATCTTCCATCGCCGGATACAGAATTTCTTCGACAACCGGCGACAGGCGGTGGATTTCATCGATAAACAGTACGTCGTGAGGTTCGAGATTGGTCAGCATCGCGGCCAGATCACCGGCTTTTTCCAGCACCGGCCCGGAAGTCGTGCGCAGATTCACGCCCATTTCGTTGGCAACAATGTTCGCCAGCGTGGTTTTACCCAGCCCCGGCGGCCCGAAAATCAGCAGGTGATCGAGTGCATCTTTGCGTTGCTTTGCCGCCTGAATAAAGATTTCCATCTGCGAGCGCACGTGGGGCTGCCCGACATATTCGTTAAGCAGCTTCGGGCGGATCGCACGGTCAATGACCTCTTCTTCACTAAACACTTCAGAAGAAATCAGGCGGTCAGCTTCAATCATCGTTTACCTCACAGCGCCGCGCGCAGCGCTTCTCTAATCAACGTTTCGGATTCTGCACCCGGTTTCGCCACTTTACTGATCATGCGGCTGGCTTCCGGCGGTTTGTATCCGAGGGATATCAGGGCGGCTACTGCTTCACCTTCGGCATCAGATTCTTTCGCTTTCGACGCCGATGCAGGTAGCGTGATATCAGTATGATTGTTAAATAGATCACCGTTTAATCCTTTAAACCGGTCTTTCATTTCGACGACCAGGCGTTCTGCGGTTTTCTTACCGACGCCAGGTAACTTAATTAAGGCAGTGATTTCTTCCTTTTCCACTGCGCTGACGAACTGCTGTGCCGACATACCTGACAGGATTGCCAGCGCCAGCTTTGGCCCGACGCCGTTCACTTTGATCAGTTCACGGAACAGCGCGCGCTCTTGTTTATCATTGAACCCGTAAAGCAGTTGGGCATCTTCGCGAACAATAAATTGCGTGAAGAGGATGGCTTCCTGACCCAGTTCGGGCAATTCGTAAAAACAGGTCATCGGCATATGCACTTCATAGCCCACGCCGTTGGTTTCCAGCAGCACCAGAGGTGGCTGTTTTTCCAGAATAATGCCTCGAAGTCTGCCTATCACGTTCGTTTTCCTTATCAGGTCAAAAGCAGCAGTGTTTATATCATAAAAAAGGCTGGATGAATATCCAGCCTAATGGACTTGCGGCGTCTATCGCATACGTCCGCGCGCCATCTGCAATTTATCAGAACTCAGCCGGATCGCATTCTGGCTCATGTGACAATGCGTAATCGCAATCGCCAGTGCATCGGCGGCATCGGCCTGCGGATTGGCGGGCAGTTTCAGGATAGAACGCACCATGTGCTGCACCTGCGATTTTTCGGCAGCACCTGTACCGACAACTGTTTGTTTCACCTGCCGCGCGGCGTATTCGAACACCGGCAAATCCTGATTCACTGCGGCTACAATCGCTGCGCCACGCGCCTGCCCGAGCTTTAACGCGGAGTCAGCATTCTTCGCCATGAATACGGATTCGATGGCAAAAAAGTCAGGCTGGAACTGCGTAATAATTTCCGATACGCCGGCGTAAATTAATTTCAAACGCCCCGGCATATCGTCAACGACGGTACGGATGCAGCCGCTGCCCAGATAACTCAGCTGACGCCCTGTCTGGCGGATAATGCCATAGCCGGTGATGCGTGAACCGGGGTCGATCCCCAGAATAATAGCCATAGCAGCTCAACGCCTTGTGTTGTCGTTTTTTTGAGAAGGTTGGGGACAGTATAAACTGCTGAGGGATTTGAGAATAGCCAGCCGGTGGAGACCACCGGCTGCGGTGAGATTACAGAGTTTCTGCGATCTCGTCGGAGATTTCACCGTTGTGGTAAACCTCTTGTACGTCGTCACAATCTTCCAGCATGTCGATCAGGCGCAACAGTTTTGGTGCAGTTTCTGCATCCATGTCGGCTTTGGTCGATGGGATCATGGTGACTTCTGCGGAATCTGCTTTGAAACCGGCAGCTTCCAGTGCGTCTTTCACTTCGCCCAGATTTTCCCAGGCTGTGAACACATCGATGGCGCCATCGTCGTAAGACTGGATATCTTCTGCGCCCGCTTCCAGTGCGGCTTCCATCAGCACATCTTCATCCAGACCTGGTGCGAAAGAAATCACGCCTTTCTTGGAGAACAGGTACGCAACGGAACCGTCAGTGCCCAGATTACCGCCGGTTTTGGTGAAGGCATGACGCACTTCAGCCACGGTACGGTTGCGGTTGTCACTCAGACATTCGACCATGATTGCAGAACCACCCGGGCCGTAACCTTCATAAATGATGGTTTCCATGTTGGTGTCTTCGTCACCACCGACGCCACGCGCAATGGCACGGTTCAGGGTATCGCGGGTCATGTTGTTGGACAGTGCTTTATCAATTGCAGCGCGCAGACGTGGGTTTGAACCCGCATCGCCGCCGCCCAGACGTGCAGCGGTAACCAGCTCACGAATGATTTTGGTGAAGATTTTGCCACGTTTAGAATCTTGCGCCGCTTTGCGGTGCTTGGTGTTGGCCCACTTACTGTGACCTGCCATAAATATCTCCAAAAAGTCTAAAGTCTTAACAGACCGAATAGTTTACAAATTCTTCAATCGCCTGCTGGTTGCTCGGGGAGACGGTCAGCGCTGCCGCTTCCGCTTTTCCCAGCCACCGGAACGCATGATGTTCGGTAAGAACCACATCACGCTCGTCGGGTAACGCCAGACAGAACCAATGTTCTTTATTACGGGTTACGCCGGGAGCATAGCGATGGCGCAAATGCGCAAATATTTCAAAGTCCTCGCAACGGTCACAATCCTGAAGAGGCAGGTTTTCACCTGCGATGTCGATTCCGACCTCTTCCATCACTTCACGCTGCGCGGTTTGATTCGGGGATTCCCCGCCTTCCAGGCTACCGGTCACCGACTGCCAGAAATTCGGGTCATCCTTTCGTTGGAGCATCAGCACCCTGCCGGTGTTTCTGGCGTAGATGACGCACAGTATCGACTCAGGACGCTTATAGCTCATTAGTTATTCTCAGTATTTGTGTCTGGCGTCACTTCTTTTTTCGCAACAACCGCAATACTGAGTTCCAGTAAAGAGGCCGGATTCGCGAAGCTTGGTGCTTCGGTCATCAGACAGGCCGCTGCCGTGGTTTTCGGGAAAGCGATAACGTCACGGATGTTATCCGTACCGGTCAGAAGCATAACCAGACGATCCAGACCAAATGCAAGACCGGCATGTGGCGGTGTACCGTATTTCAGGGCGTCGAGCAGGAAGCCGAATTTCTCGCGCTGTTCATGTTCGTTAATGCCCAGAATGCTGAACACGGTCTGCTGCATTTCGCTGCGGTGAATACGCACAGAGCCGCCACCCACTTCGTAGCCGTTGATGACCATGTCGTAGGCATTCGCGATAGCGGAAACCGGGTTTGCCGCCAGTTCCTGCGCCGTCATCTCTTTCGGTGCTGTGAACGGGTGGTGCATGGCGCTCAGGCCGCCTTCGTCGGTGTCTTCAAACATCGGGAAGTCGATAACCCACAGCGGAGCCCACATGTCTTCGTTGGTGATTTTCAGATCGCGACCTACTTTCAGACGCAGTGCGCCGATTGCGTCGGTCACAATCTTCGCGCTGGCTGCGCCGAAGAAGATCATGTCACCGTCTTGCGCGCCGGTACGTTCGATCAGGGCGGACAGCAGTTCTTCATTCAGGAATTTGGCAACCGGGCTCTGAATACCTTCCAGACCTTTCGCCACTTCGTTGACTTTGATGTAAGCCAGGCCTTTCGCGCCGTAGATTTCGAGGAATTTCGCGTACTCATCAATTTGCTTACGGCTCAGGGAGGCACCGCCCGGAACGCGTAATGCCGCTACACGGCCTTTCGGATCGTTAGCCGGATCAGCGAACACTTTGAACTCGATGTTTTTCATCAGGTCAGCAACATCAACCATTTCCATCGGGTTACGCAGGTCCGGTTTGTCTGAACCGAAACGACGCATGGCTTCTGCAAAGGTCATGACCGGGAAATCGCCCAGATCCACGCCTTTGATTTCCTGCCACAGTTCGCGGGCCAGTTTCTCCATCACCTCGCGCACTTGCTCAGCGCTCATGAAAGAGGTTTCCACGTCAATCTGGGTGAATTCCGGCTGACGGTCAGCACGTAAATCTTCGTCACGGAAGCATTTAACAATCTGATAATAGCGATCAAAACCGGACATCATCAGCAGCTGTTTGAACAGCTGAGGAGACTGCGGCAAAGCGTAGAATTTGCCTTTATGCACACGGCTTGGCACCAGATAGTCACGCGCGCCTTCCGGTGTGGCCTTGGTCAGCATCGGGGTTTCAATGTCGAGGAAGTCATGGCTGTCCATGAAACGACGCACGAAACTGGTAATTTTTGCACGCGCTTTCAGGCGGTTAGCCATCTCGGGGCGACGCAGATCCAGATAGCGGTATTTCAGACGCGCTTCTTCAGTGTTGACGTGATTGGAGTCCAGCGGCAGCGCTTCTGAACGGTTGATGATGTTCAACTGGTTAGCGAACACTTCCACTTCACCGGTCGCCATGTCTTTGTTGAACTGGCTTTCAGGACGTGCACGGACGGTACCGGTTAACTGAATGCAAAACTCGTTACGCAGTTCAGAAGCCAGTTTGTAGGCTTCGGCCTGATCCGGGTCGAAGAAGACCTGAACGATACCTTCGCGGTCACGCATATCGATGAAAATCAAACCACCCAAATCGCGGCGACGGTTAACCCAGCCACACAATGTCACTTCCTGGCCCACATTGGACGCATTCAGCTTTCCACAATATACAGTACGCATAACGGTATCCTTTTGATCCCACTACCCGGCCTCATGGCGCACAGGTACAGAAACGGTTATTCACTCTGGTCGCCCGCCGCAAAACTGTGCAGCGCGCGGAATGGGTTTTATTCGGGTCGAAAAAAGGCGGCTATTATAAAGGAATTTCCGCCGCAGGATAAGTGCGAACGCATCAAGGCTGGCGCGGAAATTCACACATGTTGCTTGCTACACATAATTTAACAAAATTATCCCCATTTTGACCCACGCGTTAGCATAGACTCCGGCTATCCCCTTTGTACACGCAGTTCATTATTCCTGCCTCTATTTACCCCTTTTGATAACCGGGAGCTAACACCATGAAACTCGACCCTAAAACCACTGCATTAGTGCTGATCGATTTACAGAAAGGCATTCTGCCGTTTGCCGGCGGCCCGCATACCGCGCAGCAGGTTCTGGATAACGCCACTGAACTGGCAAACCGTTTCCGTAAACTGGGCTCTCCGGTGGTAATGGTGCGCGTGGGCTGGTCCGACTCTTTTGACGAAGCGCTGAAACAGCCGGTCGATGTCCCTGCGGCCGCGCCGGAAGGCGGCCTGCCAGCGAGCTGGTGGGAATTCCCGGAGCAACTGGGCGTCACCGACAAAGACTTGCTGGTGGTTAAACGCCAGTGGGGTGCGTTCTACGGTACAGATCTGGATTTACAACTGCGCCGCCGTGGCATTAAAAGCATTGTGCTGGCCGGCATTTCCACCAACATCGGTGTGGAATCCACAGCCCGTAACGCCTGGGAACACGGCTATGAGCTGGTGATCGCCGAAGATGCCTGCAGCGCGCACAACAACGACCATCATCAGTCCAGCGTGCAGTTTATCTTCCCGCGCATCAGCCGCGTACGTTCAACCGCCGAAGTGCTTGCCGCACTGCCACAGTAACGTTACCCTGCCGGATATCCCTGACGCCGCCTGCCGGGCGGCGTTTTTTATGGAAAAAACAGAGGAAGCGCGGCATGTATATTGGTTTACCGCAATGGCACCACAACGCCTGGGCCCGTATCGGGCTTCGCGATCTGGCTGATTACGCCCGGTATTTCAATTGTGTCGAAGGCAACACCACATTTTATGCGTTGCCGAAACAGGACGTTGTGATGCGATGGCGCGATATGACGCCTGAATCCTTCCGTTTCTGTTTTAAATTCCCGTCATCCATCAGCCATAAAGCGGCACTGGCGAACTGTCAGGAAGATGTCGATACGTTTTACCGCACGCTGGAGCCGCTTGGCGAACGCATCGGGCAGCTCTGGTTACAGCTTCCGCCCACTTTTGCACCCGCGCATCTTGAGCGTTTATGGCAATTTCTTGATGCCCTGCCCGCCGGTTTTGATTACGGCGTTGAAGTACGCCATTCTGATTTCTTCGCCAAAGGCGATGCCGAGCGTGCGCTGAATCAGGGGTTACATCAGCGTGGGATCAACCGCACCATTCTCGACAGCCGTCCGGTTCACAGCTCGAAATCTCAGACTGAAGCGGTGCTTGACGCCAAACGAAAAAAACCTGTTCTGCCGCTGCATGCCGTTGTAACCGCGACGCGCCCAATCGTGCGTTTCATCGGCGGTGATATTCTTGACGATAACAGGCCGCTGTTCGCACAGTGGGCAGACAAACTTGCGGCGTGGGAAACCCAGGGGCTTTCTCCTTATCTGTTTATCCACACGCCGGACTGCACCGACGCACCGCAACAGGCGCGCAGTCTCTGGCCCTTGCTGCGGGCTAAAATTCCGACCGTTCAGCCTGAACCTGACTGGCCGGAACAGGACGCACTGTTCTAAATTATTCGTGAATGTCTGACGACAGTTTTGCGTCTTGCCGCTATCATAATGGCGCAGTGAAGCGGGTCATTGCCCCACCGGATCACAGGGAATAACCAAGGAAGTCATCATGATTAGCGCGTTATATGTCGTGCTTGCCGCCATACTTTTGATCAAACTCTCTTTCGATGTCGTACGCCTGAGAATGCAGTACCGCATTGCCACCGGCGACGGCGGCTCCTACGAATTGCAAACCGCCATCCGCGTTCACGGCAACGCCGTCGAATACCTGCCAATCGGCTGTTTATTGCTGCTGTTTATGGAAATGAACGGTGCCGGCGTCTGGATGATTCATGCCTGCGGATTACTGCTGATTACCGGCCGGCTGTTCCATTATTACGGCTTAAAACACCGCGAATTCGCCTGGTGCCGCAGCGGCATGGCCGCCACTTATATCTCGCTGGTGTTAATGGTTATCGCGAATATCATCTATTTGCCGTGGTCCCAGTTTCTGGCATTCGATTAGCTTTTCCGCCGTTTTTTACGGGCAGCGCCGCGCACAGGTATCTGCACGCCTCAGTATCTGCTAAAATTCGCCCTCAAAATTCTGTCCCTTCAATTTTTTGGTTCGACTCACCATTATGGCAAAGCACGATACGCTGTTTTCTGCACCGATAGATAAGCTGGGCGACTGGACGTTCGATGAACGCGTTGCTGAAGTTTTCCCCGATATGATCCAACGTTCTGTACCGGGTTATTCCAACATTATTTCGATGATTGGCATGCTCGCCGAGCGCTTTGTTAAGCCCGACACGAATGTCTATGATCTGGGATGCTCGCTTGGTGCGGCTACGCTGTCGATGCGCCGCAATATCAAGGTTTCGGGTTGCGAAATCATTGCGGTCGACAATTCCCCCGCCATGGTAGAACGCTGCCGACGCCACATCGACGCCTTCCGCGCCGATACGCCGGTTAACGTTATTGAAGCCGATATTCTGGATATCGAACTCAAAAATGCCTCGATGGTTGTGCTCAATTTCACCCTGCAATTTCTTGAACCGGACGATCGTCAGCGCCTGCTGAATCAGGTCTATCAGGGAATGCGCCCGGGCGCAGCGCTGGTGCTTTCAGAGAAATTCAGTTTCGCGGACAAAGACGTCGGCGAACTGCTCTTCAATATGCATCATGACTTCAAACGTGCGAACGGCTACAGCGAACTGGAAATCAGCCAGAAACGCAGCATGCTGGAAAACGTGATGCTGACCGATTCTGTTGAAACCCACAAAGCGCGCCTGCATCAGGCTGGTTTTCAGCACACTGAACTCTGGTTCCAGTGCTTTAACTTTGGCTCGCTGATTGCCGTGAAAGCCGGGGAAGCAGAATGATTGATTTTGGTGATTTTTACCGCGTGATTGCCAAAGGCCCGCTGAGCCCGTGGCTCAATACGCTGCCTTCGCAACTGACCGCCTGGCAGAAAGAGTCGCTGCACGGTAAGTTCAAGCTGTGGTTTAACTCGGTTGACCGCCTGCCGCTGTTACAGCCTGAACGTCTGGATTTGCTGCACAGCGTTTCCGCCAATATGGAAACCCCGCTGCCCGCCGGTCAGCGCGAAGGAATTGAAAATCTGCTGCGTAATATGATGCCATGGCGCAAAGGGCCTTTTTCGCTGTATGACGTTGAAATCAATACCGAATGGCGTTCAGACTGGAAATGGGATCGCGTACTTCCGCACATCTCTTCTCTGGCAGGCCGTACAATTTTAGACGTCGGCTGCGGCAGCGGCTATCACATGTGGCGCATGATTGGCGCGGGCGCGCATCTGGCCGTCGGTATCGATCCGATGCAGCTTTTCCTCTGCCAGTTTGAAGCCGTACGTAAATTGCTGGGCGGCGATCAGCGTGCACATTTACTGCCGCTGGGCATTGAGCAGTTGCCTGAGCTGAACGCGTTTGACACTGTTTTCTCGATGGGCGTGCTTTATCACCGACGTTCACCGCTGGATCATCTTTATCAGCTGAAAAACCAGCTGGTCAGTGGCGGTGAACTGGTGCTGGAAACGCTGGTTGTCGAAGGTGACAGTCAGCAGATTCTGGTGCCAGGCGACCGTTACGCGCAGATGGGAAATATCTATTTTATTCCGTCTGCCGAAGCGCTGAAAGACTGGCTGGTTAAATGCGGATTTTTAGATGTGCGTATCGCGGATGTCAGCGTCACTACGGTTGAGGAACAGCGCCGTACCGACTGGATGACCAGTGAATCACTGGCCGAATTCCTAGACCCGAACGATCCGACGAAAACTATTGAAGGTTATCCGGCACCGCGCCGCGCGTTGCTTATCGCCCGCAAACCTTAAACCCTGTTTTCTCCGCCAGGTATACTGTCTGGCGGAAACCTTCTCCGCATTTATCTCCGGCTTTCTGCCCCCTCGCGCTGTACATCCGGGATTAAAAAGGTCTAACCTTTCGGAATGGCTATCTGTTTGTTCTGACAGAGATCGTGGTTAACGTTCTGGGAGGATGTATGAAATTCCCTAAAGGCAGTATCGTTCAACACAGATCCGGCGATATCAAAGGCACCGTGATGAATACGTTTGAATCTGATAAGGAAATCGTCTCATATTACGTTTCCTGGGAAGATGGCAGCAGCAGTCTGCATCAGGAAAACGAATTGCACTGGGCCAATATCGATGTCGCAATCAAAATTAAAAACTTCTACGAAAAGTAGCCAGCACACTTCTGACTGACATAAATCTTCCGAATTTATTCACCTTTTGCGGCCTTAAGATCAGGGCTGACGGCCTCTGTGCGCCAGGCCTTTGTAAAGCTTCCTGTTTTCATACTTTATCGTTGGATTGATTCATAGTGTTTCGTGTATAAATTCGGCCAAAGTTATTCATCAGAACGCGAACCTGTCGCGGAGATAAGTATGCGCCGGCGAATCCGATTCCTTTTTGATCGTGCAGTGATTGTTTTAGGCCTCTTTGTGATGTGTCTGGTGGTTAAAGCCGGCATGTTTGGCGTGGCTTACCTCACCTGGGGCTGACACTTTTCAGATTAAATGACAACATTTGTCCAATTTTCGATCTGACACCCTTTCCAAGTGTAATGGAAATGCTAGTCTCCTATAGCCATTCAAACCACAAGGTTATAAAGTGTCCGACTCACACGAAAACCCGGATGTTCTCCTGCGCACCGCTCAGGCACTGGAGGCTGCAATAGCATTCAGCATCGCTTCAATTTCGGTAAATCTTCCCGATGTAAAAACGGAAGTTGTTGAGTCTTTACGCCGTAATACGGCGAACAGCGATAAACAGGATCCCACAAAAGACGCCATCGAACATCTGGTGACGCTGATTGAAACCGCAGCAGGCTCTTCCGAAAAACACCGCGTCTAGCAGAGATATTAAGTATAAAAAAAGCCCCGCCAAAATGACGGGGTTTCCGATTTACGCTCAGATATTTTCACCAGAATTATCATGCAGTTAAGATAAATACTGTTTATTTATACTGTAGTTTTTTGTCGATTAATCAGACGTTTTAAGTTATTTTATATACCTCAGCACCCCTTCCAGCACCCCCTGAGGCATTTTAAGATGGCATATTACAGTATTGAAAAAAGACCCACCGCGTCAGGTGAATTGCGGTACCGCTGCACTGTCGGCGTCAAAGAAGATGGTGCATACCTTCATCGGGAAAGAAAAACCTTCCTGAAACAAAGTTTGGCAAAAGCCTGGGGGATAAACCGGGTTGCTGACATTGAACAAAATGGCCTGCCTCGAACAGCCAAACCTTCTGACAAAATTCTAACGCTCGGCCAACTTATCCAGAAATATATGGATCACCCACATGTAAAATTCGGGCGAACTAAACGAGATACTCTCAACCAGGTGCTGCGGGCTCACATTGCAACAATCCCATTAAATGAGCTTACCATGAGCTCGTATATCGACCATGCAGTGATGAGGAGAACTACGGTTCAGCCATCTACCGCAGCGCATGATATCAATTATATTGGTAAGGCACTTAGTTCTGCAAAACCACTCTTCGACATCGTTGTCGATTATGACTCGTTCACGACTGCCAGAGAAACGATGCGCCAGATGGGGATCATTGGTGTTGGAAACACCCGAAGCCGTAGGCCGACTACGGTTGAAATAGACAAAATAATGGCAAGGCTCAAGGAAAAAACGCTTACCTCGTATTCTGGGACTCCTTTCGCAGACATTTTGATGTTTTCAATTCTCTCCTGCATGCGCATAGGTGAGGTTACTCGCATTACATGGTCCGATGTTGATCAAACTAACAGGGCTGTTTTGGTGCGTGACAGGAAAGACCCGCGCAAAAAGCAAGGCAATCACATGGTGGTACCACTTCTTGGTGAAGCCTGGGAAATATTGAAACGGCAGCCGGAAGTTGATGATCGAGTATTCCCATTCAGAGAACGTTCTGTTACTCAAACATTCCGGCAGGTCACGAACGAATTGGGAGTTAATGACCTTCACTACCATGATCTTCGAAGGGAAGGAGCCAGCAGATTATTTGAAGCGGGGTTTAGTCTTGAGGAGGTTGCCCAGGTTACCGGACATAAGTCGTTAGACATCCTTTGGAAGGTATATAGAGAAATATATCCGCAGTCATTACATGACAAATTCGAAATACTAAAGCAGAAATCCATGCCTACGGAATGACAGACTCCTGGATTTTATCCGGGGGTTCAAATCCTTCCCAGCTCCACCAATTTAGATAGGACAGTGGCAGGGCAAGCTCATAAAAACAAGTAACTTATTAGCGGAGTTGTGACCCAGTGCTGACACCATCCGGACAGCAAAGGATACGTAAAAGATACGCGGCTCCTTCTGTTGAGAGAACCTCCGCCACAAACGGAGGTTTTTTTTCGCCTGATGAAAATCATATGCAAGGGATGTCATCGAATTCATCCGTCGTCGCATCATTGATGATGTGGGTAACAACGCCAAAAATTATCGTGGCCTCTCCTTCTAACTCTCCCCCCTCGATCAGGGTTTCCACTTCCGGCTGATCGAGTGACTGCAGACAAAGTGTGGGGCGGAAGCGGATCCGTTTAACGCAGAACTCTCCACAAATATCTGCAATCACAATGCTCCCCTCTAGCGGCCTTCGCGCTGCGTCGATAACGAGAACTGCATCTTTTTTGATACCTGCGCGCCAGCTGGCCTCAGCAGCCCGCATCATGTACTGACTGGGTTTACTCCCCCACTTACATGCGTCGTTCGGCGTAATTCTAGTTTCCGTGAAATCTGCAGCAGGTGATGGAAATCCCATGATATGCCCTCTGAATAAATACTGTTTATGCATACAGTATAATCATGAGATACCACTCTTGTGAAGCTACTACTTTTGGGAAAATCATAGCCCGCTGATCTGCATGAAATGAATTTTCTATATCTAAGTTTTTTCCCTGCTCTTGAGCAGGGTTTTAAGCTTCAAATCAAAATATTTAAACTAATTTCAATCTATGTACTAATGTTAATGCTGGAGTAATTCCCCTGTTCTTAAACTAAATTTAGGTGATAATTCACTGGCCTTCGCTTGCGGGGGCATTTTTTTTTGGTGGGTAATTTAGCAGGATAATCTACAGTCATTCAGAATTCAGTAACCTCCCCATACTCCCCAGCCACCGCATTCCCATAGATTTCTCTTCCCCACTCAGTGCAATCCGTCGGGCTTGCAGTGAACGGTAGCCATGTACCATTCTGATTTATTTCACAGTCGATCAGTGAATTGTCTGCTGCAGAATAACGGCAGTTCCTAACGTCAGAAGACTCACGGAATAGCTGAAGCGTGCCTTCCGTCCCTGCAGCTGCAGGCATATCAACTCGTACCCAGACTGTACAACATGAGCCTGCCACTGTAGCGCCTTGCAGCATCCAAGTGCCCGCCGGATGAGAATTCGTGTATACCGGCCCGCTGGTCCCGATACCCCCGTAATTAAGGATGCTGCCCGCAAGCTTGTGTCCAGGCGCATAAGCCGACGTGCTGTTGATCCAAAGCATTGCAGATTGCCCGGGCGCTCCCAGTACAGGCACACTGAATGGCGGTGGATTTTCTGCTGTATATGCGCCGAGTGGAATATTGCCGGTTTCATCTGCACCTTTGCCATCGACAGTCAGGGAGCCACCATCGGCGCCTTTGGGAATCCCTAAGTTTAATGTTTGATTGGGCGCTTCGCCTTCAATGTCTGCTGTCGCCTCTTCATCGGCATTTAATGTCGTCACAGTTCCAATGATGAGAGTATTCGGTGGGCCAGCGTCGCCATCTTTGCCACCAGGCACCATTAAATCCCAATAAGCCGGGCTCTCATCAGGCTGATTACCGGTTGAAGTCTGCAAACAAATATAAACATCATTATCAAATAATACGGCATCATTCACACCGTAAGTCACTTCAGGATCATATTCGTCACACCAGTGCAGCCCTGACGTTCTGGCCGCCTCTTCAGCCTTATCAGCCGCCCTCTCTGCCCCCGCCTCTGCCTGCTTTGTTTCGGTCAGCAGCCCCTGCATTTCATCCAGAATACCGGGCTGTAAGAGATCGGGCCGGAAACTCGTAAGGTATTCATTCAGTGTGCCCGCCGGACTGTCGGCAAATAACGTAATTTTCCCGAGCCGGGTTTGCTGTCCGTTTCCATAAATCACCGACACCGAATACGTATCGGGGACCAGATCAAAACTGTATGCTCCCTCAGAGTCCGTAACGCTTTTTACTATCATGGAAAGTTGGGTTTGCGACGTGTTAAACACAGACGTGAGCTTTAACGTTGCGCCGGCGACTGCAATTCCCGACGGATCTCTATAGATGCCGGATAGTCTTATTTTCATCATTTTAAAACCTTATACTCATGATTGATTTAAACTGTCGGGCATATTGGCCATGCCGGAGATGACTGGGTCAAATCTACATTTCGGAGTGCGGAGACATACTCGTATAAATCATTCAAAGTATCTGCATCACCGTCCTGTTGAACGTCCAATACTGCACAGGACTGGTACATAGTGATATAGCCACTTGCCGTTATTAAGCGCTTTCGCAGTTGAGACTTATTTTTTGCAATAACAGCTTCTGTACTTTGTGAAATGACTCCGTTTGTATAAATCCACGTCCCGTCCATCGAGCAGCCATCAGGGATTTCGTCAAGCGCTACGATTGACATATTGATAGGCCATATGCGCTCAGCTGAGGTGGAAACTAATCTGATGGTTCCGGTATCGGGCGCGTACCCAATGATATATTCCCCCTCAATGAAATTACGGGCTGCATAAAAGTCATACCCTTCTTCACTGATAAGATGAATTACGTCTGGATGTATAGTTATCTCAGGCGTATAAAGAGTGAGATTCGAAAGCTCTGTGATTGACGCGGGGTATTCAGTTAACAGTTCAATATTTTGAGGTGCCGGGAGTTGTAATGTTTCACCCAGACCCATTGAGGTAAACCACTGCCCGTTAATGCAGTATTGCATTGGACGCTGATCACCAGAACCATCGTCGGAACCAAAGTCACCAATACCACTAATTACGCAACCAGCATCTGCATAAGCCCTACCATCGCTTTTCGTAGCCGCGTATTGCGCGCCCAATCCTGTCCCAGTAACAAATGAACCTGTTACCCAGTCACTCCGGGCAAGGCCGACGATAGTTCCATCCTGAAACATGAAATAAGGTGCCGCGATATTCTGAGAAACGAAACCAGCTTGAGGGCAAGTGTCCGCTTTGATTGCAGAAATATCTTCAGGGCTTGGTTTATTGCCAGGGCTATACGGCACATATCCATTTATGCTGGTTATGCCTGTTTCTAAATTAACTTGAAATGGCCTGAGGTCGTTGTATACCCCATATGCGTCATTTAAATTTGTGAGCATAAGGTATAGGTCATTAGCATCCTGACGCCAGAAACTGCCGTAAGTGTCATTAACAAAGCGGAAATTGTCCTGGGACGTTGACTGAATTTCAGAGTTTGTTCTGACTACTCCCGTAAGGTCTCCACCTGACGATGGTAACGCCCCCACATCAGACGCGTTCAGTATCACATCACCCGTTTTTTTATTTACGCTGATGACGGGTTCAGAGTCAGAGATAATCTTCGCGATCGCCGTTTTTAGCTGGTCATTTTTTGATGGATCCAGGGTAATACCCGCGGACTCAATCACGGTGCATATTTCTTCCTGCAGCGTATCAAAAAGACTGGCGTTTAAGTCAGTCGCCGGCGTACCGGTTTGCGGATTCCCATCGGTAAATCCATTTTTTCCCGGCCCGAATTTATCTTTTTGAGCCGTGGACGTATCAATACGGTGCATCTTTACTCTCCTCTGGGTAGCTGAATAAAACAATGGTGTGAGATGGGCAAAGCTTGGTGATCACACACTCCGCGATGGTGTCGCCCCACGTTCTGATCGGTTCGTTGCAGCGGGATTTGCATGTCATGACTGAAACGGCTGTAGTCTCAGTAAAATTGACCTGCCAGTCGAACTCCTTACCCTCAACTCCAGGGTAAGTGGTGATCGTTGCCCCGGGGTATCCCAGATCACTTAAGACCTGCAGATAAAAATCTTCTGTTATCCCACCTGTTGCGCTGATTTTGGCGTTAAGGCGTTGCTGTCGCTGGGAAATGGTTTCCGTACCGGGGATGGAACAGGAATCAGGTAAACCGCAGCAGGCTTCCCAGCGGTCAATAAGTTCCACCGTCTGCCGCGGGTCACTCTCCCTTATCAAATCATTGGCCCGCTGATGTACGGCGGCGAACGCCGGCGCCAGCCCTGCCAGTAACTTATCGTGACTGCTCCAGGCAGGTCCGCGGGGAAGAAGTTTTTCCAGTTGCTGAAAATAATCGGCGTTTAACTGCTCTGTTGAGTCCATGTAAAGGTTCCTGCTACGGGCAATTCGGTGTCCCCCAGCACAATGTCTGCTGACGGGGCTAACAGGGTGTGGCTGTATTCTCCGGCTGCACTGCTGATCGCCTCGTTCATGCGGGATATTTCCAGCGTGCCGTTTGGCTGGCCATCCCGTTTTAGAAATGCTTTGAGCTCGCTCTGCACAGCGGTGCGGGTATCGGTAGTGTCGGGATTGAGTAAAATTTGGAAATTTACGGTTTTTAACGTTGGCCCGAATACAAAAAGGCTTGAACCGGCGACCGGGGATTTTGGGGTGATATAATCTGTCACGCTTTGGAGTTGCGCCGCAGTTGGCGTGGGATCCATATCATCATCAGTCGCGCACATGACGCCCACCGTGCCCGGGCCGTCCCAGTTGCGAAGCGGCCATGCACGGGTAATACCTGCTACACTCTCCGCCCATTCGACATAATCAGGGTCGGCGCCAGACTGAGGAATGTAATACCAGCGGTCAATGATACGCGCCCGCCACTGCTCAACGTCTTCCAGATCTGAACCGCCCGCTATCGTGTCAGCCAGCGCTGTCGAACTCAGACCGGATACAGGGCTGATTAACGTCAGCTTTATACCGTCGTCCGTGTTCCCCGTCATACCCGCCGTTTCACACTCAACAGGGATACGCAGGATACCGCCCGCCGCTTTTGCCGCAGCCGTGGTGACAAACACCACCTGGTCATCTCGTTGCAGCTCCACACCGGCCGCAATACTCACGCCGTCAGTAGCGCCGTCCCAGCGCGCCCAGCCTGTCGCCGCCGCCGGCTGTTTACGCGGACACTTCTTCAGGTTCCCGTGCCGGTATAACCAGGACTCATCGGCCAGATCCGGAAGCATGTTGCGTGCCAGATAATCCAGATACCCGTAAAGTGAATTGACGGCGGCGGCAACTGTGCGTGAATACACTTCGGCGTCAGCGCGGCGTAAAACTTCATCAGACTGGAAGCGGGAAAGAATATCGTTGCGGATTTGGGTGATCAGATCGGGAAGCGGCGGGCGGTAAAAATCGCTGTCAGCCATAATTTAACATTCTCCAGTATTCATCAAACGTCATGTTCCATGTGGTGCCGTCACGCTGGTAAATAACGATATTCAGTTGCGCCTCATCCACGCCACTGCGCACCGAATCAACGTCTACGCGGGCAGCCACACCATCATCTTTAAGCCATTGCAACGCCTCAAGCGCATAATCCCGCGCCCGGTTCAACATGTTGTTAGTGATTTTTTCACGGCCCAGCAGCCACAGCCGCGAACCGATGCGGTCCGCGGTTACCGTGGGGTAACTGTCACCCCACCAGCCCATCGGCTCAGGTGCGTTATCGTCGGCATTCGCCCGGCGCCATGAAAAAAGTGAAATAATGACTGCACGCGGCAGAGGATTAACGACTGTCGCGGGGTCGGTCAGCTGACCGTTAAGATAGAAAATCATAGGGATCACATCTGCTGGTTGGGTTGGTCAGTCGTTCCGCCGCCGTCGCCGTTTTCTTGATGGGTATGCCCGTTATACGTCATACGCGTCTGAGCCATTGTCTTACCAGAATTGTCACAGTTATCCTTAATATCGCCTGTGGATTCTATGGCCATTTCGAACCGCGCTTTGGTAGCATTTTTGAAGGTAATTATCTTTCCGGCGCCGTCTATCACAATACCGGCTCTGGTGATCGTGACGGACTGCCCCTGATCGTCGTACAACGATACCTCTCCGGCGGCCAGCCCTTTAATCCGGTAGCGCCGATCAGATACCATCAGAATCACGCCGTGGGAACGATCACCGTCAGGGAACAGGGCAAACCCCTCCGCGCCGGTCTGCGGTGCACTCGTAAACCCGTAGGGTTCCAGATGCTCCATGTTTTCTTTCGGTTCACCCGGCATCAGTTCAACCTGAAGCATCTGGCATTTACTGGCCGCATTCAGTCCGGTTACCACCGCACGCGCCAGCAGGTTTGTAATAGAACGCTCAATGCGCCTGAAAGCAGTCTTCATCAGAAATCATCCTCATCATCACTGCGGTGTCTACGTTGCCGTTTCCCTGTCTTCGGTTCAGGCATATAAGCGGCCTGCGGGCCCACTCGCAGCCGGGTAGTAAATCCCCGATCGTCAAGCTGCCAGGTCGTTTCAGCGATAACGAGCTCACTGTTATTGAAGCCCAGCACAGGATCCCATACGACAACACGTTGATTGGGCTGCCATAACCGGCCATTCCCCTGTCGCCAGCCAACTACGCTGTAAGTGGTTTCCAGCGTCTTCCCTTCGCGGTGCGCACGTTCGTACTGCGCGCGGGCCTTGCACGTCGCCGGCGTTGCGTTGCCACACTGTTTTATAATGAGGGGCCGGTAACGCCTGACGGCGCTGTCGCTGGCGGTGGAGGTGATTTTGCTGTTAGTCGTTTCACCGTAGTCATCATCCGTACCCGCCCGCTGGCCGGACACGGTGTAAGAGGAAAATCGTTCGCTGAAGTCTCTCTGACTGTCAGCACTGATAATGTTTTGCCCCAGCACCAGCGCCGTTGTCGCCTTTTCGTTCCCGACGGTATCCAGCACCAGGTCGCCGTCGGCGTTATCAAAAGCCAGCACCTGTTCAAGTCCGAGCAGGCGGTTAAGCGCCTCACTGATGGTCTCGCCATAATCAATCTGAAAACTCGTCAGTGAACTGCTTTCCGGCGTCGAACTGACCACGTTTACACCGAACGGCTGCGCCAGCGTGCTGACTATCTGTGCCAGTGACCGGTTGGTAAACTGTCCCGGCTGCGTGGGCGCCGAGCAGTCGATCAGGTCTTCGGTTTTGCTGCGCCCGCTGATGGTCACGCTGACGCTGTTAGCGTCGTACCGCAGCGGCGTGGAATCAACAAATCCGGTCATGACCTTATCAGTACCGATCAGCACTTCTACCAGGTCACCTTCAACCACGGGTAAACCGAGCCCGGCTATATTGTTGCTTTGCGGCCACTGGCGGGTTATTTCCACCTCGAAGCTGCGGGCGATACGGTCAATACCGGCTGAAATGCTGGCACGCGTCCATCCTGCAAGCTCTTTGCCGTTGATTCTTAATGTCACGTCATGATTGGTCATTTGGAAGCTACCCGCAGCGGTTCCGGTGGAACAAAACCGGAATGAGGAATGTTATTGAGTGCGACAATTTCAGCGCCGCGCCCGGCATCGTCGTACCAGTCGGAGGCAAGCACCACCGCGGGTGTAACGGCGTCAGGCGTGCGGGTGATCATTTTCTCTGTTTGTTGTAATCGTTTTTGCGTATCGAGCCACACTGCCTGACGCAGATCCTCAAAACGTAAAAAAGATAAATCACCTGTTACGCGGCATGATTCGCGGTCAAAAGCCAGATTAAAGCTGATGCGCTGCCGTGTGAGCTGATCGTAACTGACGGGTAACACTGACGTCGTTGTGATTTGTCGGGGGGCATCCGTGAGTCCCGGATGCGTTGTTTGACCTGCCAGTCCGCTTATTGTCGGGGTCGGTAAATCAGCATATTGGCGGGTAGACTGGGTTATCGCAGTACTCCGCGCCAGTTGTGAAAATGCGTTGGTCGCAACGGTGGCCTGCTGTTCTGTCGCGCTGAGCGTAGGCCAGACGCCCCTCGGAGCAAGCGCGGTGCTCCCTGCAATTGACTTCAGATTATCGACGGCGCTGATGGCACTGTCCGTATTGAAATAAACAGATTTACCGGCGGCCCACATCTCCTGAACGCGGCTGATAATCTCCGTCCCCTGCGACGGAGGCGGGAACAACACGGATAAATCGCCCTGCAGCAGTCTGGCAGCATTGCTTATCCCCGTATCGACTACGTCAAAAACACTGATCACGTCATCAAGCATGTTGCTGACATTCGCAATAACGCCGTCGCTTATCCAGTCAGGACCGGTCACATCGAAATCTTGCAAAAACTTATCAGCAAAGGACTGGTCTGCCTGGTCTGCTGCCGTTTTTACATTTTGAGCGGTCGCGCCGCCGGCGGTCGGGTAAACGAGCTGGCCAGATTCGACAAACTGCAGGGAAATTTCGCACATGCCGCCGTTATCACGGCTGTGATGTACCTTTATTTCTCCGTCCACATTTACGGTCAGGGAACCATAAAACGGATGGATCAGCGTCGCACTCCCCCCCTGCTCCAGCGCCGTCAGTAGCCGGTCACGCTGTGCCATATAATCATTGCCAATCACATAGGCAGACACCGAGTATTTTCGCGCCTTTCGCCCCATGTCGTTGGTGAATGGCATATCCCTCAGGGGGAATTCATACGTGTTTACACGGCGGCCAAACGTTGCCTCATCATCAGAAACCTTAAATGGGACACCTCGAAATGAAGCCGGCTGTAATTTATATACCCATGTATTCATATTTCACCCAATAAAAAACCCGCCGAAGCGGGTCTGATTAAGTAAAGTCATTAATTAAAGCTGAATTTCACAAGCCGAAATAAATTTATTCACTGAGTTTCTGGAATTCGCAACGCCGCCAGAAAATGAATCCTGATTTCCGCCATCTTTAGATTGAACGCCAACTAAAATTTTTTGTTTAGCATCATGTAGTGATTTCAAGACTTGCTTTATAGCCTCTACATCATCGGATTCCGCAGATATTGCACTGTCATTTCTGCGACTCATCACAGCATTGAGTGTCACGGAATCATTTTTGTCTATTTTAACAATTAGATCTACAGGTATATCTTCTTCAATTTTCGTCGTTTCATCAGGTTCAACATAAGCGATCGAGAGAGTTTTTTTAGTACAATCCAAAATCACTGCTGATGAGGAGTTATTCAAAGTACCAATAAGCATTGCTTTCTTACTGTTATTGAAAATATCGTCATCCGTTCTTGTAGACCATTGAGCTTTTGCCATTAAAGGCATAACGAGAAATGGAATAAGTGTTGCAATAATGATTTTTTTCATAATCTACCTTGATTGATAAGATCCGAATCGTGATTATCGCAATAAATAACCTGGCGAAAATTGACTATACCCCACATCCGGCGTCAATCTTACATTTGGTGCATTTGTTTTACCTTCTGAAACACGCGTGCCCGGTGGCGTATTTTCAAAACGTATCACCATTTCACCTTCTATTCTCGCCTTGTTATTTGTTAAGTAATCCTGACCATCCGGCGCGCTGTAATTGTAGCCGGGCGCACTACGCCAAGCAGTTAAAACGCCAGGAAAACCACCAGCAGCAGTATTCATGTCTTCACTTAGTTCCCGGGCAGTTTTTATCCATGCATAAGGAATAAAGTTAATAGGGCCACTGCCCAGAGCGCCAAAGCCATTCGAGGGTGATGTGGAAGCTCCCGGATTTCTAGGGCTGTTAAAACCAAAGGGATCTGAAACAAGTGGCGCGGCACTGACCGTTTGTCCGAAATGGTAGCTGTCGGTCACTGCTTTAGCATTTTTGTACGTCGTCGAATCCGTATTATTATCATCAATTATTTTTTTAATATCTTGCCAGTGTTCAGCAATATATACTCCGGCTCCTACCAAAGCGCCAAGCATCAACGTTATCGGACCAACAGCAGCGACCAACATAGAGATCGCAGCCATTCCACCTATTGCCGCCAAACCAGTTGCCGCCCCTGCGGCGACTTTAATCACTTCCGGATTATTTTTGATAAAGTTAGCCACTTCATCAAGAAGGGGCATTGCCTGATGCAACCCGTCGCTGACTGCGGGTATTAATGCATCACCGGTTTCAACACTGAGTTTATTAATGTCATTGCGTACTAAGTCCAGCTGGTTAGCTGTTGTACTAGCCCGGGTGGCATATTCCTTTTGCATTGAACCGGCATATTTGGTGGCATCCCCAACCTTATTAAAGTTGCCGACTAACTGTTTAAGATTAGCGAGTAGCGGAGCTATGGCTTCGAGGGACTCCTGACCAAATAGAGCCTTAGTAATACCAATCTGCTTGTTTGGAGCAACGTGACTTAATGCGGTGAAAACCTCAAGGATGGCCTTTTTACCATCCTTTTGCATATCAGCAGCTACCTTCTTCGGGTTCAAATGAAGCGCATGAAATGCCGCACGCTGCAGCTTGGTAATATGCCCACCAGAGAGTGTGGAGATCACACGTTTAATACCCGTTGCGGCGATGTCCGTTTGAATGCCAGCAGCCGAAATAGTATCGCCTAATGCCGCCACATCTCCGCCGCTGAGGTGCGCCAATTTACCAAGCGAACCGACACGCGTAATGACATCCGTCAGCTGATTGGAAGCGACGGGGCCAGTGTTACCCAGGTAGTTAATCTGATCACCGAGCTGCTCGACCTGTTTCTGCGTCAGTCCGAGCGATACACGCCACTGCGCCATTTGCTGACCGGCGACATCGGCACCTTCATCAAACGCGATCCCCATTTTCACGGCATCCGTCGCAAATTCTTTCAGGCCGCCGGCCGCAATTCCGGCCTGCCCGCCTGCTGCAACAATTTTGGCAATATCGGTTGCCGCCATCGGCAGCCGGGTGGACATATCAAGAATGTCCTGGCTCATTTGCTGAAACTGTTCGGGCCTGTCAAAGTTAACGACTTTGCGCACATCAGCCATAGAGCTTTCAAAATCCATCGCATCTTTGATGGGTTTAACAAATGCCATCGACCAGGCCGTACCAAATGCCCCCGCCATCAGCGCTTTGTTTTTAGCGCTTTTCCCGGCTTTTTTAATATTTTTGGAAATGCCATCAAGTACGGGAGAAAGCTTATCTACACCGGTGATGATCGCCTTCAACTGGAAACTGTCAGCCACGGTTGCGCGCCTCCGCTATTCGTACCGCATTCGATTCCATCTCAAAAAATTCTCCCAGCGGTTTACGCTTGATCACCGTCGGGTCGAGATGCCAAAAAAACGCCAGATCATAAATCCGGCGTTCCAGTTGCGTTATGAGCTTTGTTTCAACATCTCCGGTGGCGTCATAAAAAAACGCCATACGCCCCAGCAGAGATTACTCAGGTCATAGGCGCTCAGATCCTTTATTGACGACGGCGGTACACCGGCCAGCTCAGGAATATATCGCATGGCCACCTGCGCATTTACGGTGAAATTACCGTTGCTGTCGGTTGAAGTGGGGATGCCTATCTTCTGGATTTGCTCAAAGGTCGGGTCCTGCAACTCCAGCGCCGACATTTTTTCTCCGTGCGCATCAATTGTTTTACTCAGTGGAATAGTGATCATTGGAAGAATCCTGATTTACCGTGAAATTCGAGGTCGGCGGTGCCTTCCTCAGCATTGAGACTTGCTTCACCGCTCAGCCAGGCTTCACGCAGGACATAGACCATGCCGTTTGCCAGCTCGGCGGTCGCTGTCATGGTTTCGCTGGTGGAGATTTTGTCGATCGGAAAATCTTTCGGAACCTTAAAGGTGCCTTTGATATACGCCGCACGGAAGGTCTCTTTATAATCGACCGAGCCATCCAGCCCCACGACGTCATCACGCGATGTGGTGTTAAGCGGCACCTCAATGCCGCCAGTCAGGGAAAGCTGTTCGCTGTCCAGTTTGAAATACGTGGTTCCTGCAATACGCGCCATTATGCGGCCTCCTGATACTGTAAACGGAACTGGTTAACCAGGGCGAAGACGCGCAGCTGGTTGATGTAATCCGGCGGGAACATCACGTTAATGCGGTTCGGGTCATTCGCATCCCGCTCGACAACCAGATACTGTTTGAACAAATCAAAGTTTTCGACGATCCCCGCCTCTTCCATGATCTGATACTGCGCGCACATTTCTGCCTTGATGACTGACGGCGTGACAATCGCCTGGCCTGCGCCATAACGTGTGCCGTCGTTCGCCAGCTTATGCCGTCCGTATTTACTGGTGACGCACGTTTCCAGCGCCCTCAGCACATAGGCGCTGGTATGAAGCGTCTCACTGTCGAGATAGCTGTTATCTTTTTCACCGTAGGCATTTTTCTGATACGTCGTCACCGCGCGCTCAATGAAGGTGTTGCTGCCCTGCGCGTAACAGGTCGCGATCCCGGAGTTCAGCAAGGTATTGCGCTGGGTTTTCAGGAAGCGTTTACCCGCAGGTGCCGGCAGGCCGCCATTGAGCTGACCGGTTTGTGTTGGCCTGGCCGGATCGGCGCGGATGAATACCGCGTTCCGGGCAGTTGACATGGCTGCCCATTCATCCGCACAGGTTTGAGCAAACGGCTCTACGCCTGACACCGTGACGTGCTGATCGTTACGTGTTGTCCCGAAGGTTTGCAGGGCGGAAAGTTCACCCATTTTGGTGCTGTAAACGTGCCCGTAACTTTGACGTCCCGGCGCCCAGCGTCCCGTTGAATCATTCATTGCCAGCCCGATCGCATCGAGACTTGCGCTGTCGTTGTAAGGAAAGGCAATAAAGTCGCAGTCTTCATCACCCAGCGAAGCAATGGCGTCATCAAACTCCGGCGCGCCCGCCCCGCCCGACATCACCGATAAGGTAACGGTCACGCCGTCAGGCAGACGCTCACCGCCGGCGCTGCCGTAATAATTAACGCACAGCGGGATTTCATTACCGCAAAGCCCCGGATGTCTGGCAGTCAGGGTGACGGAGCTGCCGGAAGAATCACCCACCGTCGCAGTCACGGGCAAATCAGTAACAGCATTGATCGCTGCCACCAGATTTGTGGCTATCTTCGTCGTCGTATCTCCCATAGCAACAACCGTCTGGACGCGGGTTTTGCCGATATACAATGAAATCACACCCGCAGCGATGACCTGACCGCCGAGAGCAACAGTGCCGGTGGCCGTCGTGCCTTCAGGTTCAGGAACAGCGATTGCCCAAAGCTGACCGCCGGCATCAATCGTACGGTAAGCCGCGGTCATGCGCGCCAGCTGGCTGCCTGCACCGGCAACGGCCCGTAATTCACTCACGCTGGAAACCAGCGTTAACGTATTAAGCGGCAGGGTACTGTTTTCCAACGCATGACCAAAAATCACTGTCGGCTGGGTGCTGGTTGCCGTGTTCGCCTGGCTGTTATCCATCTCGGCATAGAACAACGGCACCAAAATCCCTGAAGATGCGATGGTGTTAAAATTGACTGTCATAAATTACTCCGGATCAGGATGATTCAGGGGTGGTAAGGATGATGTCAGACTGGAATTCTGGACGACCGTCAGGACCTGCGCCGGGGTCGATAAGGTCAATATCTACATGAACAGTGTTGAGATAAGGCAGGTCTTGGAGTTCGATGTGCTGCCAGGTGTCTTCGTCAGTGATTTCAAATGAGGCCTGAAAATCGAATTTGTAATACAAGATCGCGCGATTCATATCGAGCAGTACCCCGCCGCGATACTCAATGCCCCGCGTGTAACGTTTTTCCGGCTGCCAGCCCAGCAACGCCCTGAACAATTTCTGGCGTACGATATCCGTCGCATCGTCAACCGATGCCAGCCCCAGTTCATCAGGCCGGTTGTCCAGGGCAACAACCACGGAAAAGCCGTCGGTGCAGTCCTGCCAGTAGTCTGTCTGACTTTTCTGCTCGCCGGTTTCATCGTGAAGCGGGATCACATATGCCGCGGGGAGTGACAGCTTGCCAACCTCCGGCAGCGGCCTGAATTCAGCCGATCCGCTGACCCGTGCGCCAAAATCCGGCACACGCTCACGCAGGGCTTCAATTATTTGACGTAGGCGCATTTAATGGTCCCGGTTTAACTGCCCGGCGCAGCGCGTTAAACAACGTGCGTTCGGTCCAGTATTTTTTATCTTTAAGGGTTTCAGTCATGTAGTTACCGCGCGGGGCAATACGCCAGCCGCTGCCACCCGAAGCGCCTTTATGATGTGATTTGGTGCGAACGGCTCCCCGGCGAACACCGTAAAAGAGATAGGCCGGGTAAAATCCGCTGCTGCCTGGCCCTTCGTGCAGCGCCAGCGGCGTCATCCCCCGCCCCCGCTTCTGATTGGGCGCAATTTTCACCATTAATCCCGGGCGGTTTTTCGTTGCGGTCGGGACGTAATAACCAATCGAGCGCGCTGTTGCACCTGACCAGTAACCCGGATCCTCACCCGGTTTTGAACCATGCCGCTGGCTGATGCGTTCGCGGGCACTCTTCTGGATAGTCAGTCCGATCTTTCCAAACGCCCGCCTGACAATGCGTCGGTTAAAAATAACGTGCTGCGCG
>Ga0153981_1000020_pt1 | contig 50615 bp, 46 predicted proteins | sample TSGA065MetaG_FD_104714 | JGI IMG/M metagenome (GOLD analysis project Ga0153981, IMG submission 104714) | Attine ant fungus gardens microbial communities from Georgia, USA - TSGA065 MetaG | ecosystem: Host-associated > Fungi > Mycelium > Unclassified | place: USA: Georgia, Magnolia Springs State...
GCAGGTTTCGCCAGCCGTATGGTTGACGGACATGCTGTTCTGACACGTGCTGATGGTACAAAAACCTGGATCGACGGGCAGGGGAAAGCCGCTGACGCTGTCTCTTACGCCGATCTCGGTTTGCCTCATGACGGTCTGGCGTTCGCTAAAACGGATACTACCTACGGTTTTGTAGATGCGCAGGGTAACTACGTGTTCGCGCCTGTTTATAGCGCAGTTTCACCGTTTGATGGTGGGGTTGCGATTGTCTCGACGCCCGCAATGTCGATGATGATCGATACGACAGGCAAGCCACTCGCGCGGTTGAATAAAGAGTGCGGCATTTCTGTTTTATACGGCGCGGGCAGCTCGCGCCAGTGGCCACAGAAAATGCCGGATAATTGCAAACCCTGAGCCTGATGCTTGCGTTCAAAACCCGCTGTGGCGGGTTTTTTTGTGCTAATGTTTAACTGTAATGGCAGTGAACTATCTCAATTGAAAGGATAAATTATGATCCCGCAGATCCCGCTTAAATACAGGGACGCAGAACGCTGGTCTTTTGGTGATACTGAATCGTCAGCAGATGAACTGGCCAAACGTGTCATGGCCGGTACCAAAACAGCGACCTGCTCAAATCTCGATGATGATCCGGAACCTGAGCCGGGCGAAGTGTTCGTTGTGGTCGACGGCCGCAACAACCCGGTTTGTGCGGTACAACTGACCGAAGTGAAACAGGTTCCGTTTGATCAGGTAACAGAGCAGCATGCCTGGGAAGAAGGTGAAGGTGACCGCACGCTGGCTTACTGGCGTAAGGAACACCAGCGTTTCTTCGAAGAGTATGAAATGTTTGAACCGACGATGCCTCTGTTGCTCATGAAGTTCCGGATGATCGAAAAGTTCTAACTTTATCATGTGGCCTGAGAAGGAAAATCAGGCCAAAAACCTCAAGGCATAAGATCTACCTGATGTTGTCGATCTGTCGTTCGGGAATGAGTCATGTCCGCCAATTCAGTAAATCCTCATACGTTTTCACCCCTTTCCCGAATACCGTATTTCAGCCAGTGGGAAGATCCGTCCTGCGCTGCGGGCATTATCGCCGGTGATATTGCGCTCAGCGATATCCGCCTCTGGCGCCAGTCTGGCGCGGCTTCTCAGGAAGAATTTATCGAATGGGCCAATCATGTCTGCGGAATGTGTTGCCTGAAAATGGTGCTGGCGGCAGTTTCCGGAACTGTCGTACCCATTCTCGAACTGACCCGGCGCAGCCAGACGTACGGCGCTTATGTCCGTGAAGGGAATAATATTAAAGGGCTGATTTACGCGCCGTTTGTAGAGTACGTCCGTCAGGAGTTAGGGCTGAGCGCACAGGTCAAAGTGAATATTTCTGCGCAAGATATTGCTTCACAGCTCGATGTTCACCGGTTTTTCATTGCTTCGGTGCATCCGTCGATTCGTATCCCTGAATCTGTTCCGCCGGGTAAGGGCGGACATCTGGTTCTGGTCACGCGCGCTGATGCCGGATCTGTGACCTTCCATAACCCGTCGGGTCACGATATTTCCTCGCAGCAGGATGTCACTCTGCCGGTTGAAACTTTTGCCCGCTTTTTTGCCGGGCGCGGAATAGCTCTGGTGTCTGACAGTAACTGACCGCAAGCGGCATGGCGAACACAATTCCGTTCGCCATGCAGTGTTACTCCAGTCGCATGATCCACTCATCTTTCTGCTTATCGTACTTCTCTTTATACAACACAGAATGACGGCCATCGACAACCGCCGGGACGCTGGTGTGATCATCCCACGCATCAAGTTGCATACACAAATCAGGGTCTGATTTGCACGGAATATGCACTTTATCGCCGCCTTTTGCCTCAGGCGTTGAGAGATGTGCATCGTCAATTTCATAACTGCCAATTCTGATACTCGATTTTCCCATCAGGTACTCCTTGCCAGGATGACGCCAGTGATTTCAGTAACATCAGGTACGACCAGTTGGTCGCCCTGATCTCAGAATAGTCGACAGCACAAAAAGTGCCACTGGATTTTTTTCATGGCAGCGAAGAAACGAATTTTTAGAGGGAAAACCAAAGTTCGGAAGGAAAGGAATAAGGAGCCGGTGTTTGATAAACGAATTGGCCCCTTTGATTTGCTTTCAGAGTGGATTAAATCTGATGGAAACCGGCATTGCGTTGATCTGATTACGGCCATTATTTTTGGAAAGATACAACGCTTCGTCCGCCGCGCTGACAATGTCTGACTGATCTTCGATATCCGGGTCCTGATCTGGCCGGTAAGTTGCAATGCCCTGGCTGATGGTCACGCGGTTAAACTCGCTGAAGCTGTGTTTGATGCCCAGCGTTTCGATCGATTCCATAATGTGCTGGGCGACAATCCATGCACCTTTCAAATCAGTATCCGGTAAAATAGCGGCAAATTCTTCACCGCCAAAACGGGTGACCACATCGGTGCTGCGTTTCAGCGATTTCCGCAATGTTCTTGCCACCAGACGCAGGCAGGCATCGCCCGAAAGATGGCCGTAATGGTCGTTGAAATGTTTGAAATAATCGATGTCGATCATCACGACCGTCAGCGGCGTACGGTTACGTTTGGCGCGCATATATTCGTGACTGAGCACTTTTTTAAATTCGCGACGGTTTGGCAGTTTGGTCAGTGAATCGGTACGGGCCTGAATTTCCAGGCGACGGTTGGCCTTAACCAGTTTCAGTTCCAGCAATTTGCGTTCGTGAACGTCTTCAGCGGTGCCGTACCAGCGCTGAATTGAACCGTCCGTCGCATAACTGGCCGCCGCGCGGATACGCATCCAGTTCCAGCCGCGGTCAACGTGGCAGAAGCGAACTTCGATATCCAGAGGCGCGCCGGTTTTAAGGCATTGTTCCCAGGTCTGAACCGCGGCCCGGCGGTCTTCAACATGCATACTCTGGATCCATTTATCTGCCAGAATATCCTGACGCGTCATGCCGGTGATACGTTGAAAACGCGAGCTGACGTCATTGAGCATGCCGCGCGGGTCAGCGGTCCATGGGATTTGCGGGTTCAGCTCCACCATGTTGCGGTAATGCTCCTGGCTTTCGCGCAGTGCCCGTTCCATACGCTTGAGGCTGGTGATATCTGTCATTGCCACAGAAAGCCCGTTCAGCTGATTTTGTGCGTCGTAAGCCGCTTTTATGCGTACGAAGAAAACCTGATTTTTACCGGGAACTGAAAATTCACGGTCGGGCGTCGTTTCGTTACGCTGCGCCATCTCCAGTGCGTTATTGAGCAAAGGTGAAAGGCCGGGCAGGAAAACCCCGATTTTGCGGCCAATCGCTTCATACGGTTGCAGACCAATGATATTGGCCATCGCATCATTAACGGTGACATAACGCATTTGCAGATCGATAAAGCACAGGCCAACAGGGGCGTTGGAATAAATGGTTTCGAGCTGGAAAAGACGCTGTCCGGGAGCCTGATCCAGACTGGTCAGATTACGGTCGATGCCACGATAGCCGCGGAAATTGCCGTCGTTATCAAACAGCGGAACACCGCTGGTTTCGAGAATAACTTCGCTGCCATCCGGGCGGATATTACGGTTAAGTAATCCGCCAAAAGGGGCGCGGCGTTCAACAATCGCAGCGAACTGCTCACCCACGCGTTTGGCTTCGTCAGGCGGCATGAAGTCAAAAGGCGTTTTGCCTAAAACTTGTTCGGGCGGAATGCCAAGAAACTCGATGCATTTATTTGAGGAAAAGACGTAACGTCCTTGTGCATCGACTTCCCAGATCCAGTCAGAATTGTTATCGATAATATCCCGCAGACTGGCCATTTGCTGTAACAGCAGGCCATCTGCTGATTCGAGTTTCATTTCATCCGACATGATACTTCTCCGACTGGCAGGTCTTTACTCAACATCAGGCACTATGATTTATATCTAAAAATGATATATCACTGGCAATGTTATCTTGAGGGCAATAATACATGTCAGGCTAGGATTATTCCTACTTATAATTCCATTAACCTATATGGATAAAATAAAAGGATATCCAATATATGTAGCACAAAATTTTTCACAGTCATTTGTTCCATGCAGTTTGTCACCTTGATTTCACCTAAAAATGTACCGGAGCAGAATCGGGTTAAAAGCATAGCAGACTTATTTTTTATCGAATTTAAGAAAGGATTATTAGAATTTTCTGCGCCAACAGGAGGATCCTGTGGCACAGAAAATTACGAAAAGAGTTAAATTAATTTATCGTTCGAAAACGTCTGGTGCCGCGTTGCCCCGTCCCTGACCAGTTCGCGGGGCAGGCTATTTTTAATCCGGCTGCCGATTTTTTTTGCCAGCCCTAGCGGCTGATTTGCCCAGGTCACCAGACATTCATCCGTCACCGGGGTGTTTTCAGGATAAATATCGACACCGCGCAACCAGTTCTGTGCCAGTTCATCATCAATTTCAAACCGGTTGCTGGCGTCATTAACGCTGAAAGCAACAACGGCTTCATGCTGCCAGCGGAAACCTTTTGGAAAGCGTTCAGCCAGGCGGACGCCAATACGCGAAAATCTGACCTTGCCGAATAAGTGTTCCAGCACGGCAGGGAAGATCCAGATTTCTTTGTCGCGCTGCCACAATGTGTATTGTTTTTCTGGCCATGAAAGCCCGGAACTGGCGGCGGCTTTGATTATTTCCGCGCTGTCCTGACGTGAAAGTGGCGTGAACGGGAAGCGGCCAACTTTATATCCGGGAACCGGCAAACGCGGTACAGAGTCTGTTTTACGAAAACGAGCAACGAAGAAACCTTCGCTGTCATAAATCTGCGGGAATACGTGGAGATAACCTTCCTGTGTCACCGCTTTTTGCGCACCATCGAATAAATCTTCCAGAGATTCTGTTTCCACCGCACCGGCGTAGGTCTGCAGCAGCCACTGGCAAACCTGCTGATTTTCCTGCGCATTGAGCGTGCAGGTGGAATACACCAGAACGCCGCCTGGCTTTAAGGCGTGAAATGCGCTGTCGATAAGCTCGCGTTGCGTGGTGGCAATTTCAGCCACGCTGGCTTCTGACCAGTTGCTCATGGCATCGGGATCTTTTCGAATTACGCCTTCACCGGAGCAGGGCGCATCCAGCAGAATTGCATCGAACGTTTCGGGTAACGCGGCACCGAACACGCGCCCGTCGAAATGGGTCAGGGCGGCATTGCTCACGCCGCAGCGGCTGATGTTGGCATGCAGCACTTTCACGCGGCTGGCGGAATATTCATTGGCAACGATGCCCCCGCGGTTTTCCATCTGTGCGGCAATCTGCGTCGTTTTTGAGCCCGGTGCAGCAGCAACGTCCATCACCAGCGCAGGTTGTGTGTCGTGTGCAAACAGGGCTGTGACGGGGAGCATGGAACTGGCTTCCTGAATGTAAAAAAGCCCGGCGAGATGGGCCAGCGCGTTACCTAAGCGTGAATCATCCAGGGCGTGACGGTTGATCCAAAAGCCTTCTGCGCACCAGGGCACTGGCTCTAAATCCCACTGAAATCCTGACGCCATTTCGAGAAAATCAGTCACGCTGATTTTCAGGGTATTGACCCGCAGACTTGGGCGCAGAGGGCGCTGGCATATCGCAATAAAATCTTCCATGGTCAGGCTGGCTGGCATGATTGCGCGCGTCGCATCCAGAAAGGCGGCAGGTAATTTATCAGCGAAATCGCTGGCAGTGGTGAGCTTTGACAAGAGTTGGGTTCCAGTACTGAAGGTATTTTCTGCCGCGGAGTTTAGCATATTTGCCGGCAGATGAAGGCGTGGGTGTTGGCCGAATGCAATGAAAAGGCCACCCGCAGGTGGCCTCTGAAAGCGCGGGATAGGTTAATTCCTTGGGATCGCCGTTCCCCATTTTTGCCAGTCTTTCGGCGCTTCCGGATTGAGCAGGAAGTGGTTGCCGTTGGCGGCTTTCGGTGCCAGCGGTGTGGTCGGTGGCGTTGCGAAGGCAATACCGCCGCGGATGAACTGCTGGAATGTTCCGCTTTTGAATACACCCCCGGTAAGACCGAACTGTAAATCATAGCCGGAGGCCAGCCAGAACACGGAGTTTTCACGTACCAGATACTGGTACTTTTTACTGACGCGCAATGTCACGTTCACGCGGTCAGCCATCGCGCCCAGATAGAAGCCTGAAACCGTACCCACTTCAATGCCGCGGAACAGCACCGGCGTGCCGATTTGCAGTGAGCCGACTTCTGCTGCATCAACCACAATGCCCAGACCGTCGGTGTAACGCGAATCGGTAATCGTGGATTCCTGCAAATCAAAGTTACGCGCAGGAACGCCTTTACCGGCTTCAACGTTGATGTACGGCTGAAGTAAGGTATCAAGATTGCTGACACCACCGGCCGAAATCTCCGGCGAAACGATTGAGAAACGTGTGCCACGGCGGGCAAAATTGTCGACGTATTCCGGATACAGCACGGCTTTGGCGGAAACCTGATTGAGCTGAGGATCCAGTTTCAGGGATTCTACCTGGCCGATGGTAATCCCCAGATAACGGATTGGCATGCCCGCGGAAAGTTTGCTGGCATCGTAGGTATTGAGCGTGATCTGGCTGCCCACGGCGCGTGCGGAGGTTTCGGAATCATAAAGAATACGCTTGGTGCCTTTGCTGGTCAGCACGCCTTCAAAGTTATCGAAGCTGATCGCTCCTTTCAGTGCGCGATCCAGCGGCGATGCCTGAACGGTCAGCCCGCTGCCGTTCAGCTGAACTTTGGCTCCGCCTTCTGCCCAGAAAATAGTTTTTTCGGTCAGCAGGTTGCGGTATTGGGGCAGGATGTAGACATCCACGTCAAACTCGTTGGCTTTCGGGCGCACGTTAACAATCTGGCCCACCTGGAATTTACGGTAAAGCACCACGGAACCGGCTTGAATGTCTGGCAGGCTTTTTGCCGTCAGCGTCAGCGTCGCACCTGGTTGATCGCCCTGAATGCCTTCAGCGGCTTTTTCCGCATTGCTGTACAGCGGATATTTTTGCGCGGGTTCGCCTTTTCCGCCCGGAATAATGCGGATGCCGCCATCTACCCATTCCTGCGCGCTGGCGCCCAGCACTTCCATACCATCGATACCCAGCTTCACATCAACGCGGCTGTTCACCACAAACTTGCTGTCTTTATGCAGTAAGTTTTTGTATTCCGGCTTGATAGCGGCATTAAACAAGATGCCTTCATTAGTCAGTGTGCGGTCGATGATCTGGCCAACGGTAATGCCATACAGTTTGATTGGCTGGCCCGCATCAATGCCATAACTTTGCGGCGCGACCAGCTGAATTCTGCTGGTGGCCGGATCCTGAAGCAGACGCTGGTTGCTGTCGAGGACGGTAAAACGCTTCTGCGCATCGCCGTCGCCCGGGATCAGTTCCAGCGTATTGCCTGTCAGCAACTGGCTGATATTGGCATTATTCAGGCTGAGTTTCGGGCTGTTCATTTCGATGCGCGTCCCGGTGCGCATCATATCCAGCACAGAAGGGTCGACGGTCAGTTTGCCGGTGACTTTGTTATCGGGTTGCAAGGTGATTTTTGTCAGCGTCCCGACCTGCAAACCCTGATACATCAGCGGTGTCTGGCCTTCGGACAGTCCATTGCCATTTGGCAAATCCAGGTCGATTTCAACGCCGCGCTGGCTTTGCGCCAGATCGGGGTAAAGCACGTAAGACTGGTCGGCCTTGGCGGGTTTTCCGTCGTTCGGAGAATCCATCGAGATCGCACCGTTAACCAGCGCTGCCAGACTTTCCATCTGAACTTTTGCACCGCTCAGGCTGAAATCGCCTTTAAAGCCGGAAACATTCCAGAACCGGGTGTTATCTTTGACCAGACTGGCAAAGCGTTTGTCGATCAGTAAATCAATCGTCACACCGTTGTTGCCGCTTTCGATGTCGTAATCGTAAACTTTGCCGATCGGGATTTTACGGTAATACACCAGTGAACCGGTGCTCAGAGAGCCCAGGTCTTTGGCGTGCAGATGCACCATTAGTTCGCCGGTATTGAGGCGGAATTTAGGTTGCGTATCCAGCGCGACAAAGTGGTCTTTTTCTTTTCCGGGCCCTGGCATCATGCCAATGTAGTTACCGCCAACCAGGGCATCAAGGCCGGACACGCCCGCCAGCGATGCTTTCGGCGTCACCAGCCAGAACTGAGTGCCTTCGCGCAACGCGTCAGACAGATCGCTTTTAATGCTGACTTTTACCTGAATGGTGCGCAGATCTTTGCTCAGGCTGATGGATTCGACCGACCCGACTTCAACGCCCTGATAACGCACAGGCGTACGGCCTGCAACGATGCCCGCTGCTGACTGGAAATCGATTGTGACAGTCGTCCCGCGCTCCTCGTAGTTGCTGTAAATGAGCCATCCGGCAATCAGTAAAGCAATAAACGGCAGAAGCCAGAAGGGTGAAATCCGGCGCCTGTGTTTTATCCGTGCTTCAGTCGGTGTATTCGGCGTTTCCTGTTGCATGTGCATCCCAAATCAAGCGGCTATCAAGCCATTCAACGGCAAGAATGGTGAGGATCACGGCAGAGCCAAAGTAAAAGGCAGCCGGTCCCATTGTAAATGACAAAAGCTGGTCACGATTTACCAGCGACATCATCAATGAAATTACAAACAAATCGAGCATAGACCAGCGTCCGATCCAGGTCACCAGCCGTAAGAGGCGAATACGCGTTTTCAATCCCTGAATCGCTTTGAAATGGATGCTGATCAGTAACGTCAGCATCACGATAACTTTTGTGAAAGGGACCAGAACGCTGGCGATAAACACGATGGCGGCAATCGGTACGTTGCCTGACGTGGCTAGCGACACGACGCCGGAGAAAATGGTGTCTTTCAGCTGTTGTCCGTTGGCATAAATAATCGAAATCGGCAGCAGGTTCGCAGGGATCAGGAAGATGATTGCTGCAATAAGCGCCGCCCAGGTTTTTTGCAAACTGTGTTTATAACGCAGCCGCATTGGTACATGACAACGTGGGCAACGGCCCCGTTCATCCGGTTGTCCGGTAAATTTACAGGCCAGACACAAGCGCAGCGAAGAGGGCACGCCTTTGGGCTGACGCTGCGGATAAAACTCTTCCCACAGCTGTTCGATATTCAGGTTAATCATCGTCAGCGTGACCATGACGGTCATCATCAGGTACGCCGCCAGCGCAATGCCGACATTGATGTCGGCATACTCTTTGACCTTAATACTGGCGACGGCCATGCCAATCAGATAGATATCGAGCATTACCCAGTCTTTCAGGCGGTCAAGCATCAGCAGCACGGGTTTCAGGTTCATGCCCAGTTTGCTGCCAAAATGCAGGTAAAGAATGGAGAGCGCCAGCGTCAGCGGCGCACCGATAGTGCAAAACGCGACCATACTGGCGGTGACCGGATCACCCTGACGCGACATTTGCCAGATTCCTTCCAGCAGACTGGCGTCAATACGCGTGCCCAGAAGGCGGATGCTGATAAGGGGCTCGGTATAGGCAAACGGCATCAGCAGCAAAATGCTGATGGCAATCGTGATCAGACGCGGCAGGGAACAAACCCGACCCTTTTCGACTTTGGCGTTACAGCGCGGACAGTGCGCCGTTTGCGTCCGCAACAGTGCGGGAAGCGCAAAAAGGTAGTCACATTCACTGCACCGCTGGTAGCGAATATGTGGTAGCTGGGCTGAAATTGTGTGTATTTTCATAGTACCTGGAATAGTAAAGAATACCTGTTGTTACAATTACGCATCTCCCTTAGGGGTCAGGCGAGGCCATTGAGCCAATATCAGCCAGGTTTTTTTGACAAAATAACGTATTATGCGGTCGGCAAACAGTTATTGTAGGTGAGTCTTTTTGATGTCACACAGGATTAACCTTGTTCATATGGGCATTTAATGCTTATTTTATAGAGGTTAAGCACACCAGAACGGCTCAGTGCCCTTAGGTTATTATTGGTTACTACATGAATAAAGAAGCATTCTACACGGAATTAAAACGTGATTTGAGCGCGTTGATCGCCGGAGAAAACAATTTTATTGCGACTCTGTCGAACGCCAGTGCCTTACTTTTTGAGCGTCTTGACGGCGTGAATTGGGTAGGTTTTTATCTGATGGATGGCACATCACTGGTGCTGGGGCCATTCCAGGGTAAAATTGCCTGCGTGCGTATTCCGGTAGGGAAAGGCGTCTGCGGTACCGCTGTTGCAGAAAATGCCGTACAGCGTGTTGGTGATGTTCATGCCTTCCCGGGCCACATCGCCTGTGACGCTGCAAGTAATGCCGAAATTGTCCTTCCCATCACAGTGAAAGGCACAGTTATTGGCGTATTAGACATTGATAGCACCGTTTATCAGCGCTTCGATGAAGCCGATGAACAGGGGCTGACAGAGTTAGTCAGCGGGCTTTGCCAGCATCTCGAAAACTGCGATGCTGAAAAATATGTCAATCTGATCGTAAGTTGATCGTCGGATAACGTGGCATTTAATAATGGCGTCATTATAATGGCGCCTGTTCATGCCTGCGCCGGTTGGCAAACCCGTTGTAATCAGGAAATTTCATGGAAAATCAACCTAAGTTGAACAGTAGTAAAGAAGTCATCGCCTTTTTGGCTGAGCGGTTCCCGCTCTGTTTTACCGCCGAAGGCGAAGCACGCCCATTAAAGATCGGTATCTTTGCGGATTTGGTCGAGCGCGTGCAAGGTGAAGAGAATCTGAGCAAAACTCAGTTACGCTCTGCTCTGCGTCTGTATACCTCAAGCTGGCGCTATCTGTATGGCGTTAAAGTTGGCGCAGAACGCGTTGACCTTGATGGTAATTCATGTGGCGTTCTCGAAGAGCAGCACGTCGAACATGCCCGTAAACAGTTGGAAGAAGCAAAAGCCCGCGTTCAGGCACAACGTGCAGAACAACAGGCTAAACGTCGTGAAGCCGGTGAAACCACTGAGCCACGTCGTCCACGTCCGGCCGCTAAAAAACCTGCGCCGCGTCGTGAAAATGCGCCCGCAGCTGTGGCTGGTCAGGAAAATCGCAAACCACGTTCACCTCGCCCACCGCGTGAGGAAAAACGTGAACCGCGTCAGGTGCCAGTAACAGACATTTCAAAACTGCAAATTGGCCAGGAAATCAAAGTCAGAGCAGGACAGAGTGCGATGGATGCAACCGTTTTGGAAATTGCCAAAGACGGTGTTCGCGTTCAGCTCTCTTCGGGTCTGGCGATGATTGTGCGCGCAGAACACTTGCAGTTCTGATACGGAGGCCAACTCAGGCATGAACAAATTTGTCAGATTAAGCGTTATCGCGGGTCTGTTAATGGCAGGGGCAGGGCTGGTGAATACCAGCTTTGCAGCGAACGAGAGTGCACCGGTGACTCTCGCTCAACTCCCTAATTTGACTCAAGACCCGCAAGATGCAACGGTAAGCGAGCGTGTGACCGCACGCTTTACCCGTTCACATTATCGTCAGTTCGACCTTAATGCAGATTTCTCAGCGAAAATCTTCGACCGTTACCTCAACATGCTCGATTATGGCCATAACGTACTCATGGCTTCCGACGTGGCGCAGTTTACTGACAAACGTGCCACTTTGGGTGAGGAACTGAAATCCGGTCAGTTAACTACGCCTTATGCCTTATTTAATCTGGCGCAAAAACGTCGCTTTGAACGCTATGACTACGCGTTGAAAGTGCTTGAGCGTCCGATGGATTTCACTGGCAACGACACTATTGAGCTTGATCGCAGTAAAGCACCGTGGCCGAAAGACCGCGCTGAGCTGGATAAGTTGTGGGATGCGAAAGTCAAATATGACGAGCTGAACCTTAAACTGACCGGCAAAAACGATCAGGAAATCCGCGATGTGCTCTCCAAACGTTATCATTTTGCGATGAAACGGCTGACGCAGAGCAACAGCGAAGATGTGTTCCAGCTGGTGATGAACGCCTTTGCGCATGAAATTGACCCGCACACCAATTATCTCTCTCCCCGCAGCACCGAGCAGTTCAATACCGAAATGAGCCTGTCTCTGGAAGGTATAGGCGCCGTCTTGCAGGGTGACGATGATTATACCGTCATCAATTCAATGGTAGCTGGAGGCCCGGCGGCCAAGAGTAAAGCCATTGCGGTTGGCGACCGTATTGTGGGTGTGGGCCAGGTTCAGGCCGGCAAACAAACCCCAATTGTTGATGTGATCGGCTGGCGTCTTGATGACGTCGTTGCGCTCATCAAAGGGCCTAAAGGCAGCAAAGTGCGCCTGCAGATCCTGCCTGCGGGCAAAAATGCTAAAAGCCATGTTATTACCCTGACACGCGAAAAAATCCGTCTGGAAGATCGCGCAGTCAAAATGACCATCAAAAATGTCGGCAATCAGAAAGTGGCCGTGATGGACATTCCGGGTTTCTATGTGGGGCTTACGGACGATGTTAAAGTCCAGCTACAGAAAATGGCGAAGCAAAACGTCAACAGCCTGGTTATCGATCTTCGTACCAACGGCGGCGGTGCCCTGACTGAAGCGGTTTCTCTGTCAGGTCTGTTTATCCCAAGTGGCCCTGTTGTGCAGGTTCGCGATAACAACGGTCGTATCCGTCAGGACAGCGATACCGATGGCGTCGTGTACTACAAAGGTCCGCTGGTGGTTCTGGTTGACCGCTTCAGTGCGTCAGCATCAGAAATCTTTGCAGCCGCAATGCAGGATTATGGCCGTGCGCTGATTGTCGGTGAGCCGACCTTCGGTAAAGGGACCGTGCAGCAATACCGTTCACTGAACCGCATCTATGATCAGATGCTGCGTCCGGAATGGCCTGCGCTAGGCTCCGTACAGTACACAATCCAGAAATTCTATCGTATCAACGGCGGCAGCACTCAGCGTAAAGGGGTTACCCCGGATATTCTGATGCCAACCGGTATTGAATCGATTGAGACGGGTGAGAAGTTCGAAGATAACGCGCTTCCGTGGGATAGCATCAACGCGGCGACTTACACCAAAATGGGCGACATGAAACCGTTCCTGCCTGACTTGCTGAAAGATCATGAAGCACGTATTGCGAAGGATCCTGAGTTCCAGTACATCCAGCAGGATATCGCCCGTTATAAAGCACTGAAGGACAAACGTGATACCGCCTCCCTTAATTACGCACAGCGTGATAAAGAGGACAAAGAGGACGATGCATTACGTCTGAGCCGTCTGAACGAACGCTTCAAACGTGAAGGTAAGAAACCGCTGAAATCTCTCGACGACTTGCCGAAAGATTATGTGGCACCGGATCCTTATCTCGATGAAGCTGACCACATTGCCGTTGACCTGGGCAATCTGGAAAAAGCTCAGGGCGACCAGACCGCGGCGAAATAATTCCTCACCCGGTGGTCAGATGAAAAAGCGCACTCCGGTGCGCTTTTTTTATGTGCTAAATCGGGCATGAAAGCTCGCGGGGGCATGTAACTCCATAGATTTCAGCGACGGATGTGAAATAAAACGCTTCAAAATGTAAAGTATTGTGATTTTAGGTCTTTAGCGGGCAGGGACTCTTGAATCTGTGCTAGAAGCCCATAGGATCAGTACAGCCGGGCAGGCTATGTGCCGGTGGTGTGACTCAATCAATAACAACGAAGTAACAATGAGGAAGTAAAATTTTATGATGCGTATAGCGTTGTTCCTGCTGACTAACCTGGCGGTTATGCTGGTCTTTGGGCTGGTGTTAAGCCTGACGGGCATTCAGTCCAGCAGCGTGCCGGGGCTGATGATCATGGCCGGGCTGTTTGGCTTCGGTGGTGCTTTTGTCTCGTTGCTGATGTCTAAGTGGATGGCGTTGCGTTCGGTGGGTGGTGAAGTTATTGAGCAGCCACGAAATGAAACTGAGCGCTGGTTGATGGAAACGGTTCGTCGCCAGTCTCAGCAGGCAGGCATTGCCATGCCGCAGGTCGCGATTTATCACGCGCCAGATATTAATGCTTTCGCAACCGGAGCGCGACGTGATGCCTCGCTGGTAGCGGTGAGCACAGGTTTGCTGCAAAGTATGAATCAGGATGAAGCCGAAGCGGTTATTGCCCATGAAATCAGCCACATTGCGAATGGTGATATGGTGACCATGACGCTGATTCAGGGGATCGTGAACACCTTCGTGATTTTCATTTCGCGTCTGATTGCGCAGGTGGCTTCTGGTTTCCTTTCCGGAAACCGTGATGGCGAAGAAAGTAACGGCAATCCGATGATTTATTTTGCCGTGGCGACGGTGCTTGAACTGGTCTTTGGTATTCTGGCGAGCATTATCACCATGTGGTTCTCGCGTCACCGCGAGTTCTACGCAGATGCCGGTTCAGCGAAACTGGTAGGGCGTGAAAAAATGATTGCAGCGTTGCAACGTCTGAAAACCAGCCATGAACCGCAGGAAGCGGGCAGCATGATGGCGTTTTGTATAAACGGCAAATCGAAGTCTTTCAGCGAGCTGTTTATGTCTCACCCGCCGCTGGACAAACGTATCGAAGCGCTGCGCAGCGGTCAGTACATCAAATAAATGTCCGTTCGTTTATGTGTAAAAAAATGCCTGGCTTATGCCAGGCATTTTGCTTTGCGAAACTTACGGTTTAGAACTCTCAGCAGCTTGCTGGCTGCTGGTTTTTTGCGTCATTCTCATCAGACTGACCAGCGCGCCTGCACCGGCGAGTGTCCCGGCCATAATTAACGAAGCATGCGTCCCGTGTGACGGGAACAGGTTAAACATCAGGGCAACCATTGCTGCACCGGTCGTCTGGCCTAAAAGACGGGCAGTTCCCAGCAAGCCACTGGCGCCACCGCTGCGGTTACGCGGTGCGGAACTGATGATTGTGTGATTGTTCGGTGACTGGAATAAACCAAAGCCCGCACCGCACAGAAGCATGCGCCAGATAATGTTCAGATGTGAAGGTTCTGGCGGCAGCAGTGAGAGCGAAAACAGCCCGAATGAAAAGATAATCAACCCGATCCCGCCCAGCATTCCGGGATGGAAACGCTCGACCAGACGGCCGGCGATTGGTGCCATCACCATCGTTGCCAGCGGCCACGGCGTCAGCAGCAGGCCGGTATCTACAGAGTTCAGCCCCAGCGTATTTTGCAGGAAGAAGGGCAGTGAAACGAATGCCAGCATTTGGGCACTGAAAGAGCACAACGACGTGCCCAGCGACAGGCTGAAAATCGGGATGCGCAGCAAATCCACCGGCAGCAACGGGAAAGGTTTCGATAACTGGCGGCGGACAAAGAACCAGCCAATAATCAGCAGCGCGATCACTTCGCCCAAAATTAGCAGATGGTTCAGACCCTGCGCGAAACCGCTGATTGCACTGATGAGCAGGCCAAACGTCAGCGCATTCATCACGCTGCTAGTGATATCAAAACGCTGCCCCTGACTGCGTGTTGAGTTGGCCGGAAGAAATTTCAGGCCCAGAATCAGCGCGACAATACCAATCGGAACATTCACCGCAAACAACCACTGCCACGACGCGACTGACAAAATCCCTGCTGCAATAGTCGGCCCTGCGGCGGACGAAACGGCAACAATCAGCGCATTAATCCCGACGCCCCGACCCAGAAAACGTTGCGGATAAATAATGCGTATCAGCGCGGTATTGACGCTCATGATCGCCGCAGCCCCGAACCCCTGCAATACACGCGCGACGGTCAGCGTCAGCAGCGAATCGGAAAGGGCGCAGAAGAGCGACGTAATGCTGAATACCAGCAGGCCGGTCTGATAGATGCGGCGATAGCCAAAAATATCACCGAGAGACGCCAGAGAGAGCAATGAAATGGTTATTGCCAGTTGGTAGGCATTCACGACCCAGATTGAGGCCGCCGGGCTGGCATGAAAATCATTGGCAATAGTGGGTAACGCCACATTCGCGATTGCGCCATCAAGCACCGAAACGGTAATACCCAGAGCGATTGCAAGGATCGCACCGTAGCGCTGTGGAACGGGAAGCCCGTCGTTGGGTGTAGGTGTCATGAGTTATGTCAGTGCGTAGTCATCAGAGAGGGAAATATTACTACGCTAATGAAGCTAAAGTGACAATTGTCACATGATGTAATGAATTTTTTACTGTTCTCTCAGTTCTGAAACTGGCTTAACAGTTCTTACATTCTCACGCATCGGGTAGATTGCTTCTCGTCGATGCTTACCACTATAATAAAAACTACGTTCTATTTTTTTTGAAACAAAACTCACGCGAGCAGGTAATTCATCCTATGGCTATCGCAGATCTTGATAAGCAACCCGATTCTGTTTCTTCCGTTCTGAAAGTTTTTGGCATTTTGCAGGCCCTGGGCGAAGAGCGGGAGATTGGTATTACTGAACTTTCTCAGCGCGTTATGATGTCCAAAAGTACCGTCTACCGTTTTTTACAGACGATGAAATCTTTGGGATACGTTGCGCAGGAAGGGGAATCTGAGAAGTATTCGCTCACTTTGAAGTTATTCGAGTTAGGGGCGAAAGCACTGCAAAATGTGGATCTGATCCGCAGTGCTGATATTCAAATGCGTGAACTGTCCCGTCTGACCCGCGAAACGATCCACCTTGGGGCACTGGATGAAGACGGTATTGTCTATATCCATAAAATCGATTCGATGTACAACCTGCGCATGCATTCACGTATTGGCCGCCGTAATCCGCTGCACACTACGGCGATCGGTAAAGTGCTTCTGGCCTGGGGCGATAAAGCGGAAGTCAGCGCCCTGTTGCAGGAAATCGAATTTACCCGCAGCACTGAAAACACCATTATGAATGCCGCCGATTTGCAGACTGCGCTTAATCAGGTGCGCGTGCAGGGTTATGGCGAAGATAACGAAGAGCAGGAACAGGGGCTTCGTTGCATAGCGGTTCCTGTGTTTGACCGCTTTGGTGTGGTGATTGCTGGCCTGAGTATTTCGTTCCCGACTATCCGTTTCTCAGAAGAAAGCAAAGCGCACTACGTTGAAATGCTGCATACCGCCGCGCGCAACATTTCTGAGCAGATTGGTTTTCACGACTACCCGTTCTGAGTCTTTGCATAAGTAATGCAGATATAAAAAAACCGAAGCCATTGGCTTCGGTTTTTTGTTTTCAGCGAACCGGAATCAGCGATGAGCCAGTTCAGCGGCTTCTTCAGAATCCATCACTGCTTTGTCTGTCTGTTTTAAAAGCTGGCTGGTGATTGTACCGGCAGTCATTGAACCACTTACGTTCAGGGCAGTACGGCCCATATCAATCAGCGGCTCGACGGAGATCAACAGCGCGACCAGCGTGACAGGCAGACCCATCGCCGGTAATACGATAAGAGCCGCGAAAGTCGCACCGCCGCCCACACCGGCAACACCGGCGGAGCTCAGTGTGACAATGCCGACCAGCGTGGCAATCCAGACCGGATCAAACGGGTTGATGCCCACGGTTGGCGCAACCATGACGGCCAGCATTGTCGGATACAAACCGGCACAACCATTCTGGCCGATAGTGGCCCCAAAGGATGCTGCGAAGCTGGCAATCGATTCCGGGATACCGAGACGACGAGTTTGTGCTTCAACGCTCAGCGGAATAGTGGCAGCGCTGGAACGGCTGGTGAACGCGAAGGTTAGCACTGGCCAGACTTTACGGAAGAATTTCGCCGGGTTAACGCCGGTGAAAGACAACAGCACAGCGTGAATTACGAACATGATGGCCAGACCGAGATAAGATGCCACCACGAAACTGCCCAGTTTAATGATGTCCTGAATGTTGGAACCGGCAACCACTTTGGTCATTAGTGCCAGAACACCGTATGGAGTCAGTTTCATGACCAGACGAACCAGTTTCATCACCCAGGCTTGCAGGGTATCGATAAAGGCCAGAACGCGCGGGCCTTTATCAGCATCATCTTTAACCAGCTGAAGTGCCGCAACGCCAACGAAAGCTGCGAAAATTACCACGCTGATGATGGACGTTGGGCTTGCACCTGTCAGGTCAGCAAACGGGTTCTTAGGAATAAAGGAAAGGATCAGCTGAGGCACGCTCAGGTCAGCCACTTTGCCTACGTAGTTGGACTGGATAGCGGTCAGACGCGCGGTTTCCTGCGTCCCCTGAACCAGCCCATCAGCGGTCAGACCAAACAGACCGGTCACAAAGATACCTACCAGCGAGGCAATCAGCGTGGTGAACAACAGGGTACCGATAGTCAGGAAACTGATTTTGCCCAGCGATGACGCGTTGTGCAGTTTCGCTACCGCGCTCAGAATCGAGACGAAAACCAGCGGCATGACTATCATTTGCAGTAACTGGACGTAGCCGTTACCGACAATATTAAACCAGGTAATAGAGGTTTTCAGTACCGGATCATCGGAACCGTAGATCAGCTGCAAAGCCAGGCCAAACACCACACCCATGGCCAGACCAAGTAAGACTTTTTTTGCCAGACTCCATTGCTTATGGCGGGTTTGCGCCAGCAGCAAAAGGAGGACAACGAAAACCACTACGTTAAGAACGAGCGGAAGATTCATACCGAACTCCAGACTTATAGTTTTGATATTTAAAACGGGTGTTCCCGACAGGGATTGCACCATCCCAAAGCAATGGTGAGCAGGATATCAGTTTGGCACCTGAACATTTATATCCAAAAAGAATGCTTTATAACTTTTAGGTTTGATTCGTACTAAATATCACCAAAATGGCGGTATTTTATGCTTGTCATATGAATAATTTCAGAATGTGATTAAAAATATCCGGATTTATTGCACCAATAATGGGCGTCCAGTCAGGCCAGAATAGCGTCAGACCGACCAGCATCAGACATAACGTACGTTCAAGCTGATTGCCTTTTTGACTGTTGATTAGCGGCAGGCGAAAACGCCAGCGGCATGGCCACAATAATGGAACACCAGCTGGTGTCAGCATATCGGCCAGAATATGGCTCAGATAACCAATTATCATGGCATGAAAGGCATCAATGGGGATCACCCAGTCGTGAGGGAAACGGGTGCGTAGCAGGAAAATACCCCCCGCGACGGCAAGCAAGCTGTGTGTGAATCCACGGTGCCCGAATCCCCGCGCGATCGGAGCGGAAATCCATTTCAGGCGCTGGCCAATCAGTGATTTGGGATGATCGATGTCGGGCAGCAGGCACGTCAGCAGCGACCCCGGAATAATATGCCACCAGTCACCGTGCGCCAGTTCCGGAGAGAGCTGTGCCTTTTTCGCAAACACTGCACAGGCAATTGAAAAAATGAGGTGGCCTTCCGCCGTCATGACGCGTCCGAACTGGATAACTGTTATTTTATCCAGTATAAGTGAAACTGTCACAATCTTGGAAGAGACACCCTGTAACTAATTGTCAACGATATGATAAAAAAGAAAAAGGCGTATAAAAATACGCCTTTTTATTGTCACTTATTGGGTTGCTATCGCGCCAGCCATCCACCATCAACGGCAATGGTATAGCCGTTAACGTAATCCGAGGCTTTCGACGCCAGAAATACCACGGGGCCCATGACATCTTCCGGCAAGCCCCAGCGCCCGGCGGGGATGCGATCAAGAATTTCTTTGCTGCGATCTTCATCCGCACGAAGTTGTTCAGTATTGTTGGTCGCCATATAGCCCGGTGCAATGGCGTTAACATTAACGTTGTGCTTCGCCCATTCATTAGCCATCAGCCGGGTGATGCCCATGACGGCACTTTTTGATGCCGTATAAGAAGGAACGCGAATGCCACCCTGATAGGAAAGCATGGACGCAATGTTAATAATTTTACCGCCAGTACCTTGCGTAATGAACTGCTTAGCCACGGCCTGAGACATGAAGAACAGTGTTTTGCTGTTCACGTTCATCACGTCGTCCCAATTCTTCTCGCTGAACTCGATAGCATCTTCCCGGCGAATGATACCGGCGTTGTTTACCAGAATATCGATATGACCAAACTCGCTGACCGCTTTTTCGATGAGTTTGGGAATGCCCGTAATGCTACTCAGGTCAGCGCGAAGGTCGAGGAAGCGGCGGCCGGTTGCCGTGATTTTTTCGGCCGTTTCGTTTGGCGCTGAAACGTTAATACCTACGATATCGCAACCGGCTTGTGCCAGTCCCAGCGCCATACCCTGGCCCAGTCCGGTGTTACAACCGGTCACGATTGCGACTTTGCCGCTTAATTCAAACGCATTGAGGATCATATTCAAAGTCTCTTTTGCACGGCGCGTTCGCCATTAATGGATGATTTGCTCCGCTGCCGTGCAGCAGAGCACAAGGGTTAGCGCAGTTCGCTGACTTTGACGTGATCCATGTCGTCAAATACCTGGTTTTCGCCAACCATTCCCCAGATGAAGGTGTAGTTTTTCGTGCCTACACCGGAATGAATTGACCAGCTCGGTGAGATGACCGCCTGTTCGTTATGAACGAGCAAATGGCGCGTTTCCTGTGGTTGCCCCATCATGTGAAACACGGCGGTTTCTTCCTCCATATTGAAGTAGAAATACACTTCCATACGACGCTCGTGGGTATGGCAAGGCATGGTGTTCCACAGGCTGCCTTCTTCGAGTTTCGTCAAGCCCATCGTCAGCTGGCAGGTTTCTAAAACGTCAGGCACGATGAATTTATTAATGGTGCGGCGGTTGCTGGTGGCCGCGTCGCCAATAGTTTGAGGAGACGCTTCGGCCAGCGTGATTTTTTTGTTAGGGAACGTCGTGTGCGCAGGGGCGCTGTTGTAGTAGAATTTGGCGGGTTTTGCGGCATCAACGCTGCTGAATTCAACGTGCTTCCCGCCTTTGCCGACGTACAGCGCTTCTTCATGACCAATCTCATAAGTTGTTCCGTCAACCACAATAAGGCCCGGCCCGCCGATGTTGATCACGCCAAGCTCGCGGCGTTCGAGGAAATAGCTCACGCCGAGTTGTTTACCAACGTCATCACCTATCGAAACTGATTTTTCAGCGGGCATAACACCGCCGACGATAATGCGATCGATGTGGCTGTAGGTCATGGTGCAGGCGTTTTTCTCGAAGATTTTCTCGATGAGGAATTCGCGGCGTAATTGTGCGGTATCCAGCGTTTTGGCGTGGTCGCTGTGGATGCTTTGACGAACTTGCATGTCGGTGCCTCTCATAGGATTGCAATAAAGGGGGACGTGCCGGGCGAGTCTGACCGTTGCGTGGCAGTGACAGCGTACAGAAGCAGGAGAGCTCCCGGCTCGTCCTTGTTAAACGCAGCATAGGTTCATTGGCATATGAATTCAATAAAAATGAAATAACGTTTTATTTATTTTATGAGGCAGTTCATGGTTCGCGAAATTAAACGCTGTCCGGGGAAATGTGGCAGGGAAAATGCGAAGTCAGGTTGAAGCAGGGAACGGCACAGAAGCGAGGTGGCTTTGCGCCGGTTTACCCCGGAATAGGTCTCAGAGGATATGTGCTGGCTCTAAAGCTTCAAGGGTCGCGAGTTTCGTGTCGGCAAGCGCCCAACGCGGATCTTCGCGATACTCACTGGCGGGAACAACAATCGAGCGCATGCGTGCGGCTTTCGTGGCAATCATCCCGTTAAAGGAATCTTCCAGCGTGACGCAGTTCAGAGGGTCAACCTGCAATTCACCGGCTGCGAGCAGATAAACTTCCGGGTGCGGTTTACTGTAAGGCAGGTTTTCTGCCGAGGTGATCACCTGAAAATAGGATTGCAGGCTGAACATCTCAAGAACCGCCCTGAGCATAAATAAAGGAGAAGCAGACGCGAGGCCAATTTTCAGACCGCTGTCACGACACAGCTCAAGTGCCTGGTTCACACCCGGCAGCAAAGGGCGTGTTTGTTCCACCAGTTCGACGGTGCGCGTGATGATCATTTTAGACACTTCATCCTGCGTCGGCCCTTGCCATGGCAGCGTTTGATACCACATTCTGACCACCTGATCGACGCGCAACCCCAGCGTATCCTGCAGTAAATGTCGCTGGGAAATATCGACGCCGAGGCTACCGAAAACGTCCAGTTCTGCCTGAACCCAAAGTGGTTCAGAATCAATTAACAGACCATCCATATCGAAAATTGCTGCATTAACAGGGCGAACATAAGCCATGAAAGCGGACTCCGTAAAAGTGAATTAAGGCTTTACTCTAACACCGCCGGTTCTGAGGGTGAAATGCGATATAGGGACGGTCAGGAAAACCGTCAGGAACGCTGTTTCAGGCAGGCAACGCCAGTAACTGATTAAAACATTGGGCGCAAAATACTTTCTGTGGGTAAACTTACGTGTTGCTTTAGGTGTCCTAACAAGGGGAATTCATGACGTATCAACAAGCCGGACGCGTGGCAGTGATTAAACGGATTGCAGGATGGATTATTTTTATCCCTGCGCTGCTTTCAACACTGATTTCATTGCTTAATTTTATTAATGAACACACTAAAACTGAGCAGGGCATCAATGCCGTTATGCTGGATTTCGTCCACGTGATGGTCGATATGGTGAAGTTCAACACCTCGTTTCTTAACGTTTTCTGGTACAACTCCCCCGTACCCGCTTTGGGGCAGGGCGTGACCACCGCCAACATCGTATTCTTTATTATCTACTGGCTGATTTTTGTCGGTCTTGCGTTACAGGCATCCGGCGCAAGAATGTCCCGTCAGGTGAAACATATCCGTGAAGGGATCCAGGATCAACTGATCCTTGAGCAGGCGAAAGGTGCAGAAGGGCGTACACGACCACAGATTGAAGAACGGATTGTCATCCCGAGACATACGATTCTGGTGCAGTATTTTCCGCTCTATATTCTGCCCATCGTTATTGCAGTCGTTGCGTATTTCATTTTGAAATTATTAGGTTTAATTGCAGGTTGATCTGAGATTACTTTCTGTAACATCTGATTTATCATTCTCATAAATAAGGCCTGAATATCTTCATTATTCAGGCCTTATTTGTTTATGCAGTAAAACATTTACCAGGCTAATTAATATCGTCGTGGAGAAGTCTTTCAATAGCGCGCTGAGCAACAACGAGGTGCTGCCCTCCGAATAAATTACTGCGATTTAGCAGGTAATATAACTGGTAGATTGGCTGTCTTGAAATGAAGTCATCCGGAAGCGGCGTTCTGCTTTGATAACCGTCATATAATTGTGGCGGAACATTAGGATACAGCGGAAGCATAGCCAGATCGCATTCCCTGTCGCCCCAGTAACAGGCGGGGTCGAAAATGACCGGTCCGTGTTCGGAAAGGCCACAGTTGTGCGGCCATAAATCGCCGTGTAATAAAGAAGGCTGAGGCTGATGGTTCTGTAAGCGGGCATGAACCATTGCTGTGATATCTTCGATATTGCCGAACGTCATTCCTTTTTCCGCCGCCAGTTGCAACTGCCACCCGATACGCTGTTCGGCAAAGAATGTCGCCCAGCGCCGCTGCCAGCTGTTGGGTTGCGGCAGGGTCGCCAGCTCATTATCGAAATCAAGACCGAATTGCAGTTGCTCGCTCCACTGATGTAACGCGGCAAGTTGCTGCCCTAAAATGTAGGCGTTATGGGCATCCAGAGGCTTTTGCGGGATATATTCCAGCAGCAGGAAACTGTAGTCACGATCGCTGCCAACACCATAAACCTCTGGCACGCGAACCGTCTGACTTCGGGCAAGCAGTGCGAGCTGATCGGCTTCAGCCGCGAAAATAGGGAGCATTTCGCGCGCATTGCACTTCACGAATACATCCCTGTCACCGTAGCTCAACCGCCAGGCCGGGTGAATTTCTCCTCCCGGCAGTTCAACACGTTCGCGGATTTCAGCACTGCCCAGGTGTTCACTCAACAAACGATTGACGGCTTGCCACATGGTATCACCCCTTCTGACTGGCCCGATAATTCATTAAGTTAGCGTTTTTTGTGGTTCAAAAACCCGATCCCGCGCACGGCTGAATCAGATGATGCTGTTAATTTATGCGAATTGTGTCGTAGCTGAACTGAGAGTGTAATCAATGAATCTGTTAATTTCAGAATATGTGACGCAAAAGAGGTTTTATATGCAGAATTGTCTTATCGACATGTGTCTAACCCCCTTGTTTAACAAAACAATAATAATAATAGACTAAAAATATATTCAGGTGTGGGAAGAAGATGTATATGCTAGCCCTCGTCCCAGTCGCGAGAGAGAAAACGTGAAACCAAAAATTCTTTATTTGATGGCCGCGCTTTTACTGGCGGGTTGCGCTAAAGAAACACCGGTTAAAACCACGCATTTTTTGAATCCATCGCCACCCATACAAAGCGAAACTTCATTAATGCATCCGGGGCCTTATGGTGATGTTATTCACCAGGCGGCAAATACTTACGGCGTCGACGAAACACTTGTTAAAGCAATCATTCAGGTTGAATCTGGATATAACCCAACCGTTGTCAGTAAATCGAATGCGATTGGGTTAATGCAGCTAAAGGCCTCAACGGCAGGACGAGATGCCTACCGGATGAAAGGACGTTACGGGCAGCCCAGCGCTCATGAACTGAAAGATCCCGCGATGAATATCGACTTGGGCACGGCGTATCTGAGTATCCTCCAGCAGCAGCTGGCGGGGATCAGTAATCCGGAAACCCGTCGTTATGCAACGACGGTGGCCTACGTTAACGGGGCTGGAGCATTACTGAGAACTTTCGCGAAAGATAAAACATACGCAATTGCGAAAATTAATCAGATGTCTCCGCAAGAGTTTTACCAGCATGTGCAGCAGAAACATCCGGCGCCTCAGGCTCCGCGTTATCTGTGGAAAGTGAACAGCGCCTATCTGGCGATGCGTTAAGTTCCGTTTCCCGTCAGTAGCGAATCAGGCTGCTGGCGGGAAATGAGAAATAATTTCAGTCACGCCGTTAATCACAAACTGCACGCCCATACAGACCAGCAAGAATCCCATCAGCCGCGAAATTGCTTCAATCCCGCTTTTCCCAACCAGACGCATAATGCCGCCCGCACTGCGCAATGTGAGCCATAAAATCAGGCTGACCAGAAAGAAAATCAGCACCGGCGCCACTAAAATTACCCAGTGAGGAAAATCTGAACCTTCTCTGATGGTTGATGCGCTGCTGATAATCATCGCAATAGTACCCGGACCCGCGGTGCTGGGCATCGCCAGCGGCACAAACGCGATATTCGGTGAATCCTGTCGTTTCATCTCCTCGGTTTTATTCTCCATCAGTACTTTCTCTTCAACGTGTTGCTGAGGGAAAAGCATTCGGAAACCGATAAATGTGACAATCAGACCGCCCGCAATACGCAAGCCGGGAATTGAAATCCCGAAGGTATTCATCACCAGTTGTCCGGCGTAGTAGGCGACCATCATGATAATGAAAACATATACCGAGGCCATCAGTGACTGCTGATTTCGCTCCTGAGCTGTCATGTTTCCGGATAGCCCAAGCAAAAGGGCAACGGTGGTTAACGGATTTGCCAGCGGAAGAATCACCACTAAACCCAATCCGATGGCCTGGAATAACAGGCTGACTTCTGACATAAATTTCCCTTTTAAAAAGCGTTTATGTTTACCTTAGCGTGTCCGGAGGGGATTACACGAAAAATATCCATCTTAAGCAACACAGGTTGCTGGAAATTCGCACTTTACGGGTGGTAAACTCGCTGTCTGTTTTCACGTCGCATCCCGATACAATTACGTGATGTATTCCAGGGTGCCTATATTTGGCAAAGTAAAGCTGAATAGCGTGAATAACTACATGAAATTAAACTCAAATATTTTTCTAGATGTGCTCTGTCGTGTGGGGCACCACTGTAGATTAAGGAATTAACATGCCTGTCATTACTCTTCCTGATGGAAGCCAGCGCGTTTTTGATCGCCCCGTTTCACCTCTTGATGTTGCTCTCGATATCGGTCCTGGTCTGGCGAAAGCCTGTATCGCTGGTCGTGTTAACGGCGAACTGGTTGATGCAACCGATCTGATTGAAACCGACGCGCAACTGGCGATCATCACCGCTAAAGACGAAGCCGGTCTTGAAATTTTGCGTCACTCTTGTGCGCACCTTTTGGGTCATGCCATCAAACAATTGTGGCCAGACACCAAAATGGCTATCGGCCCGGTTATCGATAATGGCTTCTATTATGACGTCGATTTAGATCGTACGCTCACTCAGGAAGACATTGAACTGCTTGAAAAGCGCATGCACGAACTGGCTGAAAAGAATTACGACGTTATTAAAAAGAAAGTCAGCTGGCAGGAAGCGCGCGATACCTTTGCAAGCCGTGGTGAAGAATACAAAGTCGCGATTCTGGATGAAAACATCAGCCATGATGATCGTCCGGGCCTGTATCATCATGAAGAATACGTCGATATGTGCCGCGGCCCGCACGTACCGAACATGCGTTTCTGCCATCATTTCAAACTGCAGAAAACATCCGGTGCTTACTGGCGTGGCAACAGCGACAATAAAATGTTGCAACGTATCTACGGCACTGCCTGGGCAGACAAAAAGCAACTGAATGCCTACATTCAGCGTCTGGAAGAAGCCGGCAAGCGCGATCACCGTAAAATCGGTAAGCAACTCGACCTGTATCACATGCAGGAAGAAGCGCCGGGCATGGTGTTCTGGCACAACGACGGCTGGACTATTTTCCGTGAGCTCGAAGCCTTCGTACGTATGAAACTGAAGTCTTATGACTATCAGGAAGTCAAAGGTCCGTTCATGATGGACCGCGTACTGTGGGAAAAAACAGGTCACTGGGAAAACTACAAAGAAGCGATGTTCACCACGTCTTCTGAAAACCGTGAATACTGCATCAAACCGATGAACTGTCCGGGTCACGTTCAGATCTTCAACCAGGGTCTGAAGTCCTACCGAGACCTGCCGCTGCGTATGGCCGAGTTCGGCAGCTGCCACCGTAATGAGCCATCGGGCGCATTGCATGGCCTGATGCGGGTTCGTGGTTTCACTCAGGACGACGCCCACATCTTCTGTACCGAAGAGCAGGTTCGTGACGAAGTGAACAGCTGTATTCGCATGGTGTACGACATGTACAGCACTTTTGGTTTCGAAAAGATCGTGGTGAAACTGTCCACCCGTCCTGAGAAGCGCATTGGTACTGACGAAATGTGGACTAAGGCAGAAGATGACCTGGCTGCAGCACTGACCGAAAACAAGATTGAATTCGAATATCAGCCGGGCGAAGGTGCGTTCTACGGTCCGAAAATTGAATTTACCTTGCATGATTGTTTGGATCGTGCGTGGCAGTGTGGTACCGTGCAGCTCGACTTTTCATTACCTGGTCGCTTGAACGCCTCCTATATTGGCGAAAGCAACGACCGTCAGGTCCCGGTAATGATTCACCGTGCTATTCTGGGTTCCATGGAGCGCTTCATCGGTATTCTGACCGAAGAATACGCCGGGTTCTTCCCGACCTGGATGGCGCCGGTGCAAGTTGTGATCATGAACATTACTGATTCACAAGCGCCGTATGTCGAAGAATTAACTAAAAAACTGCAAGATGCAGGCATTCGCGTTAAAGCCGACTTGAGAAATGAGAAGATTGGCTTTAAAATCCGCGAACACACGCTGCGCCGTGTTCCTTACATGTTAGTTTGTGGCGATAAAGAGGTCGAATCAGGCAAAGTTGCTGTTCGTACCCGCCGCGGCAAAGACTTAGGAAGCATGGATGTTAGCGAAGTCGTTGACAAACTGCTGGCGGAAATCCGCAGCAGAAGTCTTCATCAACTGGAGGAATAAAGTATTAAAGGCGGAAAACGAGTTCAACCGGCGCGTCCTAATCGCATTAACAAAGAGATTCGCGCGCAAGAAGTTCGCCTCACCGGCGTCGATGGCGAGCAGATTGGTATTGTCAGTCTGAATGAAGCTCTTGAAAAAGCTGAGGAAGCGGGCGTCGATTTAGTAGAAATCAGTCCGAATGCCGAGCCGCCAGTTTGTCGAATCATGGATTACGGCAAATTCCTCTACGAGAAGAGTAAGTCGACCAAAGAGCAGAAAAAGAAACAAAAAGTTATTCAGGTTAAGGAAATCAAATTCCGACCTGGTACCGATGATGGCGACTATCAGGTCAAACTACGCAACCTGATTCGCTTTCTGGAAGATGGCGATAAAGCTAAAATCACCCTGCGTTTCCGTGGGCGTGAAATGGCGCACCAACAGATCGGTATGGAAGTGCTTAACCGCGTCCGTAAAGACCTGTGTGAAGATTCTGAACTGGCCGTTGTCGAATCCTTCCCTACGAAGATCGAAGGTCGTCAGATGATCATGGTGCTCGCACCTAAGAAGAAACAGTAAGGCTTCCAAGTAATCCTGCTACGCGGTGTTCGCACCGCGTATGCTGGATTCGCCTTTCTGATTCATGTTAATAACAATGCGAAGTGGAATTTAAAATGCCAAAGATCAAAACAGTACGCGGCGCCGCTAAACGCTTCAAAAAAACCGCCAACGGTGGTTTTAAGCGTAAGCACGCAAACCTGCGTCATATTCTGACCAAAAAAGCTACTAAGCGTAAACGTCACTTGCGTCCAAAAGGCCTGGTATCCAAGAACGATTTGGGTCTGGTCTCTGCATGTCTGCCGTACGCATAAATACACTTTTTTTAATCTAGAATATAAAACTCAGGAGAGCATATGGCTCGCGTAAAACGTGGTGTGATTGCACGTGCACGTCACAAGAAAATCTTAAAACAGGCGAAAGGTTACTACGGTGCCCGTTCTCGCGTATATCGTGTTGCATTCCAGGCTGTTATCAAAGCTGGTCAATACGCTTACCGTGACCGTCGTCAAAAGAAACGTCAGTTCCGTCAGCTGTGGATCGCGCGTATCAACGCAGCAGCTCGTCAGAACGACATGTCTTACAGCAAATTCATTAACGGCTTGAAAAAAGCTTCTATTGAAATTGACCGTAAGATCTTGGCTGACATCGCAGTATTCGACAAAGTGGTATTTGCCGCTCTGGTCGAAAAAGCGAAAGCAGCACTGGCGTAAGTCAGGTGAAAGAGGGAGCTTGCTCCCTCTTTTATATTTTGTGTTTAAAAACAGGCTGATTCGTTGTTTAATACTGACAGTCCCGTTTACGTCCATGCACAAGAAAGATAATCATTAAGGTAACGCAAGCATGAATGCTGCTATTTTCCGTTTCTTTTTTTACTTTAGCGCCTGACTCAGGAAGGCTTTCGCGCGTAAGAGAAGAAACGAAAAGTAGCGCCTAAGCCTCCCTTGTGGAGGCTTTTTTGTATCTGTGCTTTATACACTAAGGTTCAGGGTCAAAATCGCGCCCCTGATTAATAACGGTTATTTTACATCGGGCCATATTGGCCAGAAGAAGAGGAAAGCAATGCCACATCTCGCAGAGCTGGTTGCCAATGCCAAGGCAGCCGTAGAGAGTGCTCAGGATATCGCCGCGCTGGATAACGTGCGTGTCGAATATCTGGGTAAGAAAGGCCACCTGACACTCCAGATGACGACCCTCCGTGAATTGCCAGCGGAAGAACGTCCGGCAGCAGGCGCAGTGATCAACGAAGCGAAAACGCAGGTTCAGGAAGCCCTGAATGCGCGGAAAAATACGCTGGAATCCGCTGTGCTGAATGCGCGTCTTGCAGAAGAAACGATTGATGTTTCCCTGCCTGGCCGTCGTATCGAAAACGGCGGTTTGCATCCGGTGACCCGTACTATCGACCGCATTGAAACTTTCTTCGGCGAACTCGGCTTTACCGTGGAAACCGGTCCGGAAATCGAAGATGACTATCATAACTTCGATGCTCTGAATATCCCCGGCCACCACCCGGCCCGTGCTGACCACGACACTTTCTGGTTTGACGCTAAGCGCCTGCTGCGTACTCAGACGTCCGGCGTTCAGATCCGCACGATGAAAGATCAGCAACCGCCAATCCGTATTATCGCGCCGGGCCGCGTTTATCGTAACGATTACGACCAGACTCACACCCCGATGTTCCATCAGATGGAAGGCCTGATTGTTGATAAAGACATCAGCTTCTCCAACCTGAAAGGCACGCTGCACGATTTCCTTAACAACTTCTTTGAAGCTGATTTGCAGATCCGTTTCCGTCCTTCTTATTTCCCGTTCACCGAGCCTTCTGCGGAAGTTGACGTTATGGGCAAAAACGGGAAATGGCTGGAAGTGCTGGGTTGCGGCATGGTGCACCCGAACGTATTGCGTAACGTCGGTATTGATCCGGAAGTGTATTCTGGTTTTGCCTTCGGTATGGGGATGGAGCGTCTGACCATGCTGCGTTATGGCGTGACCGATCTGCGTGCATTCTTCGAAAACGATCTGCGTTTCCTCAAACAGTTTAAGTAAGGCGGGAATATCACATGAAATTCAGTGAACTCTGGTTGCGTGAGTGGGTAAACCCAGCCATCAGCAGCGAAGCATTATCAGACCAAATCACCATGGCTGGCCTGGAAGTCGATGGCGTTGAACCTGTCGCGGGCGCTTTTAACGGCGTCGTAGTGGGTGAAGTGGTCGAATGTGGTCAGCATCCGAATGCAGACAAACTGCGCGTAACAAAAGTAAACGTCGGCGGCGACCGTCTGCTGGACATCGTTTGTGGTGCACCAAACTGCCGTCAGGGCCTTAAAGTTGCTGTCGCCACCGTGGGCGCGGTATTGCCGGGTGATTTCAAAATCAAGGCAGCCAAACTGCGTGGCGAACCGTCTGAAGGCATGCTGTGTTCATTCTCTGAACTGGCGATTTCAGATGATCATGATGGCATCATCGAGTTACCGCTGGATGCGCCTGTTGGCACCGATATTCGTGAATTCCTGAAACTGGACGACACGACTATTGAAATCAGCGTGACGCCAAACCGTGCGGATTGCCTGGGTATTCTGGGCGTGGCGCGTGACGTTGCGGTGATTAACCAGCTCCCGCTGGTTGAGCCGGAAATGAATCCGGTTAAAGCCACTATTGATACTGCTATTTCTATCGATGTTCAGGCTCCTCAGGCTTGTCCGCGTTATCTGGGTCGCGTAGTCAAAGGCATCAACGTTAAGGCGCCTACGCCATTGTGGATGCGTGAAAAACTGCGCCGTTGTGGGACGCGTTCAATCGATGCCGTCGTCGATATCACAAACTATGTGCTGCTTGAACTCGGTCAGCCAATGCACGCCTTCGACCTGAACCGTATCGACGGTGGTATCGTTGTGCGTATGGCGAAAAAAGATGAAGCGCTGACTCTGCTTGATGGCACTGAAGCTAAACTGAACGAAGACACGTTGGTGATCGCCGATCACGGTAAAGCACTGGCGATGGCTGGGATTTTCGGTGGTGAACATTCTGGTGTGAACGATGAAACTCAGGACGTGCTGCTGGAATCTGCATTCTTCGCTCCGCTGTCTATCACCGGCCGCGCGCGCCGTCAGGGTCTGCATACCGACGCTTCGCACCGTTATGAACGTGGCGTTGACCCACAACTGCAATTCAAAGCCATCGAACGAGCAACCGCGTTACTGCTGAGCATTTGTGGTGGCGAAGCGGGTCCGGTTATCGACGTAACGTCAGAAGCTGACTTGCCGAAAGCTGCAACCATTACCCTGCGTCGCGAAAAATTGGATCGCCTGATTGGGCATCACGTTGAAGATGCGCAGGTAACGGACATTCTGACCCGTCTGGGCTGTCAGGTTCAGCATCATGGCGATCACTGGGTCGCTGTCGCGCCAAGCTGGCGTTTCGATATGCAAATTGAAGAAGACCTGGTGGAAGAAGTGGCGCGTGTTTACGGCTACAACAACATTCCAGATGTCCCGGTGAAAGCCAGCCTGGTGATGACTAAACACCGTGAAGCGAATTTGTCACTCAAACGTGTGAAAAATCTGCTGGTTGACCGTGGTTTCCAGGAAGCGATCACCTATAGTTTTGTTGATCCAAAAGTTCAGGCTCTGCTGCATCCGGGTGAAGAAGCGCTGATTCTGCCAAGCCCGATCTCGGTAGAAATGTCGGCAATGCGTCTTTCTCTGTGGTCTGGTCTGCTGAGTGCGGTAGTCAATAACCAAAATCGTCAGCAAAGTCGCGTGCGCTTATTTGAAAGCGGCTTGCGCTTTGTGCCTGATACACAAGCCGATTTGGGTATCCGTCAGGACGTCATGCTGTCCGGTGTGATCTCCGGTACGAAAAATGAAGAGCACTGGGATCTGGCGCGTCAGGCAGTTGACTACTACGATTTGAAAGGTGATCTTGAGGCTATTCTTGAGCTTACCGGCAAAATGAACGATGTACAGTTCAAGGTTGAAGCAAATCCTGCACTGCACCCTGGGCAGAGCGCAGCGATTTATTTACACGGCGAACGTATTGGTTTCATTGGTGTAGTACACCCGGAACTGGAACGTAAACTCGATCTCAATGGCCGTACTGTTGTCTTCGAACTGTTATGGAATAAGGTCGCAGACCGCGTACTGCCTGATGCGAAAGAGATTTCCCGCTTCCCGGCGAACCGTCGTGACATCGCTGTTGTTGTGGCTGAAAACGTGCCCGCAGACGATATTTTGGCAGAGTGCAAGAAAGTTGGCGCAAATCAGGTAGTTGGCGTAAACTTGTTTGATGTGTACCGTGGCAAGGGCGTAGCTGAGGGTTATAAGAGCCTGGCTATCAGTCTGGTGTTGCAGGATACCGCCCGTACACTGGAAGAAGAGGAGATCGCCGCTACCGTTGCAAAATGCGTAGAGGCTCTAAAACAGCGATTCCAAGCATCCTTGAGGGATTGAACCTATGGCGCTTACTAAAGCTGAAATGTCAGAACACCTGTTTGAGAAGCTCGGGCTGAGCAAACGGGATGCCAAAGACCTTGTTGAAATATTTTTCGAAGAAGTCCGTCGTGCTTTGGAAAATGGCGAGCAAGTAAAACTGTCTGGCTTTGGCAACTTTGATCTGCGTGACAAAAACCAACGTCCGGGACGTAACCCGAAAACCGGCGAAGATATTCCGATCACGGCGCGTCGTGTGGTGACTTTCCGTCCGGGACAGAAATTGAAAAGTCGTGTTGAGAATGCCACTCCGAAAGAATAAGTAAAATCATCAAAAAGGTCGCGAAAGCGGCCTTTTTTTTACCTATTTTTTGTGATCATCCTCACGTAAGTTCGGCGGGGGATTTTACGCTTTTAAGTTATTAGCACAGAAAGTGAAAAGATAGTGTTAAAGGGGTGGGCGCTTCAGGATTAGTCTGATAGATTAAATTTCAAGTCTGGAAGGGAATGTAATTATCAATTGATGTGTAAGCGATGATAATTAAAAAAGGAGCCGAAGCCCCTTAAGTTAAATAGCTCAATATGTTCAGGTTAAAATGCGCACGCATTTATTCTCCCGACGAGTGACCTGAAAATATACGAGTCAGATTAGAAAGTTGAATTAATGGTTGTAGAACATACGCGGTCCACCAGGGCCACCGCCGCCATGACCACCACCGTGACCGCCACCACCAGGGCCCCAGAACGGCGGGAATAAACAGCCACTGAGGCTGACGACGACCAGAGCTACGCTAAATAAAGCTAAAATACGACGCATATGAGACATCCTTTATTTGAATAAACAAGGCGAGTATAAAGAGATCGCAACAACGTTGTTGTCAGACTTACGTTAAGATTTGTTAGAGTCGTAATAAGATTTGAATAGATAATAATCTTCATCCTGTTGAGTTATTTCAATCAGGATATATTTGTATTTTTATTGTAAGGGCTGGGCAAGTTATCCGAAAATACGCTTATTTCTCATGTTCACTTCTATTGCCTGCTGATATAAAAAACACGTCATAAAAAATAAAGAAGGCGTGACCATCGTGAAAAAATCTCTCTTATTGCTTTGTTGTGCACTGGCATTGCCTGTGATCGCGCAGGCAAATGTTTCTATTGACGTTAATGTCCCTGGCGTAACGCTCCACCTCGGGGATCAGGATCAGCGCGGCTACTACTGGGATGGCTATGACTGGCGTCCGCCGCAGTGGTGGCACGAGCATCAGGGCCATCATTACGGTGACCGTAATGAGCATGGTATGTACTGGCATGGCGATCGCTGGGATTCCAAGCCGCCACAGCGCAGGCATTCGAATCCACCGCCAAGACCGCAGCCACATGATCAGGGCCGTCCAAACGGCGGCGATCACCATGGCAACAACAACGGTCATCCTGGCGGCAACGGCCAGCAGGGCGGTCATAACGATCAACATAATGATCAACACGGGAACGGTCAGCCGATCCCGCCGGACAGTCATCAGGGGCATTAATTGCCCGGAGAACGAAAAATACTTCCTAAGCCGGTGCTCAGTCACCGGCTTTTTTCATTTCTGCTTCCCTGTTGTGGAGCTAACTGCCTAATATCGGTAGGATAGTAAAATTCCAGCCACCGGAATTCAGCCTCAGGAATCCGATATTCATGCCTATCCCGCAGACTTTTTCTGCTCTCGAACACCAACAAAAATCACGCGACCGTCTCTGGCTCTCCGGGCTGAGCGTATTGCTGCTGCTGATTGGTGTGCTCAGCCTGAGTGCGGGTGAGCGCTGGCTCTGGCCGGATCAATGGCTGAGCAGCGAGGCGCGTCTTTTCGTCTGGCAGTTGCGTCTGCCCCGGGCGATTGCGGTGATTCTGGTCGGCGCAAGCCTGGCTGTTGCCGGATCGGTTATGCAGTCGCTGTTTGAAAACCCGCTTGCAGAACCCGGTTTGCTTGGTGTTGCAAACGGCGCGGGCGTAGCGCTGGTTTTTTGTGTGATGCTCAGTCACGGATTTATGCCGGTCTGGGCCATGAGTATCGCAGCCGTCGCGGGCGCGCTGATTGTGACGGCTTTTCTTTTGTATGTTGCGCGAAAACGCCTGTTGACCAATGCGCGGATGCTGCTGGTTGGTGTTGCGATTGGGATTGTGTGCAGTGCGCTCATGACGTGGGCGATTTATTTCAGCGACAACCTCGATCTGCGCCAGCTGATGTACTGGATGATGGGCGGATTTGGCGGCGTGGACTGGAATCAGATCTGGCTGGGCGCGATGCTGCTGCCGGTTCTCCTGTGGCTTATCTTTCAGGGAAAGTCGCTCAATTTACTTTCCCTGGGTACGCAACAGGCACAGCAACTGGGGATATCCCTCCGCGCCTGGCGGTTTATTCTGGTTCTTTCGGTCGGCTGGATGGTGGGCATCAGCGTAGCGCTGGCCGGAGTGATCGGTTTTATCGGGCTGGTTATTCCACATATTCTCCGGCTTTGCGGGATCACCGATCAGCGCCGTTTGCTGCCGGCCTGCGCCCTGAGCGGAGCGGCAGTGTTGCTGCTGGCTGATGTTATCGCGCGCATTGGTTTATATGCGGCGGAGCTGCCCGTCGGCGTCGTGACCGCCACGCTCGGCGCACCGGTGTTTATCTGGCTGCTGGTCAGAAACGGACAAATCCGCTGATCCTTTCTGAAGGGTCGGCTATGCTCTTCCTTTACCTAACCCACAAAACTCAGGACTAAACGATGAGTAACACTATTTTTGATATTTCCCTGAAAACCATCGACGGCGAAACAACAACGTTGGGCGCTTACAAAGGTTCGGTACTTCTGGTTGTTAACGTGGCGTCGCAGTGTGGCCTGACCAAGCAGTACGAAGGGCTGGAAAGCCTTTATCAGGAATTACATCCGGAAGGTTTTGAAGTTCTCGGGTTCCCGTGCAACGAGTTTGGTGCGCAGGAACCGGGTACAGAAGATGAAATCAAAACCTTCTGTACCACGAATTTTGGCGTGAAATTCCCGATGTTCAGCAAAATTGACGTTAACGGCGAGCACCGGCATCCGCTGTATTCCGCGCTGGTCGCTGCCCGTCCGGAAGCGCTTAAACCGAAAGACAGCGCGTTTTACGAACGTCTGGCCAGCAAAGGTCGTGAACCTGTTAAGCCGGAAAATATCCTGTGGAATTTTGAAAAATTCCTGATTGGGCGCGACGGCACGGTGCTCGGGCGTTTCGCGCCGGACATGACGCCGGAAGATCCGCTGCTGACTGATGCCATTAAAGCCGCACTGGCAAAATAGTCCATTTTTGATAAAAGAGCAGGGAACGCAGATGCTGGAATGTCGTGAGGTGAGCGTTAGCGGGCGTCTTCGTGCGTTTAGCGCGCGGGTTGCGTCCGGCAGCCGGATCCACCTTATCGGCCCGAACGGGGCGGGGAAAAGTACCCTGCTGGCCCGGCTGGCGGGGATTTCCGGTTCTGACGGTGACGTTTTTATCGGCAAGGAAAACCTGACAGAAATCTCAGGACCGCGTCTGGCACGTCTGCGTGCGTGGCTCTGTCAGCAACTGACGCCTGCGTCGCTGATGCCGGTCTTTCAGTATCTGTCATTGCATCAGCCGCCGGGCGTCTCACCGGCTCTTTTAGAAAATACGATTGGCCGGTTGTGTGATGCGTTACAGCTCAGCGATAAACTTTCACGGCCTGTAACGCATCTCTCCGGTGGAGAGTGGCAGCGCGTCAGGCTGGCGGCGGTATTATTGCAGGTCTGGCCGGAAGTGAATCCCGACAGTCAGTTACTGTTTCTCGATGAACCGGCAAACAGTCTGGATGTTGCACAACAGCAGGCACTTGATCAGCTTCTGACTGAGTTTTGTGCCGCCGGACGTTCCCTGATCGTCAGTGACCATGATCTGAACCATACCTTGCATCACGCGCATCAGGTCTGGTTAATGTCGGCGGGCGAAGTGGTCGCCGCAGGTGAATGTTCGGAGGTTATGCAGGCAGAAGCACTTTCTACTGTATATAAAGTTCCCTTTCAGATACATGCTCTGGCGGGGCGTCGCTGGATAATGACAACACCGACATTAATCTGAGTTTAATGAATAGCGTTTTAATTATATAATTATTGAGTTTTCAACATTGGCGGCGTGCTTATATTGTTCATAAAAAATACAGTGATCAGTTTTTTTCCATAAAGTTCATTTTTTTAATTGAGAAATGAATAATGTAACTTTCTGTTATTGAAAGGTTTTGTTGTTTCCTGTTTGTTTATTTCCACTCCATTTACTTTCTGTTTAACTTCACAAAACTGGAAAATCCTTAAGGTTAAATTAAGCTTAAACCGACATCATAAGAGTCATAATTTCAGGGCAGCGTTTACTTACGGTTAAATAAATGCGGTCTAAAGTCGGTATGAGTTAATTACCTTTTGGGATAGCGTAATGGAAAACTTTTTGCCTTTCTCCCGCCCGTCGATGGGTGATGAAGAGATTGAGGCTGTGGGGCAGGTTTTGCGCTCCGGTTGGATCACCACCGGGCCGCAGACACACCAGCTCGAACAGGATTTTTCTGCAGCTTTCGGTTGTAAGCACGCAATAGCGGTCAGTTCCGCGACCGGCGGTATGCACGTAACGTTGATGGCGCTGGGTATTGGCCCCGGCGATGAAGTCATTACTCCTTCCCAGACCTGGGTTTCCACCATAAACATGATTGTTCTGCTTGGTGCAGAACCGGTCATGATTGATGTGGATCCCGATACCCTGATGGTCAGTGCAGAAGCCGTTGCGGCGGCCATCACGCCGAAAACCAAAGCGATTATTCCTGTCCACTACGCGGGCGCGCCTTTGGATCTTGATCCGATTTATGCCGTGGCAAATCAGCACGGTATCCGTGTGATTGAAGATGCCGCGCACGCCGCAGGCACGCGTTACCGTGACCGCTGGATTGGCGCGCAGGGGACTGCTATTTTTTCTTTCCACGCCATCAAGAATATGACCTGCGCCGAAGGCGGTCTGATTGCGACCGATGACGACGCGCTGGCTGATAAAGTCCGCGCACTGAAATTCCATGGTCTGGCTGTTGATGCGTTTGACCGTCAGGTTCAGGGCCGCAAACCGCAGGCTGAAGTGATTGAGCCAGGTTTCAAATACAACCTTTCCGATATTCACGCCTCTATTGCTGTCGTCCAGCTTAAGCGTCTGACGGAAATCAACGCACGCCGTACCGAACTGGCGCAACGTTATCTCGATAAATTGCAGGGTTCTCCTTTCCTGCCGATGGGTATTCCGGCGTATCCTCATCTGCATGCGTGGCATTTATTCATGATCCGCGTGGATAAAGAACGCTGCGGGATCACCCGTGATGCGCTGATGGAACGCCTGAAAGAGCAGGGCATCGGAACGGGTTTGCATTTCCGTGCTGCCCATACTCAAAAATATTACCGCGAACGCTATCCTGACCTGAGCTTGCCAAACAGCGAATGGAATACCGATCGTTTATGCAGTCTGCCGCTGTTCCCGGACATGCAGGACAGCGACGTTGACCGTGTTGTCGCGGCTCTTTTTTCCCTTCTGGAGGCGCAGTAGTGGCGCAATATGAACCTATTCGTAAAGTCTCGGTAGTTATCCCGGTCTATAACGAAGAAGAAAGTCTGCCGGCGTTGCTGTCCCGGACGCAGGCCGCATGTAAACAATTAACGCAACAATACGAAATCATTCTGGTCGATGACGGGAGTGCGGATCGTTCCGCCGATATGCTCACCGTCGCTGCGGAAGAAGCGGACAGCCATATTATTGCGGTTTTGCTTAACCGCAATTACGGTCAGCACTCTGCAATCATGGCTGGTTTCAGTCATGTGACGGGGGATCTGGTAATTACGCTGGACGCTGACCTGCAAAACCCGCCGGAAGAAATTCCACGTCTCGTGGCGAAAGCAGACGAAGGTTACGACGTTGTCGGTACTGTTCGTGCAAACCGTCGTGATTCCTGGTTCCGCAAAACTGCTTCCAAAATGATCAACATGATGATCCAGCGTGCAACAGGGAAATCGATGGGCGATTACGGTTGTATGCTTCGCGCTTACCGCCGTCACATCATTGAAGCCATGTTGCACTGCCATGAGCGCAGCACGTTTATTCCTATTCTGGCGAATACCTTCGCCCGCAAAACGGTCGAAATTCCGGTTCAGCATTCCGAACGCGAATTTGGTGATTCCAAATACAGCCTGATGAAACTGATCAACCTGATGTATGACCTGATCACCTGTCTGACCACAACACCGCTGCGCATGCTCAGCGTAGTGGGCAGCGTGATTGCCATCTTCGGTTTCCTTCTGGCCGTGTTCCTGATTTTAATGCGCCTCATCAACGGCCCTGAATGGGCAGCTGAAGGTGTGTTCACGCTATTTGCATTGTTATTCATGTTTATCGGTGCGCAGTTTGTCGGTATGGGTTTACTCGGTGAATACATCGGGCGTATCTACAACGATGTTCGTGCACGTCCCCGTTATTTCGTTCAAAAAGTCGTCGGAGTTCGTTCCGAAGAAAACAGTCAGGAAGAAGAGTGATGAAAGCGATTGTATTTGCCTACCATGATATTGGTTGCGTTGGTTTACAGGCTTTGGTTGATGCAGGCTACGACGTACAGGCAGTCTTTACCCATACTGATGCCCCGAATGAAAATCAGTTTTTCTCTTCAGTTGCCCGCGTGGGTGCTGATCTCAATCTGCCAGTTTATGCACCGGAAGATGTTAACCATCCGCTGTGGGTGGACCGCATTCGTGCCTTGCAGCCTGATGTGATTTTCTCTTTCTACTACCGCAACATGCTGAGCGAGGAGATTTTATCTCTCGCGCCGCGCGGTGGCTTCAACCTGCATGGTTCTTTGTTACCACGCTATCGTGGCCGCGCTCCGGTGAACTGGGCGCTGCTGAATGGCGAAACGGAAACTGGCGTTACCCTGCACAAAATGGTGAAACGTCCTGACGCGGGCGACATCGTTGGCCAGCAGAAAGTCACGATTACCGCGGATGATACGGCGCTGAAACTGCACGCCAAGGTGCGTGAAGCGGCGAAAGAGTTGCTGACCAAACTGCTGCCGGAAATGAAAGCAGGTAAAATCAGCCTGACGCCGCAAGACGAAACGCAGGCGAGCTATTTTGGTCGTCGCACCGCGGCTGACGGTGAAATTCACTGGCACAAATCTGCGACAGAAATTAACAACCTGATCCGCGCCGTGACCGAACCTTATCCGGGGGCGTTCTCTTATCTGGGTCAGCGTAAACTGACTATATGGCGTGCGCGTCCGCTGGCGACTCAGCATGACAAACAGCCGGGCACCGTGCTTTCTTCTGATCCGCTGACCATCGCCTGTGGCGAAGGTGCGCTGGAGGTGCTGGCAGGGCAGAGCGAAAACGGTCTGTATGTTCAGGGTTCCCGTCTGGCGCTTGAACTGGGCATTATGCCGGACATGCGTGTCGCCACCCTGCCAACGGCTGTGATGAAACGCCGTACCCGCGTTCTGATTCTGGGTGTGAACGGTTTTATCGGTAACCACCTGAGCGAACGTCTGCTACGTGAAGATCGTTATGAAATTTACGGTCTGGATATCAGCTCTGACGCGGTCAGCCGCTTCATGGATAATCCGCACTTCCACTTTGTTGAAGGCGATATCAGCATCCATTCCGAGTGGATCGAATATCACATTAAAAAATGTGACGTCGTGTTGCCGCTGGTGGCCATCGCAACGCCAATCGAATATACCCGCAACCCGCTGCGCGTATTCGAACTGGATTTTGAAGAAAACCTGAAGATTGTCCGCGACTGCGTGAAATACAAAAAACGCATTATCTTCCCGTCCACGTCTGAAGTTTATGGCATGTGTGATGACAAAGAGTTTGATGAAGATAACTCCCGTCTGATCGTCGGCCCGATCAACAAACAGCGCTGGATTTACTCTGTGTCCAAGCAACTGCTGGATCGCGTAATCTGGGCTTACGGCGCGAAAGAAGGGCTGAAATTCACCCTGTTCCGTCCGTTTAACTGGATGGGACCTCGACTCGATAACCTGGATGCGGCACGTATCGGCAGTTCTCGAGCCATCACTCAGCTGATCCTCAACCTGGTTGAAGGCTCACCGATTAAGCTGGTGGACGGTGGCGAGCAGAAACGCTGCTTCACTGATATCAACGACGGTATCGAAGCGCTGTTCCGCATTATCGAAAACCGCGATAACCTGTGCGACGGCCAGATCATCAACATCGGTAATCCAACCAACGAAGCAAGTATTCGTGAGCTGGCCGAAATGTTGCTGAGCAGCTTCGAAGCCCACCCGTTGCGCGCACAGTTCCCGCCTTTTGCCGGTTTCAATCTGGTCGAAAGCAGCACGTATTACGGCAAAGGCTATCAGGACGTTGAGCACCGCACGCCAAGCATCAAAAATGCGCGCCGTCTGCTGAACTGGAAACCGGAAATCGGCATGGATAAAACCGTCGCTGATACGCTGGATTTCTTCCTGCGTTCTGTCAATCCTGATGCTGACAAAGCCTGAAACGGTGTCTGTGATGAAGAAAGTGGGTCTGCGCATTGATGTAGATACCTGGAGTGGCACCCGCGAGGGTGTCCCTCAGCTTCTGCAAGTCCTTTCGAAACATAACATTACTGCCAGTTTCTTCTTCAGCGTTGGGCCGGATAACATGGGGCGTCACTTGTGGCGCCTGCTTAAACCGCGCTTTTTGTGGAAGATGCTTCGCTCCAATGCCGCCTCGCTTTACGGCTGGGATATCCTTCTGGCAGGTACCGCGTGGCCGGGAAAACTCATCGCCCGCGATCTGGGTTATCTGATGAAGGAAGCTGCCAGGCGCGGTCATGAAGTCGGTTTACACGCCTGGGATCATCAGGGCTGGCAGGCGAAAGTCGGTAAATGGTCTGAGCAGCAGCTTGAACAGCAAATTAAGCTGGGGCTGGATGCACTGGAAAAAAGCCTGGGTCACGATGTGGAATGTTCAGCCGTTGCTGGCTGGCGCGCCGATGAACGCGTGATTGAGGTCAAAGAACGGTTCCATTTTTATTACAACAGCGACTGTCGTGGGAAATATCCTTTCCTGCCGGTGCTGGAAAACGGCACGCTGGGCACGGTGCAGATTCCGGTGACGTTACCCACTTACGATGAAGTAGCAGGTGGCGAAATCAATGCGGACAACTTCAATGATTTTATCCTCAACGCCATTATTGAGGATCAGGGTGTGCCGGTTTACACCATTCATGCAGAAGTTGAAGGTATGTCACTGGCTGCTCAGTTCGATGAGTTATTAATTCGGGCTGCCGCACAGGGGATTCAGTTCTGTGCGTTGGGCGATTTGTTGCCTCAAGATCTCAGCACGTTGCCAAAAGGCAAAGTGGTTCGTGCCAGTTTCCCAGGCCGGGAAGGCTGGTTAGGCTGTCAGCAAGAAGGTTTTTCCTGATGTCTAAATCCCTTAAGGGCGTATGGAGCACCTTAATTTTGGTGTTCTTTGCCCTGGTTTATCTTGTTCCTCTTAATTCCCGCCTGTTATGGCAGCCCGATGAAACCCGTTATGCCGAGATCAGCCGTGAAATGTTACAGCGCGGCGACTGGGTTGTGCCGCATCTTCTGGGTTTACGCTATTTTGAAAAACCGGTGGCCGGTTACTGGTTTAACAACATCAGCCAGATGATTTTTGGTGACAGCAATTTCGCTGTTCGCTTTGGTTCCGTGTTCAGCACCTTACTGAGCGCCTTGCTGGTCTTCTGGCTGGCAAACCTGATGTGGCGTAACCGCCAGACGGCGTACATTGCCACGCTGATTTACCTTTCCTTCACACTGGTATTCAGTATCGGTACGTACAGCGTGATGGATCCGATGATCACGTTGTGGATGACCGCCGCGATGGTCGTCAGCTATTTCTGCATGCGGGTTTCCGGAACACGGCAAAAAGCGCTGAGCTGGATTGCACTGGGGCTGGCCTGCGGCATGGGCTTCATGACCAAAGGTTTTCTGGCGCTGGCGTTACCGGTGATTGCAGTTCTGCCGATTGTCTGGCGTGAGAAACGGTTCAAAACCCTGTTTGGCTGGGGCCCGCTGGCGATTGTTGCTGCGGTGGTACTCAGCCTGCCATGGGTGCTGGCCATCGCACGCGAGGCACCGGATTTCTGGCGTTACTTCTTCTGGGTTGAGCATATTCAGCGTTTTGCCGAATCCAATGCGCAACATAAAGCGCCATTCTGGTACTACGTGCCGGTCTTGTTGCTCGGGGCTTTGCCATGGCTTGGGCTGCTGCCGGGCGCTTTACGCGATGGCTGGACGAAACGTGTGCTGCGTCCTGAATTATTCTTCCTGCTGAGCTGGACGATCATGCCGCTGATTTTCTTCAGCGTAGCGAAGGGTAAATTACCGACGTACATATTGCCGTGTTTCGCGCCTCTGGCTTTGCTGATGGCCGATCATTTGGATCAGATCCGTCAGTCAGGAAAATTACGGTCGCTAAAAGCCAATGGCACCATTAACATCGTTTTTGGCGTGCTGATGGCGGTCGCGGTTCTGGTGATCTCCGGCATTTTACCGTTGCATGTCAAAGCCGTGTTCACCCGCGCTGAATTGCCCCGCGCGCTGATTGGTATCCTGTGCTTTGCCGTTTGGGCACTGGCCGGTGCGATGTCACTGACTGACGTGAAAAAACGCTGGTACTGGGCGGCTGCGTGTCCGTTGGTGCTGGCGCTTTTGGTCGGGCAGGCGATCCCGCAAAAAGTCATGGACTCCAAGCAACCACAAGGTTTCATCGGCGAAAATGTTGCAATGTTGCAGGACAGTCGTTTTGTGCTGTCAGATAATGTGGGGATTGCAACCGGTTTAGCCTGGGTTCTGAAGCGCGACGATATCATCATGTTTGGTGAAAAGGGTGAGCTGGAATATGGCCTGAGTTATCCTGATGCGAAGTCAAAATTTGTCGATTCCGCGGATTTCCCGGAATGGTTACAAAAAGCACGTCAGGAAGGAAATGTTTCTGTGATCCTCAGACTTGATAGAAATGCAGGTATCTCTGGCAAACTCCCACCGGCTGACCAGACGGTGCAGATTGAACGCCAGGCGCTGTTGTTCTACAAAAAACTTCCATGACCGGATTCCTTCTGGTTCTTGCCGTAAGCATCATCACCTGTGCCGGTCAGCTTTGTCAGAAGCAGGCCGCACAGGTCGCGGGTGACGGTCTTGCCCGCGTCATACGCTGGCTGGGGCTGGCGGTATTGTTGCTCGGCATCGCGATGTTGTTATGGTTGCGCGTGTTGCAGCTTCTGCCGCTGAGCCTGGCTTACCCGATGCTCAGCCTGAATTTTGTTCTGATCACGCTCAGTGCACGCTGGTTTTTCAGGGAGTACGTTGACGGCCGCCACTGGTGTGGTGTGGCGCTGATCATGGCCGGTATCGCACTGATGAGTGTCAGCTTATGAAAGGGTATCTTTGGGGCGGGGCGAGCGTTCTGCTGGTGACGGCGGCGCAGTTGCTGATGAAATGGGGCATGGTGCAGACCCCGTGGGTTTCACTGGCTGAGCTTAATATTGCTTTTATTATCAGCCATTTAAAACCGCTGGCTGCCGTGTTTCTGGGGCTGTGCGGGTATGCGTTTTCGATGGGCTGCTGGTTCTTTGCATTACGTTATTTGCCGCTGAACCGGGCGTATACCTTACTGAGTTTGAGCTATGCGCTGGTGTATATCGCGGCGGTCACATTGCCGTGGTTCAATGAAAGCATCAGCTTAACCAAAACGCTGGGGGGACTGCTGATCTTATCCGGTGTCTGGTTAATTCACAGCAAACCGGTAAAAGACGTCCATTAAAAACGGCTTTAAACGATAAAAAACATTATTAAATATTGGATGACGGATAAAATAGCGCTAAATTCTATTAGTTCTTAGATAACGGCGACTTATCCGGTCCGCGCAAATTCCCGCGTCTGACCCTGCCGTGATGCAATTCAAGAAGGAATGCACTATGCGCTGGTCATCCGTATCCATGTATTCCCTGCTGGCTGTTGCTGCGCTGATTCTTAACGGTTGTAGCAGCCACGCGCCACCGCCAAGCGGACGTTTCGCCGATTCAATTACTGTTGTCGCAGAGCTTAACGATCAGCTCAGTCAGTGGCATGGCGCGCCTTATCGCTACGGCGGATTGCAGCCCAGTGGCGTAGACTGTTCCGGCTTTGTTTTCCGCACCTATCGAGACCGGTTTGGTGTCGTTCTGCCGCGTACCACGGCCGATCAAACCAAAATCGGCACCAAAGTTTCCCGCGATGAACTCCTTCCAGGTGATCTGGTTTTCTTTAAAACCGGTAGCGGCGAAAATGGATTACATGTCGGTATCTATGATACTGCCGACCAGTTTATTCACGCTTCGACCAGCCAGGGTGTAACGCGTTCCTCGCTCGATAATGTTTACTGGCGCAAAGTTTACTGGCAGGCACGACGCATCTGACGCCCCGTATTAGATAAACTATCCCCTGATTTCACTGCGTATTTCATCCTGATTTTTGCTGTTATTATCTGAACAGACTTTTTCAGGATGAATATGCAATGAAACCTCTCAGACTCTTACTTTCCGACTCTTACGATCCCTGGTTCAATCTGGCCGTGGAAGACTGTATTTTTCGTGAGATGACGACGCAGCGTGTTCTTTTCTTATGGCGAAATGCCGAAACCGTGGTTATTGGTCAGGCGCAAAATCCGTGGAAAGAATGCAATACGCGCAGGATGGAAGAAGACGGCATTCGTCTGGCGCGCCGCAGCAGCGGTGGCGGGGCGGTCTTCCACGATCTGGGCAATACCTGTTTTACGTTTATGGCAGGTAAACCGGAATACGATAAAAGCGTCTCGACGGGTATTATTCTTAATGCGCTAAAAAGCATGGGCATTAATGCCAGCGCATCCGGCCGCAACGATTTGGTTGTTCAGACTGCCGAAGGTGAAAGAAAAATTTCCGGATCGGCTTACCGTGAAACGGCCGATCGCGGATTCCACCACGGCACACTGCTGCTTAATGCTGACCTGAGCCGTCTGGCAAACTACCTCAATCCGGATGTTAAAAAGCTACAGGCAAAAGGCATCACGTCTGTCCGTTCGCGGGTTGCAAACCTCAATGAATTTGTTCCGGATATTAATCACGAGCAAATCAGTCAGGCCGTGACAGCCGCATTTTTCGAATGGTATGGCACGAGTGTCGAACCTGAAATTATTTCTCCTGACGTTTTCCCGGATATTCCCGGTTTTCCGGAACGGTTTGCCAAACAAAGCAGCTGGGAATGGAATTTCGGCAAAGCGCCGGCGTTCAGCCATTTACTCAATGAACGCTTTGTCTGGGGCGGAGTGGACATCCATTTTGACGTGGAAAAAGGCGCCATCAGCCGGGCGCAGATTTTTACCGACAGCCTGAATCCTGCGCCTATGCTGGCGCTGGCCGATGCGCTGGTGGGAACGCGTTACCATGCGAAGGATGTCGCACTGACCTGTCAGGAAATCACCGCACAATACCCGGCAATGCAGGCTGAACTTGGTGAACTGCAAATCTGGCTGGCGCGCTGTATCCGCTGAATCCAATCACCGGAACCCGTTTCTTCCGCAAAAAAGGGGTTCCGGTAAACAAGTCCATGTCTCTCATGTCCCTTCTTTTAACCATGATGCAGCAGACATATTTGAAATAATCTCTGGTTTATTATTACGTTAGAAAATCAGCCGGAATACCAAACCGCACGTTATTCTTGCTGCTGATACTTGCGCAACATTTCATAAGCCACTATAACCATTAGATAAAATATTAAGTGACATGCTTGATTGTGCGATTGCACAATTAATAATCAAAATTTTGTCAAAATATGTCTGATAGCGCTCACAGACTGTGTTGCGCGTTTGCACCACTGACGATAAGATTAGTCCGAAAGCCCCTTTCTGACCGAAAGACGCCTCAAAACGAAGGCGCAAAAGGGACATACATTCTTACATTTTTTGATCTCTCTGCCGTTTGCGAGATCAGCACTCAACCCTTGAATCCGGCTAGGTTCTTTCTTGATATCAATTTCTCTAATATTTCGGTGACGCCTCGGGGCTCCGGTATCTTTATGATCTGATTGATAGTCAAAAAAGTTATTAATCAATTCGCAGTGCCGTTGATGTTTTGGACAAAAATGAAAATACAATTCGATACGGCGTTTAACAGCAACTATCTGTGCCAGCCGGTTTACTCAATCGAAGGGAAGTTACTCGCGATAGAATTAGTGTGTCGTTTTTCCAGCGCAGACAGCAAGCTAATCATGCCAACAGAGCTTGTGCTGAATTTGCTCACTCAGACGCAGCTGCAACGTTTTCTTAATGAGCAACAAATTTGGGCTAATGAACATGCCCGTTGGTTTTGTGATAACCAGGTAATTTTAAATATCGGCGTGGAAGAAAAACAGGTGGCGTTACTGCTCGAGGATGAAACCCTCCGCGATGCTTTTAAGGCACATCCTTTTATTCATCTGAATCTGAGCGAATCTTTCCCGCAACTTTCTGAGGGCCGGAAAAACCCGCAACTGATGGCGCTCAAGCAACATTTTCCCTTATGGCTGGACAATTTTGGCTCAGGGAATGTCACGATGGCACCCGTTTTCGATCACCTTTTTCAATGGGTGAAACTGGATAAAAATCTGTTCTGGCAGCTTTTCGAGGGCGAGCATTTTGCCATTGTGATGCCGTCGCTCCTGAGAAATGTTAACCGGTTTTGTCGCAATATTGTGGTGGATGGTCTGGACAGTCAGGCCTACTTTGATGCGCTGCGTAAGACCGATGTACAGGGGATGAAAGGTTTGCTTTGGCCGGGGGTGGACCCCGCAGAGCTGGACAATCTGCTTGTCCGGCCCGGCCAATTTCATTAATCGGTAACTCCAGTTCTGGTGCCATTATCCCGGTCAGCGCCTGCTGCACCGGGATTTTTCATTTCCGCGCTCCGCAATCTCCCTGTTATTACTCCGTGTTAATCACCGCGATGCCGCCCTACACTAAAAAAAAGGGGGATTTATGCCGCAATTCGAACATCATTACGCAGACCAGTTACCCGGTTTTTATACCGCGCTTCAGCCCACGCCGCTGAAAGGCGCGCGCCTTCTGTACCACAGTGAACCGCTGGCCCGCCAGCTTGGGCTGGATGACACTCTCTTTGATGCTGAGCACCGGGAGTTCTGGTGCGGTGAAAAATTCTTCCCGGGCATGTTGCCGCTGGCGCAGGTTTACAGCGGACATCAGTTTGGGCAATGGGCCGGACAACTGGGCGACGGCCGCGGGATTTTACTCGGTGAACAGGTTTTGCCTTCAGGACAACGCTTTGACTGGCATCTGAAAGGCGCGGGTCTGACGCCTTATTCACGCATGGGCGATGGCCGGGCCGTGCTGCGCTCGGTGATCCGTGAGTTCCTGGCGTCCGAAGCGCTTCATCATTTATCGGTGCCGACGACCCGCGCGTTGTCGATCGTGACCAGCGACGAACCTGTTTTTCGTGAACAGCCGGAACGCGGCGCAATGCTGATGCGCGTGGCTGAAAGTCATATCCGCTTCGGCCATTTCGAGCATTTTTATTACCGTAAACAGCCCGAACAGGTGAAACAACTGGCGGATTACGTAATCGCCCATCACTGGCCTCAGTTGCCGGAAAGCGAGCCGGACGCGACGCGGCGTTACCAGCAATGGTTCTCCGATGTGGTTGAGCGAACCGCCGCGCTGATTGCGCAGTGGCAAAGTATCGGGTTTGCGCACGGCGTAATGAACACCGATAACATGTCGGTTCTCGGCCTGACCATTGATTTCGGTCCCTACGGTTTTCTGGACGACTACCAGCCGGGCTACATTTGCAATCATTCCGATCATCAGGGACGCTACAGCTACGATAACCAGCCTGCGGTGGCGTACTGGAACCTTCACCGGCTGGCTCAAACGCTGTCCGGCCTGTTGAGCAACGAACAATTACAGGCAGCGCTGGATTGTTACGAACCGGCGTTAATGAAAGCCTACGGCACGCTGATGCGCGGCAAGCTGGGCTTCTTCACGGAAGATAAACGGGATAACGATTTGCTGACCGGATTGCTCAGCCTGATGGCGAAAGAAGGCAGGGATTTCACGCAGACTTTCCGACTGCTCAGCCATGTGGAACAGCAACAGGCGCAATCCCCGTTACGCGATGAATTCATTGATCGCCCGGCGTTTGACAGCTGGTATCAGGCCTATCGCGAGCGTTTGCAGACGGAGAATATCGACGATGAGACCCGTCAGCAGACGATGAAGCAAAGTAATCCGCGGATCATTTTGCGTAATTATCTGGCGCAGCAGGCGATTGAAAAGGCGGAAAAAGACGATATCAGTGCGCTGACACAGCTACATGAGGCGCTTCGCGACCCTTACAGCGATGCTCCGCAATACGATGCGATGGCGGCATTACCGCCGGACTGGGGAAAACATTTGGAAATTTCCTGCTCCAGCTAACGCGCAGTTAAAAAATGCCACATACCCGAAACGGTGTTGTGGCATTTTTGTTTTGAGGCCGTGTTTACTGACGCAGGAAAACCTGCGGTAAAGCGGTTTCCGGATGCGCGCAGACGTTCAGATCGGCCTGATACCAGCGGCTCAGCGTTTCTTCGCTCAGCACTTCAGCCGGTGTTCCGCTGGCAACAACTTTACCGCTGTGCAGCAAAATTATCCTGTCAGCATACAGCGCCGCCAGATTGAGATCGTGCAGCACGCAGCATACCGACAATGGCGTTTTCAGGGTCAGCTCGCGCAACAGGCGCAATGCATGTTGCTGATGGTATAAATCGAGCGCCGACGTCGGTTCATCCAGAAAAAGCCAGCGCGGAGCAGGGGCAGGTTGCCAGAGCTGAATCAGCACGCGTGCAAGCTGCACCCGCTGCTGCTCGCCGCCTGACAAATGGCGATAATCGCGTTCTGCCAGCGTCATACAACCGGTCTGTTGCATCACTTCGTTCATCGCATGTTGCATATTTTGCTGGCCGTGCGGTGAGCGTCCGAGCGTCAGCACTTCACGCACGCTGAAACCGAACGCCATCGTACTGTTCTGGCGCATCACCGCACGGGTGCGGGCGAGATCCTTCGATGTCCAGTCGGCCAGCCGTTTTCCCTGTAATGTACAATGCCCGGACTGCGGCGTCAGATAGCCTGTCAGCATGCGCATCAGCGTGGATTTCCCCGCGCCGTTTGGTCCGATCAGCGCGACCATTTCGCCGCTTTTCAGGCTGAGTGATACGTCGTCAATTAAGCGACGTCCTCCGGCGGAATAGGACAAATTTTCCGCAACCAGCAATGAAGTGAGATCAGACATTGCGCGGCACTCCGGGTCGTAAAATTAACCATAAGAAATACGGGCCACCCAGAAGACTGGTCAGCAGGCCCACCGGCATTTCAGCCGGTGCGACCAGCGTTCTTGCCAGCGTGTCTGCCAGTAATAACAGGCAGGCTCCGGCCATGGCTGATCCCGGTAATAACCAGCGATGATCTGCACCCAGCCGCATGCGCAGCAGGTGAGGAATGACCAGACCGATAAAGCCGATAACACCGGAAACTGCGACCGCAGCGCCCACCAGCAGCGCACTCAGCAGCAATAATTGCAACTGCGTGCGGCGAACGTTAACGCCAAGGTAATGCGCATCTTCCTCACCGAGCTGCAAAATATTCAGGCGACGCGCCATGAATAATGTCGCCACGCAGGCGGGCAGAATTAACGATGCGGCAACCGCCAGCGTTGGCCATTGCGCCTGTCCGAGACTGCCCATGCTCCACAAAGAAAACTGGCGCAGCTGCTGGTCATCGCTGACGTAAGTCAGAACGCCAACGGCTGCGCCACACAGGGCGTTTATGGCAATGCCGGCGAGAAGTAAACGCGACAACCCGCCATGCCCGAAACGGCTCAGCGCGAAGACGATGGCCGAAATTGCCAGGCTTCCCGCAAAGGCGCTGAACATGTGACCGTAGAGTGCCAGAACCGGCGGTAGCGACAGCGGCATGACAATAGTCAGTGCCACTGCAA
>Ga0153981_1000021_pt1 | contig 50191 bp, 47 predicted proteins | sample TSGA065MetaG_FD_104714 | JGI IMG/M metagenome (GOLD analysis project Ga0153981, IMG submission 104714) | Attine ant fungus gardens microbial communities from Georgia, USA - TSGA065 MetaG | ecosystem: Host-associated > Fungi > Mycelium > Unclassified | place: USA: Georgia, Magnolia Springs State...
CTGGCAGGCCCGGACAGCCGTCGTTCAGACGATTTTCTGCTGTTCCACATCACAGCCGGGAAGCCCCGAAATATCGAACAGAAAGCCGCGCTGTATCGTTATTTGAATGAAAGATTGCACACTGAGATCGCCATCGATCCGGCGGATATCATGGTAGTGGTGAATTTCACCCAGCCGGAAGACTGGTCGTTCAGCCACGGTGACGTCTTCCGCGTAACAGATATATAAGTGACTGAGGTTTTTTGCAGAAATAAAAAAGCCCTGAATCTGTCTCAGGGCTTTGTTATTTATGCCGTTCAAAGAGGGTCAGTGCGCTGCAATGCCTAATTTTTTCATGCGCGACAGCAAGGTGGTGCGTTTTAATCCCAGACGCTGCGCGGCACCATGCGGCCCGGCGACCACACCGTTGGTTTCTTTCAATACTGCGATAATACGCTCGCGCTCGTCGTCTGCGTTCACCGGCGGCGCAGGTTCAGAGAATGCCGGTGCGGCAACCGGTGCCACCGGCAACGGGTAATTCAGCTCGGGAAGTTGCAGATCCAATACCGTTCCGCGTGTCAGAAGCACCGCCCGTTCGATGACGTTTTCCAGCTCACGGACATTCCCCGGCCACGGCATGCGGCTCAGGAGACGCAGCGTTTCCGCCGGAATGCTGTCGATGGTGCGCTTCATTCGCTTGGCGATTTTGTAGGTCAGAAATTTCACCAGTTGCGGAATATCTTCCGGTCGTTCGCGCAGCGGTGGGATCACAATCGGGAAGACGTTCAGCCGGTAATACAAGTCACTGCGGAATTCTTTGTCGGCCACCATTTGCCGCAGGTCACGGTTGGTCGCGGCGATCATGCGCACGTTCACTGAGATCAGCTTGTTGCCGCCTACCCTTTCGAATTCACGTTCCTGCAAAATACGCAGCAGTTTAGGTTGCAGCTCCAGCGGGATTTCCCCGACTTCATCGAGGAAGAGCGTGCCCTGATCCGCCAGTTCAAAACGCCCCATACGCTGGGCGGTCGCGCCGGTGAACGAGCCTTTTTCATGACCAAACAGGTCACTTTCCATCAGCCCGGCGGGCATTGCCGCGCAATTCATTTTGACCATCCGCTGATCACGGCGATCGCCGAGGTTATGAATCGCTCTGGCGATCAGTTCTTTGCCGGTGCCTGTTTCCCCGAGGATCAGCACGGAACAGTCGCTTTTCGCCACGATCTCGACCTGTTTAAGCACAGCAGACATGCCCGGACTGCGTCCGACGATGTCGCTGAAATCCGGGTTATTACTGTTAATCTGCTCGGTCAGATAGAGGTTTTCGTGTTGCAGTTTTTCCTTCAGACTTTTGATTTCCTGATAGGCCAGCGCGTTGTCCACCGCAATGGCAATTCGTTCGGCGATTTGCTGCAAAACCCGCAGGTTGGCAGAATTGAAATTATCCGGCTGGCACTGCGCCAGTTTGAGAACGCCCAGCGTTTTATGCCCGAAACGCAGCGGCAGAATGCACAGCGTTTTGGTCTGATCGCGCCACAACAACTGGAACAGCGTACTCTCGTCGTCGTCCGGTTCTTCGGAAGGCCGCACGTTGGTCAGCAACATTTCGCCGTTTTTCATCACCTGCTGTTCCAGCGATCCCGCCAGCGTCATGCGCGATTGTTCGCGTTCGGCAACATGCGTTTGTATATAATGCGTGGCGTAAACGCTGGCCTGTTCGCTGTCTTTGTCGGCGTCGCACAGCACGATGCTGATGGCGTTGATGTGGAAAAAGTGATGAATGGTTTTAGCGATTTCGCCGGTCAGTTCGTCGAGATCCAGCTTGGAAAGCACCGCATTGGTGATGTCCACCAGAATGCGGAAATCGTCACGTTCGTGGCGCAACAACGATTGCTGAAGCAGCGCGTTTTCGCGCAGTTTAATCTGTTCAACCGCAATCGCCGCCAGCATACAGAGTTCGTGCAGCCCGTTTTTATCTTCTTCGCTGAACGTTACCGCGTGTTGACGGGTAAATTCACAACCGCCCAGCAGGCCGGAAGCCGCCAACAACGGAACCAGACAGTAATCGGTAAACGCCGGATACAGGTTGAGCGCGGCCAGCTGCGGGTAACGCAAATGCAGCGCATCGCTGCGCCAGACCTGCGTTTTCGGATTGCTGAGCAGCGCATGCACCGGCCCGGTGGCAAGCAGGGTTTCGTCTTCGTAACTCACCGGCTGATGATGCGGATCGATGCCGTAAAAACTGACGCGTTCGCTGGTGCTGTCAAACAGCACCAGCGTCACCGATTCTGCAATGCCGGCACTCTGTACCACCTGGGTCAGAGTTTCCAGCAGCGAGGTCATGGTCTGTTGCAGCAGCAGTGTGCGCGTCAGTTCCAGCAATCCTTTGTGTTTTGTCGTGCTCATGGTTGCACTCTGCATAGCGTTAGCTCTGGATAACGTAGTTTCTGAAAAAAGGGCAATACGGAAAAGTCTACCCCTTTCGTGGGACTCAGCCCCCCTGATGAGATCAACAAATGCGGGGTAAAGGTTCGGTATGTGGCAGCATCAGCTGCCGGGAGACACCCAGCGCGCCGCGCAGACAGACCTGCGGATTTTCGGTGACCTCGCCGATCGTTGCGGCGTCCGCGCCCAGCGGGTGCTTTCGCAATAAATTCAGTACCCTTTCTTCCGCCTGCGCAGAAACCACCGCCACCAGTTTGCCTTCATTGGCAAAATTCAGCGGTTCCAGCCCCAGCAGTTCGCAAATTCCCCGTACCGCGGATTTGACCGGTAGTGCATTTTCATCAATGGAAATGCCGAAACCGCTGGCCTCGCTGAACTCATGCAAAATCGCGTTAACCCCGCCGCGCGTCGCATCGCGCAGGGCGTGGACGCCGGAAACGGCGCGCAGCGGCGCAACCATTGGCGCCAGCACGGCGCAGTCGCTCTGAATACCGAGATCCATTCCCAGCTGCTCGCGGAGATTGAGAATGGTGGCGCCGTGATCCCCCAGCGTGCCGCTGACGATCACTTTATCTCCGCACTGAATCTGCCCCGCCCCCCACGCCACATCACCAGGGATCACGCCGATCCCGGCGGTGTTAATGAAAATTTTATCGGCTGCGCCACGCTGCACGACTTTGGTATCGCCGGTGACAATGGCGATCCCCGCCTCGCGCGCGGTTTGCGCCATCAGGCTGACAATTTTCTGCAAATCGTCCATCGGCAGCCCCTCTTCCAGAATGAATCCGCAGGAGAGATACGCCGGTATTGCACCGCTGACGGACAAATCGTTTGCCGTGCCGCACACCGCCAGTTTGCCGATATTACCGCCGGGAAAGAAAATCGGATCAATGACATAGCTGTCGGTGGTAAAGGCCAGACGATCGCCCTGCTCGCTCATCGCGGCCAGCGATAACCGTGCGCCGTCTTCGCGTTCGTTGAGCCACGGATTATCAAATGCGCTGAGAAACATTCTTTCAATCATCTGCTGCATCGCGCGACCACCGCTTCCGTGCGCCATCGTCACTACGTCATTGCGCTCGCTCATCCTGCCACCTTCTGTTTCATCTCTTGCTGTTCCTGTGCGGGTTCATTTTCCAGATACCGGTACTGATACCAGGCGGCGCAGGCACCTTCTGAGGAGACCATCAGCGCGCCAAACGCGTTATGCGGCGTGCAGCCGGTGCCAAACAACGGGCATTCATGCGGCTTGCAGCGCCCTGTCAGCACGTCGCCGCAGCGCGAACGCGGATCATCGGCCACCGATTGTGTCTGCGGCCTGAAACGGCGTTCGGCATCGAAGGCAGAATAGGTTTCCGTCAGGGAAATTCCCGACGCCTCAATAAGGCCCAGCCCGCGCCATTCGCTGCTGCCGGAAAGCTGAAAGACTTCGCGGATCGCGTTTTGTGCCAGCACATTACCCTCTTCGGGCACGATGCGCCGGTATTGGTTTTCGGTTTTACACGATGCCTCGCAAACTTGTTCTACGAGCATTAAAACGCTTTGCAGCATGTCCAGCGGTTCAAACCCGCTGACCACCAGCGGTTTGCCGAATTGCGTATTAATGAAATGGTACGGCGCGGTGCCGATCACCATGCTGACGTGGCCGGGCGCGAGAAAAGCGTCGATGCGGACATCGTCTTGTTGCAGCAAACTGCGCAACGTCGGGATCAGGCTGATGTGCTGGCAAAAGACGCTGAAATTGGTCAGCCCTTCGCGCCGCGCCTGTTGCAGTGTGACCGCCGTTACCGGCAGCGTAGTTTCAAAACCGAGCGCGAAAAATACCACCTGCCGCTGCGGGTTTTCCCGCGCCAGTTTCAGGGCATCGAGCGGCGAATAGACCACCCGCACATCCGCGCCGCGTTCGCGTGCATTCAGCAGCGAACCCTGTTTTCCCGGCACCCGCAGCGCATCGCCAAAGGTGCAGAAAATCACGTCCGGGTGCGCCGCAATTTCGCAGCAGGCGTCAATCCGCCCCATCGGCAACACGCACACCGGGCAGCCAGGGCCGTGGATAAATTCCAGCTGCGGAGGCAGCAGTTTATCCAGACCAAATTTGAAAATAGCGTGCGTATGACCGCCGCAGACTTCCATAATTTGCATCGGCTTTTCAGCGGTATACGGCAGTTGTGCCGCCCGTTTATGCAGGCGTTCAATCAGCGTTTTCGCCAGCTTCGGGTCGCGGAATTCATCGACAAAACGCATTATCTGGCCTCCCCCGCGCCGAGAAACAGCGCGACATCGGCTTCCACTTCTTCCATGACGTGCAGTGCCGCCAGCGTTTCCTGCGCTTCGTGCTCGTCGAGACGGCTCAGCGCAAACCCGACGTGAATTAACACCCAGCCGCCAATCAGCTGTTCGCGTTCGCTGATGCCTTCACAGACCAGCGCGATATTCACCTCACGTCGCAAGCCGCAAACTTCTGCCCACGCGTGATCGGGCTGTTTCTCATGCAGCGCAACGATTTGCCCCGGAATGCCTATGCACATCGCTGCTGCTCCAGCCACGCCAGCCACTCGTCCATGCCTTCGCCGGTGGTGGCGGAAAGGCGGATCACTTCAATTTCCGGGTTGACCTGCCGCGCATTGGCGATGCAGATTTCGACGTCAAAACTGACGTACGGCAACAGGTCGATTTTATTGAGGATCATCAGGCGCGAGGCCGCAAACATATGCGGATATTTCAGCGGTTTGTCTTCGCCTTCAGTGACGGAAAGCACCGCCACTTTATGCCGTTCGCCGAGATCAAAACTGGCAGGACACACCAGATTGCCGACGTTTTCTATAAACAGCAGGCTGTTATTGTTCGGCGACAACTGATGTACCGCGTCATGCACCATCTGCGCATCCAGATGGCAACCTTTGCCGGTATTCACCTGAATCGCCGGAACGCCGGTCGCCCGGATACGATCCGCATCGTTGGTGGTTTGCTGATCGCCTTCCACCACTGCGCAGTCGAAATACGGCGCAAGACGGGTCAGCGTGCTGGTCAGTAGCGTCGTTTTGCCGGAACCGGGGCTGGAGACCAGATTCAGCGCCAGAATGGCGGCCTGCGCAAAATGCTCGCGGTTATGCGCGGCGATATGATTGTTCTTCGCCAGCACATCCATTTCGATATCCACCAGCCGACGCGGCGCAAACGGCAAACCGTGCGAATGGCCGTGTTCATGTGGATGCGAATAATCGTGGTGAGAATGTTCACTGCTGACGCCTTCAATCCGAAGCTCGCCGCTGGCACAACCGCAGGTACTGCACATAGTTTTCTCCCCCGGGTTTCTGATACCCGTTATTCGATTTCAATACGTTTAATTTTCATACCGTCGTCAGCGATTACCCGCACATTGCGGCCGCCGCATTCCGGGCAAAGCAGCACGTCGGGGCGGAACAGGCGGATATCTTTCTGGCAATCGTGACACCAGCTTTGCGCCGCGGGCGTATCGAGATGCAACGCGCAGCCTTCGGCCAGTGTTTTCCGACACGCCAGCTCAAAACAAAATTGCAGCGCTTCCGGCTCAACGCAGGAAAAAGCCCCAATTTCCATCCATACCGCGGTTATTCTCCGCGCATTATTTTGCTGACCAAATTCCTGCATTATTTCCACGGCATTCTGGCACAACGTTATTTCGTGCATGATTTCCCCTCCCGATGGAGTCAGATAAAAGGACTTCTGCAATATTAATGCCAGATTTCATGACGCTTATTAAAAGGCCGGACTTTTCCGGTGACGGAATTAGTGCGTCATAACTGTCGAAATAACGTGTCATCGACACACCCTTTATTCGCCCGCGTTGAACCACGAACGGGCGAAAAACACCTAACACACTGATTTATAATCATTAATAAAATAAATATCGAAACTGGCACGCTTTATGCCCTTAGAGGGTTATGCGCCATTTTTCAGTCGTCACGGGGCGATGAAAAATGACACTCACGCACAACACAATAACAGGGTATGACATGAGCACTCTCAGCGAACTGACCACGAAGGCCGATTATATTGCCAGCAAAAACAGCCATCTGAAATCACAGTGGCGCGCTTACCAGAACAGCCTGATTCAGGCGGTAACCCATTCAAATAAGAAGATTAATCACGAGTTCTCCTGTGGCGAAGATCAGGATATCCGCTTCACGCTGTTCAACTATTTCACCGTCAGCATTCACCTGAGCGATGACTTCTACAGTCAGGACATCGTGTACAGCCTGAACATGGCGCACAACGGTGAAGAGCCTGATTTCAAAACCTTTGCCCACGCCGCGCTGAGCGAAGAAGGTAAGATCGACGGCACTGTGGATATCCACGATAAAAACGCCGTTCTGGAACATTATTTAAATAAGATTTCCGCAATTTATCAGTGTATTTACGACTCCCTGCACAACAATCGGCCTATTGCGGCGCAATTAGAAAAATTACTTAGCCACGCCTGATTCATATGCAGAAATACATTATTACGCCGGTCTGACGGAAATATTTTCCCGCGTCATTTGATTACCGGTTTTTACGGGGATTAATTCCGACATAAATGTCGAAATGTCAATTTAAGTGCCGATTTCGTCACCTTTGACGAAATGAAAAGGAGACTTCATGAGTCGCGTCGCCGCCATGAATCAATATGTGATAGCCGATCCGAAATTGTGTATCGGCTGCAACACCTGTATGGCCAGCTGTTCGCAGGAACATCAGCTGCACGGCTTGCAGTCTGCGCCCCGTTTGCAGGTGATGCGCAACCGGCTGGATTCCGCGCCGGTCATGTGCCACCAGTGTGAAGATGCGCCGTGTGCGCAAGTCTGCCCGGTCAATGCCATCACCCGTCAGGACGAGGCCATTCACCTCAACGAAAGCCTGTGCGTGAGCTGCAAACTGTGCGGAATTGCCTGCCCGTTTGGCGCGATCACCTTTTCCGGCAGTTCGCCGCTGGATATTCCGCACAACTGTAATACCTCAAAAGCGCTGCCCGCCCCGCGCGCGCCGCGCGCCGTCAGCCCGTTCCTGGATTGCGTACCCGGATTGCGCGCCGTGGCCGTGAAATGCGATTTATGCAGCTTTAGCCCGGACGGACCGGCGTGCATCAAAACCTGCCCGACGCAGGCCATCACGCTGGTTACCGCCAGTCTGGCCGAACACAGCAGCCAGCAAAAACGCCTGAATGCGATGAATGCTTTCCCTGACGGTTATTCCACTTTCACCACGCCTGACGCGGGGGCCAAATAATGACGGCTTTGTTTGCTTTAGAACCCGCCTCTTTGCTGGCGCTGGCGCTACTTATCTGGCTGGTGAGCGGCGTGGCGGGCTGGGTATTTTCTGCCGCCCCACGGCTCAGCAGCCTGCTTTCCGGGCTGGGCGGCATGCTGGCTTCTGCGGCGGTCATCGTCGCGGCTTTTGAGACCGTTCACCGCGGCACCGCGGTGCAGACAGTGGCGTTGCCCGCGCTGCCTTTCACCGCTGAACTCAGCCCGCTGAACGGATTATTATTGCTGGCAATGTCAGTCACGGCGCTGTTTTGCAGCCTGTACGCCTGGGCGTGGCTGGCGGGAACGACGTCACGAAAACGCGGCCGCACCGGCTTGTTGTGCAACTTCCTGACGGCGGCGCTGATGGCGGCGGCAGTCGCGAATAACGCCATTGAACTGCTGGTGATGATGGAACTGGCCGCGCTGTGCGCCTACTTCCTGATCGTACAAACCGACGATGTGAAAAGCCGCCGTGCGGGTCTGAATCAGTTTTTATCCGGCCGCCTCGGTACGGTTTGCCTGATGCTGGCGTTCACGGTTTTACATCACGTCAGCGGAAGTCTGGATTTTGACGTTCTGCGCCACACCGCCTTCCCGGCGGGCGCAAAATCGCTGGCCTTCCTGCTGGCGCTGGCGGGCTTCGGGCTTTACGCCGGGATTATTCCGCTGCACGCCTGGGTGCCGCAGTCTCATTCCAGCGCACCGGCGCATGCCGCAGCGCTGTTCTCTTCCGTGCTGATGAAAATCGGCATTATTGGCATCGTAAAAGTCGGTCTGGATTTGCTTGGCGCACCGCCACTCTGGTGGGGCCTGCTGGTGTTGTTGCTGGCAATCCTGACCGCGTTTATTGGCGGGCTGTACGCGCTGATGGAACACGATATCCGCCGTCTGCTGGCCTATCACACGCTGGAAAACGTGGGGATTATTCTGCTTGGCGTCGGCGGTGCGATGACCGGCGTGGCGCTGAATATGCCGGAACTGGCGGCGCTGGCGCTGCTGGCCGGATTGTTCCATCTGTTCAACCACGGTCTGTTTAAAACCGCGCTGTTCCTCGGTGCCGGTGAAATTGAAATGCAGACCGGCATAAAGGATATGGAAAAGCTCGGCGGTATCGCCCGTCTTATGCCGTGGACCGCCGTGGCGATGCTTGTCGCGCTGATGTCGATGGCCGCGCTGCCGCCGCTTAACGGCTTTGCCAGCGAATGGCTGCTGTATCAGTCACTGTTCCAGCTAAGCGCCGCGCCGCTGTTTATCGCACGTCTGCTCGGCCCGCTGCTGGCCGTCGGGCTGGCGCTCACCGGCGCGCTGGCCCTGATGTGCGTGGCGAAAGTTTTCGGCGTGACGTTTCTTGGCGCGCCGCGCAGCAAGGCGGCAGAAGATGCGACGCCTGCCCCGCTGGCTATGACGCTGAGCAGCGTTTTGCTGGCACTGCTGTGCGTCATTTTCGGTGTCGCCTCACCGTGGATTATTCCGCACTTCGCCGCCGTTGCCGCTTCCGTTCTGAACACGCCTGTTTTGCAAACCGCGCAGCACGGCGCGGTGTTCTCCCCGACTTCCGCTGTTTCCGCCCCGATGGTGGCGCTCCTGCTTTTGGGGATGCCGTTATTGCCGTGGATTATTGCCGCCGTTCTGCGCGGTGCCCGCATGCCAAACCGTTTACGCGGCGAGGCCTGGGCCTGTGGTTACGGGCATTCCGCTGACATGGTGGTCACTGCGACCGGTTTTACCCAGCCTCTGCGCGTGATGTTTGGCCCGCTGTACCGCCTGCGCCAGTACGTCATGCCCGCAAAACTGGTGAGCACGCTGCATCAGGGCTGGCTCGGGGCTTTCTGCCGTCGTCTGGCTTTCATCGAACTGGCCGTGTTGCTGGTCGTGGCTTTTGCCTGAGGAACTGACTATGAATTTTCCCTTTTTGCTGAACGGTTCTCTGTGGCCGCTGGCGCTGATTCAGGCCTTCTCGCTGCTGGCGGTGGCTCCGCTGTTTGCCGGATTCAGCCGCGTCATGCGCGCCCGGATGCACAACCGTCGCGGCCCGGGGGTATTACAGGAATACCGTGATATCGCCAAATTACTCAAACGCCAGAGTGTGGCACCGGCGGCATCCGGCCCGGCGTTTCGCAGCATGCCGTATCTGCTGACCGGCGGATTGCTGGTTATCGCCACCGCCCTGCCGGTGGTGACGCTGGCTTCGCCGATGGGCGCAGCAGGTGACCTGATTACTGTGATTTATCTGTTTGCCGTGGTGCGCTTTGTGTTTGCCATCGCCGGGCTGGATACCGGCAGCACGTTCACCGGCATCGGCGCCAGCCGTGAAGCAGTGTTGGGCGTGCTGGTCGAACCGATCCTGCTGCTCGGCCTGTGGGTCGCCGCGCTGGTGGCGGGTTCCACCTCGCTCGGCGCGATTGCCACCCGCGTGCTGCACTGGCCGGTGTCATCTTCCCTGACGCTCATTCTGGCCGGTCTGGCCTGCGCGTTTGCCACGTATATCGAAATGGGCAAATTGCCGTTTGATATGGCCGAAGCCGAGCAGGAATTACAGGAAGGCCCGCTGACCGAATATTCCGGTGCCGCGCTGGGCGTGCTGAAAATCGGCATCAGCCTGAAACAGCTGGTGGTGTTGCAGCTTTTTCTCGGGCTGTTCTTCCCGTTCGGGCAGGTGGATCACATCACGCCGGTGGCATTGCTGACTGCCGTGGTGCTGAGCCTGGTGAAACTGCTGATCGCCGTTTTTCTGGTGGCACTTGTCGAGAACAGCGTCGCCCGTCTGCGTTTTCTCAAAACCTCCCGCACCACATGGGCGGGCTTCGGGCTGGCATTTTTGGCGCTGGTTTCCTGGCTGGTCGCAGGCTGACCTGACATTTTTCTTATCCCGCCACGGCGGGAAGAGGCTTTGCAATGAGTGAGTTCAATACCGCATTAAATCAAAACCCGGTCGGCAAACATTATCTTGCTGCGCTGGCGAAGCAGTTCCCGGCAGCCATTTCAGGCAGCGAATGGCAGACCGATACGCAGGCGACGGTGACTATCAAGCTGAACGCACTGCCGGAAGTGGTCGAGTGGTTGTATTACCAGCAAGGCGGCTGGCTTTCCGTGTTATTCGGCAATGATGAACGCACGCTGTGCGGCAACTATGCGCTGTATTACGTGCTGTCGATGGAAAAAGGCGTGAAGTGCTGGATCACCGTGCGCGCCGAAGTGGATCCGGTTTCGCTGGAATTCCCGTCCGTGACGCCGCGCGTGCCCGCGGCAGTCTGGGGTGAACGCGAAGTTCGTGATATGTATGGTTTACGCCCGGTCGGGTTGCCGGACGAGCGTCGTCTGGTGCTGCCGGACGACTGGCCGGATGATTTATATCCGCTGCGCAAAGATTCAATGGATTACCGTCAGCGCCCGGCACCGACGACCGACGACGAAACCTATCCGTTTATTTCGCAAGCCAAAGAAGGCAGCAAAATTGTGCCGATTGGCCCGCTGCACGTCACTTCTGACGAACCCGGACATTTTCGTCTGTTTGTCGATGGCGAAGACATTATCGACGCAGATTACCGTCTGTTTTACGTCCACCGCGGGATGGAAAAACTGGCCGAAACCCGCATGGGTTATAACGAAGTCACGTTCCTTTCTGACCGCGTGTGCGGCATCTGCGGTTTTACCCACAGCGTGGCGTATACCTCATCGGTGGAAAATGCGATGGGGATTGTGGTGCCGGAACGTGCCCAGATGATCCGCTCAATACTGCTGGAAGTGGAACGTCTGCACAGCCATTTACTGAACCTCGGGCTGGCCTGCCATTTCGTCGGTTTTGACTCCGGCTTTATGCAGTTTTTCCGCATCCGCGAACAGTCCATGAAAATGGCCGAAATCCTGACCGGCGCTCGCAAAACCTACGGCATGAACCTGATCGGCGGGATCCGCCGCGACATCTTAAAAGACGACATGATCCAGACCATTGCGCTGGCCGGCAGCATGCGTCGTGACCTCGGTGAGCTGGTGGATATTCTGCTCAGCACGCCGAATACCGAACAACGCAGCGTCGGCGTCGGCATTCTGGATCCGCAGGTCGCGCGTGATTTCAGCAACGTCGGCCCGATGGTGCGCGGCAGCGGCCACCGCCGGGATATGCGTCAGGATCATCCTTATGCCGGTTACGCCAAACTGCCGTTTGAGATTTGCAGCGAAACCGGCAACGACGTCTATTCCCGTCTTAAAGTCCGCATCCACGAAGTTTATAACGCCCTGAATATGATTGAGTTTGGCCTGCAAAGCCTGCCGGGCGGCCCGCTGGCGGTGGAAGGGTTTACCTATATTCCGCACCGCTTTGCCCTCGGTTTTGCCGAAGCCCCGCGCGGCGATGACATCCACTGGAGCATGACCGGCGACAACCAGAAGCTTTTCCGCTGGCGATGCCGTGCGGCGACGTACGCCAACTGGCCGACGCTGCGCTATATGCTGCGTGGCAATACCGTCTCCGACGCCCCGCTGATTATCGGCAGTCTCGATCCTTGTTATTCCTGCACCGACCGCATGACCGTGGTCGATGTGCGTAAGAAAACGACCATCGTCGTGCCTTATAAAGAGATCGAACGTTACGGCATCGAACGCAAAAACTCGCCGCTTTAAGGAATCACTTAAATCATGCTGAAACTGATTAAAAAAGTGCTGAAAACGGGCACAGCCACCGTGGGTTATCCGTTCACGCCGCTGGATTTGGCACCGAATTTTCGCGGAAAGCCGCAATACACCGCGCAGCAGTGTATTGCCTGCGGGGCCTGCGCCAACGCCTGCCCGTCTAACGCGCTGACCATGACCACGGCGGAAGACGGTGAAATCCTGCGCTGGCAACTGTTTTTAGGCCGCTGCATTTTCTGCGCCCGCTGCGAGGAAGTCTGCCCGACGGCGGCCATCAAACTGTCGCAGGAATTTGAACTGGCGGTATGGCGCAAAGAAGATTTGTACGAAACAGCGGATTTCCCCATCTGCCATTGTCGTGAATGCGGCAAACCTTACGCCGTGCAAAAGGAAATCGACTTCGCGCTCAGCCTCTTGCAGGAAAGCGCCGCGCTGAGTGACCGGCAAATCGCCGACCGCCGCGTGCAGTACGAAACCTGTCCGTCATGCAAGAAAATGCACAGTCTTTCTTCCACCGACCGTATTGATATCGGCCGCCATATGACCACGGAGGCCCGTTCATGAGTCATAACCCGATTGCACCGCGCGACGAAAATGGCCTGCCGGTGCCCGTCACGCTTGATGAAGGCATCGCAAAACTGAAATCCACCCTGCTGCACAGCATCCGCCGCTCCGCCTACGTTTACCGCGTGGACTGCGGCGGCTGTAACGGCTGCGAGATTGAGATTTTCGCGGCGATTTCACCGCTGTTCGACGCCGAACGTTTTGGCATCAAAGTCGTCCCGTCACCGCGCCATGCCGACATTCTGCTGTTCACCGGCGCGGTCACCCGCGCCATGCGTATGCCCGCACTGCGCGCCTGGGATTCCGCACCGGATCCGAAAATCTGCATTTCTTACGGAGCTTGTGGCAACAGCGGCGGCATTTTCCACGACCTTTACTGCGTCTGGGGCGGCACTGACAAAATCGTACCGGTCGACGTGTATATTCCGGGCTGCCCGCCGACACCGGCTGCCACCATTTACGGCTTCGCGATGGCGCTCGGTTTGCTGGATCAGAAAATCAAAGGACAGCAGCACGACGACGCCGCAGCGACGCCGGCGGAATTACTGCATCCGGATCTGCCGCAGCCGTTGCGCGTTTTACTCGACCGCGAAGCGCGCCGCATGGCCGGTTACCGTTATGGCCGCCAGATTGCCGATGAGTTTATGAATATCGTGGCCGCGCCCGGTCTTCAGCCGGTGGAACAGCGCGTTTCAACCTACCTCAGTGAACGCGGCGACCTGCGCCTCACTGAAATTATCGGCAACCTGCAACAAATTTATCAACAGGTTCTGCGCGGGGAGGTGCGTCTGTGATGACATCAGGAAACGACCAGCGCTACGCGCAGCATCAGCCTTTTTCCGGTCATCAGGCCGAGAAGAACAAAGTGATTTTTTACTCACTGAGCAGCAAATTTGTCGACGAGAAAAGTGCGCAAAAGCGCAGCTCGCAGAAAGTGCAGGAAGTGGTGTATTACAGCCTGGCGATCGGCCACCACCTCGGGGTGATCGACTGCCTGAAATCCCGCCTCGAATGTACGCTGACCGGTTACCAGCAATGGGTCAGCTGCCTGCCAGAACAGGGGGAAGCTTACCGAAAACTGGCGGGTGTACAGCGTTTTGGCGAAATCAATATCGACAGCAGCCACACCCATTTACTGGCGCTGGCGCTGCGCGATGCCCGCCCGCAGATGAATGAAGAACAGCAGGGCTGGAGCGACCAGCTCATCGCCCTGCTCGGACAAATCGAAAGTGACCCCGCGATGTACCTGATGGTCAGGAGATACGATGCCTGATTCCACTTCCCGCTACGCGCTGCTTTGTGTGGGCAACAGCATGATGGGCGATGACGGGGCCGGGCCCCGGCTGGCAGAACTGTGTGCAGAAAAACCGCTCAGCGGCTGGACAGTCGTTGACGGCGGTGCCGCGCCGGAAAACGACATCGGCTATTTACGCGAGCTGCACCCGGCGCATCTGGTGATCGTGGACGCCACCGACATGGGGCTGATGCCCGGTGAGATGCGCATTCTCGAAGAAAGCGACATCAGCGAAATGTTCATGATGACCACCCACAATTTGCCGCTGACGTTTCTCATGCAGCAGCTGCGTGAGGATATCCCGCAAATCACGTTTGTCGGCATTCAGCCGGACGTCGTCGCGTTTTATTACCCGATGAGCGACGCCGTGGAACAGGCCGTCATCCGTTTGCATCAGCTGTTACCGGCGCTGGAACAGGGCATGGGCATCGCGCCTTTTCAGGCAGAAACCGCCTGACCTTGCTGTCGACATAACTGTCGATGTGGTGACGACGCGGACATGACGTCAGTGACACGCGTCGTCATCGGCAGGCAAGAGAATCATTAACTAATTGAAAGACAAGTATAAAAATAAAACCATAAAACTGGCATGGTTTATGTATAGCAGTAGATGAAAACTTTTAACCACTTCAATTTAAGTACACAGAAATCCCCTAAGGCACTGGCATTGCAGGAAGGCGGCAAGCGAAGGAGTCCCGATGAGCTGACATGCGTCAGTGATTCGGTCGGGTGAACGCAGCCAACGCACCTGCGGTGCCAGGGACGACGGGGATTTGGAGAGTAGACATGAACCGGTTCATTATCGCCGACCCTAAAAAATGCATCGGCTGCCGTACCTGTGAAATTGCCTGCGTCATGGCGCACAGCGATTCTCAGGATATCTCGCTGCTGAACGCCGCCACGTTCGCCCCGCGCCTGCACGTCATTAAAGGCGTGAATCTCAGTACGCCGGTGATGTGCCGCCAGTGCGAAGACGCGCCCTGCGCCAACGTCTGCCCGAATGGCGCGATCCTGCGCACCGGCGACCACGTTCAGGTGATGCAGGAACGCTGCATCGGCTGCAAAACCTGCGTTGTCGCCTGCCCGTATGGCGCGATGGAAGTGGTCACCAAACCGATTTTCCGCCAGAACGGTGCCGCAATGGTTGCCACGTCCGACAAAGCTGAAGCGCATAAATGCGACCTGTGCCACACCCGCGCAGAAGGCCCGGCGTGCATGGAAATCTGCCCGACCAAGGCGCTTTACGCCATCGACCGTAATCACTTACAGGAAATGAACGCAGAAAAACGCCGCCGCGCTGCGCTCGACAGCACATCTCCCCTGCTGTTTTAACTCCGGATAGAGGAAGTAATCACATGAAAAAAATCACCACCGTCTGCCCGTATTGCGGGGCCGGCTGTAAATTGAATCTGGTTGTGGATAACGGAAAAATCATTCGCGCCGAAGCCGCCAATGGCGTCACTAATCAGGGTGAACTCTGTCTGAAAGGTTATTACGGCTGGGATTTCCTTAACGATACCAAACTGCTGACCCCGCGCCTGACGCAGCCAATGATCCGCCGTCAGAAAGGCGGAAAATTTGAAGCCGTCAGTTGGGATGAAGCCATTCGCTATACCGCGCAGCGCCTGAAAGAAATCAAACAAAAACATGGCCCGCGCGCCATCATGCATACCGGTTCTTCCCGCGGTACCGGCAACGAAACCAACTATGTGATGCAAAAGTTTGCCCGTGCGGTCATCGGCACCAACAACGTCGACTGCTGCGCCCGCGTGTGCCACGGCCCGTCCGTTGCCGGTTTGCAGGCAACGCTCGGTAACGGCGCAATGAGTAACTCCATCGGCGATATCGAGAATTCAAAATGCCTGCTGGTAATCGGCTATAACTGCGCGGACTCCCACCCGATCGTCGCGCGCCGCGTGATCAAAGCCAAAGAAAAAGGCGCACAGATTATCGTCTGTGATCCGCGCCGCATCGAAACCGCGCGCATTGCGGATCAGCATCTGCAAATCAAAAACGGCTGTAACATGGCGCTGGTGAACGCGTTCGCCCATGTGCTGATCGAAGAAAACCTGTATGACCACGACTACGTGGCGAAATACACCGAAGGCTTCGAGGAATACCGCAAAAACGTTGCCGATTATTCACCGGAAGCGGTCGCCGAACAGACCGGCGTTTCTGCACAGCAAATCCGTCAGGCGATGCGCACTTACGCCGCCGCCCCTTCTGCCACCATCATGTGGGGCATGGGCGTGACTCAGTTTGGTCAGGCTGTAGACGTGGTGAAAGGGCTGGCCGGGCTGGCGCTGCTGACCGGTAATCTCGGCCGCGCCAACGTCGGTGTCGGGCCGGTTCGCGGACAAAATAATGTGCAGGGTGCCTGTGATATGGGCGTTCTGCCGAATGAATTCCCCGGCTATCAGGCCGTCACCGACGCAAAAGTTCGTGCGAAATTCGCCGATGCGTGGGGCATTGACGTTAACCAGATGGATGCTGAAGTCGGCCACCGCATCACCGAAATCCCGCACCTGGCGATTGAAGGCCACGTGAAAGCCTACTACATCATGGGCGAAGATCCGTTGCAGACTGAGGCCGATTTAGGTCTGGTGCGCAAAGGCTTCGAGGCGCTGGAATTTGTCGTTGTGCAGGACATATTCATGACCAAAACCGCTGAACAGGCCGACGTCATTCTGCCTGCCACGTCGTGGGGCGAACACGGCGGTGTGTTCTCTTGTGCTGACCGCGGCTTCCAGCGTTTCGAAAAAGCCATCGAACCGAAATACAACGTCAAACGCGACTGGGAAATCATCAGCCTGCTGGCGACAGAACTCGGTTATCCGATGCATTACAACGATAACCAGGAAATCTGGGACGAAATGCGTGAGCTGTGCCCGCTGTTCTACGGCGCAACCTACGAAAAAATGGGCGAACTTGGGCACGTTCAGTGGCCTTGCACCACCCTCGAAAGCCCGGGGACGCAGTACCTTTACGCCGACAACCGATTCGATACGCCAACCGGCAAAGGCCAGCTGTTTGCCGCACCGTGGCGCGCACCGGCAGAAGTGCCGGATGAGAGTTATCCGCTGGTGCTGTGTACCGTCCGCGAAGTCGGCCACTATTCCTGCCGCTCAATGACCGGCAACTGCGCCGCTTTGCAAACACTGGCCGACGAACCGGGCTTTGTGCAGATGCACCCGCAGGACGCCGAAGCGCTCGGCATCCGCGACCAGCAACTGGTCTGGGTCGCCTCGCGCCGTGGCAAAGTCATTTCACGCGCCAACTTCAATGAACGTATCAATATCGGCGCGGTGTACATGACCTATCAGTGGTGGATTGGTGCCTGTAACGAACTGACGCAGGATAATCTGGATCCGGTCTCTAAAACGCCGGAAACCAAGTATTGCGCCGTTAACGTTCAGCAGATTGCCGACCAGCGCTGGGCGGAAAACTACGCACAGCAAACCTACAGCGACATGAAAGCGCGTCTGCGCAGCGCCGTTGAGGATGTGATCCCGGTGATTGAGGTTTAGTTTTTTTAACTCCCAAAATAGAGGGTTTTAAGCTCCTTCCCCTGCGCAGGGGCAGGAGCACACCCAAAATCCCAAGAGGCTGTATGTTTGATTCTCACGTGATCCGTATCTGCGGCAAGGTTCAGGGCGTCGGTTTCCGGCCTTTTATCTGGCAACTGGCAGACCGGATGCAGCTTCGCGGCGAGGTGTGTAATGACAGTGCGGGCGTGGAAATCAGACTTTTTCAGCCGGGCGATATCGACGCGTTTATCGCTCAGATAAAACGCGATTGTCCGCCGCTGGCGCGCATCGACAGTATCCGTTTCGACCCTTTCGACTGGCAAACGCCTCCTGAGGATTTCACCATCACGCCCAGCCGCCAGAGCCAGATGGACACGCAAGTGGCACCCGATGCGGCGACCTGTCCGGAATGTCTGAAGGAAATCACCCGCCGCGGCGACCGCCGTTTCGGCTATGCCTTTACCAACTGCACGCACTGCGGTCCGCGTTTTACGCTGATCCGCGCCATGCCTTACGACCGTCCTTCCACCAGCATGGCGGAATTCATGCTCTGCCCGGAATGTCAGCGGGAATATCAAAACCCGGCCGACCGGCGCTTTCACGCACAACCGGTCGCCTGTCCGGACTGCGGGCCACAAGTGCGCGCCACGCGGCAAAACGGCGAAACGCGGGTGCAGGGAAATGCAGCGCTCAGCTACGCCGTGGCCGCATTGCTGGCGGGTGAAATTGTTGCGATCAAAGGGCTGGGCGGCTTTCATCTGGCATGCGATGCCACGCAACAGAATGCAGTTATGCGGCTGCGGGAACGCAAAAATCGCCCGTCAAAACCGCTGGCGGTAATGCTGCCGGATATCAGCTGGCTGGCGCAATGCAGTGACGACAGTCCGCAGTTTGCGTTGCGGGAGCTTCTGAGTTCGCCTGCCGCACCGATTGTGCTGACGGCAAAAAGCGTCACGTCGCCTTTGTGCGCGGCGGTGGCGCCGGAGCTGGGTGAAGTCGGGCTGATGCTGCCATTTACGCCGTTGCATCATTTGCTGATGCAGGCCTGCGGCACGCCGCTGGTGATGACGTCGGGGAATGCGGCGGGGCGTGCACCGGTTTTGAATAATGACGATGCACTTCGTCAGCTCGGCAAAATTGCCGACGTCTTCCTGTTGCATAACCGCGACATCGTTCAGCGCGCCGACGATTCGCTGGTTCGCGTGACACCGCAGGGCACTGAAGTTCTGCGTCGTGCGCGAGGTTTTGTGCCGGATGCGCTGCCGCTGCCCGCCGGTTTCAACACCCAGCCGCCAGTGCTGGCGCTGGGCGGCGACCTCAAAAATACGTTTTGTCTGGTACGCGGCAATCAGGCCATTCTCAGCGCGCATTTCGGATCGCTGGCTGACGGCGATATTGCCCGCCAGCAACAGCAGGCCATGGAGCATTTCCGGCAGCTTTATGAATGCACGCCGGTGGCGATTGCCCGCGATGCGCATCCTGCTTATGTCAGCCACGTTCAGGCAGAAAGCCACGGAATACGGGTGGTTGATGTATTTCACCATCACGCGCATCTCGCGGCGTGTCTGGCAGAAAACGGCTGGCCGCTGGACGGCGGAAAAGTCATCGGGCTGGCGCTGGACGGGCTGGGTTACGGCATTCCGGCAGGCAAAACCGGCACGCTGTGGGGCGGTGAATGTTTGCAGGTGGATTATCTGCATTGCGAACATTTAGGAGGTTTACCTGCCGTAGCGCTGCCCGGTGGCGACCGCGCGGCGCGTGAACCGTGGCGCAATTTGCTGGCACAGTGGCAGGCTTTCGTGCCCGGCTGGCAGTCGCTGCACGAATCGCGCGTGCTGGATGAACACCCGTGGCTGCCGTTGTCGAAAGCCATCGCCGCCGGAGTGAATTCGCCGCTGGCGTCTTCCTGCGGGCGACTGTTTGATGCCGTCGCTGCCGCGCTCGGCTGTGCACCGGCGCAGCTGAGTTGGGAAGGCGAAGCCGCCTGCCGGCTTGAAGCACTGGCTCACCGCGCGGAAGGCATTTCGCATCCGGTTACGCTCCCGCTGTGCCATACATCCGGTGGCGTATTTCTGGATTTAGCCACTTTCTGGCAGCAGTGGCTCGCCTGGCAGGCACCGCCTGCTGCACGGGCTTTCGCTTTTCATGACGCCATCGCGCAGGGTTTTGCCGCCCTCGCCCGTTTTCATTGTGCCCGCACCGGTATCCGTACCGTTGCACTCGGCGGCGGTGTTTTGCATAACCGCCTGCTGCGCCAGCGTTTGCACCATCATCTGTCGCCCTTGCGGGTGCTGATGCCGCAAAACGTCCCGGCCGGTGACGGCGGGCTGGCGCTGGGTCAGGCGGTGGTCGCCTGTGCGCGCCTTCAGTTCTCTTCTTTTATTTCTGCTTCTGTTTCAGCTTCTGTTTCAACTTCTTTATCAAAACAATAAGGATCCCCATGATTAGCCGTGACATTTTCCACACACACCGCCGCGCTTCCTGGCTTTTAACCGGTCTGGTGGCTATTAATTTACTGGCCTGGGCCTGGGCATTTCTGGTGTTTCGCCATCATGCGGCACTGATGGCAGCGGCGTTGCTGGCTTACGGCTATGGCTTGCGGCACGCGGTCGATGCGGATCACATTGCGGCTATCGATAACGTGACCCGCAAGCTGATGCAGCAGGGCCAGCGGCCGGTGGCGGTCGGGGCATTTTTCTCACTCGGGCATTCCAGCATTGTGGTGCTGGCCTGCGTGGCGATCGCCGCCACATCGCTGGTTTTCGGCAATAAAATCGGCTGGCTGCATGATTATGGCGGCACCCTCGGCACGCTGATTTCTGCACTGTTTTTACTGATGATGGCGCTGCTGAATGCGTTGATTTTGCGGGATGTATATCGTCGTTTTCAGAAAGTTAAACAAGGGCAGACTTTCTCAGATAAAGAAGAGCTGAATCAGGTTCAGGGCGGCATCATGAGCCGGATTTTCAGTTTCGCATTTAATCTGGTGAATAAAAGCTGGCAGATGTATCTGGTCGGATTTTTGTTCGGGCTGGGGTTTGATACCGCCACGGAAATCGGTCTGCTGGGCATTTCCGCGGCGGGCGCGTCTTCCGGGATGTCCGTCTGGAGTATTTTGATTTTCCCGGCGCTGTTCGCCAGCGGCATGGCACTTGTCGACTCGCTCGACAATTTTGTCATGGTGGGCGCGTACGGCTGGGCGTTTGATAAACCGGTTCGCAAGCTCTATTACAATATGACCATTACGGCCACCAGCGTATTTATCGCCCTGTTTATCGGCGGGCTGGAAGCGCTCGGGCTGATGGCGGACAAGCTGGATTTGCACGGCGCATTCTGGCGTGTTGTCGGAGAACTCAATGACAATATGGGCAGCGTCGGGTATGCCGCCGTGGCAATTTTTGTGGTGTTCTGGGGCATTTCCGCCCTCAATTATCGCCGCAAAGGCTACGACAGTCTGGCGGTCTGACTCATTTAAACGCCGTCTGCTCTATATGTTAACCGTTATGCGTCATTGGGCAGCGTTAGCTGTTTTTCCAGCCGCAGTTTATCGCCGTCCGTAACCGTAATCATGATTTGCGTTTTCCCACCGGGTCTGACGGCAAAACGCATTTGCCCGAGCGGTTGCGCCTGGCTGGCGGAAAGATTCATGTTCTGGCTCTGGCGGCTGGTGCTGGTTCCGGCGGTGCTTTCCTGCGAAACGGACACCGCCACCTGACAAGCGCAGGCTTTGGTGAGGCTGACCATCGGCGTTACCGTGTAGGTTTGGGCGTCATTATGGGTATCAAACCAGAGCTGGTTGGACATTACGGCGGCAATCAGAAGTAAGTGCATCACATTTATCCTCTGGATCCAGTCGAAAAAAAACAGGGCTCGTGCCCTGTTTTTCATTTCGCGCGCAGGCTTAGTGCTGGTTAGTATAAGCCACGTTTGAAGTGCCTACCTGAGTCACACTGGTCAGGCTGCCATTGGCACTCTGACTGTTCTGAGACAAGTTGGCCCAGCCAGACTGAGATACCAGAACCTGGCTCTGATCGGCGCTTTGGTTCACGTTAGCCGTGTTAAGACCGCCATTTTTCTGAATAATGCTGATCAGGCTCTTATCACCGGTTTGAGACGTGGTTGCGGCATTTTTGTAGCCATTCTGATTAATAGCGGTCAGTGAATTCTTAACCCCGCTTTGGTCAGCATTGGCATAGTTACCGTTACCTTCCTGATAGATCTGGATTTCAGAGTTCCACTGAGTCGTCGAGAATGTGGGTACTGTTGACGGAGGAGTGGACGGACCGGATGGGCCAGAACCGCCCCCACCGTAACCACCACCTGCAAATGCACTGCCACTGACGACTAAAGCGGAGACTGCCACAATTTTCCAAAGTTTCATGATGCTACCCCATTGGTTTAATATCGGATGTCATGTCATAAGAACGTATGTTTGTTAATGCTGTGTCACTCTAATCGCCATTCCTGACGAGTTTTGTACGACACCGCTGCTCTGGTTCGTACCATTCTGGCGAATTTCCGTCACACTCCGGCCTTTTTGCAGAATGTAAGCCGTATTGCCAAAATTTTGTTGCGTAATGGATGCATCCCCGCCGCCGCTTTGCGATATGTAGGCAAAATTATCGCTGCCGCTTTGGGAAATATCAGCGTTATTCCCATTACCTCTCTGATTTACCACCGCGGTATTTTCTGTACCTATCTGACGAATAACGCTTGAACTGCCGGAACTCGTCTGATTCGTATAGGCCACATTACTGTTACCGTTCTGGTAAATCGTTGATGAATTCCCTGATGAATTTCTCGCGCCAGCAAAATACTGATCCGGACTGTCAGAATTTAAATCTGAGTAACCCATGTCAGATTGTTGTGCGTGAACGACCCAGGATATGGAAAGTAACGCCAGGGTCAGTAATGTCTTCTTCATTTCGTCACCTTTTTAAACCCGACGCCTGATAATAAGCTCGCCGGTTTTATTGCTGCTGACGAATTGATTATGGTGTTTCATCCGAATAAGAAACTCACCCGCACGTCGTATTTTAATTTCCAGCTTCATCAAAAAGTATGAGGATGCACTTCTCATGCGGATTGACCAGAACATTTAAGTAAAAGGTCAGCGCGGCTAATCTACCCCATGGCATTAATCCTAAAGTGCTAAAAAATAGCCGGCCAAATAATCACACAAATGCAACTATTCTTAATAAAATACTGACACGCATTCGGCCATAAAAGAGATCTTTCGCACATTTCCAACCCTTAACATTGCCCGTAAAGCTCCTGTTCAGCTTGCTTCACCCCGCGTTCTCCGGCCGCAAAAGGGCTTTTGCACAGCCTCACCTAAGCTAAATCAAATGTATGAGAGGCTGATAATGGGTTTATTCACGATGAATCATGCAGACCGTTGCAGTTTCCGGAGGGATATTTGCGTTAAGTAATCCTTAAATTCGCAGCCTTAACAAGGACGAACGTTAAGATTGTGTAAGTTCATTACTTAAATTCCCTTTAAGCTGGGCGCTAAAAAATTAATGCAATACATTAAGAAAATTTTATACATTTTACGTTACATTTTGAAACATAAATAAGCCTTGCGTAAGGGAAACCAAAAGCTAAATTGAGTCTGTACCGCACATAAAACGACCTGAAATATTATGTGCCTCAAGTTGCGTATATTTTCAGTTTTCAGATATACACAGCAAACATACAGCTATAGATTTAGCAAAATAAAATCACAGTCTATTTTATGCCTGTTTTAATTGTCAGGCATTGGCCGGCTGTGGCGATAATAAATCAGGGCAGGGTTTCATTATGAGTAATGAAGCAGCAATCAATAATAATATTCTTTTATTAGTGACCAAACCATCATTACAAGCCAGTGCTTTATTGCAGCAATTAAAACAACAACTTTACGTTAATACCCGGTTGCACAATATTCATAAGTCTCTGGACGATCAATATCTTCAGGAGACATTAATTCTCTTCGATATGATGGAAGCGGACCGCAGGACCATTGAATCCTGGCAGTCAGCCATTAACCGGTATCACAGCAGCGTAAAGTTACTGCTGCTGAATACGCCCGATAATTATCATTTCCGTGAAATCGAAACCTGGCCACGGATCAGCGCCGTTTTTTATCTTTCGACCGATGAAGAGCATCTGGTGGAAGGTATCAGAAGCGTGATCCGCGGGGAATGCTATTTCTCTCAGGGGTTCGCCAGCTATCTGATCAATCAGTCCGGCGCTTTCCGCCATCTTCACAGTGAAGACACCGGTCTGACCCACCGTGAAAAAGAGATCCTGAATAAGTTACGTGTTGGCGCGTCGAACACGGAAATCGCACGTCTGCTGTTTATCAGCGAGAACACCGTCAAAACGCATCTTTATAATTTATTTAGGAAAATTTCCGTCAAGAACCGTACTCAGGCGGCTTCCTGGGCTAACGACAATCTCAAGCGCTGACATCATGACTCCTTGTATGAAATCGTTCTGGCTCTGGCTGGCGCTGCTTTGTGCTACCTGCGTGCATGTCCAGGCCGCTGATGTACGGGATCCGGGGTTGATTACCGACCGCACGGTGACGTCGGTTGGTCACGATTTTTACCGTGGTTTTACCGACCGCTGGGATCAGAACTACCCGGAAACGATCACTATTTCAGAAAGACCCAGCGCCCGCTGGGGCAGTTGGATCACCATAAAAATAGGTCAGGACACCTTGTATCAGACTCTGCTGTTTCCGAACCGTCGCAATTTTAATAAGGACATCGATACCGCCATTGCCGGGGTCACGGAAGCCTTATCACGGCGGCAGCTAGACAAAGCACTACTTGGCACCGGGGATCTTGCCCATGACGAATTTTAATGCACAGCCTCTTTTAAGGAGAGCATCGTGAATATTCCAGTCTCTGTCCCGCGTTCGGTGATGCTGCTGGCATTGCTGACGGCGTCCCCGTTGTCCTGGGGCGGCAATATGGTTTTCCAGTTCATCAACCCGAATTTCGGCGGCAACCCGAATAATGGCGCGTTTCTGCTCAATGAGGCGCAGGCGCAAAACTCGTATAAAGACCCCGATGCGTATGATTTCGGCACGTCCAGTACTTCAGCGCTGGATAACTTTACCGCGTCTATCCAGTCGCAATTACTGGGCAGCCTGATGGGTAACGTGAATCAGGGGAAACCGGGGCGGCTGGTGACACAGGACTTTATTGTGGATATCCAGAATACCGACGGGCAGCTGGTGATGAATGTCACTGACCGCAAAACCGGCAAAATTTCCACTATTCAGGTTCAGGGTTTGTCTGCAACGACTAACTGATTCCGATGACCAATAAAAACAGGAACAACATCATGCGCAGCTATTTATTACTCATCGCAGTTTTTGTGCTGAGCGGGTGCCTCACAGCAGCACCGAAAGAAGCCGCCAAACCCACGTTATTGCCGAGAGCACAAAGTTATACGGATCTGACGCATCTCCCGTCACCCCAAGGGCGAATTTTTGTCTCGGTTTACAATATTCAGGATGAAACGGGCCAGTTCAAACCGTATCCGGCGAGTAACTTCTCGACGGCAGTACCGCAGAGCGCCACGGCCATGCTGGTTTCCGCATTGAAAGATTCGAAATGGTTTATTCCTCTGGAACGTCAGGGTCTGCAAAACCTGCTCAATGAACGCAAAATTATCCGTGCCGCACAGGATAACGGCAGCGTCGCCATCAATAACCAGCGCCCGCTTTCCTCTCTGGTAGCCGCGAATATCCTGATTGAAGGCTCGATTATTGGCTATGAAAGCAATGTGAAATCAGGCGGGATCGGGGCACGTTATTTCGGCATTGGCGCCAGCACGCAGTATCAGCTGGATCAGATTGCGGTGAACCTGCGCGCGGTCGACGTCAATACCGGGGAAGTGTTGTCATCGGTAAATACCAGCAAAACAATCCTGTCGTATGAAGTGCAGGCCGGGGTGTTCCGCTTTATCGATTACCAGCGTCTGCTGGAAGGCGAACTCGGTTACACCACCAACGAACCGGTGATGTTGTGCCTGATGTCGGCCATTGAGTCGGGTGTAATTTATCTGGTGAATGATGGTATCGACCGCAATCTGTGGCAGTTGCAGAATCCTTCGGATATCAATTCTCCGATCCTGCAACGCTACAAAAACAGCGTTGTCCCCACCGATTCCTGATAATGGAGGGGAGTTGCGAAGGGAAGTGGCGGGTTGAAGCCACTTCCCTTCTTTTTTAAGATGGTTCAGCTTTCACTGTCTGGCGGTAATTGCTGACGCGCTTTTTGTCTTCAAGATTAAAGTCCGGATCCAGATAAATACTGACCCGTTTTATCAGCAAATCCTCGAACACAAACACCGTGCAGAAATGATGGCGCCCCGCCTCTGACGTTGGCCAGCGGTCGCCGTTTTGCATCACGCCGCGCATCTGTCCTTCCAGCACAATCGTGTCGCCATCACTCAGAAAGGCGAAAGCATCCTGAATATGCTGAATTTTGTCTATCTCCAGCGCAAAACGTTTGCCCAGCTCTCCCAATGACGATTTACCCTGGGCGGTACCAAATTTCGGGAAGAACAGCACGACGTCTTCGGCAAAGAGATCTAACAATGAAGCATCCGCCTGATCCAGTTTGGCGTAGAAATTCTTAACGATTTCAATGCGTTTTTCTTTCAGTTCGTGTTCAGCCATTTTCACCTCGAAATTCTCCATCCAATATTTAAGCCTAGTGACTGCCGCTGATTTTGCCAGTTATGCGGTGAGGCTCACAAAATTGCCAGTACCGTCCGGAGAAGAGTTTTCTGCACTCAGCCGCGGAATTCTCTACACTGACAAGAATTTTCTGATCATGTCCCCTTACACTTTGGAGAGTCACGGATGCCTCAGTTCAACCGGGCAGGAAGCGCAATGCCCCCTGCTCCTTCGCCCGCACGTGCTTTTATCATGGCGATATGCCTGTTGCAGGGCCTTTTGCTGTATTTCTTTTTCTCTGCCCCGGAAACGCCCGCGCTGATTCGCTTTACGCATAATATTTACGGGCAAACTATGGCACTGGTATTACCGGTGCTGATTTCGCTGGCGGTTACGCGGCTGAAAGACGGCCGGTTCTGGGCAAGTATTATCGTCTTCACCCTGCTGCTGGCCGGGCTGGCGGCATGGGCAAAAAGTAATATTTTTGCAAATATGACGGACAGCATTCTTGTTCCGTTCCAGCTGTCGCTGGGGTTACTGACGTTCTTTATTTTGCCGTGGCTTCAGGTTCAGGCTTTCCCGCCGGAGACGCGCTACCGCTACATCCATCTGGCGGCCTGTTACAGCCAGAATATTCTGTGCGTGATGTTAACGGTGCTGCTGATGCTGCTGGCCGTTGCGGTGGTCGCGCTGTGGGCGGCACTGTTCCGGCTGATCGGCATCGAATACTTCCACCAGTTGTTTTACGATACGCCGCTGGTCGGCTGGCTGCTTTACGGCGTCCTTCTGGGCATCAGCATTGTCACCTGCCGCACCCAGCCTTCGCTGATGAACACGACGCGCAACATCATCCGTTTTATCCTGAAAGGTCTGTTGCCGCTGGTGGCGTTTATCGCGCTGATTTTCCTGTTTGCGCTGCCGTTTACCGGGCTGAACGCGCTGTCTCAGGCGTGGTCGGCGGCAAGTCTGCTGACTACCATGGCGCTGAGCGTGCTGATCCTGGTAAATGTGGTGCGGGAAACGGACAGCCCGGTGAAGCCTTATCCGCGAGCCATCCGCCTGATGGTCAACGCCGCGATTTTGCTGCTGCCGGTGTATGCCGCGCTGGCGCTGTACGCCACCGGTCTGCGCGTGTCGCAATACGGCTGGACGCCGTCGCGGATCTGGGCGATGCAGATTATTGTCGTCACGCTGATCGCGTCGGTTTGCTACAGTTTTTCCGTTATCGATAAGCGCCCGGACTGGTTGCCGCGCATTACGCAGTTCAACAAACCACTGTCGCTGCTGGTGGTTTTACTGGTGATTGCCTGCAACAGCCCGCTGCTGGATCCTTACCGCATCAGCGTGAATAGCCAGATTGCGCGGCTGGACAGCGGGAAAACGCAGGCTAAAGATCTCTCGCTGAATCTGCTGCGTTTCGACACCGGCCGACGGGGGAATGAGGCGCTGGTGAAACTCCAGGAGAATCCGGCGTTCACCCAGGATCCACGATTGCAGGCGTCATTGAAAAACATGCTGGCGCAAACTTCCCGCTGGGGTGCTTACAGCGTTAAAGAGGCTGAAAACGCCGCGAAAAACTACCGCATTGAAGACGCGAAAAAACAGATCCTCCTGGCCAAAGGCGCATCGCAGCCGGATGACTCCTGGTGGAAAAGCCTGCCTGAGCTGGAGAATTACCGAAGTACCCTGCGTGATTGTCTGAGTTTAGAAGGCGCATGCATCATCAATACGCTGGATCTGAACAACGATAAGCAGAAAGAAATTTTCTTCTGTAATACGTTTGATACGCCGTCCATCAACTGCCGGATTTTCGCCCGTCAGGCCGGAAAATGGGCACAAACCGGAGAGCTTTATCTGTATGAAGGGAAGGATAAAGACGCGCTGATTCAGGCGCTGCGCAACGGTGAGGTCAGGCCTGTACAACGGAAATGGGCAGACGTGCAGATCGACGGCAAGCGTCGGGTGATCCACTACAACAGCGATAACGACTGATTGATTTCTTCACCGGCAGACGCCCTGCCGGTGAAGCTTCCCGCATTTGCATTCCCCCGGACTATTTTCCCGGCAGCATCCGCGTAAAGGTATCGTCTTTGCGAAAATAGTGATGATAAATCCCCGCCAGCGCGTGTAAGCCAATCAGGTAATACCCGCAGTTCGCCAGGAATTCATGGGCCGTGCGTACCGTGCGGCGCGCAGAAGGATCCGGCGAGATAAACTGCGGCACCTGCCAGCCAAACAAAACCCAGTCGCGCCCGCCAAATTCCAGCGTCAGCACGCCGAGCACCGGCAGCGAAAGAAACAGCAGATACAAAACAGCGTGTACGGCGTGAGACGCCGCAATCTGCCAGCGCGGCAGCGGCGGCGTGATGGCCGGCGTGGTATTTCGCGTGCGCAGGAAAATACGCACCCACATCAGCAGCCAGACGCAAATCCCGAAATTGAAATGCAGCAATCGCACCAGCGGCTGATTATCTTCCGGGAAATAATCGCGGGTCAGCATGGCGGCGTAGGTCAGAATAATCATCAGTAACGTCGCCCAGTGCAGGCTTATCTGGGAAAGCGAATAACGGGTTTTCATAAATCGTTTCCTGTCCGGAGATAAGTATCAGGGAACCATCGGCACGAAAAATGAGTATAGGAAATAAATACGCAGACTTTATGAAGACCGCAGGACTCACCCTTCCGGTCATTATGACGGGAAAAGTGAATAATCTGACGGGATATGTCATCCTGCCGCAAGCGCATCGCGATAGAATCTCTCCATACCCCAGTCCAATCACATGCAGAGGATTTTCCAATGAAATTGATCAGTCAGAATTTTGAGAACGGCGCACCGATGCCGGGCGAGCTGGCATTTGCCGTTCAGGATGCACAAAACCACCTGGCGCTTTCCTCCAACCGTAACCCGCACTTAGCCTGGAGCGACGTACCGGAAAACACCCGTTCGTTTGCGCTGGTTTGTGTGGATCCGCATGTGCCGGGCCGTCCGGACGACGTGAATCAGGAAGGCAAGGTGGTTTCCGCATCATTGCCGCGTATCGTTCTGTTCCACTGGCTGCTGGTGGATATTCCTGCTGATACCCGTGAGATTGCCGAAGGCAGCCACAGCGACAGCGTGACGCCAAAAGGTAAACCGGCGTTGCCCGCTGAAGCCGGAATGCGTCATGGCATCAACGGTTATACCGCGTGGTTTGGCGACGACGAAAATATGGGCGGCGATTACTACGGTTACGACGGTGCCTGCCCGCCGTGGAATGATGAAATTGCGCACGACTACGTGTTTACGCTGTATGCACTGGATATTCCTTCACTGGAGTTACAGGATAAATTCTACGGCCCGGATGTGCTGGCCGCTATCGAAGGCCACGTTCTGGCACAGGCCAGCCTGACCGGGACTTACACCTTAAATCCGGACGTGAAGTAATGCCCTCTGGCAGGAGAAACGATGCCCTCTGAAGGTCGCAGCAATGCAGAAAATCTTCTGCCAAACCAACTGCCGGTCATCCACGACCGGCTTTTTTCGCTGGCGCAGCCTTATCTGCAACAGCCGCATCAGGTGTCCAGTTTCCGGTTTTTCGAGCCATCGCTGCTGCGGGTGAATTCCGGGCAACTGACGCTGAGTCAGGAGCACGACGCGCCGGTGAAGCTGGGAAACACACCGCATCTGATGGTGATTTCGCAACATACACAGGCGCACGTCAGCAAAACCGTCAGTGCAGAAAGCGGGATTTTCTCGTCGCTGTTTCTCGGGTTTTCGCCTGCGCTGATCGCCGGGTTTTATCGCGATAACGCCCCGCTTCTGTCGCCCCTCACGCCGCTTAACGGCTTTCAGATCGTACCGCTGGACGATGAATTACAGGAAACGCTGGATTATTGTCTGCACGGTCTGAAAAATCCGGCCAGCACGGCGGTGCAGCAAAACCGTCTGACCGGCGTGCTGATCGCACTGGCGGAGCGCGGAATTTTATTCATGCCGCGCGCCGGTGAACTGCTGGGCACCCGGCTGACCACGCTGCTGGCTTCCGCGCCGGAATTTGCCTGGACCGCCGCCAGCGCCAGCCAGCAACTGGCTATGAGTGAAGCCACGCTGCGGCGGCGGCTGGTGGAAGAGCAAATCAGCTTCCGGACATTGTTGCAGGATATCCGCATGCATCACGCCATGACCCTGCTGCAAACCACGCGCTGGAGCCTGTCACAAATCGCCGATGCGTGCGGCTATCGCGCCAGTTCGCGGTTTTCCCTGCGTTTTCGCGAGCGGTTTGGCTGTTCACCTGCTGACATCCGTTAAACAAAGAGCCGTTAATAAAAAGAGTGAATAAAAAAGCCAGTCACCTCAGATGACTGGCTTTCAAGTTTTCCGCTGTTAACGCGTCAGAAAATTATTCAGATTCAGCCGGTGGTTCGTTACCGTTTTTTTTCGGTGCCAGCAGGCCATCGGCGCGGAACATCGCTTTAATGCCGCGCACCGCCTGACGGATGCGATCCTGATTTTCGATTAACGCGAAACGCACATGGGTATCGCCGTAATCACCGAAACCAATGCCCGGCGACACGCAGACTTTCGCATCCGCCAGCAGACGTTTGGCGAATTCCAGCGAGCCTAAGTGGGCATACGCAGGCGGGATTTTCGCCCAGACGTACATCGACGCTTTCGGATTTTCCACCATCCAGCCCGCCTCGTGCAGCCCGCGCACCAGCACGTTTCGGCGCTGACGATATTGTTCGGCAATGTCTTTCACGCATTGCTGGTCGCCTTCCAGCGCCGCAATCGCCGCCACCTGCAACGGGGTAAATGTGCCGTAATCGTGATAACTCTTGATACGCGCCAGCGCGCTGACCAGCTCAGGATTGCCGACCATAAAGCCGATACGCCAGCCCGCCATGTTGTAGCTTTTGGACAGTGTGAAGAATTCCACCGCGATGTCTTTTGCGCCCGGCACCTGCATGATCGACGGCGCTTTCCAGCCGTCATACACGATATCGGCATACGCCAGGTCGTGGATCACCAGTACGTTGTATTGTTTTGCCAGCGCCACCACGCGCTCGAAGAAATCCAGTTCCACGCATTGCGCCGTCGGGTTCGACGGGAAACCGAGGATCATCATTTTCGGTCGCGGAATGGTTTCGCGAATGGCTTTTTCCAGCTCGGCAAAGAAATCCACACCTTCCGCCAGCGGCACGGAGCGCACCTGCGCACCGGCAATCACTGCGCCGTAGATGTGGATCGGATAACTTGGGTTTGGCACCAGAACGGTATCACCGTGATCGAGCGTCGCCAGCATCAGATGCGCCAGCCCTTCTTTCGACCCGATGGTGACGATAGCTTCGCTTTCCGGATCGATTTCAACCTGATAGCGGTCGGCATACCAGCGGGAAATCGCCCGGCGAAGACGCGGAATGCCGCGGGATGTCGAGTAACCGTGCGTGTCTTCACGCTGTGCAACCTGCACCAGCTTTTCCACGATGTGCGGCGGTGTCGGGCCGTCAGGATTCCCCATACTGAAATCGATAATGTCCTCGCCACGGTGGCGTGCAGCCATTTTCAGCTCAGCAGTAATGTTGAAAACATAAGGGGGAAGACGATCAATGCGCGAAAAACGACGGGGTGAACTGGAATCAGCCATAATTTCCTCTGGGATACGTAAGCGCCCGGACCGTCCGAGCGACGCTGGCCGCGTTGCGGCCTTCAACGAACATATCGCAGAGGAAAAAATCTGTCGAGAGATTGAGCAACATTTTTTTAACTAAAGTTTTTAGCTAAGATCTTTAACTAAAGGCGCGTATCGCTGGCAAGCAGCCCCAGCAGCCAGTCATTTTTCCATTCGTCGCCAATGCGGTAGCTGTCACGCAGCCTGCCTTCATACTGAAAACCACATTTCTCCAGCACGCGTCGCGATGCGTCGTTACCTTCCAGCACGTTGGCCTGCAAACGGTGGAATCCGCACTGGTCGAAAGCAAAATTTAATACTTCGCGTAATGACTCGACCGCATAGCCTTTGCGCTGATGTTCCGGTGCCAGAATGAAGCCCACTTCGCCCTGCTGATACGGACGCCAGTCGGGGAAAAATCCGGTCAGCCCCACCGCCGCGCCGGTTTCTTTTTCGCGGATCAGCAGGCAGAGCCAGAAATCGCAGTAACGATCCCAGTTGCCAAGACGCTGCTCAAAACGGCTGTGAACCTGCGCGGGCGTTTCGATATCGCCGATAAAACGCATGACTTCCGGCGTCTGGTACAACCGCAAAAAGAACGCCCAGTCGTCAGTCTGGATTGGCTGCATGATAAGCCGCGGCGTTGATAACGAGATCATTTCTGGCTGTTCTCCATTTTTAGATAGCGTTTTGGACCTGAACCGGACCGCATTCCGTCCTTTGGTGGTGAATCTCTGACCTTTTATTTATAATAACGGCTGAATCCATTTGGCACAGATATGTATTACTGTGCAGAGAAATCACCATGCCTCACATGTTTGATATGCTGCTGGCGGTCTTTGACCGTGCGGCGCTGATGCTCATCTGTCTGTTCTTCCTCACGCGTACCCCGCTGTTCCGTAAACTGCTGCACAAAGAAAATGATAATCATACGGCGCTGGAACTGGCGGCGGTCACCGCGATTTTCTCGCTGTTTGCGATTTTCGGCACACTTTCGGGGATAAACGTTGAAGGCTCGCTGATTAACGTGCGGACTATCGCCATTATGTCCGGCGGCATTCTGTTCGGGCCGTGGGTCGGTATTATTACCGGCGTGATTTCGGGTACTCACCGTTTTCTTATCGACATTCACGGGCCGACGTCCATTCCGTGTCTGATCACCAGTATTACCGCCGGTTTTCTTTCCGGCTATATCAATAAAAAAGTCAAAAAAGCACTGCACTGGAAAGTCGGTATTCTGGCCGGCATGCTGTGCGAAACGCTGACCATGATCCTGATTTTACTGATGGCCCGGCCGTTTTCGCTCGGGCTGGATATCGTGATGAATATCGCCGCGCCGCTGATCCTCGGTGCCAGTTCGATTGGCCTTATCGTGATTCTGGTGCAAAGCGTCGAGGATGAAAAAGAAGTTATTGCTGCCCGGCAGGCGCGGCTCGCGCTGGATATCGCCAATAAAACGCTGCCCTACTTCAGGAATATCAATGCTGAATCGTTAGACAGCATCTGCCGGATTATCCGCGATGATATCGACGCCGATGCCGTCGCCATTACCGATACCAGGAACATTCTTGCGTACGTCGGCACGGGCGCGGAAGAATACAATATCGGCCACGAAGCGCTCAGCGAGATCACCAAGGCTACGCTGGAAAGCGGCCAGATTACCGTCAAAAATAACGACGAGATGCACCGCACACCACAAATTCACTCGCTGATTATTATCCCGCTGTGGGAAAAAGGCGAAGTGACCGGTTCCCTGAAAATCTATTATTGCGACCCGCACCGAATAACCTATTCCCTGAAAGTCATGGCGATCGGGCTGTCGCAAATTATGTCGACGCAGATGGAAGTTTCGCGCACCGAGCAACTGCGTGAGATGGCGAATAAAGCTGAAATGCGCGCCCTGCAAAGTAAAATTAACCCGCATTTTCTGTTTAACGCACTGAATGCCATATCGTCTTCAATTCGCGCCCGCCCTGACGTCGCACGGCAGCTGATCATCAATCTCTCCCGCTATTTGCGCTATAACCTGGAACTGAACGATGAGCTGATTGATCTGCGCAAGGAACTGCATCAGGTGCAGGATTACATCGCCATCGAGCAGGCGCGGTTTGGCAGCAAGCTGACGGTGATTTATGACATTGATGACGATATTTCGGTGAAAATCCCCAGCCTGCTGATCCAGCCGCTGGTGGAGAATGCTATTGTCCACGGGATCCAGAAGTGCAGCGGAAAAGGTGTGGTGGTGATTTCAGTGAAGCATCAGCCTGACGGCGTGAAGGTTTCTGTGAAAGACACCGGCCACGGCATCAATCAGGAAACCATTGACCGCGTTGAGCGCAACGAAATGCCGGGCAATAAAATCGGCCTGCTAAATGTGCATCACCGCGTTTCGCTGTTATACGGCCGGGGGCTGACAATCCGCCGCCTTGAACCGGGGACGGATATTTCATTTTTAATCACCAAGGCCTCTTCCGCAGTGGCAAATGCCCTTGAGAGCAAAATAGCCTGAAGCGGAAGACCCGTGCAGTTACTGTTCGCTAATTATCATTTTTTGAAGCATTTAACCTGCCGCCCGCGTTTCGGGCGAACGCATCGGGGAATATTCCATGAAAGCCATTATCGTCGAAGATGAAATACCGGCTCAGGAAGAACTGAGTTATCTGATTAATACGCACAGCAGCATCAAAATTGAAGCGATATTCGATGACGGGCTGGATGTGCTGAAATATCTGCAAACGAATGAAGTCGATGCGATTTTCCTCGATATCAGCATTCCTTCGCTCGACGGCGTTTTGCTGGCGCAAAATATCAGTAAATTTGCGCATAAGCCTTACATTGTCTTTATCACCGCCTACAAAGAACACGCCGCCGAAGCCTTTGAAATCGAAGCGTTTGACTACATTCTCAAGCCGTATCACGAATCCCGTATCGTCACGATGCTGCAAAAACTCGAATCGCATTTTCAGCGTGACAGCCAGGATAAGCAGGAAGCTTCCGCGCCCGCGCCGAGTAACGCGCCGCGCGTCAGCCACAGCATTAATCTCATCAAAGATGAGCGCATTATCGTGACGGACATTAACGATATTTATTACGCAGCCGCGCAGGAAAAGGTGACGCAGGTGTATACCCGCAAAGAAGAATTCACCATGCCGATGAATATCACCGAACTGTGCAACCGCCTGCCGGAGGAGCATTTTTTCCGCTGCCACCGTTCGTATTGCGTGAATTTATCGAAAATCCGCGAGATTGTGCCGTGGTTTAACAACACCTACATTTTGCGGTTAAGTGATCTGGATTTCGAAGTGCCGGTCAGCCGGAGCAAGGTAAAGGAATTCAGGCAGTTAATGCGGTTCTGATGTTACGGCCTCCCCTTTACAAGGGAGGCCGTAAACATTAAATCGTCAAACCAATCGACTGACGCAGATAGGCACCTGCGCCCAGTAATCCCGGCTGATCGTGGGTGATCAGGAACACCGGAATATCCATCAGATAATCTTTGAAACGCCCTTTATCTTCGAACGCCGCACGGAAACCGGAGGCTTTGAAAAATTCCAGGAAGCGCGGCACAATCCCGCCCGCGATATACACACCGCCAAACGTCCCCATGTTCAGCGCCAGATTGCCGCCAAAACGCCCCATGATGACGCAGAATAACGACAGCGCACGACGGCAGTCGACGTTTTCGTCTGACAGCGCCAGCTCGGTGACATCTTTAGGTTTGAAGTTTTCCGGTACGCGGTTATCGGATTTCACAATAGCGCGGTACAGATTCACCAGCCCCGGTCCTGACAGAATGCGTTCCGCAGAAACGTGGCCCATTTCGGTGCGCAGCTGTTCCAGAATAATGTCTTCTTCTTCGCTGTTTGGTGCGAAATCAACGTGACCGCCCTCGCCCGGCAAACTCATCCACTGTTTGTTGGCGTGGATCAGATGCGCAACCCCCAGACCGGTGCCCGCGCCGTAAATCACCGCCGGTTTGCCGTCCTGCGCTTTTTTGCCACCAAACTGCAGCAAATCCGCTTCTTTGAGCATCGGGATCGCCATGGAAACGGCGGTGAAATCGTTAATCACTTCCAGATGTTTCAACCCGAGGCTTTTCTTCATCTCCGCAATGGAGAAGGCCCAGGTGTGGTTAGTCATCGCAACCCAGTCGCCGGTAATCGGGCAGGCAATCGCGATACATGCATCCTCAACTTCCTGTTGCTGCTGCGAAAGATACTCACGAACCGTGGCTTCGAGGCTGTCATATTCCAGCCCGGAAAAGGTCTTCGACTGAGAAATCTCACCGCTGTCCAAAGCGCAAAGCGCCAGGCGGCAGTTGGTGCCCCCGACATCGCCCACCAGGGAGTATTTGGTCATGTTATTCTCCACAAAAAGTAAATTCGTTATGCTGCACACCCGCGCAAAAGTTGCTGTGCTAAAGAGTACGCTGCCGGGCGCGCTGATGTAAGCTGCACATCACTTAACGACCGGCGAAAGCCTGCCAGCGGGGCAAAGCTTACAGATTCGTGTGGGCAAAATAGCGGTAATTGCTATACGCTGCAACGCAGTTTTGAACCAACGCACATTTATGCGGCATGTCACACAAAATAATGTCGACCGCCGGTAAACAGACCTTGCTGAGTTTCATCTAAGCTATTAGGGCAAACAAAACTATAAAATAAGGAAATACTTGCATGTTTCATCCCCGCGCCAGACTCATGCTGGCCTTTGCGTTGCCTGCGATCATTATCGGCGTGCTGTCGAGCCTGTTTCTGGTCGCCATTATGATGCTTGCCGGTGCGTTACAAACTTTGCTTTGGCAAAACATTCCCGCGGTTTTAAATGTGAATACTCAGTCCTCCAGCTGGACGCTGTTCATGCTGACGCTGACCGGGGTCGGCGTGGGCGCATTAATTAAATATATGCCGGGCCACGCGGGGCCGGATCCGGCGACCGAATCTCTGATCGGCGCGCCGGTTGCAGTCAGTTCACTGACCGGTCTGGCGTTAGCCTTAATGCTCGGGCTGGCCGGGGGCGTCAGTCTCGGTCCTGAATATCCGATTACCGTGATTAACATTGCGCTGGCCGCCGCGTTTGGCGCGCGGTTTATGCCGAAAGTACCGACCACCGACTGGGTGATTCTGGCTGCCGCCGGAACCATCGGCGCGTTGTTTGGTACACCGATTGCCGCCGCGCTGATTTTCTCGCAAACGCTGGGCACCAATAAAGATGTGCCGCTGTGGGACCGGCTTTTCGCGCCGCTGCTCGCCGCGGGTGCGGGGGCGATTACCACCGATCAGTTTTTCCAGCCTGACTTCTCGCTGACCATTCCGGCTTATGACAGCTCAAGGCTGATTGATATTTTCAGCGGTTCGGTGGTGGTGTTAATTGCGATTGCGCTGGGGATGCTCGCCGTCTGGCTCTTTCCGCATATGCACCGGTTGTTTAACAGTATCCAGAATCCTGTGCTGCGGCTGGGTCTCGGCGGGTTTGTGCTCGGGCTGCTGGCGCTGATTGGCGGAGAAATCACGCTGTTCAAAGGGCTTGATGAGATGAAAGAGCTGGCGCATTCCAATCAGCTGTTTGAGATGGGGCCGCTGCTGGCGATCACGCTTACCAAGCTGGCGGCGTTAGTGGTCGCGGCGGCCTGCGGTTTTCGTGGCGGGCGTATTTTCCCGGCGGTGTTCGTCGGGGTTTCACTGGGTCTGATGTTGCATCAGTATGCCCCGGATGTGCCGGCAGCGGTCACCGTTTCCTGCGCCGTGATGGGCATGGTTTTAGTGGTCACGCGCGATGGCTGGCTCAGCCTGTTTATGGCTGCCGCCGTGGTACCGGGGCTTAAATTGCTGCCGCTGCTGTGTATCGTGATGTTACCAGCCTGGCTGATGCTGGCCGGTAAACCGATGATGCTGGTGGCGAAACAGTCATTACGCCGTCAGGATCCTGACGCCGGTTAATGGTCTTTCAGGGCGAACTCGGCCGCTGCCAGCGCGTGAATGGCAGTGGTATCGAAAACGGGAACGTCAGCGTCTTCAGCGCCGACCAGCAGGGTGATTTCGGTACAGCCGAAAATAATGCCCTCCGCGCCCTGCTGTTCCAGGCTGGCAATAATCCGCCGGTATTCCTCGCGTGAGTCGTCCCGGATAATCCCCAGACAGAGCTCTTCGTAGATGATCCGATGGATGATTTCGCGGTCACCGGCATCCGGCGTCACGATATCAATCTGATGCTGTTCCTGTAAACGTCCGCGGTAAAAATCCTGTTCCATGGTGAAACGCGTGCCCAGCAGGCCAATTTTCTTCAGCCCGTGCGCTTTGATTTTTCCGGCGGTGGCATCGGCAATGTGCAGCAACGGCAGGCCGCCAATCCGCTCAATATCACCGGCCACTTTATGCATCGTATTCGTGCAGACCACAATGACATCAGCCCCGGCGCGCGCCAGCGAGCGGGCCGCGTTGCCAAGAAGTTCGCCCGCCTGCTGCCAGTCACCGGCCATTTGCAGCTTTTCAATCTCGTAGAAATCGACGCTGTAGAGGAACAGTTTGGCCGAGTGTAATCCGCCCAACTGTTGTTTTATGTGTTCGTTAATCATCCGGTAATACGGCACGGTGGATTCCCAGCTCATGCCGCCAATCAGCCCTAACGTTTTCATTTCTGCTTCCCTTTTGTCTGCGTGACAAAACCATAACCGACAAAAAGCCCGCAAACAAAGAAAATGTCTGCGGGCTTTTTCCGGACGAAGGTCAGCGGGAATTAATGCTTCGCCGGGCAATCCTGAACCATTTCGCGGCGCTGCATCCAGCGCTGGCGCAGCGTGTCGTACAGCCAGTTATACGCCACGGTGTACGGCAGGAAGAACAGGAAGAACCCGATTTCCAGCATAAACGCATCGAGCAGGCCGATACCCAGCCACAGCGCGGCAATCGGCAGGCCAATCAGAATGAACCCGCCCTCGAAACCCAGCGCGTGAGCAATACGGATTTTCAGCGTTCGCACCACGCGGGTCACCGGCCAGAATTTGTCGAAGAAGGTGTTGTAAATGATGTTCCACACCATTGCCGTCGTCGACAACATGATAGCCAGCGCGCCCATTTCCCAGATCGGTTTATTCAGCGCCCATGCGGCGACCGGGGCGGAGATCAGGACGGCCAGCGTCTCGAAGCCGACGGCATGAAAGATGCGCTCGCCCAATGTTTTCTGAGATGAATTGCGTGTTTGCTTAGACATAAAAGCCTGCCTGATTCCTGATAATTAATGGGTGACGGTTGTCACAGGCGGGCATTATCATCACTAAATAAGATGGATGAAAGATAGTAAGTATCGATAAAATAGATGGATTGAAATCACAGGAGAGTTGTTTATGCGCTATTCACCGGAAGCCCTGACGGCGTTTGTAGAGGCCGCCGATGCCGGATCTTTCTCCGCCGCCGCGCGCAAATTGCGCAAAAGCCAGTCGACGGTCAGCACGGCGATTGCCAATCTGGAAGTGGATTTAGGCGTGACGTTGTTTGATCGCCAGAGCCGCCATCCGGTGCTTACGCCCGCCGGACAGCGCGTTCTGAGCCACGTTCAGGCCATTCTGGCCGCCAGCGAGCGCCTTGATGAGCTGGCCGTGCGGTTATCCACGCAGCCAGAAACCCGCCTGACGTTTGTGCTTTCCGATACCTATCAGCCGACCCACCATGAAGCGCTGCTGCGCCGGTTTGAGCAGCGTTATCCGGATATCGAATTTGAATGTCAGATTGCCGAAGATCAGGACGTCATCGAGCTGTTGCAGTCAGGTCGCGCGCATATCGGCATGGTGGAAGCGCAGGCAAGTTATCCGCCGGATATTGGCGCGGCGCGTCTTCCCGAGCAGACGGATATGTCGATTTTTTGCAGCCGTGAACACCCGCTGGCGAAAATGGAGAGCCTGCAACCCGAGCAGTTACACACGTTTCGCGAGCTGTGTTTACAGCCATACAGCCGTCGCGAAATGCCGCGCGCGCAGGGTCAGGTGTGGTCAGCGCCCAGTTATCTGATGCTTTTGGAAATGGCGGAGCAGGGATTTGGCTGGGCGACGCTGCCCCACTGGCTGGTGAAACAGTTCGGGCATGACAAACTGATGACGCTGCCGTTGCGCGGCTGGCCGAAAAAGATTTCCGTGGATGCGGTGTGGAGTAAAAATAATCAGCCCGGCCCGGCGGGAAGCTGGTTCATCGACCAGCTGATTGACCCGCCGGAAACGGACGACGATTTATTGCCCTGAGTTACGTTTCGCCAGCGATTTTGTCACCGAGCTTAACAGTTCGGGGATATCCATTTTCGGCAGAACCACTTCAATCCAGGCCATCTGGCGATGCGCACCGGCTTTTTCGATCGCCTCTTTCAGCGCCTGCGGAGAATCGGCCCGCGCGGTGAAAACATCATTGCCGCCAAACGCCGACGGGAACTGCGTCCAGTTCCACTGCGCAATGTCGTTGTAGCGCTGCGTTTCGCCGTGGATCGCCCGCTCAACCGTATAGCCGTCATTATTAATGACGAAAATCACTGGCGGCAAACCATAGCGGATCGCCGCGCCCAGCCCCTGCAGGGTCAGTTGTGCAGAACCGTCGCCGATGAGCAACACCACGCGGCGCGCGGGAGCCGCAATCTGTACGCCAAACGCGGCGGGCAGCGTGAAACCAATCGAGCCCCACAATGGCTGGACGACAAACTGGCTATCTTCCGGCAGGTTCAGCGCCGCCGCGCCGAAACATGCGGTGCCCTGCTCGGCGACCAGAATATCGCCTGGTTGCAGGAAATCCTGAATCTGCTGCCAGAATTCGTATTGCCCGAAATGTCCTTCGTGCGAGGCAGGCAGCGCCGTGCGTTTCACCGGGTAGGGTTGCCAGCCGGAAGCCAGTTCCGCGGTCAGGCGATGCAGGACGCTGACGGTTTTAGCCATCGGTAACTGGTGGAAAATCTGATCGCCCACGCGGGCAGAAAATGGCTGGAGATCAATGCATTTGCCGTCGGGGAGTTGCTGGGTAAATCCGGCGGTGATCGTGTCGGTAAATTTCACCCCGACGTTAATCACCACATCCGCGCCTTCAATGGCCTCGCGGGTTGACGCCGCGCTGCCTGCGCCGGAATAGGTTCCGGCGAAATTCGTTTGCTGCTCGTTAAACAGCCCTTTGCCCATCAGCAAGGTGGCGTGCGGCAGCGGCACTTCTTCCATCCACTCTTCCAGCGCGGCTTTGACGTCAAAGCGGTCGGCAAGGAAATCTGCCAGCAGCGAAACGCGTCTTGCATCGCGCAACTGAGTTTCAGCGGCGGCAACAAAAGCTTCCAGAGAAGATGGCGAAAATGGCGGCTGATGCGCCGGGAGCGCGTGGGCTCGGGTTGTGACCGGCAACGCAGCGACGTCACTGGGCAGCAAAATATAGCCCGGGCGTGAGTGGTAGATCACTTCTTCAATCACGCGGTCGATTTCAGACAGCGCATTTTCCGGCGTCAGCGCGGCTTGCGCGACGCTCACCGGTTGCGACATCCGCATGAAGTGGCCGAAATTGCCGTCGCCCAGCGTGTGGTGCATCAGTTCGCCTTTGCGCTGCGAGGTCAGCGCCGGTGACCCGACAATGTGGATCACCGGAACATATTCGGCAAAGCTGCCCGCAATGCCATTGAGCGCGCTCAGTTCGCCCACGCCAAAGGTCGTCAGGAGCGCGCCGATGCCTTTGGTACGCGCATATCCGTCTGCGCCATACGCGGCGTTAAGTTCATTAGTGCAGCCGACCCAGGTGATTTGCTGATGATTAATCACGCTGTCGAGGAATTTCAGGTTGTAATCCCCCGGTACGCCAAACAGTTCGGAGATCCCGCTAAATGATAAGCGGTCTAAGAGATAGTCACCTACGGTATAGATATTATCCATGACGATCCTCTGTTAAAAATAGAGTAAACAGTTAATCCCACTAGCCTAAGTATTACTCCAAACAGGGGAATAGGATATTTATTATTCGAAATAGAATGTGGAAACGCAGAGTTACAGCGTTGCACTGAGATCACGCAGGCGTCTTTGTTCAGCAGTTACGGTAATAGAAAAAGAATCCGGGATTTAAGCTGCTGCGCCTTTATTCATGCAAATAAGCGCTACGTAAACAGGAAATAAGGATTGTTCCGGATGTGATCTGAATATCTGGAAATGCTTGTGAAAGCGCATACACTAAAAGGGCTTTTTACCTCATTCTTACATGATTCATACAATTTAAAAGAAAGGTCTCTATGCCGTATTTAGCGAGTCCCAATCGTTACGAGAAAATGGAATACCGCCGCTGTGGCCAGAGCGGGCTAAAACTCCCTGTCGTTTCCCTTGGCCTCTGGCACAATTTCGGGGATAACGCTCACTTTGAGAATGGCCGGAAGCTTATCCGCCACGCTTTCGACCACGGGATCACCCACTTTGACCTCGCCAATAACTATGGCCCGCCTCCGGGTTCTGCCGAGCAGCATTTTGGCCGTATTTTGCAGGAAGATTTGCTGCCGTATCGTGACGAGCTGATCATCTCTTCCAAAGCCGGTTACACCATGTGGGACGGCCCTTACGGCGACTGGGGCTCGAAAAAATATCTGGTTGCCAGCCTGAATCAAAGCCTGAAACGCATGGGGCTGGATTACGTGGATGTCTTCTATCATCACCGCCCGGATCCGGACACACCGCTGGAAGAAACCATGGCGGCGCTGGATTTGATCGTGCGTCAGGGCAAAGCGCTGTACGTCGGCTTATCCAATTATCCCGCTGCGCGCGCCAAAGAAGCCTTTGAGATCCTCAAACAGCTCGGTACGCCGTGCCTGATTCACCAGCCGAAATACTCGATGTTTGAACGTTGGGTTGAAGCCGATCTACTCGATACGCTGGCGGATTACGGCGTGGGCTCGATTGCCTTTTCGCCACTGGCGGGCGGCGTGCTGACGGACCGCTATCTGGCGGGCATTCCTGAAGATTCCCGCGCGGCCAGCGACAGTAAATTCCTGACCGCCGAACAGCTGACGGAAGAAAAACTGGCGAAAGTGCGTAAGCTGAATGACATTGCGCAGGCGCGCGGGCAGAAACTTTCCCAGATGGCACTGGCCTGGGTGCTGCGCGGCGATCGCGTGACGTCTGTGCTGATTGGCGCCAGCAAAACCGGGCAAATTGATGATGCGGTTGGCATGATGGCTAACCGTCATTTCAGCCCGGAAGAACTGGCGGCCATCGAAGCGATTTTAGTGTAAACGGTTACCCACCTGCTTAATAAACGCGCCTTTATGGAGTTTCCGTAAGTTTTCCGTTAAGGCGCGTAAATCAATCAAAACAGGATTGTAAGCAATAGAACCCGCCCCCTCTTACCCTTATAACTGTCAGCATAAATTATAAGGAATCTGGGGCCGTCTATGATTAAGCCAATACTTCTCGGGACATTGCTGTTTGCTTTGCTGCCTGCCGCAGCGCCTGCTGTACAGGCCAGCAACTTTAGTCTCAATACACCCGGTCTTTCCATCAGCATTGGCGACCGTGACCGTCGCGGTTATTACTGGGATGGGTACGACTGGCGCAACCCGAGCTGGTGGAACAGTTACCGTGGTCACAATTATGGTCATCGTGGCCCGCGCGGGGATTACTGGGACGGCTACCGCTGGCGCGATCAGGGCTGGTGGAATCATCGCCATCCACCACGCCGTCCGATGCCGCCGCCGCGTTATTATCATGGCGACCACGGACGTCCGCATTTTGACCACGGCCGTGGGCCGGATCGCGGTCACGGACACGACCGGGATCACCGCGGCGGGCATGGCGATCATCGCCATTAATTCAGTGAATGACACAAACAAAAACGGGACAGCGCAAACTGTCCCGTTTTTTATGGCCTGAATCTTTCAGCCGGATATTATTTCAGCATACCGATCAGCAGATAAAGGTTGAGGCTGACGACAATCAGCACGATGATGCGCCCCGCCCACTGCACGGTTTTGGTATTCACCATTTCGCCCATCAGGCTGCGGTTACCGGTAAACGCCAGCAGCGGCAGCAACGCCAGCGCAATCCCGAAACTCAGCAGTACCTGGCTCATGACCAGAATTCGCGTGGCATCCAGCCCCATCAGAATCACGATAAAAGACGGCATCATAGTGACCGTACGGCGCACCCACAGCGGAATGTAGAATTTAACAAAGCCCTGCATCACCACCTGACCGGCCAGTGTACCCACCACGGTTGAGGATAAACCGGCAGCGACCAGGCTCAGGCCAAATGTCGTCGCAGCGGCGTGGCCGAGCAGCGGTTGCAGCGTCAGATAAGCTTCATCGAGTTCACTGATCCCGCTGTGTCCGCTGAAATGGAACGCTGCGGCGGCGGTCGCCATCATCGCCAGATTAACGAAACCGGCGATAGTCATCGCGATACCGACATCCAGTTTTGTCGCGGAATAACGCTGCTCTTTCGATGCCTTACCGCCTCGCTGAGTCAGCGAAGAGTGAAGATAAATGACGTGCGGCATGATGGTCGCGCCCAACACACCGGCGGCCAGATAGACGGAATCGCTGGTGGGCAGTGCAGGGATCAGCATGCCTTTGCCCAGCGCCACCATGCTTGGCTGAGAGAAAAACAGCTCGACAATATAGGCGGCGGCCACGAACAGCAACAAACCGGCGATAACCAGTTCCAGCGGTTTTTGCCCGCGTTTTTGCAGACCCAGGATAATAAAGGTGGCAATCCCGGTGAGCACGGCGCCCTGAAGCAGGGTAACCCCGAGAAGTAATTTGAAGCCGATCGCCGCACCGATAAACTCAGCGAGGTCGGTCGCCATCGCGATGATTTCTGCCTGCACCCAGTAAGCCCAGACGGCAGGACGCGGGAAACGGTCACGGATGTGTTCAGCGAGGTTTTTCCCGGTGGCAATACCCAGTTTGGCAGACAAGAGCTGGATCAGCATTGCCATGACATTGGCCCAGACCACCACCCACAGCAACTGATAACCATACGAGGCACCGGCCTGAATGTTAGTCGCAAAGTTGCCCGGATCGATGTAACCGATGGCGGCAATAAACGCCGGTCCCATCAGTGAAAGCTTCATCTTTCTGGCTGCGCGGCCTGTAGATTCGGCCCGGCTGTTCAGCATAGTCAGTTAACCCTTACGATTGTTACGCTTACATAAATCATATCTAATTGATAATGATTATCAAGTGCATTTAGAATGATCTGAGTAATTACTTTGATAGGCAGTAGCGTAAGCGGCAAAGTGTGAACTGAGTGGTTAATCATTCTGTGAGCTTTCATAAAGACTTACAGAACGCTTTTTCCTAAAACAGACATTTACTGGCCAGATTCAGAACGCATTACGGCACATGATAAAACTAGCACAAGAATGCTAACTGTGCTTAGTTTTATTAACATCTTGATTTTTTGTGTGATAGGCCTCGATTTGTTGCAATTCGTGTCTGTAATTTCTATATTTGCATGCGACTTCACGTTTTAAATGTACGCGTTACATAAAATGTCCGTCGAAATATAGCCTGCCTCTAATTTGGAGCACCCATGTCCCGAATATTGCACTTTGTATTAGCGTTGGCCGTTGTCGCTGCACTCGCTTTACTGGTGAGCCGTGACCGGAAGAATATCCGTTTACGTTTCATTGTTCAGCTGTTGGTCATCGAAGTCTTATTAGCCTATTTCTTCCTGAACTCTTCAATCGGTTTAGGTTTTGTGAAAGGCTTCTCAGACTTGTTTGAGAAATTATTAGGATTCGCTGCGGAAGGGACCGGCTTCGTATTTGGAGGCATGAGCGATAAAGGATTAGCGTTCTTCTTCTTGAAAGTCTTGTGTCCGATCGTGTTTATTTCCGCACTGATCGGTATTTTACAACACATTCGCGTACTGCCTTTCGTCATCCGTATCATCGGTACAGTCTTGTCGAAAATTAATGGCATGGGAAAACTGGAATCTTTCAACGCCATCAGCTCCCTGATTTTAGGTCAGTCAGAAAACTTTATCGCGTATAAAGATATTCTGGGCAAAATGTCTGAAAAACGTATGTACACCATGGCAGCCACAGCTATGTCGACCGTTTCTATGTCGATTGTGGGTGCGTACATGACCATGCTGGAACCGCGCTTCGTTGTTGCTGCGCTGGTGCTCAACATGTTCAGTACCTTCATCGTACTGTCGTTAATTAACCCTTATAAAGTTGATTCAGAAGAAGACCTGCAAATCGGTAACACGCACCAGGGTCAGAGCTTCTTTGAAATGCTGGGTGAATATATCCTGGCCGGTTTCAAAGTCGCGATCATCGTTGCAGCCATGTTGATTGGTTTCATCGCTCTGATTTCCTGCCTGAATGCGCTGTTCGATGTGGTGTTCGGTATCACCTTCCAGGGCGTGCTGGGTTATGTCTTCTATCCATTCGCATGGATGATGGGCGTGCCAAGTCACGAAGCGTTGCAGGTCGGCAGCATCATGGCAACCAAACTGGTTTCCAATGAATTCGTTGCGATGCTGGATCTGCAAAAAGTGGCGACCGAACTTTCACCACGCGGCGTGGGCATCTTGTCCGTGTTCCTGGTGTCTTTCGCCAACTTCTCGTCTATCGGTATCGTTGCCGGCGCTATCAAAGGCCTGAACGAACACCAGGGCAACGTAGTTTCACGCTTCGGCCTGAAACTGCTGTACGGCTCAACGCTGGTCAGCGTGTTGTCAGCTTCTATCGCGGGTCTGGTACTGGCGTAGTAAGTAGCAACAGAACGACAAAGAAAGGCGCTCCGGCGCCTTTTTTTTATGCCTGCAATTCAGGGAACCGAAAGGGAGATAGCAGAAAACAAAAAACCCGCCGAAGCGGGTTTCTTTAATATTTGGTGGAGATAAGCGGGATCGAACCGCTGACCTCTTGCATGCCATGCAAGCGCTCTCCCAGCTGAGCTATACCCCCACACGAGGTCGTCCACATTGTACTTCTTGTGTTCCCTTTTGAGGAACTCACCCACTCACTCTGGTAAGTAAGTTGGTGGAGATAAGCGGGATCGAACCGCTGACCTCTTGCATGCCATGCAAGCGCTCTCCCAGCTGAGCTATACCCCCAATTCATGCCCGTAAAAACGGGTGAACGGGGCGCATAATATGAAACGTCGCTAACCCTGTCAACGGCTAAATCCGTTTCTCAATTCAAGCGCTGAAAAAGCCGCCAAATACCCCATTTTGCAGAGAAAAAACCTCTGCCCTCACCGAAATTTTTGGTGTGATGAATTGTTTTACAATTTGCCCGCCAGCCCGCGTGGTGACTAGCTTTATGATCTGCCTAAGCATTTTCTTAACATCTATGTCTGAATGATTAATGGAATGTTAGCAGACTATGAAGATCGGCTTGTTTTGAGATAATTCTAAGAATAGACTGCTCGCGCAATAATCATAACTTACTACTTCGAGCAATCTCATGTCCTTGTATTCACCTAAAGAAATCGCATCCATCGCTGTCACGGCAGGCGTTAATAAAAGCCATGCTTCCGTGTTGAATTTGTTAATTTTGGGCTTTCTGGCTGGCGCATTCATCGCCACCGGTTTCCTGCTGGATCTGCACGTAATAGGGACGTTACCTGCATCCTGGGGATCATTCAGTAACTTACTGGGCGCCGCCGTGTTCCCGGTAGGGATTATTCTGACCGTTTTAGCAGGGGGAGAACTGCTGACAGGTAACATGATGACCTTACCTATCGCCTGGTTCGCGCGTCAGATCAGCCTTTACGCTGTTCTGCGCAACTGGTTCTGGGTGACCCTCGCTAACCTGCTGGGAAGCCTGGCCGTGGCCTATTTCTTCGGCCACGTTCTGGGGCTGACCGAAGGCGCTTTCCTGAGCAAAACCGTCGCCACCGCCACCGCAAAAGTGAATGCAGACTTTATGCATGCCTTCATTTCCGGTATTGGCTGCAACTGGCTGGTGTGTCTGGCGATCTGGCTGGCCTTCGCCAGTAAAGAAGTCGGCGGCAAAGTGATCGGGATGTGGTTCCCGGTGATGGCATTCGTGGCTATCGGCTTCCAGCACGTCGTTGCAAACATGTTCATCGTGCCTGCGGCAATCTTTGCCGGTGCATTGAGCTGGTCACAGTACTTCCCGAACTTCGCAGCCGTGTTCCTCGGCAACGCGGTCGGTGGCGCGGGCTTCGTGGGCCTGATGTATTTCCTGGCCTACCGTCCTACCGTTGCAGCACCTGCGACTGAACAACGTTAATTAAGACGTTTCAGGCAAGCGTTTCACAGAAAGCAAAAAAGCCAGCCGGTTTCCCGCGCTGGCTTTTTTTATCGCTATTTAACAGCGATTACTGCGCTTGTGTTTCACGTTCAGCAATGAAGGCTAACGCCATATCGATACGCGCCAGTACACGGCTCTGACCGATTGCATGAACGGTCACGTCCACGCCCGGAGACTGACCCGCGCCGGTGACAGCAACGCGCAGTGGCATCCCGACTTTACCCATCCCGACTTCCAGCTCATCCGCCGTGCCCTGAATCGCATGGTGAATATTTTCAGCCGTCCAGTCAGTAATGGCAGCCAGTTTCGCGCGAACCACTTCCAGCGGCTGACGTGCAACCGGACGCAAGTGTTTCTTCGCCGCATCGGCATCGAACTCTGCGAAATCTTCGTAGAAGTAACGGCAGGACTCCGCCATTTCTTTCAGAGTTTTGCAACGTTCGCCCAGCAAAGTAACGATTTCGAACAGCTGCGGGCCGTTGCGGGTTTCGATACCGGCCTGCTCCACGTGCCACAGCAGATGGGTCGCCACATAATGCGGATCCATCGTATTGATATAGTGGTGGTTCAGCCATTGCAGTTTTTCAGTGTTGAACGCACTGGCAGATTTGCTGACGTTTTCCAGTGAGAACAGCGCTTTCATTTCGTCACGGCTGAAAATTTCCTGATCGCCATGGGACCAGCCCAGACGCACCAGATAGTTCAGCAGCGCTTCCGGCAGATAACCGTCATCACGGTACTGCATGACGCCAACCGCGCCGTGACGTTTAGACAGTTTTTTACCGTCGTCGCCCAGAATCATAGAAACGTGCGCGTAAACCGGTACCGGTGCGCCCAGCGCTTTCAGGATGTTGATCTGACGCGGAGTGTTGTTGATATGGTCTTCGCCACGGATAACGTGAGTGATTTCCATATCCCAGTCATCCACCACCACGCAGAAGTTATAGGTCGGAGAACCGTCGGTACGGCGGATGATCAGATCATCAAGCTCGTCATTGCTGAATTCGATCGGGCCGCGGATCTGGTCATCAAAAATGACCGAACCTTCCTGCGGGTTACGAAAACGCACCACGCAAGGTTCATCAGCGGCGTGATGTTCGTGGCTGTCGCGGCAACGACCGTCATAACGAGGCTTTTCGTTATTGGCCATCTGATGTTCACGCAGCGCTTCCAGACGCTCTTTAGAGCAATAGCATTTATACGCTGTGCCGTTTTCCAGCATTTCATCAATCACCGCGTTATAACGGTCAAAGCGTTTGGTCTGGAAATACGGGCCTTCATCCCAGTCCAGATTCAGCCAGTTCATGCCATCCATAATCGCGTCAATTGCAGCCTGAGTGGAACGTTCGAGATCGGTGTCTTCGATACGCAGCACAAACTCGCCGCCCAGGTTGCGGGCAAAAAGCCAGGAATAAAGCGCGGTACGGGCGCCACCGACGTGCAGATAGCCGGTCGGGCTTGGGGCAAAACGGGTTTTGATTTTCATCTGGGTGCAACCTTAATAACGCAACGCCGTAAAACGTCGCTATCAATTAACAAAAAGTGGCTGACATTCTACCACTCTGCCCTGATTCCTCAACGCTGATACAACGGCAGTAACCTTGTTTAAGGCCATGAATGCGTAAAGAATCGACTACGCGGGCGAGAAACGCGTCAGGTTGACTAAAAATAAGCCGAACGATCATTTTTGTTTTTAAAAAGCGTTGACGTAATTTCAAGTATCCCTATAATGCGACTCCATCACGACGGGGGCGATTAGCTCAGTTGGTAGAGCATCTCCTTTACACGGAGGGGGTCGGCGGTTCGAGCCCGTCATCGCCCACCACTCTTTAAGAGTGCCGCGTTGTGATAAGTAGGAAGAATTGAGAAATGGGCGATTAGCTCAGTTGGTAGAGCATCTCCTTTACACGGAGGGGGTCGGCGGTTCGAGCCCGTCATCGC